>Ga0209677_101119_pt1 | contig 12557 bp, 10 predicted proteins | sample AraplaCvi_mCL_r2_2_FD_184285 | JGI IMG/M metagenome (GOLD analysis project Ga0209677, IMG submission 184285) | Arabidopsis root microbial communities from North Carolina, USA - plate scrape CL_Cvi_mCL_r2 (SPAdes) (version 2) | ecosystem: Host-associated > Plants > Roots > Endosphere | place: USA... | reverse complement strand
TGTGCGGCGTGCTGCTCCGGCCGGTCGAAGCGGGACACCACCACGCCAAGGGCGGCTTCTTCGGCCTGTTCAACCGCAACTTCGACAAGGTGTCGCACGGCTACGAAAGCCTGGTCGCGCGCGCGCTGGGGCGCGTGGGGCGCCGCGTGATGCTGATGCTGTTCGCCGTCGTCGTCGGCGGGGTCGTGCTGTTCTTCGTGAAGCTGCCCGCGTCGTTCCTGCCGGGCGAGGACCAGGGCTACCTGATCGTCAACGTGCAACTGCCACCCGGCGCCACGCGCAACCGCACGCTCGAGGTGATGAAGCAGGTCGAAGGCTACATGCTCAAGCAGCCCGAGGTGGCGGACATGGTCAGCGTGCTCGGCTTCAGCTTCTCGGGCTCGGGCCAGAACGCGGCGCTCGCGTTCGTGCCGCTCAAGAACTGGGACGACCGCAAGGGCGCCGAGCATTCGGCGCAGGCGCTGGCCGGGCGCGCGTTCGGCGCGCTGTCCAAGGTGCGCGATGCGTTCATCTTTCCGCTCAGTCCGCCGCCCATCCCCGAGCTGGGCACGGCCTCGGGGTTCAACTTCCGGCTGCAGGATCGCGGCGGTCTCGGCCACGACGCGCTGCTGGCGGCGCGCAACCAGCTGCTGGGCATGGCCGGCAAGGATCCGCTGCTGGCGGGCATCCGCCCCGATGGCCTGGAGGACGCGTCGCAGCTGGAGGTGACCATCGACCGCGAGAAGGCGGCCAGCCAGGGCGTGCCGTTCGCGTCCATCAACGCGGCCATCTCCACCGGCTTCGGCTCGAGCTACATCAACGACTTCCCCAACGCCGGGCGCCTGCAGCGCGTGGTGGTTCAGGCCGACCAGCAGTCGCGCATGCAGCCCGACGACCTGCTGCGCCTGAACGCCATCAACGCCAAGGGCCAGCCGGTGCCGCTGTCCGCGTTCGCGAGCGTGCGCTGGATCACCGGCCCGGTGCAGAGCGTGCGCTACAACGGCTACCCGTCGATGCGCATCGCGGGCGACGCGTCGCCTGGACACAGCACGGGCGAGGCGATGGCGGAGATGGAGAAGCTCGCCGCGCAGCTGCCCGCGGGCATCGGCTACGAGTGGACGGGCCAGTCGCGCGAGGAGAAGCTCTCGGGCTCGACCGCGCCGATCCTGCTCGCGTTCTCGCTGCTGGCCGTGTTCCTGTGCCTGGCCGCGCTGTACGAGAGCTGGTCGATCCCGATGGCCGTGCTGCTGGTCGTGCCCGTCGGCGTGCTCGGCGCGCTGCTGGGCGCGTGGACGCGCGGGTTCGCCAACGACGTGTACTTCAAGGTGGGCCTGATCACGATCATCGGCCTGTCGGCCAAGAACGCGGTGCTGATCATCGAGTTCGCGAAAGACCTGCAGGCGCAGGGCAAGAGCGCGGCCGAGGCGGCGCTGGAGGCCATCCGCCTGCGCTTCCGCCCGATCATCATGACCTCGCTGGCGTTCATGCTGGGCGTGCTGCCGCTGGCCATCTCCAGTGGCGCCGGCTCGGCCAGCCAGCGCGCGATCGGCACCGGCGTGATGGGCGGCATGGCCACGGCAACGCTCATCGGCGTGGTGTTCGTGCCGCTGTTCTTCGTGCTCGTGCGCTCGTGGTTCAAGGGCAGCAAGCGCCAGCACGACTTCGATGTCGCGCACTCGCGGACCTTCAAGCACTGACGCGATGACACACCTTTCCCCGAACTTCCCGCCGATGCGTCTTCTCCGCCCCACGGCCGCCGCCGCCCTGGCCTGCCTGCTCGCGGCCTGCAACACGATGGCGCCGCGCTACGAGCGGCCGGCCGCGCCCGTGGCCGCGGCGTTTCCCGCCATGGCCGCGTCGGCGCCAGCGCCGTCCACCGGCGTGGCGCCGGCCGCGCAGCCCTGGCAGGCGTACTTCCAGGATCCGCGCCTGGCCCAGCTGATCGCCGCCGCGCTCGCGAACAACCGCGACCTGCGCGTCTCGGTGCTCAACATCCAGGTCGCACGTGCGCAGGTGGGCCTGTCGCGCGCGGGCGACTTTCCCACCGTCAACGCGCAGGCCACGCGCGCCCGCCAGACCGGCACCACGACGATCGACACGGTGGGCCTGGCGGTCGCGGGCTACGAGGTCGACCTGTGGGGCCGCGTGCGCTCGCTCACCGACGCCGCGCTGGCGCAACTGTCGGCCACCGAGGAGGCCCGCAAGGCCGCCCAGATCTCGCTGGTCGCGTCGGTGGCCAACGCCTACTACGCGATGGCCGGCGACCAGGCCCTGCTGGACGTCGCCACGCAGACGCTGGCCACGCGCGCCGACACGCTGCGGCTGGTGCAACTGCGCTTTGACAACGGCGTCGCCTCCAGCGTCGACCTGCAGCTGAACAAGTCGCTGGTGGAGACGGCGCGCGTGGCCTTCGTGGCCGCGCAGCGCCAGCGCGCACTCGACCAGAACGCGCTCGAGCTGCTGGTCGGCGGCCCGCTGCCGGCGTCGCTGCCGGCCATGCCGAAGTGGGACGACATGGCACTGCCGGACGTACCCGCCGGCCTGCCCTCGGACGTGCTGCTCGCGCGCCCGGACGTGCGCCAGGCCGAGCAGCAGCTGATCGCCGCCAACGCCAACATCGGCGCCGCGCGGGCGGCGTTCTTCCCGACGATCACGCTCACCGGCAGCTACGGCACGGCCAGCAAGACGCTGGGCGGGCTGTTCGACCACTCGGCCTGGAGCTTCATCCCGCAGGTGACGCTACCCATCTTCGACGCCGGCCGCACGCGGAACAACCTGCGCGTCAGCGAGGCCCAGAAGGACATCGCGACGGCGCAGTACGAGAAGGCCGTGCAGACCGCCTTCCGCGACGTCGCCGACGCGCTCGCCGGCCGCGCGACCCTGCTCGACCAGCTCGCCGCGCAGCAGGCCCAGACCGCCGCCGAGGCCGAGCGCTTCAAGCTGGCCAACCTGCTGTTCACGAATGGCGTGGCGAGCTCGCTGGACCAGCTCGACGCGCAGCGCTCGCTGTTCGCGTCGCAGCAGGCGCTCGTGCAGGTCAAGCTGGCGCTGCTGCAGAACCGCATCGCCGTGTACCGCGCGCTGGGCGGCGGGTGGACCGAACCGCCGGCGTCCTGAGGCGCGTGGGGCGGGGTAGGGCGGGTCAGGCGAAGCCGCGACCTGCCGTTCGGTGGCGGCCCGAGGTCGCGATTGGCGGGTTACGCCTGCGGCTAACCCGCCCTACGAGCTCACCCGGCCCTACGAATCCTGGCCCGCATCAGCGGATCCGGAACGATGAGAAGTTGTCGTTGCACCCGCTTCCCACCCACGCCGTGTCGGCCGTGAACGTGCACGACGCGCCACCGAAGTTGCCGTCGGCATAGGCCGTCACCGTCCAGCCGGCCGGCACCTTCAGCGAGCTCACCCAGTCGTTGGGGATGTCCACCGGCAGCGACGCGTAGTCGCCCTTGGCCTTGGGTGCGCTGTAGCTGCCACCGAAGTTGATGTCCTGGAAGAACGTGACGCCCATGTTGCCCGCCACGGTGGCCACGCCATTGAGCTTCCACTGCTGCGCGACGGCGCCGTTGCAGTCCCAGATGCGCAGCGTGTTGCCGTTGCTGGCGATACCGTTGGGCGTATCCAGGCAGCGCCCCGATTGCGGGTTGAAGATCGAGCCGTCGGCGCGCGGGATCCATTTCTGGCCGCCCACGCCGTTGCAGTCCCACAGCTCGACCTCGGTGCCCGCGGCGGTGCCGTTGGTCTTGATGTCCAGGCAGCGGCCCAGCGAACGGAAGGTGTTGTCGGCCAGGTTGTACGTCCAGTGCTGGTCGACGGCCTGGGTCTGGCAGTCCCACAGCTGCACGTTGGTGCCGTTGCCGCCGACGTCGTCGCCGGCCACGTCCATGCACTTCATGCCCGGGCCCGTGACGGTGTTGACCTCGCCGCCCCGGCTGTCCCCGCCGTAGCCGGCGGCCACGATGTTGGCCTGCACCGCGGCCTCCGTGGCGTCGCTCGGGTAGCCCGCCACCATCACGCCCTCGAAGAACGAGCCGACGCTCCAGTTGCTGTTGTCGCCGCCGGTGCCCAGCACGATGGCCCCTTCGAGGGCCATCGGGATGTAGCCGCCGCGCGTGGGCAGCGTGCCGGCGTACTGCGTCGTCAGCCCGCCCGATTGCGCGTTGCCCGAGCGCAGCGCGAACTTCGTGCGCGAATCGTTCTTGAGCATCGCGGTGACGAAGTTGGCGTTGACCGGCGTGTTGGAGAGGTTGGAGCTGTTGCCCATGAACAGGCCGTTCTCGAGGTCGGCCTCCACCCACGGGCCCGAGCCGGTACACGGCGCGAAGTAGCAGGTGGTGCTGAGGTTGACCGCGTCCATGTGGCCGTTGCCGGTGTCGTTGGTGCTGGTCTCGGCGTTGCCGTAGTCGAAGCAGCAGCCGTCGTTGACGTGCGTGCCGCTGGCCACCATGTACATGCCCTCGGCGTTGGCGCCGAACGCCACGCCGCTCGTGGCGTTGTTCCGATAGCCGTTGCGCGCCGAGATGTACAGGCCGTACACCGGGTGGCCGTTGGCCACGATGGGCAGCGCGTTGGCCTTGGAACCGAAGTCGAACGGCGCGGCGCCGCCGCTGCCCTCGATGGTCAGGTCGTTATGGCGCGTCGTCTGGTCATACAGGATCGTGACCAGGCACGTGGTGCCGGCGCAGAACGCGTCCTGCTGCGCAGCGTTGGCGTAGCCGCCGCGGGCCAGCGTCTGGATGTCGGTGGCGGCGTTGTCCGACTGCCGGCGCACCTGGTACAGGCGGCCCGAGTAGCCGCCGAACAGCGCGCGCACGGTGCTGTGGGCGGCCACGCAGGCGGTGCCGCCGCTTGCGTAGAGGTCGCACGGGCCGGTCTGCGCGCGCGCGCCGGCGGCCGCCAGCAGGAGGCCGAACAGCCACAGGGCCTTGATGAACAGGGTGCGTTGTCTCGTCATCTGAATCTTTCCGATTTCGTGTTGACAGGGCGCCGCACCGCGCTCGAACCGCTCGGCGGGCGATCGTGTTCCGGATACGGCATGGGGTACCGCCGGAGCTTTCGGGCTGCCTGTCGCGAACCCGGAGGGGCTCTCGAAAGGCAAGCCAGCGTAGTCCAACACCTCGTCGCGAGATGAATGGAGATTTGCACCCGATGGATGCCAGTTTGGAGATAGGTGGGGGTGTATTCGTGCAAATGCGTGATGGCAGCCGGTGGCGACATCGCGCCACACGGTCCAGCAGCCCCGCAGGCGACAGCTCAGCCGTTGGTCGCCATCAGCGCCAGGGCCATGCCCGCGAGCGCGAGCACCAGCACGAAGCCGTAGAGCGCGCTCGCGAGCAATGCGCGCAGCACGGTCGGGCCCCAGCGGCCGCCGTAGGTCTCGCGCATGGCCCCGACGCCGTAGACCGCCACCCCCAGTTCGCCCAGCTCCGTCAGGCCGGCCGGCAGCAGGACGAGCAGGATCGCCGCGAGAAACCAGAAGGCGTGCAGGTGCAGGCTGAAGACGACGTGCTCGCCGTAGGTCATGCGACGCCGGCGATAGACGGCCTGCATGATGGCCGCAAAGACCGGCAGCAACAGGAAGATCGCGTAGGGTGCCCAGTGCACGAAGTGCTCGCGCAGCCGCTCCAGTGACTCCTGCGGGTGGGACTGCAGGTTCGCCAGGGATTCGTTGAGCCGGGCCTCGAGGCGGCTGCAGGCGCGCTCGCCCGCCTCGCCGCAGTCGCGAACCCGCAGCACTTCGAAGTGCGGCCCGCTCGCCGCCTGCGCGGCGCCGGACGCCTGTTCGCCGTGTTCCCCGGCGATCCGCGCACGGTACTCGGCGGCCGGGATCGTTTCACCGTCGACACTGACCGTCGTCTCGGGCACCAGCGCCCCGCCGACCGCGAACCTGAGCACGAGGAAGAACAGGAAGCTGGCGGTCAGGTACAGCCGCAGCGGCAGCACGTAGCGCCGGCGCCGGCCGTCCAGGTACTCGCGCGTGAGCCGGCCAGGCCGGGTCACGAGCAGGCGCAGCGTGCGCCAGAGCGAGCCTTCCATCGCCACGTAGTGGCCGACGAACTCGTGCAGGAACTCGCCGAGCGTGGGCGGATGCAGCGTCGTCTCCTGCCCGCATTCGGGGCAGAAGTTCAGCGGTGCCTGGGTGCCGCAGTTGCGGCAGGCGAGATCGGTGCGCGTGGGCGGGTGCGACATGCCGGCCGTCTCACTCCGGCCATTGCGGCTCCTCGCCGCTGTCGTCGAAGCGGGGAAAGATCGTCAGGTTGACGACCTTGCCCTTGGCCACCCACAGCATCAGGCCGTGCTGCTCGCTTTGCCAGCATTGGCCGGAGTCGGCGAAGTCGTCGGTGAGCTCGAGGTCGTGGATGTCGGCGGCGCGGGCCAGGCCGGGCAGGTCGCCCAGGTCGGCGCCGATGAGCGCGACGCCATTGATGGTGATGTCGGACGACCAGGCGGTGATCGATTCGAGCTTGGCGTCGGCGACGGCCTCGAACTCGAGCTCGACGTCGCCGCCCTGGTAGAACCAGGTCTCGACGTCGCCGCCCTCGTCGTCCTGCGAGGTCTCGACGGTGTCGGGCTGGCCGGCGGCGGCGCGCACGAGCTCGCGGCTCATGCCCAGCACGAAGGGGGCGATTCCGAAATAGGGCGTTGCGTCGGCCATGGTCTGGTCTGAAAAGGGATGAGCGCGGCGCTCAGTATGTACGACCGCCGCGGAATTGGGCGTGCTGCTTGCGGGACAGGGGCGTGGCCGCGGCCAGCGCGGCCATGGTGTTGCCGGCATGGGCGTGCATGATGGCCAGGCCCAGGGCGTCGGCCGCGTCCTTGCCGGGCAGGCCGGGCAGGGCGAGCAGGCGCATCACCATGTCCTGGACCTGCTCCTTCCTCGCCTGGCCGTGGCCGGCCACGGCCTTCTTCATCTGCACGGCCGTGTACTCGGAGACCGGCAGGTCGGCTGACACCAGCGCGGCCATCGCGGCGCCGCGCGCCTGGCCCAGCAGCAAGGTGCTCTGCGGGTTGACGTTGACGAACACGATCTCCATCGCCGCCTGTTGCGGCTGGTAGCGCTGAACCACCTCGCGCACGCCCTGGAACAGCACCTTGATGCGGCCCGGCAGGTCGCCCAGCGCCTCCTTGGTGGTGCTGATCGTGCCGCTGGCCACGTAGCGCAGGGTGGCGCCCTCGGCCTCGATCACGCCGAAGCCGGTGGTGCGCAGTCCGGGGTCGATGCCGAGGATGCGCGGCATGGTCAGCCCCTGAGCTGGAAGTACCAGCGCACGGAGTGGAAGAACACCGGCGCGGCAAAGCACAGCGGGGCGACGCGGTCGAGCAGGCCGACGGCGCCCGTCACCTGGCCCGTGTTGCCCCAGTAGTTGACGCCGGCGTCGCGCTTCAACGCGGTCATGACGAACTCGCCCAGCGTGCCGGCGGCGCCGGCGATGAGCCCCATCACCATCGCCTGCGGCAGCTTGAAGGGCGTGATCCAGAACAGCAACCCGCCCACGAACGCCGCGCCCAGGCACGCGAGCGCCCACGCGCGCAGGCCGAACGTGCGATCGATCATGCGGGCCACGGGACGGCGGCGCAGGCGCGAGCTGATGAAGGTCTCCAGCATCTGCGCGGTCACCGTCACGATGACCAGGAAGAACACCAGGAACGGACCGCGGTCATGCACGTGCGGAAAGTCCAGCAGCAGCAGCGCGGGCGCGTGCGACAGGCCGAACACGCACACCATCACGCCCCACTGGATCTTCGCGTTGCGCTCGAGAAAGCGCAGCGGGTCGCCGCCCAGGGCGCTCAGCACGGGGATCGCGAGGAATACATACACGGGTATGAACACCGTGAACAGGTCGAAGCTGCGCGACCCGGCCAGGATGTACTGCACCGGCAGCACGACGAAGAACGCGAGCATCAGGCTGCGGTGATCGGCACGGCGCGTCTGCATGAGCGTGACGAACTCGCGCAGCGCCAGGAACGAGAACACCGCGAACAGGAACGTGGCGCCGGGCGCGCCCGACACCCATGCCAGCCAGAACACCAGCGCGCCCACCCACGTGGCGCGCAGGTCGGCGGCGAACTTGGTCAGCCCGTGGTCGTTCTGCTCCGACTTGTCGCGCATGGCCGTGAAGACCGCGACCGCCGACACCAGCATCAGCCCGCCGAACAGGATCAGGAACAGCAGGCCGACCTGCTGCGTGGCCGTGAGCGATTGCAGATATGTCATGGGAATGCCGTCCTTGGGACGGCCATGTTCGCGCCTTCGGGCGGCCGGGCGGCGCTCACGCGTGGCCCCCCGGCTTGAGGGCGACGACGGCCTCGCGGGCGCGCACGAGGAACTCGGCCTTGGGCTCGTCCTCGCGCAGGTTGCAGGGCGCGCCGAAGGTGACCGTGCACAGGATGGGCACCGGCACCACTTCGCCCTTGGGCATGACGCGCTGCACGTTGTCGATCCAGCACGGGATCAGCTGCACGTGCGGAAACTGCTTTGCGAGGCGAAAGATGCCGCTCTTGAACTCCTGCGGCAGGCCCTTGTTGCTGCGCGTGCCCTCGGGAAAGATCACCAGCGAATCGCCTTGCTCCAGCGCGGCGATCAGCGGCTCCAGCGGATCGGGGCCGCCCTCCTTGCGCTCGCGGTCGACGTACACCGCGCGGAACACCTCGCGCGTGATCCAGTGCCGCAGCGGCGTCTTCGTCCAGTAGTCGGCGGCGGCGATGGGACGGGTCTGCACGCGCAGGTCGGCCGGCAGCGTGGCCCACACGAGCACCCAGTCGAGGTGGCTCTGGTGGTTCGCGAAATAGATGCGCTGTTCCGCTTTCGGCGGCACGCCCTTCCAGTGGCCTTGCGCGCCGGTGATCAGCCGGGCCACGGCCGCCAGCACGAAGCCCATTGCATCGGCTTTGTTCATGCAGGCAGTGTAAGTGGGACGCGCTGGACGCGGCCGTGGTCACAATGCGGGCCATGACATCGCACCCGCGTCTCCTGCGCTGGCTGGGCTACGTCGCTTTCTGGACGGGCGCGGGCCTGTTCTTCGCCGTGGCCGAATGGCAGCACTACATGCGCTACGACGGCCGCCATCCCTGGGAGCCGTTCCTGTGGGAGATCTCCGGCAGCCTGTCCGCAGGCCTGCTGGCCGTGGCCGTGTACCGCTGGAACGACTGGCTGCTGGCGCGCGGCAGGCTCTGGGCCGCGATGCTGGCGGGCCACCTGGCCGGCGTGGTCGCGTTCTCGCTCGCGCACACGGCGCTGATGTTCGGCGCGCGGTTTGCCGTCTATGCGTCGGTGCACGTGCCCTACGACCCCGGCACCCTCGTCTCCATCCTCGGCTACGAGGGCTCCAAGGACGCCGTCACCTACATGCTGATCCTGGGCCTGTCGTTCGGCTGGCGCGCGTTCCGGCGCGCGCAGCGGCAGGCGCTCGAGGTGGAGCGCCTCAATGCCCACCTCGCGCAGGCCCGGCTGGCACGCCTGCAGGAACAGATCCAGCCGCATTTCCTGTTCAACACGCTCAACCTGATCTCGTCGGTGATGCACGAGGACGTCGAGCGCGCCGACCGCATCCTGTCGGAGCTGGCCGACCTGCTGCGCCAGTCGATGAGCGCGGCCAACATCGCGGAGCACTCGCTGGCGCAGGAGCTGCGCTGGGTCGAGCCCTTCCTGGCCATCATGCGGCAGCGCTTCGGCGAGCGGCTGCGCACGCAGGTGGAGGTGACCGCGGCGGCCGCCCGCTGCGTGGTGCCCACGCTCCTGCTGATGGCGCCGGTGGAGAACGCCGTCAAGCACGGCGTGGCGCGCAGCGGCCAGGACGTGGAACTGCGCCTGGTGGCCGACGTGGTCGACGGCCAGCTGCGCATCGACATCCTGGACACCGGCGACGCCCCCGTCGAGGCCACGCCCGGCGGCACCGGCCTCGCCAACGCCCGCGCCCGCCTGGCAACGCTGCACGGCGACGCCGCCGGCGTGACGCTGCAGCGCGAGGACGGCCGCACGCGCGTGCGCGTCACGCTGCCGGCGCGGGCGTTCGCATGAACGTCCTGCTGGTCGACGACGAGGCACCGGCGCTGGCCAAGCTGCGCCGCTTCCTGGCCGACGACGCGCAGGTGCACGTGGTCGGCGAGGCCGCCGACGGGGCCGCGGCGCTGGCCCTCGTCGACGCGCAGCCTGGAGCCGTCGACGCGGTGCTGCTGGACATCCAGATGCCCGTCCTCGGCGGCCTGGAGGTGGCCGCCGCGCTGCCTCCGCAGGTGCTGGTGGCGTTCGTCACCGCGTTCGACGAGTACGCCGTGCAGGCCTTCGAGCTGAGCGCCGTCGACTACCTGCTCAAGCCCTACACGCGAGAGCGCCTCGCCGCGTGCGTGGCGCGCCTGCGCGCGCGCCTCGCGCCGCCCGAGCGTGCGCAGCAGCGCCAGCGCCTGACCACCGCGCTGCATGCGCTGCAGCCCGTCGCCGACCACTGGCTGGTCGCCGACCGCGGGCAGATGCGTCGCGTGCCGCTCGCCGACGTCGAGTGCGTCAGCGCCGCCGACAACTACATCGAGCTGCACGCCGCCACGGCCACCTGGCTGGATCGCACGACGCTCGCCGCGTTTCTCGCGCATCCGGCCGCGCGCCGCTTCGTGCGCGTGCACCGCTCGTGCGCCGTGCAGCCGGCGCTGGTGAGCGCGCTGGAGCCCCTGGGCAGCGGCGACGCGCAACTGCGGCTCGCGTCGGGCCGCACGATCCGCCTGTCGCGCCGGTACCGCGACGAGTGGCTGGCGGCGTTGAAAGGCTGAACGCCGCTCGCCCCGGGCGAGGCGCGGCTCGCCCCAAACGGCTCGCGGAGGCGGCGCCGCCGCGCCACGATGCCCGCATGACCTCCACCGACCGCCGCCTGGACCTCGATTGGGTCCGCATCCTCGCCTTCGGGCTGCTGATCTTCTATCACGTGGGCATGTACTACGTGACCTGGGGCTGGCACGTGAAGTCGCCGTTCGCCTCGCACGCCCTGGAGCCGCTGATGATGCTCAGCTCGCCGTGGCGCTTGAGCCTGCTGTTCTTCGTGGCGGGTTGCGCCACGGCCTTCCTCCACGCGAAGTCCTCGACCGGTTTCGTGCGGTCGCGCACGCAGCGCCTGCTCATCCCGCTCGCGGCCGGGCTGTGGATCTTCGTGCCGCCGCAGTCGTGGGCGGAGATCACGGAAGCGATCGGATACAACGGGGGGTATCTCGCGTTCATGCGGCACTACGCGCTCGGCGACGGCGGCTGGTGCCGCGAGGAGTGCCTGCGCACGCCCACGTGGAACCACCTCTGGTTCGTGGCCTACCTGTGGTGCTACACGATGGTCGCGGCGATCGCCTGGTGGCTGGTGCCGCGCGCGCGGATCGATCGCCTGGGGGCGGCCGTCGCGCGGTGCCTGCGCGGTCCCTGGCTCTTCGTGCTGCCGGTGGCCTGGCTGGCAGCGATCCGCATCGCACTGGTGGCGCGCTTCCCGGACACCCATGCCCTGGTCGACGACTGGTACCAGCACGCCAACTACTTCAGCATCTTCGCCCTGGGCCTGCTGCTGGCCCGCGAGGCCGCGGTGTGGGAGGAGATCCGCCGCCTGCGCTGGACGGCGCTCGCGCTGGCGCTCGTGGGCTACGCGTTCGTGGCGACCTATTTCGCCCACTATGTCGACGTCGCGCCGCCGGACTGGCTGCGCCAGGTGCAGCGCGTGTTCTACGCCCTGGATGCCTGGTGCGCCATCGTCGCCGCGCTCGGCTTCGCGCGCCAGTGGAACCCGGCCGATTCGCGCGCACGCCGCTACCTCACCGAGGCCATCTTCCCGTTCTACATCGTGCACCAGACGGCCATCGTGCTGCTGGCCCACTTCATGAAGCCGCTGGCGCTGCGGCCGCTGGTGGAAGGGCCGCTGCTGGTGGCGGCGACGGTGGCGGCCTGTTTCGCGAGCTTCGAGATCGTGCGGCGCGTGGGCTGGCTGCGTCCGCTGTTCGGCCTCGCGCCCGCACGTGCGGCCGCGCGTGGCGCGCCGGCGCCGGTCAGGGCCGGTCGGGCGCCAGCGTGATGCGGCGCAGCTGCGCATGCGACGGCGGCGCGCCGGCCTTGCGCGAGCCCGAGTCGTCGAAGCGGTCCCAGCCGACGTCCGCGATGAACCACGCCTCGTGGCCGAGGACGATGGCATGCGTGGGCTCGCCGAACCCGGGCGTGCCCGACTCGAGCACCTGCTGGCGCTGCAGGTCGCCCGAGAAGCGGACGACGCGCGCCGGCGACGTGCCGTTCTGCACGGCCAGCAGCGCGGAGCCGTCGCGCACCAGGCCGTCGATGCCGGCCGTGAAGACGCTGGCGCCGTTGGCCGGCCATCTCGCCGCGCTCGGCGCCGCCGCCGCCAGGTCAATCACGCCGATGCCGCGCACGTAGTCCGGCACGATCAGCGCGCGACCGTCGGTCGACAGCACCGGCTGCTGGGGCGAGGCGAATTCGCCGTCCACGTCGAGACGATCGAACGCGCGGGCGCCCGGCCTCAGGCGCAGCACGGCACCGTGCAGGCTCTCGCTGACGAAGACGGTGCCGTTGTCCGCGACGAGGAGGTCGCCGAGCACGCCCTTCACGTCGG
>Ga0209677_101116_pt1 | contig 12590 bp, 7 predicted proteins | sample AraplaCvi_mCL_r2_2_FD_184285 | JGI IMG/M metagenome (GOLD analysis project Ga0209677, IMG submission 184285) | Arabidopsis root microbial communities from North Carolina, USA - plate scrape CL_Cvi_mCL_r2 (SPAdes) (version 2) | ecosystem: Host-associated > Plants > Roots > Endosphere | place: USA... | reverse complement strand
GACGATTGCGCTGGCGCAGCAGGCGCGCATGAAGGATCCGGCCGGCGGATATGATCCGCTGCTGGCGGCGCGCATGCAGGCCGTGCTGCCGATCTGCCGCGCCAACAAGGTCCGCATCATCACCAACATGGGCGCAGCCAATCCGATCGGTGCCGCCGAGGCAACGCGGTCGATTGCGCGCAAGCTCGGCCTCTCCGGCCTGAAGATCGCCGCCGTCACCGGCGATGACGTGCTCACGAAAGCCAAGGACGCGGATCTTGCGCTCGACACTGGCGATAGTGTCAGGGGCCTCGGGAACCGCATCGTCTCGGCCAATGCCTATATCGGCGCAAAGTCGATCGCGGATGCGCTGGCCGCCGGCGCCGACGTCGTCATCACCGGCCGCGCCGCCGATCCGGCGCTGTTCTTAGGGCCGCTCGTGCACGAGTTCGGCTGGGCGATGGATGATTGGGACCTGCTCGGCAAGGGCACGGTGGTCGGCCATCTCCTGGAATGTGCAGGCCAGATCACCGGGGGCTATTTCGCCGATCCCGGTGTGAAGGATGTCGAGGGGCTTGCGCGGCTCGGCTTTCCAATCGGCGAAGTGCGCGAGGACGGCGATCTCGTCGTGACCAAGGTTGCGGGCTCCGGCGGCTGCGTTACGTCGGCGACCGTGAAGGAGCAGCTGCTCTACGAGATCCACGATCCCGCGCAGTATTTTCAGCCTGATGTGGTTGCTGATTTTTCGCAAGTGCGGGTCGAAGAGGTCGGCGCGGATCGCGTCCATGTCACGGGTGGTCGCGGCAAGCCGAAGACGGGCCTGCTCAAGACCTCGGTCGGCTATGTCGACAGCTATGTCGGGGAGGGACAGATCTCCTACGCTGGTCCGGGCGCGGTGGCGCGTGGCCGGCTCGCGCTCGACATCGTGCGGGAGCGGCTGGCGATGACAGGTGCACAAACAATCGAGCTGCGCTGCGACCTCATCGGTGTCAACGCATTGCATGGCGAGGCGTCGGGCGCCGGAGAGCCGTATGAGGTGCGCGTGCGCGTGACCGGCCGCACCGAGACGCTGGCTGAGGCCGTCAGGATCGGCAACGAGGTCGAGACGCTTTACACCAATGGTCCTGCGGGCGGCGGCGGCGCCTGGAAGTCGGCGCGCGAGGTCATCGCGGTCGCTTCATGTCTGGTGCCGGAGAACGCGGCGCAGCTCAGTGTGTCGCTGGTGGAGGCCTGAAGATGAAGCTGCGCGACATTGCCCATTCCCGGACCGGCGACAAGGGCAACATCTGCAACATCTCGGTCATCGCCTACCGCGCCGATGACTATGCGCTGCTACGCGAGGCGGTCACGGCCGAGCGCGTGAAGGCGCATTTTGCAAGCGTCGTGCATGGCGACGTCGTTCGCTACGAACTGCCCGCCATCGCGGCGCTGAACTTCGTCCTGAAGGATGCGCTCGGCGGCGGCGTCACCCGCTCGCTGGCGCTCGATGCGCACGGCAAATCGCTGAGCTCGCGGCTGCTCGATCTCGACATCACGCTGCCGGACGACGCCTGAAGACAAATCCATCAATCATAATAAGAATGGGAGGTTTGACGATGATAGTGAGCTCCGCATCTGGTCGGATGAATCGGCTCGGCTATCGCGCACGAACGGTGGCTCTCTCTGCGGCGGGCTTATTGCTATTATCGGCGTCGCCATCGCTGGCCGATTCATGTGATCGGCTGCTCAAGCTCGCAGTCGACAACACGACCATCTCGGCGGCCGAGGCGCGGCCCGCCGGCTCATTCGCGCCGCCGACGGGACCTGCGATTGCCGATCTTCCCGGCTTCTGCCGCGTGCAAGGCGTCATCTCGGCCGTGCCTGGCTCGCGCGTCGGTTTCGAGCTCTGGCTGCCCGAGGGCGGCTGGAACGGCAAGATCGAGATGGTCGGCAACGGCGGTTACTCCTCAGCGATGTCGTACAAAGGGATGGCGGCGCTGCTCAAGCGCGGTTATGCGGCGGTCGCCACCGACACCGGCCACACCGGCGACGATCCCGGATTTGCGATCGATCATCCCGAGGCGATCGTCGACTGGGGCCATCGTGCGGTGCATGTCACCATCGCAGCCGCAAAGTCCGTGACCTCGGCGTTCTACGGCCAGGCGCCGAAGCACAGCTATTTCGCAGGCTGCTCGACCGGCGGCCATCAGGCGCTGATGGAAGCGCAGCGATACCCCACTGATTTCGACGGCATCATCGCCGGCGATCCCGGCAACAACCGCACCCACCTCAATGCCGGCTTCCTCTGGCAGTTCGTCAGCAATCATCGCACCGACCTCAGTGTCATCATTCCGCCGGCGAAGCTCGCAGCCGTGACGGATGCGGTGGTGAAGGCCTGCCGCGGCAAGGACGGCGGACTAGCGACCGACAACTTCCTGACCGATCCCGAGGCCTGTAGTTTCGAGCCGCGTGAGATGCTGTGCAAGCATGATGATGCCGACGACTGCCTGACGCAGGAGCAGGTGGATGCGTTGTCGGCGATGTATGGCGGTGCCCGTGCGCACACTGGCGAGCAGATCTATTATGGGTGGCCGAAGGGCACCGAGAATTCGGGCAAGGTGGTCGCGAGCCTACCGGGCTGGAGCCTCTACTGGGCCGATCCGAAAAATGCCGACCGGCCGGCGCGGCTGAACTTCTGGAAGGTCTGGGCGTTTCCGAACCTCGATTGGGATTGGCGCAATTTCGATTTCGGCAGCGGCATGAAGGCAGTTGACGATAGGCTCGCGCTCGTCATCAACGCGATGAGCCCGGACCTGTCAGCCTTCAAGGCCGCCGGCGGCAAGCTCATCCAGTATCACGGTCTTGCCGATCCCGTGGTGCCGCCCCGCGACTCCATCGATTACTACGAGCGGGTGCAGGCGGCGAACAGCTCCGACAAGCGCGTCGATGCGACGGCGAATTTCTATCGGCTGTTCCTGGTCCCTGGCCTGTATCATTGTGAAGGCGGTCCGGGACCGAACGTGCTGGACACGCAGGCCGCGCTCGAGAGCTGGGTGGAGCAGGGAACGGCCCCGGCGACCATCGCCGCGACCAAATTCGGCAATGACAAGCCGGCTGACGGCGTCGAGATGAGCCGGCCGCTGTGCCCGTATCCGCAGGTCGCGCATTACAAGGGCGAGGGTGATCCGACGGATGCGGCGAGCTTCGTGTGCACAGCAGGCAACCGCTACGCGACGCCGCTGCCGGCGGCGGCTTATTTGCGTTGATCTCTTTAACCTCTCCCCGCTTGCGGGGAGAGGTCGATCGCGAAGCGATCGGGTGAGGGGGTACGGGTCTAACTACTTAAACTATTCGGGCGTCTGCCCCTCACCCCAACCCTCTCCCCGTGAAGAACGGGGAGAGGGAGCGCACCGCGTCCAGCACGAGTGCTCACCTACTAATTCTCAAAGATATACGCGTGCCTGTCCTGATGATACGACCCGGGGCAGGCCCACAGCGGACGCTGTGATGGCTCAGCCCTTGCCCCAATTCCAGGCGAGCAGCGCCGCATAGAAGGCCATCGCGACACCATAGAGGGCCGTGACCAGCACATAGCCGGCGATCTGCCGCGCGACGCTCGACTTCGGTGCAAGCCACCAGTCGAAGGCCTTGAACGCGGCCGGCACCACCCACCAGCCGAGCAGTTGCGTCGAGACGAGATTGCCGATGAACAGCGACAGCCAGAACGGCACGCCGCGCGCGTCGATCAGCGGGGCGCTGACGAAGGTTCCCCAGAGATAGACGATGGGATAGAGGACCAGCAGCACCAGCAGATTGGACTTGAGGATGAAGGACGGCGCCTGCTGCGGCGTTGAGGCGGACGGAAACCAGAAACTGAAGCCATAGCTCGCGCGCCGCACGCTCAGGCTCGCGTTGAAGCGTTCGCCTTCGCGCAGCAGCGCCGCGCGCTCGGACGAATTCAGCCAGGTCGAGAGATTGGCGTCATTGTCGAACGACAGCACGATGATCCAGTCGTCATGCAGGCCGGCAATCGGCCGTTCGATCCTGTGGCGCAGGAAGCCGTTGAACGCAGCCTCTGCCGCCTGCGTGCGTGCCTGCCAAGCCAGGAAATCGTCCTCGAGGCCGGCCGGTACCTTGAAAGAAATCACGGCGGAGACGGCGGTCTCCTGCCGCGCGCCGGCGTCGGGCAGGATGTGAATGCCTTCGGGCTCGCTAAAATAGTGCCTGACATCGTCGACCAGCCGCCGGCGTTCGTCGCTCTGCAGCCAGGCCCGTGCCGCGGCAACGTCAGCGAAGCGCAGGATCGTGACCCAGTCGAGCGTCGCCGGCGGTTGCGGCGGCAGAACCTCCTGGCCGAGAAAGCCCGGCCAGGTTCTCAAGTGATCGCCGACCCTGCCGTTCCAGCGCACGAACGACGCGAAGCCCTCGTCGGCGACGCGGCACTGGATGACGACGGCAACCGGGCCGTCGCCCTTGTCCTGGCCTGGGATCATGATGCGACTTCGCGTCACTTCTTCTTGTAGAGGCGACGTCCCATCACCCAGGTTTCGTCGACGCAGCGATCGTCACCGACCATCATCACGCTGAACAGCAGGTTCGCCGCTTCTTCGATTGTGTTCGGCCTGCCGCCTTCGGCGATCAGCGACTGGTGCCAGGCTTGCGCCATCGGGCCGCCATTGACGTCGAGGGCGACGAAGTCAGCCTCCTTGCCCGGCTCGAAATTGCCGAGCTTGTCGTCGATGTAGAGCGCCTCGGCGCCGCCGAGCGTGACCGACCAGAAGCCGCGATAGGGTGAGAGCTTGTTGCGCTCGGCTTCGGCGATATCCTTGCGAACCGGATCGATGCTGCCGTCCAGCATGGTGTTGTTGCACATGCCGACCTTGTAGGCGTCGTCGAGCACATGCAGCATCGAGAAGCGGTTGCCGCCGCCCATGTCGGTGCCGAACGAGATCTTGACGCGATGCTCGGGATCGGTGGCGCGGCCCAAGCGGAACAAGCCACTGCCGAGGAACAGGTTCGAGCACGGGCAGAACACCACGGCGGCGCCCTTCTTCGACATGCGGCGGAATTCGCTGTCCGAGAGATAGACGCCGTGGCCGCCGGAGAATTTGGGTCCGACCAGGCCGAACTTCTCGTAGACGCCGAGATAGTCCTGGCAATCGGGATGCTCGACCAGCACGCCGCGGCACTCGCTGGGGTTCTCGGAGATGTGGGTATTGACCCAGCAGTCCGGATGCTCATGCTTGAGCTGTTGGCACATTTTCAGCAGTTCGGGCGAGGCGCCGAAGGCGAAGCGTGGCGTGATGGCGTAGAGATTGCGGCCCTTGTTGTGGTACTGCGCGATCAGCCGCTTGCTGTCGCGATAGAAGTTGTCAGGCGTGTCGATGAAGTCGGCCGGCGCGTTGCGGTCGATGCCGGTGAGGCCGGAGATGATGCGCATGTTGCGCCGGCTGGCTTCCTCGAACAGCTCTTCGGTCGCGACCGGCGAGGAGCTGGTGAAGGCCTGGCAGGTGGTGGTGCCGGCCGCGAGCAGCGCATCGAGGAAACGCTTCACGCCTTCGCGGGCGTAGTTGCGATCCTTGTACTTGATTTCTTCCGGATAGATCGACATCTGCAGCCAGGGCAGCAGCTGTTCGCCATAGGCGCCGAGCACGCGGGTCTGCGGCAGGTGGATGTGGCCGTCGATGAAGCCGGGAACGATGACGCGGTCCTTGATATGGGTCGTATCGAGGTCGGGATGTCGAGCTGCGACCTCGTCGTGAGGTCCGAATGCCTCGATGACGCCGTCCTTGGCGACCAAGAGGCCGTCCTCATGGAAGCGGGCCGCCGCCTTCTCGTTGCCAAGATGTTTCCAGGGATCGTCGACGAAATCGAAGAAAGTTCCGCGTATTCCGATCTTGCTCATGTCGCTGTTCTGCTCTTCTTGTTGCGGCACGTGGCAAAGGTCGGCGCGGCACGCCCGCGGTGGCAATGGCTTGAAACGAACGCCGCCATAGGTACATGGCCACATGCAGATTTCGTAAATGGCCGGCCGGCTCGGGTTGCGGAGTTCACGCGCCCGCGGGATTCATGATGGTTTGCTTAATGAACTCGTTCGCTTTCAGCGCGAATGCCGACGTTGATAGCCATCGTGCGATTGCAATGATTTGCAACGGCTTGAATCGACGCATGTGATCAGGGCGCCGGCTAGAAACGGTGTCGTCCCGGCCAAGCGAAGCGCGAGCCGGGACCCATACCGCGTGATCTATCAAGGAACGTAACTGCCAGTTGCCTGTCACACCGGGATCGGTGGTTCGGGATCCCGGCTCGCGCGCCAAGAGGCGCTTGGCCCGGACGACAGCCTTGGTCTCACCTGCAGACGAGGCCGCGATTCCCGGCCGCGATTGGCCGAAAATCATTTGATCGCATCAGACCCGCTCCACTCGTGAGCGAATTTGCAAGGCAGTTGCCACTTCAATGGTGTTGAGCTGGTGGCTCGCGCATGCGACGTTTTTCATCACCACTCGTCGCGCGATCCCCGCTGATCGCTGGTATCTTCGGATTTTGAAACTGGTTGCAGATTGCAATGAACCGATACGACCTGATCATTCGCGGAGGCCGCGTCCTCGATCCCGAAACCGCTTTCGATGCCATCGCTGATGTCGCGATCAAGGATGGCGCGATTGCCGCGATCGGCGTCGTCGAGGGATCGGCCGAGACGATCATCGACGCCAGGGGCCTCGTCGTCAGCCCCGGCTTCATCGACCTCCACGCCCACGGCCAGTCGCTGCCGGCCGATCGCATGCAGGCATTCGACGGCGTCACCACGACGCTGGAGCTCGAGGTCGGCGTGCTGCCGGTGGCGCGCTGGTATGACGAGCAGGCCGCACAGGGGCGCACATTGAATTACGGCGCGGCCGCCGGCTGGGTGTTCGGCCGCATCGCCACCATGACCACGCAGCAGACGGCCTCCAGCGTCGCCGGCATGGGCGAGGCGATGCGCGACAAGCGCTGGGTCGAGGAGGTGGCGACGCCGGCGGAGACCGCGGAGATCGTCGAGCGCGTGCGCACGGGGCTGGAGCAGGGCGGCCTCGGAGTCGCCTTCCCGAACGCCTATGCGCCTGGCACCGGCGTGAAAGAGTTGTCGGAGCTGTGCAGCCTCGCCGCCCGCCACAACGTGCCGACCTATACCCACATCGCCTACATGTCGAACGTCGATCCGCGCAGTTCGGTCGACGCCTATACGCGCCTGATCGGACTTGCCGGCTCGACCGGCGCGCACATGCACATCTGCCATTTCAACAGCACCAGCCTGCAGGATGTCGAGCGCTGCGCCGAGCTGGTGCAGACCGCACAGGCGCAGGGCCTGAAGGTCACGGTCGAGGCCTATCCCTACGGCACCGGTTCGACCGTGGTCGGTGCCGAGTTCTTCGCCGATCCCGCCTTCTGCCAGCGCATGGGCACCGGCTATGACGCGATCGAGATGGTCGCCGAACGCCGCCGGCTCGCCGGCCGCGAGGAGCTGCTGGCGCGGCAGCAGAGCGAGCCCGGCGCGCTGGTGCTGATCCATTTCCTCGATGTCGCGGTCAATCAGCGGCATCGCGAGCTGCTGGACGTCTCCGTGATGTATCCCGGCGGCGCGATCGCTTCCGACGCGATGCCGTGGATCCTGGGCAACGGCACGCTCTACACCGGCGATGCCTGGCCGCTTCCGGATGACGCGGTGTCGCATCCGCGCTCGTCCGCGACCTTCACCAAGTTCCTGCATGATTGGGTGATCGAGCGGAAAGTCGTGCCGCTGATGGAAGGCATCGCCAAGTGCACCCTGATCCCGGCGCAGATCCTGCAGGCCTCGACACCTATGATGCGCAAGAAGGGCCGGCTGCAGGTCGGATGCGACGCCGACATCGTCGTGCTCGATCTCGCGACGCTGAAGGATCGCGCCGACTTCCTCAACATGAACCGGCCGTCCGATGGCGTGAAGCATCTCTTGGTGAACGGAGAGGCCGTGATCGCCGATGGAACTTTGCTGCGCGATGCGCGGCCAGGTCAGCCGGTACGGCGGCTCGTTGCGTCATGATCGTTCCGGTCCTGCTGGTCACCGGTTATCTCGGGGCGGGCAAGACCACGCTGCTCAATCATCTGCTCGCCTATCCCGCCGGACGCCGGATTGCTGCCGTCGTCAATGATTTCGGCGCGATCGATATCGACGCCGGGCTGCTCGGCACGGTGTCGGATGGCGTGGTGTCCCTGAAGAACGGCTGCATCTGCTGCTCGCTGCAAGGCGATCTGTTGCGCACGCTGGCGGCGGTGATCAAGCGGCCATCACCGCCGGATGCGATCGTGATCGAGACCTCGGGTGTCTCCGATCCCGCCGAGATCATCCGCAACTTGATGGACCCCGTGATCTTCAAGGTGGCGCCGCTGGAGACGGTGGTGACGTTGGTCGATGCACGGCGCGTGCTGGATGAGCCTGATCTGGCGCAGGATGCGTTGTGGCGCTCGCAACTGCGCGCGGCGGATTTCGTGCTGCTGACCAAGACCGACCTGCTCGATGGCGATGAGCGAGCGCAGATCGCTGACGTCATCGGCCGGGACAAACCGGCTGGTGTCGTGTTTGATGTCGTCCAGGGCGCGGTCGCGCCGGATCTGCTGTTCAGTCGCGATGCCGCGGATGTCCGCCCGACCCCAAAGCCGACGCTCACGGCATCGGAGCCGTTCGCTTCGATGAGCTGGAGCTCGCAGGCGCCGCTGTCGCTTGCGCGCTTCCAAGAGGTCGTGGGTCCGCTTGCCGCCCGGACTCTGCGCATGAAGGGGGTCTTCGTCTTCACCGAGCATCCCGCCCAGCCGATGCTGTTCCAGTGCGTCGGCACCCGCGCGACATTGTCGGCCTCGCAACTCGCCCCGCCGGATGGTCTCACCGCCCAGCTGGTGCTGATCGGCCGGGAAGGCCAGATCGACGCGGAGGAGATCGATCGGGTGCTGCAGGGGATTGTTGTCGGTTGAGGCGCCGCTTCCACTCTCCGTCATTCCAGGGCGCTCGCGAGAGCGAGCGAACCCGGAATCTCGAGATTGGCTTGCGTGCTTACCAACTTCGAGATTCCGGGTTCGAGGCCTGCGGCCTCGCCCCCGAATGACGAGCCTGAAGGTTGGTTATCCCGAAAGTCAGCGTGAGCGCGCGTCCAGTCTATCAGTTCTTGATATACGGACAGCCACCCTCCGCGAGCGGCCGGAACGCCTGATCGCCGGGGACGGTTGTCTGGTATTCGTAGAGGTCCCACTTGCTCTTGGATTCCTCCGGCTTCTTGATCCGCATCAGGTACATGTCGTGCACCATGCGGCCATCCTCGCGAACCACGCCGTTTTGCGCGAAGAAGTCGTTGACCGGTGTCTTGCGCATCTCGCGCATCACTGTCTCTGAATCCACCGAGTTGGTCGCCGCCACCGCCTTGAAGTAGTGCCGCAGCGCCGAGTTCACGCCGGCCTGATAGGCGGTCGGCATCGCATCGTGGCGCTTGAAGAACTCGTTGGCGAAGGCACGCGTCTCCGGCGTGCGATCCCAGTAGAAGGAGTCGGTGAACAGGAGGTCGTGCGCATGCGCGAGGCCAAGTGCCGGCACGTCGGTGAGCGTCACCTGCAGCGCCACCACCTGCATGCTGTTGCGGATGTTGAACTCATCGGCCTGCGCCACGGCATTGCGGAAGTCGGAGCCGGCATTGGCGAGCGCCAGCACCTTGGCGCCGGAGGACTGCGCCTGCAGCAGGAAGGAAGAGAAATCGGCGGTGTCGAACGGATGGCGTACGGCGCCGAGCACCTTGCCGCCGGCCGCATTGACCGCCTTCGTGGCGTCGCGCTCCAGCGCCTGGCCGAAGGCGTAGTCGGCGGTGAGGAAGAACCATGGCGTGCCGCCGCGCGCGACCACCGCCTTGGCGGTGGCGTTCGACGACGCGTAGGTGTCGTAGGTCCAATGCACTGAGGTCGGCGAGCATTGCTTGCCGGTGAGATCGGACGAGCCCGAGCCCGAGATCAGGAAGATCTTCTTCTTCTCGCGGGTGACGTTCTGGATCGCCAGCGCCACCGCGGAGTTGACGCCTTCGGCAATGACGTCGACACCCTTGTTGTCGATCCAGTTGCGCACGATACCGACCGCCACGTCAGGCTTGTTCTGGTGATCGGCCGAGATGATCTCGATCTTGCGCCCCGCGACCGTGCCGCCGATTTCCTCGGCGGCCATCTGCGCCGATATCACCGAGCCGGTGCCGTTGCCGTCGGCATATTGTCCACTCATGTCGGTGATGATGCCGACCCGCAGCACGGCGTCTTCGGCGTGCGCCGCGCTGCTCGCATACAGAACTGCGGCGCCCAGCAACAACAAGATCTTGGCGGATGAAATCGTCACCTTCAGCATTTCGTCTCCCGAAAAATTCTTCAATGTTATTCGGGAATCAGAACTGCAGGATTTGCCAGGAGGGAGCAATCTCGATCGACGCATGGCCGCCCTGCGAAGCATGCGCCGTGACAATACGGTTCGATCCTTGCTCAGTACGGCGTGCCGAGCGCTTCCTCCAGACGGGTCAACTCGGGTCCGTTGCCACAAGCTTTCAGAATGGACGTGAAGCGCTTGCGTGTGATGTCCGACAGGACCCAGCCGAGCGGAGGAATGACCGGCTGCTGGCCATTCTCGGCCTTGTCGCACATGGCGAGATGCGCGAAATGCGGCGCTTCACGCGCAGCTGCAGCGGTGATGTTCGGGATGCTGCCGGTGGCATCATTGGCGGTCTGGCGTTTGAGAGAGTTGGCCATGGCCTGCGGCGTTTCCATGGTCTGGCAAAGCGATGCAGCCAGTTCGGCGGCGGCAAGCGTGCCGTGAGCCTGCCGCACGGACATGATGCCGACGAGAGGCGCGCTCAACTCATTGGCGGGCGAGAGCACGAAACCTTCGCCCTCATTCTTGGCCACTTCGAGATAATTGCTCGGGTCTGGTTCCCTGGTAGCCGACTTGGAGGATGGCTGAAAAAACACCATCAGTGCCGAGACTGCAGCGTCCAGGATATTGGTGCTCTCGTTAGACGGAGAAGCAGGGGACGGCGAAGCGGGCGCAAAGCTCGAAACGACGCAGGAACCATCCGGCTTTTCCAGCGTGCGCACCAGCGTCCGTTCCTCGCTCAGCGTCGGATCACTGCTGATCTGCAGCACCACCAGCTTGACCTTGTTGACATGGCCTTCCGTGTCGTGCCCTGGATCGATCTCCTCGATTGCGGTACGGGCGAGTTCGAGTGCCGTCTGGGCACCGTAGTTCTCGAAGTAGCCGCCATCGATGATATAACCCTTGCTCTCAAGGGGGCGGCCATCGACGAGAAGATTCCCGGCTGGCGATACATAGGTGAAACGCGCGCTGTTGTGTGCCGCTGTGCTCAACCGAACATCCGACCCAAGCACATGCAATGCATCGTAGCTGTCTACAAAGACGTCGCGTTCGATCTTGATATGGCTCGTGATGATACGTCGTCCGGTTTCCTGATGTGTTGCATTCAGGAGCAGGGCCGGTCGCCAGGATACGGGATCGCTGGTGTCGAGCGCGGGAAAGAAGCTGAGGAAGCCGTGGGAGACAAGGCCGTCCTTATCGGCATCCGACCGGCTCGCCAGTTCGAAGCCGAGCTCGAGGGCCTTGCCGCGATCGATTTGGCCGAAATCCGGTATGACGTTCGAAGGCCCGTCGATGAAGATCAGGCTGGCAAGTCCAGGCGCCAGAAAATCGGCTGTCAGGAAGCTGGTTGGCTTGATCGCCGCGCCCGTTGCCTCGTGATTTTGCAGTGCTGCGGTATAGGCGGCAGCGCCAACGCTGCCGCCGGAGACCCCGCTGATCGCGAACAACAGCTTATGCATGAGGCTCTGTGTCGAGCCGGTGGTGTCCGATGCATCTGCAACGACTTTCTTGGCTTGCAGGTCGCTCTCGAGCTGCTCCAGCACCGTCGCGGTCCAATATGCGGCACGTATTCCGCCGCCTGCGGTCGCGACGATCAGCATCGGTACCGGTCGGTCGGGATGCAGGGCATGATAAGCCGGCTCGGCCTGGCGATACCAGGCGAGTGCAGCGTCCTTGACTGTCGGGCGCGCGGCAACGGTCTTTACCGCGGACCAGTTCTTCGGGGCCGCCACGGCGCTGCAGTCCGTCCTGCAAAGTCGAACCCGGTGAAACGACTGTGCGAAAGACGTGAGGAACGCCGGCAGCACCAGGAAGCAGACGAACACCATGGCGAGAGCCCGTGATCCGACAGCAAAGCCGGCCTTTTGTGCATGGTCGGCGACCCAGGTCGCCACCAGGTCGAGCAGATTGAACAGCGCCATCGTCGAGCCGAAGGCGAAACAGGCGACGGTCAGAGATCCGAACAGTTGGCCAACCAGCATCGGCCATCGCCAGATCGCGCCGGTGCCGAGCAGCATGATGAGCGCAAGACCGCAGGTCCACAGCAGGGTCTGCCAGCGCTCAGCTGCTTTGTCGGAGTCGCGTTGCTGCGATGACGCGTTGGCCGGGAGGGGCGCGCCGCTACGGAGCCAGCTGATCACGCCAAGATAGAGGATGGCGGAGGCGGTGATAAACAGGGTCGCCAACAGGAAGCCTGGCGACACGTTGCCGTCGACCCATGCGACGA
>Ga0209677_101113_pt1 | contig 12618 bp, 9 predicted proteins | sample AraplaCvi_mCL_r2_2_FD_184285 | JGI IMG/M metagenome (GOLD analysis project Ga0209677, IMG submission 184285) | Arabidopsis root microbial communities from North Carolina, USA - plate scrape CL_Cvi_mCL_r2 (SPAdes) (version 2) | ecosystem: Host-associated > Plants > Roots > Endosphere | place: USA... | reverse complement strand
CACACGGTGCAGTGGTCGCCGACGTCCTCGAACTCCTCCCAGTGGCGCAGCGACACGCCGCGGCGCGTCTGCTCCTCGTACAGGAAGGCCTCGATCAGGAGAGACGTCGCGAGGATCTTGTTGCGCGGGCTGTAGAGCAGGTTGGCGCGCGGCACGTGCGTGGCGCACACCGGCTTGCACTTGCCGCAGCGCAGGCAGTCCTTGATCGACGCGCTGATGGCGCCGATATCGGACTGCTGCATGATCAGCGACTCGTGCCCCATCAGCCCGAACGACGGCGTGTAGGCGTGCGACAGGTCGGCGTGTCGGACGTCGTCGCCCAGCGCGGCCAGCGGGGCGCCGCGCAGCAGCTTGCCCTTGTTGAAGCGGCCCTGCGGGTCGACGCGCTGCTTGTACGCGGTGAAGTCGGCCAGCTCGAGATCCGTGAGGAACTCGAGCTTGGTGATGCCGATGCCGTGCTCGCCCGAGATGACGCCGTCCAGGCTGCGCGCCAGCACCATGATGCGGGCGACCGCCTCGTGCGCCGTCTGCAGCATCTCGTAGTTGTCGGAGTTGACCGGGATGTTGGTGTGCACGTTGCCGTCGCCGGCATGCATGTGCAGGGCCACCCACGTCCGGCCGCGGAGCACCTGCTTGTGGATGGCGCGGCACTCCTCGATGATGGGGATGAACTCGGCCCCCGCGAAGATCTGCTGCAGCGGCACGAGCACCTGCTTTTTCCACGACGCGCGCAGCGTGTCGTCCTGGATGCGCTCGAAGAACGTGCGCGCCGGCTCGTCGCCTTGGGCCGGCTGGACGACGTCGAGCCCGTGCATCCAGCCGCTCCACAGCGCGCGCACCTCGCCCACGAGCGCCAGCGCGCGCGTGACGCGATCGCCCAGCAGCTCGGCCGACGGGATGTTCTGCGCGTCCTCGCTCTTGCCCAGGGGCAGCGGACCCGCGCCGAGGAAGTCCTCGAGCTTGTCCAGCAATTGCAGCTTGTTGCGCAGGCTCAGCTCGATGTTGATGCGTTCGATGCCCAGCGTGTACTCGCCCATGCGCTCCAGCGGGATCACCACGTCCTCGTTCACCTTGAACGCGTTGGTGTGCTTGGCGATGGCCGCGGTGCGCTTGCGATCGAGCCAGAACTTCTTGCGCGCGTCGGCGCTGACGGCCACGAAGCCCTCGCCCGAGCGCGCGTTGGCCATGCGGATGACCTCGCTGGTGGCGCGCGCCACGGCGTCTTCGTCGGCGCCCACGATGTCGCCGAACAGCGCCATCTTGGGAAAGCCCCCGCGCTTGCTCTTGGTGGCGTAGCCGACGGCGCGCAGGTAGCGGTCATCCAGATGCTCGAGGCCCGCGAGGATCGGGCCGTTCGGCAGCTTGGCCTGCGCGAACATGAAGTCCTTGATCTCGACGATCGACGGCACCGCGTCCTTCGGATTGCCGAAGAACTCCAGGCACACCGTGCGCACGTGCGCCGGCATCTTGTGCACGACCCAGCGCGCGCTGGTGATCAGGCCGTCGGTGCCCTCCTTCTGGATGCCGGGCAGGCCGGCCAGGAACTTGTCGGTGACGTCCTTGCCCAGGCCTTCCTTGCGGAACCGGCGGCCCGGGATCTCGAGCACCTCGGTGCGCTCGAGCTTCTTGCCGGTCGCGTCGAAATACTTGCACTCGAAGCGCGCGACGGGCGCATCGTGGATCTTGCCCAGGTTGTGGTCCAGGCGCGTGACCTCCAGCCACTTCGCCTCGGGCGTGACCATGCGCCAGCTGACAAGGTTGTCGAGCGCGGTGCCCCACAGCACGGCCTTCTTGCCGCCCGCGTTCATCGCGATGTTGCCGCCGATGCAGCTCGCCTCGGCCGACGTGGGGTCGACCGCGAACACGAACCCGGCCCGCTCGGCCGCGTCGGACACCCGCTGCGTGACCACGCCCGCCTCCGTCCACACCGTGCCGACCGGATGATCGACGCCCGGGATCGAGACCATCTCGACCTCGGTCATCGCCTCGAGCTTCTCGGTGTTGATGACCGCGCTCATCCACGTGAGCGGCACGGCGCCGCCGGTGTAGCCGGTGCCGCCGCCACGCGGGACGATCGTCAGCCCGAGCTCGACGCAGCCGGCCACCAGTTCGGCCATCTCGGCCTCGGTGTCGGGCGTGAGCACGACGAACGGGTATTCGACGCGCCAGTCGGTGGCGTCGGTGACGTGCGAGACGCGCGACAGCCCGTCGAACTTGATGTTGTCCTTGGCGGTGACCTTGCCCAGCACCTTGCGGGCGCGGCCGCGCAGGTCCCACACGTCGGAGAAGTGCCTGGCGAACCGCGCCACGGCGTCGCGCGCGCCCACCAGCAGCTCGGCGACGAAGGCGTCGCGTGCGGCGTCGACGTCGGGCGTGCGGCGCTTCTCGACCTCGGCGAGGCGATGGTTCAGCGCGTCGATCAGCATCGCGCGGCGCTTCGGGTTGTCGAGGAGGTCGTCCTCGAGGTACGGATTGCGCTGCACCACCCAGATGTCGCCCAGCACCTCGTAGAGCATGCGGGCCGAGCGGCCGGTCTGGCGCTCCTCGCGCAGCCGGTTCAGGATCTCCCAGGCCCGGGATCCGAGCAACCGCAACACGATCTCGCGGTCGGAGAACGAGGTGTAGTTGTACGGAATCTCCCGCAGCCGGGTGGCGGCGGGATGCGTCTGCGCGAGTGTCGCGGCAGCCGCCAGGGTGGTGGCAAGGGGTGCGTTCATGGGCTGGGGGCGGTTTTCCACGCGTGAAAAGTGCCTGCAGCGTGGGGTTGAATCGTACCCCAGCGGCCCTGGCCGGACACTCGTGGGGTCAGCCCGTTGGGCCGCGCGCCGGCCCGGTGTCGTGGCGGTTCTACACTCGGCGATCGGACTCCTCGGCGTCCGGCAATTGTTGCTTCGCCGGTTGCGAAGGACGCATCTGGTGACCGATCCTGGATTTCATGCCGCACCGCAGCAAAGCTTGCCGCAAATGATGACTCCCGACTGGCCTTATCCGTTCTGGATCGCGCACCGTGGCGCAGGCAAGCACGCGCCCGAAAACACGCTGGCCGCGTTCCGCCACGGCGCAGCCCATGGCTTTCGCATGTTCGAGTGCGACGTGAAGCTGTCCGCCGACGACGTGCCCTTCCTGCTGCACGACGCCACGCTGCAACGCACGACGTCGGGCCGCGGCACCGCCGGCAAGCTGGCCTGGCGCGAACTGTCGCAACTGGACGCCGGGGGCTGGCATGGCGGCGCGTACGCGGGCGAGCCGCTGCCCACGCTGGCCGCGATCGCGCGCTTCGTGCGCGCCAACGGCCTGGCCATCAACCTCGAGATCAAGCCGACGCCGGGCACCGACACGCGCACGGGCGAGCTCGTCGCGCACGCCGCGGCGCGCCTGTGGGACGGCGGCGCGCCCGCGCCGCTGCTCAGCTCCTTCGAGGTGCCCGCACTGGAGGCCGCCGCCCTGGCCGAGCCCGCCCTGCCCCGCGCGCTGCTGCTGGACAAGCTGCGCGCCGGTTGGTTCGAGACCGCGCAGCGCCTCGCGTGCAGCGCCGTCGTCACCCATTTCCCGCTGATGGACGCCGCCCTGGTGCGGCGCCTGCACGAGGCCGGCATGAAGGCGCTGGTCTACACCGCCAACGCGCCCGCGGACGTGGCCGCGATGCGCGAGGCGGGCGTGGACGGCGTGATCACGGACGAAGTCGAACGCTATTCGGCCGACGCCCGCGCGGGCGCGTGAACGCGCGCGGGGCGACGCGGGCACGGCGTTTGCCCTAGGGGCCCCAGCCGCGCCGGACACCGCGTGTCCGGCGTCGGGGAGACAGACCTCGACAACTCCCCCGGTGCCCGCCCTGCGCGGCACCCCGCCGCGCCAGCCATCGCTCGCGCGCCCCTCTCGTCTTCGACTTCGAGGAACCATCATGCTCAAACACGCCCTCGCTGGCATCGCCATGTCCAGCATCCTCCCCGCCTTCGCGGCCACCAACCTGGTGGCGGACGGCAGCTTCGAAAGCGCCGCGCTCACCGCCGGCAACTACGCCGAGTTCACCGGCGGCGACCTGCCCGGCTGGCTTGCGCTGCCCGGCGACACGATCGAGGTGCGCAACGGCATCGTCGGCAATGCGCAGGACGGGGTCGATTTCGTCGAGCTCGACTCGACGCACAACGGCTCGATGCTGACCTCGTTCAGCACCGTCGCCGGCCAGACCTATTCGCTGAGCTTCTGGTACTCGGGCCGCCCGCAGAGCAGCGATTTCAACGGCAGCTTGCCCGGCGGCGTGGTGCCCGCCAGCTCCAACGGACTGTCGGTGAACGTCGCGGGCAAGACGGTCAATCTCACGTCGCCGGCCAACACCTCGCTGGACAACCTCTGGACGCTGTACAAGGCCACCTTCGTGGGCACCGGCAAGTCGATGTCGCTGATGTTCACCGCCACCGGTGACGACGACTCGTACGGGACCTCGCTGGACAACGTCAGCGTGACGGCCGTGCCCGAGCCGGCGACCCTGGCCATGATGGGCGCCGGCCTGCTGGGCCTGCTGGGACTGGGACGCCGCCGCTCGGGGCGCTGAACGACCCGGCCGATCCCGGCGAACCAGCCGGCGCAGCGCGCGAGCGCTCGCCGGCTTTTTCACGTGCGTGAGCAGCACGGGGCCGCCACGCGCCGATCACGAATAAATCAGCGTGATGGCCAGGAAAAAGAGCACCAGCGACGTGAAGGCCACCTGCTTGAGCCTCTTCTCCAGGAGCCTCGGGTTGTCTCGCGCCCAGCGCACGAACGCATCGGCCTTGAGCCTGGCGGCGTGGCTCTCTGGCAGCAGGCGGGTGACGACGAACGTCGCGCCGCCCACCACGGCGACGACGGCGAGGAAGAAGACCATCAGGATGATGCCGGTCATGACGTCAGGCTCGTGAGAAGGCGCAAGGCGATCCCGCCATCGTACGCGGTGGTGGCGTGGCCGACAGCGCCTCAGGTCGCCCCGCGCGCCTCGCGCCGGCGCCTGATCCGCTCCTGGCGCCGCAGGCCCAGTGCTGCGGCCAGGGGCAGTGCCGTGAACATGAACGTCACGATGCCGCCGATCAGGTTGACGTGCAGCCAGTCGAAGGCCGGGTCGGCTTGCGACGGCCGGCCGTTCTGCGACGCCACGGCGGTCACCAGGACCGCGTCGTCGGCGATGCGCACGCCGTGCTGCTCGAATACGGGCCGCGTTGCGCTGGGCACGCTGCCGTCGACGCGCACCAGCAGGGGCGCGCCCGCGTCGACGCCGGCTCGCTGCAGGTCGACCAGCTGCTGCACGTCCCCGAATCCGGCCACGAGGTGCACCGGGTCGCCCTGCGCATCGGCCGCCGCCACCGGCACGTAGATCGCTTCGGGCAGGCTGCCCTGGCGCGTCGAGCGACGGGTCAGCGCTTGATCCCACAGCGGCACCGCGCCCTGCAGCGCCAGGTGGCTGCCGTCCTGCGGGCGTGCCGGCTCGGCGCCGCGGCCGAGCTGCACCGGCGCGTAGGCGCTGACGACGTCGACGCGGCGCAAGTGCCAGTCCCAGCCGAACCACGCCAGCAGGCCGCCCCAGACCAGCGCCATGAAGAGGGCCCACACGATCAGGCCCAGACGCCAGCCCGAAGGGGCCGGCATCGGCGCCTTATGCGCTCCCGGCACGGCCGCCGCGCGCGCGGCGGGCGCCGGGACGGGCATCGGCGCGGCCGACCCGCCCAGCGCACGCCGGATCCTCTGGACGAATTCGATGACGTACAGGCCGCCCATCACGAGGAGGCACAGGGTGATCAGCAGCACGAAGGCGCTGATGCCGCGCGAATACGTGCCGTCGTTTCGCGCCTGGGCCGCGTTGATCCAGCCGATGGGGCCGGTCTCGCCGATCGTCGCGTAGAGCGAGAAGGCGAGCACGGCGACGATGGCCAGCAGGGTCAGGATGAACTTGCGCATGTCCGGTGTCCTCGAGTGATTCGACGGACGCCTGCGCATCGGGCAAGGCGTCCTTGATCCACCGTACGGATTGCCCGACGCGAACCGGACAAGGGTGCGCCCAGGCCGGCGGCAGGCGGCGCGCTGCCCGCACGCCGCCGCGCCATCACGACATCAAGGCCGGACCAGCTCCGCTCCGCCCTCCGCCTCCGCATCCGGCAACACGGGCAGCACCCGCACCGCGCGCAGCACGGGGCTGCGCCATGCCAGCAACGTCAGCAGCAGGCCCACGCCGCCGGAGAACGCCAGCGAGGCGCGCAAGTGGACGTGTTCGCCCAGCCAGCCGCCGATCAGCGCGCCGGGCGCCGCGGGCAGCAGGATCAGCCAGCGCATCGTGCTGGTCATGCGCCCCAGCATCGGCGCCGGCGTGACCGACTGGCGCAACGCGAGGAAGTTGATGAACATCAGCACGGCGCCCAGGCCGAACAGCATCAGGTTGAGCGTGAAGAGCGCCACGCCCACCGGCCCCACCGGCGCGATGGCCAGCAGCGTCCAGCCGAGGCTGCACGAGCCGATGCCCAGCACCATCGACGGTCCCGGTCCCAGCCTGCGGCTGATGCGGTGGCCCACCAGGCTTGCGAGGACCGTGCCCACGCCCAGTCCCACGTAGCTCAGGCCGACGCTCTGCTCGGACAGGCCCAGCGTGCGCGTGGCGAACAGGATGTTGACGACGGTCGCCGAGTTGTTGCACAGCTGCCAGCCGCCGGCCGTCGCGGCCAGCGTCACCAGCAGGCGGTTGTGCAGCACGAAGGCAAGCCCGGCGCGCAACTCGGACCAGAAGCGGCTCGCGCCTTCGGGCGGCCGCTCGTCCACGCGGATGCCGCGCAGGATGGCGGCCGACAGCAGCAGCAGCGCCGCGTCGAACAGCAGCGCCACCGGCGCGCCCAGCAGCTTGATCAGCGCGCCGGCCAGGCCCGGGCCGGCGACGTCCGCGCCCGAGCTCGCGAGCGCGTTCTTGGCGTTGGCCTCCACCAGGCGGTCGCGCTCGACCACCTGCGTCAGCACGATCTGCGAGGCGCTGCCGGCGGACGTGTAGACCAGGCCGATGATGAACGCCACCAGGTACAGCCACGGGATCGACAACCGGTGCAGCCACCAGGCGATCGGGATGCTGGCCGAGGCGCACGCGAGCGTGATCTCGCCGGCGATGTACACGGGCAGCTTGCGCACGCGATCCAGCCACACGCCGGACGGCAGCGAGAACAGCACGAAGGGCAGGATCTCCATCGTGGTGAGCGCGCCCATCTGCGTGGGGGACGCGTGCAGCAGCACCGCCGCCGTCAGCGGCAACGCGAGCATCATGATCTGCGCGCCGAACGAGCTGGTGAGCACCGACGTCCACAGGCGCCGGTACACCGCGTCGCGCAGCAGGTCGTTGGGGGCCAGCGCGAAGCGCGCCTGCAGCGTCTCGAGCACGCGCCGGGGCAGCGCGGCCGTCTTCCTGTCCATGTTCTCGTCTCCCTGTCGTCGATCACGCGGCCGCTTCGTGGGCGGCGGTGACCGGTTGTCTTGCAGCGGATTGCCGTGGATGCACGGCGTTCACCGCTGGCGATTCCAGCGGTGGCGGGCGCGCGGCCCGGGCTGCTGGGAGTCAGTAGATCGTGGCGACGCCGGTGTCGGCGGAGGCCAGCGTGGCCACCTTGCACGGGCGCATCGAGTTCACGGCGTCCGGTGAACCGCAGGACGGCATGGAAGCCGCCGCCGGGGCCGGCGCGGGCGCCACGCCCGGCACGCCCACCAGCTCGGCCAGCCGGCATTGCAGCCGCGGCCCGGCCAGCTGCAGCACGACGGCCGCCACCAACCCCGCCGCGACGACGGCGCCACGCACCGCCGTGCCACGCTGCGCCGCGCGCGCGAGGCGTCGTCGGCAGGCGAGGAGGCGGGGGGTCATGGGTGTTCCGGTCGAGCTGGCGTGGGGATCGTTGATCGTAGCAGTGGTGGCCGGCGCCAGGCAAGCGCCGGCGAGGGGGCGGCGCAACAACCGCTCAATGCTCGGGCATCTCGTGCCCGCACACGCCGCATTCGATCTTCTTCATCGACATCCACGGAAACGAGCGCAGCCAGCGGTGGTTGCACCGGGGACAGCGCCGCGTGGTGCGGCGCGCGATCAGCGAGAACGTGACGGCGATCCAGACGATGTCCAGCACCATGTACAGCCGCTGCGGCGGCTCGCCGGCGACGTGGCGCCAGCCCGCGATGATGGCAAACAGCGCGAAGCCGCCGATGGGCAGCCACAGCCAGATCGCGAGGCGGTCGCGGCGCAGCTGCGCCAGCGTGAGGGGAGCGGCGGCCAAGCGGTTCAGCTCCGGTAGTCGGCGTTGATCTTCACGTAGTCGTACGACAGGTCGCACGTCCACACCGTGGTGGTGGCGGCGCCACGCTTGAGGTCGATGCGCACCGTGATCTCGGACTGCTTCATCACGCGGGCGCCGTCCTCTTCCTTGTAGTCGGCGCGGCGGCCGCCGTCGGTGACGACGGCCACGTCGTCCAGGAACAGGTCGATGCGCGACTGGTCGAGGTCGGCGATGCCGGCGTAGCCCACCGCGGCCAGGATGCGGCCGAGGTTGGGGTCGCTCGCGAAGAACGCCGTCTTGACGAGCGGCGAGTGCGCGATGGCGTACGCCGCCATGCGGCATTCGGCCTCGTCCCGGCCGCCGTCGATGCGCACGCTGATGAACTTGGTGGCGCCCTCGCCGTCGCGCACGATGGCCTGCGCCAGCTGCTGCGCCACCTGCGTGACCGCCGCGGCCAGCGCGCGGCCGTCGTCCGAGTCGAGCGAGTCGATGCGCGCGTGGCCGGCCTGCTGCGTGGCCATCACGATGAAGCTGTCGTTGGTCGACGTGTCGCCGTCGATGGTGATGCGGTTGAACGACGCGTCGGCCGCTTGGCGGGCCAGAGACTGCAGCAGCGGCGCGGCGATGACGGCGTCGGTGGCCAGGAAGCCCAGCATCGTGGCCATGTTCGGGCGGATCATGCCGGCGCCCTTGCTGATGCCGGTGATGGTGACCGTCTTGCCGCCGATGGTGACCTGCGCGGACGCGGCCTTGGGCAGCGTGTCGGTGGTCATGATGCCCTCGGCGGCCTGCGCCCAGTGCGCGGCGTCGAGGTCGCCCAGCGCCGCGGGCAGTCCCGCCTCGATGCGCTCGACGGGCAGCGTCTCCATGATCACGCCGGTCGAGAACGGCAGCACCTGCTGCGGCTTGAGCCCCAGCAGGCCGGCCGCGGCCGCGCAGGTGCGGCGCGCACGCGCGAGGCCGTCAGCGCCGGTGCCCGCGTTGGCGTTGCCGGTGTTGATGACCAGCGCGCGGATGCCGTCCTGGCCGTCGGCGCCGCCGGTGGCCAGGTGCTCGCGGCAGACCTGCACCGGCGCCGCGCAGAAGCGGTTCTGCGTGAACACGCCGGCCACCGCGGTGCCGGCGTCGAGCACGAACGCGACCAGGTCCTTGCGGTTGGCCTTGCGCACGCCGGCCATCGCGATGCCCACGCGCACGCCGCGCACGGGATGCAGGTCGGCGGGCTTGGGGGCGGTGAGGTTGACGGGCATGGACTGGACTCCTTCGGGGCGACGCGAAACCGACGATTCTAGAAGGCGCTGGTGACAACCGCGAGCGCAACGCGGCAGCAGGCGGCGTGCGTCGCGCGATACGCCTTCCGCACCATCGCAACCGATGCCGCCAGGGCACGGCCCTGGCGGCGACGCGATGCGCGCCGGCAGGTCCGCGGGGGCGTCCGCCGGGCGGCCTGGGTCACGCCAGAGGTGACCTGCAGTCCCCGCGCGGGCCGGGCCCGCGACCGCGCGTGTCAGCCGCCACACCCGCCTCCGCACCCTCCTCCGCCACCGCAGCCGCCGCCTCCGCCGCCATCGCTGCCGCTGCCGGACGACGCGTCGGTGAAGCCGGCCAGGCGCATGCCGCGGGGGCCGATCGCGTCATCCAGGCCCGCGAAGAGGGGTTGGGCGAGCACCGCGGCGGGGCCCATCAGCGCCAGCGTCATCGGCAGCCTGGCGAGGCCCGGGGCCGCGTCGCGCTGGCGGCCCAGGCGGCGGCCCAGTTGATGGCGCAGCGCGGCCAGCGCCTGCGCGCCGCGCCAGGTGGCCCGGCCGGGCACGAGCAGCCGCAGCAGCGCCGCGGTGCCGGCCAGCATCAGCAGCACCAGGAACGCGACCGGCCGCGGCGTGGCCAGCGCGTGCACGAAGCGCTCGAACTCGATCGCCAGCCACGCGGCCAGCAGCAGCGCCGCGCCCGCGCGAGCCGGCGAGATCTGCGCGCTCTCGCTGGCCAGGCCCGCGCGCCGCAGCCGCTGGCCGATGCGCGCGCTTGCCTGGCGCACGGCGATCTCGGCGAACTTGAACTCGAGCCGGCCCTCGCGCGCGGCGGCGAGGCAGGCGCTCTCGACCGGGTGCAGGCCGACCGGGGGCGGCGGCGCCAGCACAAGCCGGGTCGTGCTGCGGCGCCGGAACCCCTTGCGGTCTTCGGTCTTTTGCAGCCTCAGCGCGCCGCGATCGACCAGCATGCCGATGGCCGTGGTCGCCACCCGGGGCGCGCCGCCGGCCAGCCAGGCGGCCTCGTAGGCGTCGAGCGTGGCGCGCGGGCCCGGCTTGCCGAAAGGGCCCGTCGACAGCCAGGCCAGCGCCAGCAGCGTGGCCGTCCCCGGCAGCGCCATCGACAGGAACGCCGGGCCGCTCATCTCGTGCGTGGCGTCCAGCACGCCCGACTCGCCGAGCAGCAGCGCCAGCACGGCGATGCCCAGCAGCGCCAGGAGCGCGAGGATGCCGGGCACCTCGAGCCCGCCGCGCAGCGCGATGGCGGCCGCGCCCGCGCGCGCGGGCGCGAAGCGCGCGTCGACGTCGGGCCAGATGTCCTTGGGTGCCTTCGAGCCGAAGGCACGCCGGTAGTGTGCCAGCGTGCCGACGTACATGCCGCGGTGGCGCTGGTGCTCCTGCGCGCCGGGCGCCGCCGGCTGATGGTGCAAGAAACGTCCGAGCACGTCGCGGCAGAAGCGTTCTTAGTCGGCGGTGCGGGTGATGTGCAGGTGCCAGGCCTGGTCGACGTCGTCCGACGGACAGACCTGCTCGCCGGCGACCTGCGTGAGCACGAGGAAGCGGCGGTATTCGCGCACGACGCGGACGGCGTGTCCGAGCGTCCAGCCGTTGTCGTCGGCCAGTCGGCACTCGAAGGCGAGCGGGTCGCCGGCGGTGCAAAGGGGGTGGGCCTCGACGCGTGCCAGCAGCGTGGCGGCGGAGGGGGTGGTCTCGTTTTGCGAGTGGTTCGTGATGGGATCCTTCCTTTCCTCTTGTTGTTGTCGACGAGAGTGTCAACGGGCACGAAACGGCGCGGCAATCGTGGGAAACCACATGCCCGGAAACGACGCGGCCGACACGAGGTCGGCCGCGGGAAGGACGTCGCAATGGGCTGCTACTCGATGATCGAATTGCGCGACGTCGGGTCGTCCTGCTGGTCGTCGGGCAGGTGGATGCTGCCGGCGTGGAAGTCGTATTCGAAGACCTCGCCGTGGCGGCCCCACTCGATGACGGTCTTGAGCACGCGCTCGGCCTCGGCCGGGTCCAGGTGCTGCTGCAGCAGGCGCAGGAACGGCTGCTCGGGGAGCGCGCGCTCGGGATCCTGCTCGAGGCTGTGGCGGATGTGCGCGGCCAGCGGCACGTTCTGCAACACCTGCTGGCCGAACAGCTCCTGGCGCAGGGCGTGGTCGCCGTCGACGTAGCGGCGCCCCAGCAGCGTCAGGTGAAGGTCGCCGCTCTGCAGGCGTGCGAGGCCCAGCAGGTCGATCGCACTGGCCACGGGCAGGAGCTCGTCGTCGGTGAGTTCCGATTCTTCCGACAGCTTGGGCAGGTCGGCCTCGCCATGGAACGGCACGCCGGCCAGCAGCTCGAGCAGGCCCTCCATGCGGGCGATGTCCGCATCGGGCAGGCGATCGTAGATCTGCATCGCCTCAGGCTCTTCCGTCGTGCTGCGGGCGCGGCCGGCCCCGGCCGTCATCAGCGCGTAGACCTCGTCGATCAGCGACCGCACGTCGGCCGAGTCGGGGATGCGCGGGCGCGGCAGATCGATGGCCAGCTGCGTGCGGATGCGTCCCGGGTCGCTCGCGAAGATGAGGATGCGGTCGGCCATCATCACGGCCTCCTCGATGTTGTGCGACACCACCAGCATGGCCTTGGTGGGCATGCCGCCCTGCGTCCACAGCTCGAGGATGTCGTCGCGCAGGCGCTCGCCGGTGAGGACGTCGAGCGCCGAGAACGCCTCGTCCATCAGCAGCACGTCCGGTTGCGTGACGAGCGCGCGCGCGATGCCCACGCGCTGGCGCATGCCGCCCGAGAGCTCGCGCGGCAGCGCGCCTTCGAAGCCGGCGAGGCCGATCAGGCTGATGGCGGCCTCGGCGCGCGCGGCGCGCTCGTCGCGCGCGATGCCGCGCGCCTCCAGGCCCAGCTCCACGTTCTGCTGCACGGTCAGCCACGGGAACAGCGCGAACGACTGGAACACCATGCTGATTGCGCGCGCCGGCCCGTACAGCGGCTGGCCGCGGTACTGCACGCTGCCGGAGTCCACGCCGATCAGGCCGGCCATGATGCGCAGCAACGTGCTCTTGCCCGAGCCCGACTGGCCCAGCAGCGCGACGATCTCGCCCTCGCGCAGCGTG
>Ga0209677_101112_pt1 | contig 12619 bp, 19 predicted proteins | sample AraplaCvi_mCL_r2_2_FD_184285 | JGI IMG/M metagenome (GOLD analysis project Ga0209677, IMG submission 184285) | Arabidopsis root microbial communities from North Carolina, USA - plate scrape CL_Cvi_mCL_r2 (SPAdes) (version 2) | ecosystem: Host-associated > Plants > Roots > Endosphere | place: USA... | reverse complement strand
GCGATTGGCCGCTCTGCACTCGGCGCCCTCGTAAGAGGCGCCGCCACCAACACCATCTTCCGGGCCGATGTCGGATCCTTTGCCCTCGTCGGTCAGCCCGCTACCTTCAGGAGCCTTGCGGCATCGAACCCCGGCACATACGCGTTGTCCGGCAATGGCGCTGGGTTCGCCATGGAGCTCTCTGCTGCACGAGGCAACTACGCGACCCTCGGAGGCGCCGTAGCATTTCGGCCAGGGATATCGATGGCCACCGGAACGTTTGGATTGACTGGTCAGCCGGCACTGGCGACCGCGCTGTTTGTATCGCCCGGAACTAACTATTCGATCTCGGGCCAGGCGGCGCCGAGCGCTATCTCCATATCAGTCGGGCTCGGCTCGTATGTGGTGTTGGTGTCTGACGCGAGCTTCGGCCGCGGGTTAGAAGCCTGGTTTCCGCTTCCGCATGACGACAATGCGTGGGCTGCGCGCACCGATCCGGATTCTGACTGGAACCGGCCGTCAGCGCCTGCGGATGCCTGGACACCCGAGCCAGAACCCCAGTTGTCGTGGACATTGTTGTCAAGCCAGCCAAGCGGCTGGACCGCGCGATAACACGACTGTCCTGCGCGGCGGCCGGCCGCAAAGAGATTGGCATCCAACTGCGATGGATGGAGTGAAGTATGGCGCTTCTTGCTTTTGGTGATTTCCGCCCCGACGTCAGCGACTATGAAGGGCAGGCCACGCGCAACATCCAGAACGTGATTCCGCGCGGCGACGGCTATGGGCCGTTCCCATCGTTCTCGCCCTACACCTCGGCCTTGCCGGCGCCGTGCCGGGGCGCGTTCTATGCATTGAAGTCCGACGGCACGGTCGTCACCTTCGCCGGCACCGCGACCAAGCTCTACAAGCTGAACAACACGGATTTCAGCTGGACCGATGTTTCGAAAGGCGGGGCGGTCTATTCGCAGCTGTCGTCGTCTGCGCAATGGCAATTCGCACAGACCGGAAATTTTGTTTTCGCTGCGCAGGCGAATGCGCTGTTACAGGTGTTCGACCTCACGGCATCGACAGCGTTCGACAATGCGTTGGGCGCACCACCGCAAGCGGCCTATATCAGTGTGGTCGGACGCTTCCTGGTGCTGTCGGGGCTTCTGTCGACGCCTTATCGGATTCAATGGTCTGGACTGAACAATTTCAATTCCGCGACCTCATGGGACGGCGTGACCGCAGGCTCCGATCACCAGGACTTTCCCGATGGCGGCATCGTTCGCGGCGTTGCCGGCGGCGAAGCCGGGATCATCTTCCAGGACCAGGCCATTCGCCGGATGTCCTATGTGCCGGGCTCGCCGATCATCTTCCAGATCGATCGCATTACCCAGGACAAGGGCCTCTACGCGCCTTATTCGATCATCCGCGCCGGCGAGCGCATCCTGTTCTATGCGGGGCAAGGCTTCCATAAGATCGAACCAGGCGGCGTCCCCGAGCAGATCGGGCGCGAGAAGGTCGATCGCACCTTCCTGGCCGATCTCGATAAGGGCAATCTTCAGCTCTTCATGGGGGCGGCCGATCCGCGCTCGACGCGTGTCTACTGGGCTTACAAATCCGTTTCGGGCGCGATCGGCACCTACGATAAGCTGCTTGGCTACGACGTCCTGCTCGACCGCTTCTTCCCGGTGTTGTCGACAGGCGAATATCTGCTGGGCATGTCGCAAACCGGTCTGACGCTCGAGAACCTCGACAGCATCTCGCCCTCGATCGACGCAATGACGCTCAGTCTCGATGCCTATGCGACGGCCGTGCAACCCGAGATCGCGCAATTCTCGGGCGTTCACGTGCTCGGATTCTTTCGCGGCACCAGCCTCGAGGCCACGCTGGAAAGCGCCGAGCAGGGCGGTGATCAGAATCGCATTCTGATCCGCGGCTTTCGCCCGATCACCGACGCCGCGACGCTCTACGGCTCGGTCTCGTTCCGTGACACGCCGTCGGCCAACGTTGTGGGCGATGCCGAAGTGCTGGTGAACGCCAGGACCGGCCGTTGTGACGTGCGGCGCGAAACCCGCTATTCGCGCTTCAGGGTGCGGATTCCGGCCGGTGCGTCCTGGACCTTCTGCGCCGGTGTCTTGCCGGACCTGACGACGAGCGGCACGCTATGACGGCCTATGTTCCTGGGATCACCGAGACCGATCTGAAGAAGATCGTGCTGGCGTTGCAGCAGCTCGCCGCAGGCCGCTCCAATGCCGTTGGCAACGTGACGCTCGCGACCGGCGCTGCAACGACCATCGTGAGCGACAAGAACTGCGCCGCCGGCTCGACCCCGATCCTGACGCCGGCAAGCGCGAATGCCGCCGCCGAGCTCGGCAACGGCACGATGTTCGTCAGCACGGTGACGAACGGCTCGTTCACGATCACGCATGCAAATAGCGCGACAGTGGGACGGACGTTCTTCTATGCGCTGCTGGGCTGAGCTCCTTTTGCTCGCCCTCATTTCTTAGTCGTGTGCAGCCTTTGTCGTAGGGTCGCGCCGCGTAGCACCATACTCGATCGCGCCGCCCGAATTTCTCGAAACGACCGACCAAAACCCGATCGCCTCTTACGCGCGAGCCGCCACGCTCGCGCGGACGGATTTGTATTTTCAAAAATCAGATTGCCTCAAAGGAAATTGAAGCCGATGGCCAATATGAATTTCCGCGACCTGTTTCCGTTCGATGAGTCAGGCTCAACCAATCCGGCGCCCGGAGGACTGCCTGGATTACTGCAACAGGTGATGCCGCAATGGCGTCCCCCACCGTCCCTGCTTGGCGCTGACCCCGCTTCACTGTTTCAGCAGCCGGGCAGAGCGTTCGATGCGCAGCAATTGCAGGCTTTGGCGCGCCGAGACCAGTTCATGCAGCCGCTCTCGTCGGATCCGGTTGATGTTGACGCTGGATCGCCGCGCGATCCCAATTTCCGTCAATTGATAAGCCGGCCGCAGAGAAATAATCAGCTGTCGGCCGGCGATCAGGCCGCCCGTTCATCTGGTCGGCCGGTCCAAGTGGCAGCCGCGCCCGATTTGCAAAAGATCTGGTCGCTCCTCAATGAACCCTCAGTCGAGGTCGCTCAGCCGAGCACGGACGCACGCCCGAATTCGGAGACCATCCCAGCGGGAGCAGCTTGCTTTCCGACTCCCGGACAAGGAGTGTCGCTTGGTAAATCAATATGGCCGCTGCCTGGCGAACCGCTACCGCAGGATCAGAAAAGCGAGAGCATTACCGAACATCTCTCAAAGTTCTTTTCCAATATTTTCACTCACAGCAGTTCAGTGAGTGAGGACCACCAAAAATGTCTGGAAGCGGTTAAAGGCGGAAAGAAGGCTTGGAAAGAGCTTTGTAATTCACTACCACAGACAGGTCAGAATAACGTGGTAGGTGGTGAGAGTATTAGAAGAGCGTGTTGGGCAAAGTACCTTGAACCGAAGATAAAGAAAAAACAATGGTGCGATAATCAATTCGGCAATAATTGAGTTTCAACAGCATTTATCGTTGTCATGGAGCTATCAAACACGAGACTTACCTGCGTCGATCCTAAGCTTAATCCAGTAATCTGGGGCACGGTCCACACCCACGTACGGCGTGCCGTGTTTCGAACCAACCTATGCGCGTTTAGCGAAATTGAGCGGGATGTTCTAACCGGAAAGGCGCTCGTCTGGCTTGCGCTGAGCGGCACATGCGGCGACGTCACGATCCACGCCGTCGCATGTACCAGACTCGAGCTGACCGACGCTGGCAAGGTCTGCGTCATCACGGCCTGCGAAGGCAAGGAGATGGCGCGGTGGCTGCCGCTGATCCGCGGCATCGAGGACTATGCCAAAGCAGAAGGCTGCCGTTGGGTACGCATCTTCGGGCGCAAGGGCTGGCTACGTGTGCTCGACGGCTATCGGCAGGCTTACGTAATTCTGGACAAGACGCTCGAATGACGTCGTCTTTGGTTCTGGGCGATATTTGGTCGAGAGCCAGCAGTCGTGACGAAACCTGCCGTTGAGACTCAGCTCACCTTCGAGACGACAGGTCGAGCTGGTTCGTGCTCAACCGTTCCGCAACGGGCGGCAGTCCCACATCCTCAAGCCATCAGTTGAAGCAGATCAATGGAGTGTCGCCAATGGGCGGACAATCAACGACTACGCAGACGACGCAATCGCAGACCGCGCCCTGGCAGGCAGCGCAGCCATTGCTCCAGGGCATCCTGTCGCAAGCCGGCGGCGCGCTGAGCAATACGGGTCTGACCGGTACCGAGACCGGCGCACTTGACATCCTCAAGCAAAATGCGGCCCAGGGCAATCCCTATGCCGGGCAGATCGGCAGCTACGCGCAGTCGCTGTTCGGCGGCGGTGGCGCCAACGCACAGGCGCCGGCGGTGCAGGGTAATCTCCAAACGTTACAGAGCTATCTCACGCCCTACGCTAATGGCAGCATGATCGGCAACAATCCGGCGCTGAACGCGCAACTGGCTCAGATCAAGACCGACGTCGGAGATTCCATCAACGGCCAGTTTGCCGCCGCAGGCCGCGATTTCAGTGGTGCCAATCAGATGGCCTATGGTCGCGGTGTCGCGGCGGCCGAAGCGCCTGTGATCGCCGCGCAATACAATCAGGACGTCAGCAATCAGTTGGCGGCGGCCAACGCGCTCTATGGTGCCGGTAACACGACGGCCAACACGCTCGCCGGCATGCAGCAGCAATATCTCACCAATCAGGGGCAGGGCGTGACGGCGGCGCAATCCGCGCTCGATGCGCAGAACTACGGCGCCAACGCCACCTTGGCTGAGGAAGCACAGCGGCGCGGCATTCCGATGCAAGCGCTCGGCTTGCTGGCCCAACTCGGTACGTCCGTTGGCGGACTTGGATCGCAAACGAATGGAACGTCGACGAGCACGCAAGAGAAGTCCGGTGTGGACCAGTTCGCAACGCTGGCGAACGGAATCGGTAGCCTTCTCGGCTCAGGCGGGCAAGGCGGTGGCAGCGGACTGCTGGGACTCTTGAATTGGTCCGACGCTAGGTTGAAGGAAGATATCGCGATGGTGGGCGCTCTCTTCGATGGAACGCCGATCTACCGGTATCGCTACAAGAGCGCACCTGCCTATCACATCGGACTGATGGCGCAGGACGTCGAGAAGAGCAATCCTGACGCCGTGACCGAGATCGGCGCCTACAAGGCAGTGAACTATCACAAGGCAACCGAGGCCGCAAAGCAGCTTCATAAGGGCGCATGAGGAATATTTCGCTGCGTCAGGTCGCGCGTTCCGTACCGCAAGTGTGCTGGCCGCCGGCACGAATGATCATCGGCGGACCTTCAGCCTTTGGAGCAATCAAGCATGACTACCGAAATCGATCCTGCGCTCACCGGGGCAGCGTTCGATCTGGCCAGCGGCGGCTATACGCCGATGGCGGATACCGAAAAGCAGCGTGAGCAAGAGGCGATTGGCAGCGACGGGGCGTCGCTGCGAGAAGCCGCGGACAAGCGGATCGTGGACGACCGGCCGATCATGGTCAGGGAATATGTCGACGCCGACGGCAAGACCGCTGCCCCGAACGAAGCCGTTACTCTGACGAGGGCGGCGCGCGATCATGCCCGTGTTAAGGCCGCCGAGAGACGCGCTTCTGAGGACGAGCACGCGGAGGCGTTTGCTCGTCAGGTCGATCGGGCGCGGGTGGCCGTGCAGGCCAACGACCCTTCGGCTGCCGAGTTCTACGGATATGAACGCCCGGATGGGCCGGCGTCCCAACCGATCAATGGCGCTGCTGAGGGTGAGAACGCGGCGGACAGGCTTGCGCCCGAGCTCGAGAAAGCCCTTCAGCATCCGCAAGTACTGCGGGCCATTGAGGAGAAGATCTCCGAGGCCGAGAAGGCTCGGCAAAGCTACCGCGAAGGATTGGAGGCGGCGACACAGATTGCGCAGATCAGCTTCCTCGGCCAGTTTCCCGAATTTGCCGGAATGCCGACGGAGCACGTTCCCGCAGCGCTCGAAAAGATGTCGCGTGAAGATCCGGCGAAGCTGGCGCGAATTCAGGCCGCGGTTGCAGCTTCCGAGCATTTGCTGACCCAGCATGCCCAAGAGCGTCGGTCACAGGCCGAGGCATCCCGCCAGAACTTCCAGAAGTTCGCGACGGGTGAAGATGCACGGTTCGAGGCTATGTTGAAGGATGAGCCTGCGTCCGTCCGCCAGGTGGTGGCTACGGAGATCATGGCTGTTGCCAAGGAAAATGGCATCGAGCCTGCGGAATTGAACCGCCTGTTTCACACCGAGCCCGTGATGCGCAACGCCGTCTTCCAGCGGATGATGTACGACGCGGCGAAATATCGGCTGATGATCAAGGCTAAAGATGCCGTTGCGGCGAGGCCGGTGCCACCGGTACTCCGCCCGGGTGTCGCCACGGCCACCGCCGAGCGCAGTCGCGCCGACCTCCGTGCGCTCAACGCACGCCTGTCGTCCTCGGGAGATTTGAAGGACGCCGTAGCGCTCTATCAAGCGCGCAAGTCTGGTGGGGCGTGAACGCCTCACCGCGCGCTAAGGCTCGATCTTCGCCTGTCGATTTCAAGCTTCCGATTGCCGCGAGTGAATTTCAAGCGAACCGCTTCACAAAACGAAAACTCCATTTGAAGGACTCAGGAATGGCTGACGTCGGCCCCTATGCATATCTGAATAATCTCTCCGCGCGGGAAAGACAGCATCTTCCCCGCATGCAGATGGGAGACGGTCAGCAATGGCCGGCCGTATTGGCTCAAGATCCAAATTCTGGTGCCTGGACGCCGGTGCCCGTTGATCCGAATGGGCATCCGCGCTTCGATTTAATCGCCGGCGCGTCCGGTAACTGGAAGACGATCGATCCGTCCGACTCAACCGCATTGAAGGCGGCAGGGGTCGACGTACTTGGCTTGCCTCATGACTATAGCTGGCGCGGCCGGCTCACGGACTCGATCGAGAACTCATTGGGATGGGCGACCAGCCTCATTCCGCAGCGACGCCCTGAACAGCTGCCTCCGGCCGGAGGAATTCGCGGCGAACTCGAAGACGACAATGTCGGCGGACTGGGGCGGCCTCAGTGGGCCAGCCTCGATGGTTCGGAGGCGAGAAGTGCTGGTCAGTCCGGACGGCTCTCTGATGCCGAGCGACCCGAAATGCGAGTCCCGCCGCCGATCTTCTTTTCATAGCTAAGCTGCACCGTTCAATTATCCTAAAGGAGCCATAATGCCCGAAACCGATCCTGATTTTCTTGACCGTTCGGATGCGATTACCGAGCATCTCTATGGCAAACCGATGTCGCTCGAACGCATCGCCGACAATTTCGCGCTCTATGGCTTGCAGAAGCGTGCGGCGGCGCTGGAGAGTTTCGATCGTGAGCTGCGCGGAGAGGTCGATTCGAGTCCGAACGGCCTGCGAAAGCGTGCGCAACTGATCGGTCTCCGACGTCAATTGGGGCGCGTGCACGAATCATTGCGCAATTCAGGCCGATGATCAATCCGGTCTTGGCCTTATTGGCCGAAACGCGTCTGCGCGCGGCGCCGCTGTTTGCCCGATGGTGCGAGCGCGAGGGAGTCACATTCTGTCCGGCATCGCCGGCGACCATCGCCCGCTTTGTCAAGGAGCATGCCGGCCTCGGTATCACGCAGCTCTGGCCGGCGCTGCAGGACATATCGAGGCTGCATACGTCGATGGGGTTTGCGGACCCGACATTGGCAGGACCGGTAACGGGCGCGGTTTCCAACGTCGCAGGTGTACCACCGCCGCGCACCTGGCCCGCCGAATGGAAGGACCGCTTCAAGGCGCTGCCATACGATCTGCAAGCGTTCATCGCAGGACACGAGGCAGCGCGCGACAAGGCGTTGCGGCGCGCGCAGAACGACGCCGCCGCTGCGCGCCAGAAACTGGCAAAGCATCAGCAGGCGTTGATCAAGTCCGAAGGGGAACGAACCGATGAAAGCAGTCCGCAACAACGCACCGACGCTTGAAGAGCGCATCAAGGATCTTCGGACCGAGATCGAAGCCATTATCGAGGCGCGGGTGGATACGGTGGCGGAAACCAGCCCCGGCGTGCCGCGGGGCGTGATCCGCAACCTGTTGACCGCGCGGGCACCGGCTTGCGCCTGCGCGCAATATCTGGAGCTGAACCGTCAAGAGTAGCCGGAGACCTCGGGCGAACCGGCGACGATTCGGCCGATCGGAACCCGAAGGCTGCCTCAGCCGGCGCGGCTCTCAATCATCAGCAAAGCTATTCCAAGCGGCAGTCCGCACCGGGCTGCCGCATTTCATTTTGGACAACGACATGACACTTTATCGATGGTCACAAACCGCGTCTGCTGATGCTACCGCCGATCCGACGATTAATTGGTCGGAGGGGCAGGCACCCTCGAGCATCAACGATTCCGCCCGCGCCATGATGGCGGCGACCGCGAAATTTCGCGATGACATCGCGGGTGCGATCGTGACAACCGGCACATCGACGAATTATGCGCTCACGAGCTATCAGCAGTTCGACAGCCTGGCCCATCTCAACGGCCAGGTGATCGCCTTCACGCCGCATGCCACGAACGCGGGAAGCCAGTGCTTCCTCAATGTCGACGGCCTCGGGACGAAGACCGTGCGGCTCGCCACCGGTATCGATGTCCCGGCCGGCACCTTGATCCAGGGCACGCCATACGAGGTGGTCTACAACAACGCCGACACCGTGTTCTATCTCAAGGGGTTCTACGGTTCGCCCTATCTGATCCCGCTCGGAGCGACCGTCGACTACTGGTTGCCCACGGCGCCGAACAGCTCATTCGTATTCCCGTTCGGGCAAGCCATCAGTCGCACGACATATTCCGCTCTGTTTGCTCTGATGGGCACGACCTACGGCACTGGTGACGGATCGACAACGTTCAATCTGCCGGACCTTCGGGGCAGGGTCGTTGCATGCGTGGACAATATGGGCGGCACCACGGCCAACCGGCTCAGCAATGGCAGCTTGGCCTCTATCCGTCATTCGCTAGGAGGCGCCGGTGGTGAGGATGCGCATACGTTGACGGTCGCTGAGATGCCAGCCCACAGCCACTCTACGAACGTGAGCGATCCTGGCCATACGCATGGTAGTACCCACAGCGGGCAAAATCTCGCATATGCTGGCTTTCAGAACGGTTGGGGTATCACCGGAAGCTCATCACAACAAATCTCAACTAGTACACCATTTGGCATTTCCGGCGCCGGGACGGGAATCAGCATTTCGATCAATAATAGCGGCGGTGGCGCAGCTCACAATATTGTCCAGCCGACGATTCTGTGTAACCGGATCATGCGGATCATCTAAGCTACTCTTCTAAAAACGAAGTTGTTGCAGTAGCCCTTCTTTTTCCAGAACCATTCGCCTTCTGCGCGCTGATGGACATCTGGATCAAAGAATGAAATGGGGACTAACTTCGTCGCATTCACAAAAGCGCCCTCGTACCCGAGTTCTGATAGGAACAAGAAAGTTTCTTTCATTCGGTCGATCGTGGTCAGGTGACGGTCGCATTCAAAAACTATGAGGGGACTGCACCGCTGCAGAGTACGTTTGGCACCGAGCAGAACATCTAGTTCAGCACCCTCAACATCGATCTTTATCGCGGAGACATTCTCCTGATCGGATAAGTACTCATCGAGCGATATCGTCTTAGTCTCGATTGCCTTGGAGCTCCCCTCCGGCTTGAGAAGTGATGCTCCTGGTTGATGCCCGTCAGGAACGAAAAGCTCTTGAGTTCCGGTTGAAGAATATACTGCAGCCCGTTCAACCACCACATTGTTGAGTGAGAACTTGGCGCAGAGCCGACGTAGGCCCTCGGCCAAGTCGGGCTGAGGCTCAAAAGCGATAACTCGGCCTGGATTCGACCATCTCGAGAGCCAGTACAGAAAACTTCCCTTGTTTGCGCCAATGTCGCAGACCAGTTCGCCGCGCCGGATGTGGCGCCGCAACTCGGCAAGCTCAGCCCTATGATCTCGGTACCTCGAGCGCAAGATGCGCACCAGAAAACGAGAAGCCTCGTGATTAACCATCACACCCACTAGTGTTCAAACGCCGTCGAACCTCCCACACAACCCGACCGCGAGCAAGGCCCGAAAATACGGACGCTACGCCGCCGCAACGTGCTTCCCGAGGAATCGCGCATGACCGATCTTAAAGCACTGACCGCAGCCAATGCCAAGCGCTGGAAGGCCGCCAAGCCGACACGAGACTTCGCCCTGGTTGCAAAACGTCTGGCCACTGCCAGGTCGCGTTACAAGGCAGTTGCCGCGCGTACCGGAGTTCCGTGGTTCGTGATCGCGGTCATCCATGAACGCGAGTGCTCGCAAAGCTGGACTGGTTCGCTGGCGCAGGGCGATCCCTGGAACAAGGTGTCGGTCCACGTGCCCGCGGGGCGAGGACCATTTCCGTCCTGGGAGGAAGCCGCCGTAGACGCGCTCATCAACTGCGCGCCGCACGCTGCGCGCTGGTCTGATTGGTCGGTGGGGGCACTCTGGCCCTGCTCGAGCAGTATAACGGCCTCGGCTATGCCAACCGTGGCGTGCCGTCTCCTTACGTCTGGGCGGGCACCGACCAATATCGGTCCGGCAAATATGTTCGTGACGGCATCTACGATCCGACCGCAATCGACCGTCAGCTGGGCTGCGCGGGCCTGCTGATGGCCATGATGCAACTCGACCCGACCATCAGCTTCGCGGCGTTGGGGCCCGCCTCGAAGGAGCGCGCGCCGCCCGGGCCATCACCTAGCCCATCGAAACCGTCCATCACGTTCCCGTCCAAAGGCTCCATCGGAGCCTTTTTTGTTGCCTTGTTCAAAGCCCTCCTGGGAAGGAAATGACATGATTGAATTTGGATGTGCATTCGCGCTCGGCTTCGGCGCGGGCGGCGCATTGATCTGGTTTTGCAAGACCAGAATCCAGGCGCTGGTCGTCGATGCTAACACCTTGGCGGCCAAGCTCCATGCCGAAGCCGACGCTGTCGCCGCTCTGGTCCGAAAGCCCTAAACCATGTGGGGAAAGGTCAAGGCAAGCTGTCTCCATTCGCTGACGATTGCATGGGGCTATGTGCTGGCGCTGGTCGGCGGCGCGATGTCCCTGGTCGACGGCATCGCGGATGCGCTCGGCGACCCCAATCTCAAGGACCAGATCAGCGCAGCCGTCGGCGACGCGAAGACGACCGGTCGCATCCTGCTCGGCATCTCGATCGTCACGATCGTGGCCCGATTGCGGACCTTGAAGAAAGGAGGGTGACATGTGGATGGCTATTCTGAGCTTCCTCGGCGGGCCGGTGATCAAGGGACTGATCGACGCCTATCAAGCCAAGCTCAAGGCGGGCACGACCGACACCAAGATCGCCGCAGATCTCGCCGCGACCGAAATCGCCGCACAGGTGTCCGAGACCGGCAGCCTTCTCCAGTATCGGACGGCCGAGATCGGCCATTGGCACGAACCGGACAAGCTGATGGGCTATTGTGTGGCCGTTTATTTCGCAAAGCTCTTGGTGTGGGACAAGGTCATGGGTCTCGGGACCACCGATCCGCTCGCTGGCTTTGCAGCGATGACCGCCAATCTCGTCGTGTCGTTCTACTTCGCGAAGCGTGGCTTCGAAAACGTTGCGAGAATCATCAAACGATGACGGCCACTTCAGATGACATCAAGACGATCGTGGCCGAAACGCTGGCCGAACAACATAGGCTGCAGCGCGACGAGATCGATGCGGTCGTGCTGCGCGCGATCGCGACGATCCTGACGTCGTTCGGGATCGAGGAGGAGGATCGCAAGGAGTTGCGTGCTGATTTTCAGCATCTGCGGCGATGGCGTAAGAGCGTCGAGCAGGCTCAGAGCTATACCTTCAAAGCTGTGATCACGATCATCGTCAGCGGCTTCGTTGGCGCGGTCTGGCTCGGCGTGAAGGCGATGCTCGGCAAGTGAGCCGGATGCCGCGGAACGATCCCGACGTCTGTCGGCGTGCGATGGCAGAGGAGCTTCGAATGTATCGGATCCGGGAAGTCGACGTGCTCGACGAAGAGGTGGTCGACCTGTTGACCGACCTGCATCGGATGACGTTCCTGAACAGCGCGCCGCTGCCGCAGTTTGATGCTGGGCACTGGTGGATCGCAAGCCTGCGCCTGATGCCTGTCGCCTTCGCCGGGATCGTACCGTCGGTGCTGGTCCCGGGCTGCGGATATTTCTGCCGCGTCGGAGTGGTCAAGTCCCATTGGGGCCGCGGCCTGCAGTTGCGGCTGATGCGGGTCATGGAACATCGCGCGCGGCGTAACGGCTGGCACGGCGTGGTTTCCGATACGACCGACAATATCGTCTCCGCGAACAACTTCATTCGCGCAGGCTATTGCTTGTTCGAGCCACGATTGCCGTGGGGCTGGGCCAATACGCTCTATTGGCGCAAGCCGCTCAATCCGCTCTCGCGGATCGACGACTAGCCGTCGGCACCGGCTGTCTTTGCAGCTTGCGGCGCAGCAACGCTTTCCTGCCCGGCGGCCATGTGGCCGCCGGGCTTTTTTTGCGCGTCGAGCTGGGTTAACCAAGGCGGCATTGCGTCCAAGGCCGCTGAACTTCGGTTTCAGGAGCCGCGGTGTTCAAGATCACGAAGATGATCGCTACCAAGGGAAGGAAC
>Ga0209677_101111_pt1 | contig 12624 bp, 11 predicted proteins | sample AraplaCvi_mCL_r2_2_FD_184285 | JGI IMG/M metagenome (GOLD analysis project Ga0209677, IMG submission 184285) | Arabidopsis root microbial communities from North Carolina, USA - plate scrape CL_Cvi_mCL_r2 (SPAdes) (version 2) | ecosystem: Host-associated > Plants > Roots > Endosphere | place: USA... | reverse complement strand
CGCCTGGCGACCCAGCTGGCCGGCACGGCGTCGGCCGCGGCGGCGCAAGGCGGCACGGTGGTGAACCAGGTCGTCGGCACCATGCAAGGCATCACGGCCTCCAGCAAGAAGATCGCCGACATCATCGGCGTCATCGACGGCATCGCGTTCCAGACCAACATCCTCGCCCTGAACGCGGCGGTGGAAGCGGCGCGTGCGGGCGAGCAGGGCCGCGGCTTCGCGGTGGTGGCCAGCGAAGTGCGCACGCTGGCGCAACGCTCGGCGGCGGCCGCCAAGGAGATCAAGGGCCTGATCAGCGAGAGCGTGGAAAAGGTGGAGGCCGGCAGCCTGCAGGTGGACGAAGCCGGCAAGGCGATGGACGACATCGTCGCGCAGGTCAAGCGCGTCAACGACCTGATCGGCGAGATCGGATCGGCCACCCAGGAGCAGACGCAAGGCATCAGCCAGGTCGGCGATGCCGTCGGCCAGCTCGACCAGGTGACCCAGCAGAACGCCGCGCTGGTGGAAGAAAGCGCGGCCGCCGCGGAGAGCCTGCGGCAGCAGGCGGCTCGTCTCGTCGAGGCCGTCAGTGCCTTCACGCTGGACGCCGACTCGGGCGCGGTGGCGGCGTCGTCGGCACGGGCCCAAACGCCGGTCGCCGCGACGCGGGTACCGGCGCATGGCGGTCAGGCGTCGTCGTCCGGGGCGCCTTCTGCGCACGCCAACGCCGATTGGGCGACCTTCTGATCGCCCTCGACGCTGCACGGTTCCATTAACATGGACGCGATGAACCGCGACCTGCGCTCGTATTCCACCAACGAGGTGGCCCGGCGCCTGGGCATCTCGCTCCAGACGGTGCAGCGCTGGGTCGATTCGGGTCGCCTCAAGGCCTGGAAGACCCCCGGGGGACACCGTCGCATCGATGCACGCAGCGCCGACCTGCTGTTCGAGGAGAACGCGCAGAGCCTCGGCCCGGCCGTCTCCGCCCCGCCCGGCGACGCCGCTGCGCCGCGGCCGGTCGACGTGGTCATCGTCGACGACGACGCGTTGGACCGCGAGCTCATCTCCGTGCTGGTCCAGGCCGCCTTGCCGCAAGCGCGCCTGCACGTGGCCGGCAACGGCTTCCAGGGCCTGGTGATGATCGCCAAGGTCGCACCCCAGGTGGTGGTGACGGACATCCACATGCCGCACATGGACGGGTTCGAGATGATCCGCAACGTGCTGGCCGACGCCGACACCCGGCCGCGCCTGATGATCGCGGTGTCGGCCCGCTCGCCCGCCGAGCTCGCCGAGTTCGGACGCCTGCCGACCGAGGTGCTCCTGCTGCACAAGCCGCTCGAGCGCGAGGCGTTCATCGCGGCGTTGCGCCAGGATTGAAGGCGCGATCCCGGGGCTTCGCGTCCCTGGGACGACCAGCCGTCGGTTCGACCCGCCCAACCTCGGCACGCGGACGGCGGCCCTGGGCTATGCTTGCCCAATCCCTTTTCGGAGCAACACCATGATCGCAATCGCAGGCGGCCTGCTGGCCTTGCTGGGCGTCCTCGCCGGCGCCTTGCTCACTGCCGCTCCCCTGGGCCTGATCGCCGCGGCGCCGGGTCTGTCGCTGTGGGTGCTGTTCCCGGTGCTGACGCTGCTGGGCTGGTTCCTGCTCGTCGTCAGCGACCTGGATCCGGCGCGCGGCTTCGCCACCAAGGCCGTCGCGACGCCGCTGTTCGTCCTCGCATTGCTGGCCGTCGTCGGGCTGGTGGTGGTGGGCGCGGGGCTGCTGCCCGTCGCCGGGGTCGTCGGCACCGCGCCGCTGTGGTACGTGGCGGTCGTCGGCGGCCTGCTCGGCTGTGTCGGCACGGCCGCGTACAGCCGCCGCGGCGCCACGGAGCCCCTGATGTGACGGCGTGAGGGCGCCTCGGGAATCCACTTAGGTGGAATGCCGGGGCGGATTGCGCCGCCGATGTCGGAGGCATAGTCTTCGCGGGCTTTCAAGAAAACCCAAGGAGACTTGCCGATGACGACCGTGTTTCGCCGTCGGGCGCCCGTGCTGGCGCTCGCCTGTTTCGTTCCCCTGGTGGCCCATGCCGGCACCGCCTGCGACCGCCTGCTGCGCCAGTTCGGCAACCAGCTGGCCGACGCCACGTGCGTGGAGAGCGCCGACCTCACCACCACCAATCCGGACACCACGCCGCCCAACAACGCCATCGCCACCCTGCCGGCGTTCGCGTTCACGCCGCAGACCGATCGCGCGACCATCTCGCCCAGCGCGGCGCGGCGCGCGCCCGTCACCAAGGTCGTGCCGGGCCTGCAGCTGGACGCGCGCATCGCGTCCGACCCGACCGGCCAGGCGCGGTTTCTCCTGCGCCTGCCCAAGGACTGGAACGGCAAGCTGGTGGTGGCCGGCGCGTCCGGCACGCGCAGCGAGTTCAACGGCGACTTCGCGTGGAGCGACTACGTGCTGCAAAAGGGCTATGCCTACGCCTCGCAGAACAAGGGCGTGCTGAACCTGCAGCTCACGACGGCCGCCGATCCGCTGGGCTGCCGCCTGAATCCGGCATCGCCCACCTTCGTGAACTTCTTCGACAACGGCCCGGGCCAGCAATTCAGCCGCTGGACGGAGGTCATGGTCAAGGCCGGCCGCCTCGCACGGCTCGGCGTCCTCCTGAACTACGGCCGCAACGCGCGCTACGTGTACGCCGTGGGCACGTCCAACGGCGGCTACCAGGTGCGCCGCGCGGTGGAGACGGCGCCCGAGGTCTTCGACGGCGGCGTCGACTGGGAAGGCACCTTCGTCGACGAGCACGCGCCCAACCTGCTCACCGACCTGCCGCCCGCCATCCTCAACTACAACGACTACGTGGCCGCCGGCCTGGACGCGAACAGCACGGCCGCCAGGAACATCCGCGCCGCCGGCTACCCGCCCGACATCGTCGCGAGCCCCACCTCGACGCTGTGGACGAGCTACTGGGCGCAGTTCTGGGAAGTGACGCAGTGCCAGTGGCAAAAGCGCATGGATCCGACGTACGACACCTACGGCGCGGGCACCGGCACCTACAACTACGTGGCACGCCTGTCGGCCTCCGACGCCGGCCCGCAGATGGCCTCGTTCGCCACCACGGGCCGCATCCAGCGCCCGCTGATCACCGTGGCGGGCACCATGGACGCGCTGCTGCCCATCGACCATCATGCGCGGGCCTACGCGCGCAAGGTGGCCGCGGCGCAGGGCGAGCACGAGGGCTGGTGGCCGCACCACGACGAGCGCGACGCGCCGTACCGGCTGTACGAGGTGCAGAACGGCAACCACATCGAGACCTTCGCGGACGCGTTCCCGCAGCTGGCCCTGATCGAGCCCCATGCGCACGCCGCGTTCGACCTGCTCGTGGCGCACGTGGAGAGTCGCGCCGCGCTGCCGGCGAGCCAGTGCGTGGCCAAGGGTGGGCAGATCACGCCCAGTCCGGCGCAGCCGGGGCACTGCGCGCAGCTGTACGTGCCCTGATCACGTCCGCGGGAGGGATCCTGCGACTGCGCGCAGGATGACATCCGCCGGGGCGGGTGTCACCTGCGCAGGCGGCGGATCCACTTGTCGAGCAGCTCGCGCCCGTCGGCCGGCAGCGACACCCACATGCCGCCGCAGAACAGGTCGTTGCCCTTGACCACGACGTAGGTGGTCTTGATGGTGCCGGTCACGGGCGTGATCCGGGTGGCCTCGTGAAGGCCAGGCACGCCGACCGCGAAATTCAGGACCGAGCTGGGCGGGATGTGGTGCGTGGTCAGCAGGCCGACGCCGCTTTCGGACAGGTCGCGCACGCGCAGCTCGATGACCTTGCCATTGGGCAACTGCACGCGTGCGGGCCACGACACCTTCACGCGTTGTTCGGCGCGACCTTCCGCGGCTGCCGAGCTGGCGCCCGGCAGTGGCGAGGCGGGCAGCACCGGAGCGGGCGGGGCGGGCGCGTCGAACAGCGCGTCGATGTCTTCGGGCGGAGTGCTCATGGCGTCGGGGGATCAGGCGAGTGCGCGTGAGTCGGCCATCTCGGGGGAAGGGTCGAGCGGGTCGGTGTGGAACTGCATTCTCGCAAGTTTGGCGTAGAGCCCGTCACGCTGCATCAGTTCCTGGTGAGTGCCTTCTTCGACGATGCGGCCTTGCTCCATCACGACGATGCGGTCCGCCTTCTGCACGGTGGCCAGGCGGTGCGCGATGACCAGCGTGGTGCGGTCCGCCATCGCGGCCTCCAGGGCGGCCTGAACCATGCGTTCGCTCTCGGCGTCGAGCGCGCTCGTGGCCTCGTCCAGCAGCAGCAGCGGCGGGTTCTTGAGCATCGCGCGCGCGATCGCGATGCGCTGGCGCTGGCCGCCGGACAGGCGCACGCCGCGTTCCCCGAGGAAGGTGTCGTAGCCCTCGGGCAGGCGCTGGATGAACTCGTCGGCGAACGCGGCCCGGGCGGCGGCGATGACCTCGGCGTCGGTCGCGTCCGGGCGGCCGTAGCGGATGTTCTCCATCGCGTTGGCGGAGAACACGGTCGAGTCCTGCGGCACGATGCCGATGCGCGCGCGCAGGTCGGCGAGCGCACTGGTGCGCACGTCCACGCCGTCCACCAGCACGTCGCCCGCGCCAGTGTCGTAGAAGCGCAGCAGCAACTGGAACACCGTGCTCTTGCCCGCGCCGCTGGGGCCCACCAGCGCGACGGTCTCGCCGGGGCGCACGGTCAGTGAGTAGTCGGCGAGCGCCGCGTGCGCGGGTCGCGACGGGTAGTGGAACTGCACGTGGCGCAGCTCGACCGACGAGCCCGCGCGCGTGGGCGGCAGCGGCCGGGGCGCGGCGGGGTCGGTCACCGGCGACACGGCCGCCAGCAGCTCCATCAGCCGCTCGGTGGCGCCCGCGGCGCGCAGCAGGTCGCCGTAGACCTCGGACAGCACCGCCACGCTGCTGACCAGCAGCATCACGTAGACGACGGTCTCGCCCAGGTGGCCGGCGGTGATCTTGCCGTCGATGACCGCCTGCGTGCCCTGGTACAGGCCCCACAGCAACGCGCCGAAGGTGGCGCTGATGATGAAGGCCACCAGCATCGAGCGCACCATGGTGCGTTTCTTGGCGGTCTCGAACGCGTGCTCGGTGGAGACCTCGAAGCGCGCGGCCTCGCGCCTTTCCTGCACGTAGCTCTGCACCACCGGGATGGCGTTGAGCACCTCCGCGGCGATGGCGCTGGAGTCGGCCACGCGATCCTGGCTGGCGCGGCTGAGCTTGCGCACGCGCCGCCCGAAGATCATCGACGGGGCGACGACCAGCAGCAGGATGCCCAGCACCTGCGTCATCACGTACGGGTTGGTGACGATCAGCATCACCATCGCGCCCAGGCCCATCACCCCGTTGCGCAGGCCCATCGACAGGCTCGAGCCGACCACCTGCTGCACGAGCGTGGTGTCGGTGGTCAGGCGCGACAGCACTTCGCCGGTGGCATTGGTCTCGAAGAACGCGGGGCTTTGCCGCACGACGTGGCGATACACCGCGCTGCGCAGGTCGGCCGTGATGCGCTCGCCCAGCCACGTGACCGAATAGAAGCGCAGCGCCGAGAACACGCCCAGCGCCACGCCCACGCCGAACAACGCCAGGAAATGCTCGCGCAGGGCCACCAGCCGCCCGCCATTGGCCGCGGCCGTGGTCGCGCCGCCGGCCACCAGGGGCGAGTTGCCGGCCAGGCCCGTGTCGATCAGCTTGCGCAGCGCGACGGGGAAGGCGAGGGTGGTCAGCGCCGCCAGGATCAGGAACACGATCGCCGCCGCGATGCGCCCCCGGTAAGGACGCAGGAAGGGCACGAGGCCGGAGAGCGAGCGCGGAGTGGCCGCCTTCGCGCGTTCGGTGGCAGAGGTCATATGGGCTGCGAGTCTACGGGCACCCCGTGACGTGGGGCGGATCGACGCGTGACAAAGGGTATACCCCCACGCAATAAGAGCCTATTCAATGATTGTCGACGCAGTCATTGCCTAAGCAAGTATATTTGCGTCCATGTCATCCCCCAACGATCTCCACCCGCGGGCCGATTTCTACTCTGCCGAGGCCTACACCCAGGAAGAGAGTGTCGGCGCGGTGCTCAAGGGCGTGATCGCGTCCATCACCTCGCAGGTGGATCGCCGCCTGGTCGACCATGACCTGACGCACGCGCAATGGGTGCCGCTGTTCAAGCTGGCCCACGGCGAGTGCAGCACCGTGGCCGAGCTCGCGCGCACGCTGCAGAGCGATCCGGGCGCGATGACGCGCGCGCTCGACCGCCTGGAAGCCAAGGGCCTGGTGGCCCGCGTGCGTTCCAGCGAGGACCGGCGCGTGGTGAACCTGGAGCTGACCGACGCGGGCCGCGACGTGGCCGCCGTCGTGCCGGCCGTGCTGGCCGAGGTGCTCAACCTGCACCTGGCCGGCTTCTCCCGCGAGGAGTGGCGCTCGCTCCTGAGCATGCTCAAGCGCATGCGCGCCAATGGCGACGCCTTGCGCGCCACCCCGAACAACAACGCAGCGACCCCCGACTGAAAGAACACCATGAACTGCGCCAATCAACTCAAGGACTGCCCGCGCCGCGCCGGCACGTCCCCCAAGACGGCCGGACCGGCCGCCGACTCGCGCCCGCTGCGCCAGCGCGCACAGCGGGCCTTGCAGCTGGACACGCCGCGCATGCTGTCGGCCGGCACGTTTGCCGTGGCCATCGCCTCGGCCGCCGTGCTGATGCTCGCCGGCTGCGCCGACATGGGCCACCAGAACGCGCCGGTCGCCACGCGGGGCGCCGATGCGGTCGGCCTGTCGGCCTCGCAGCAGACCACGTCGGTCGATGCCCAGTGGTGGCACCAGTTCGGCGACGCCCAGCTCGATGGCCTGGTGGCCAAGGCGCTGGCCGGTTCGCCCAACCTGGGGGCCGCGGCCGCGCGCGTCGCGCGCGCGCAGGCGGTCGTCGATTCGGCGCGCGGCGCGGAGTTGCCGCACGTCGACTTCGACACCTCGGTCAAGCGCGAGCTGCTGTCGCGCAACGGCCTGTTCCCGCCGCCGTACGGCGGCAGCGTCTTCAACCAGTCGAACGCGATGTTCGGCCTGAAGTGGGACGCGGACGTCTTCGGCCGCCAGAAGGCCGACATCGAGGCGGCGCTGGGCAGCGCGCGCGCGGCGCAGGCCGACGCCGACGTCGCTGCGCAGCAGCTCGCCACCCAGGTCGTGCGCACCTATTTCTCGCTGGCCCGCCTCGAGAGCCAGCGGGCCGTCGCGCAGCGCACCTACGACCAGCGCTCGCAGATGCTGTCGCTGATCAAGCAGCGCGTGGGCGCCGGCCTGGACACCGTCGTCGAACAGAAGCAGGGCGAGGGCGCGCTGCCCGACACCCTCGCGCAGATCGAGTCGATCGACGAGCAGATCGACCTCGCGCGCCACATGCTGGCCGCGCTCACCGCGCAGCCGCTGCAGGCCACGGCCACGCTGGCGCCGACGCTCGACCAGCTGCACGTGTCGCCGCAACCGGCCGTGCTCGGCGCCGACCTGATCGCGCGCCGCCCCGACGTGGCCGCGGCGCTCGCGCGCGTCGAGGCCGCCAACCAGCAGGTCAAGTCGCAGAAGGCGCAGTTCTATCCGGACATCAACTTCTCGGCCGGCTTCGGGCTCGACGCCATCAGCCTGGGCCACTTCCTCGAGTTGCCCAGCAAGACCTGGAGCTTCGGCCCGGCGCTGCACCTGCCCATCTTCGAAGGCGGCCAACTGCGCGCCCAGTTGAAGGGCAAGGCCGCCGACCGCGACGCCGCGATCCAGGCCTACAACCAGCAGGTGATCGACGCCGTGCGCGAGGCCGCCGACGCGGCCACGTCCGCGGCGTCCATCGACCGCCAGCTCACGCTGCAGCGCCAGGCGCTGGCCGCGTCCACCGACAGCTACGACTTCTCGCAGAAGCGCTACGGCCAGGGCCTGGGCAACGCGCTCATCGTGCTCAACGCCGAGACGCAGATGCTCGCCGAGCGCCGCCTGGAGGTCGACCTGCGCTACCGCGCGCTCGACGTGCAGGCCCAGCTGATGAAGGCCCTGGGCGGCGGCTGGTCCGCGGCCGCCACGACCAACGCCACCCCCGCCGCCGCCGCCGCGTCCGCCCCGACGACCACGGCCGCCAAGAACGACAACCTCACGCCCGCCTGAGACACATCATGAACGCTCCTGCCAACAGCAACGCCGCTCCCGCCACCCCCGCGCCGGCCGGCAACCCCAAGCGTCGCACCGCCCTGACCGCGATCGCCGTCGCCGTGCTGGTGATCGGCGGCGGTTACGGCGTCTACTACTGGATGACCGGCCGCCATTCCGAGTCCACCGACAACGCCTACGTCCAGGCCAACGTGGTACAGATCACGGCCCAGGCCGGCGGCACCGTCACGGCCATCAACGCGGACGACACCGACTTCGTCAAGGCCGGCCAGCTGCTGGTCAAGCTCGACCCGGCCGACGCGCGCGTCGCGCTGGACCAGGCCGAGGCCGCGCTGGCGCAGACCGTTCGCGAGACGCGCATCCTGTTCGCCAACAACTCCACCCTGCAGGCGCAGATCGACGCCCGCGCAGCCGATGCGGCGCGCGCCAAGGCCGACCTGGACAAGGCCCAGGAGGACGTCAACCGCCGCCAGCCGCTGGTGCAGAGCGGCGCCGTGGGCAAGGAAGAGTTCAGCCACGCGACCGACCAGCTGACGGCCGCCCGCAGCGCCTACACCGCCGCCAAGTCCGCGCTCGACGCGGCCAGGGAGCAGCTGAGCTCGAACCAGTCGCAGACCGAAGGCACCAGCGTCGCCGACCACCCGAACGTGCAGCGCGCCGCCGCCAAGGTGCGCGAGGCCTGGCTGGCCGTGCAGCGCGCCGACGTGCCCGCGCCCGTGACCGGCACCGTCGCGCGCCGCAGCGTGCAGGTGGGCCAGCGCGTGCAGGCCGGCGTGCCGCTGATGTCGGTGGTCACGCTGGACAACGCGTGGGTCGACGCCAACTTCAAGGAAGGCCAGCTCGCGCGCCTGCGCATCGGCCAGCCCGCCACGCTGGAGGCCGACGTCTACGGCAAGCATGTCACGTTCCACGGCAAGGTCGAGGGCCTGGGCGCCGGCACCGGCGCGGCGTTCTCGCTGCTGCCCGCGCAGAACGCGACCGGCAACTGGATCAAGGTGGTGCAGCGCGTGCCCGTGCGCATCTCGCTCGATCCCAAGGAGATCGCGCAGAACCCGCTGCGGGTTGGCCTGTCGATGAACGTCACGGTCAACGTGGCCGACGAAGGCGGCCGCTCGGTGGCCGACACGCCGCGCACGCAGGCGCAGGGCGCGATCGCGTCGACGACGGTGTTCGATTCCGTGCAGCGCGATGCCGACGCCGAAGTGGCGCGCATCATCGCCGCCAACGGCGGGGGGCGCGCGAAGGTGCAGGCCACGGCCGCCGCCGCGTCCACGCCGACCGCCGCCGCCTCGGGCGCCACGACCAAGGTGGCCTCGGCCGCCCGTCACCACCACCACAAGCAATCGTGAGACCTGTGCGGTCCGCCGCTGCGGCCCGCGCCCGGTCCCTTTTGACGGAGGTTAGTCAATGAGCTCCCCCGCACCCGCGGCGCGCGCGCCCCTGCAGGGCAGCGCGCTCGTGATGGGCACGCTGTCGCTGTCGCTGGCGACCTTCATGAACGTGCTCGACTCGTCGATCGCGAACGTGTCGCTGCCGTCCATCTCCGGCGACCTTGGCGTCAGCATCTCGCAGGGCACCTGGGTCATCACCAGCTTCGGGGTGGCCAACGCCATCTCGGTTCCGCTGACCGGTTGGCTGACGCAGCGCTTCGGCGCGGTCAAGCTGTTCACGCTGAGCGTGATCATGTTCGTGATCGCCTCGGTGCTGTGCGGCCTGGCGCCCTCCATCGAGCTGCTGATCGCGTTCCGCGTGCTGCAAGGCTTCGTGGCCGGCCCGATGATCCCGCTGTCGCAGACGCTGCTGCTGTCCACCTATCCACCGCAGAAAGCCGGCACCGCGCTGGCGTTGTGGGGCGTGACCACGCTCGTCGCGCCCGTGGCCGGGCCCTTGCTGGGCGGCTACATCACCGACAACTTCACGTGGCCGTGGATCTTCTACATCAACATCCCCGTGGGCATGTTCGCCGCCGGCGTGACGTGGAGCATCTACCGCAAGCGCGAGACGCCCATCGTCAAGCGACCCATCGACGGCATCGGCCTGGCCATGCTCGTGCTGTGGGTGGGCTGCCTGCAGGTGATGCTGGACAAGGGCAAGGAGCTGGACTGGTTCAACTCGCCGACCATCATCACGCTGGCCGTCGTCGTGGCGATCGCGTTCGCGGTGTTCATCGCCTGGGAGCTGACCGACGAGCACCCGGTGGTCGACATCCGGCTGTTCGCGCGGCGCAATTTCCTGTTCGGCGCGGCCACGCTGGCCATCGCCTATGGCCTGTTCTTCGGCAACGTGGTGCTGCTGCCGCTCTGGCTGCAGCAGTACATGGGCTACACGGCCACCGACGCCGGCATGGCGCTGGCGCCAGTGGGCGTCCTGGCCATCCTGCTCACGCCGATCGTGGGCAAGAACGTGGCCAAGTGGGATCCGCGCTGGATGGCCACGGGCGCGTTCATCATGTTCGCGGTCGTGCTGTGGATGCGTTCGAACTTCACGTCGCAGACCGACTTCGTCACGATCCTGGTTCCCACCCTGATCCAGGGCGGCGCGATGGCGTTCTTCTTCATCCCGCTGACCACGCTGACGCTGGCGGGCCTGCCGCCCGAGCGCATCCCGGCGGCCGCGGGCCTGTCGAACTTCGTGCGCATCACGCTGGGCGCGATGGGCACGTCGATCGCGACGACGCTGTGGGACAACCGCGCCACGCTGCACCACACGCGGCTGGTCGAGCAGATGGGCATGAACGGCACGGCGCTCGACCAGGCCACCACCGCGCTGACCCAGGCGGGACTGCCCACGCAGGGCGCCTACGCCAGCATCAACCGCCTGATCGACGTGCAGGCCTTCACGTGGGCCGCCGACGACATCTTCATCGGCTCGGCGGTGACCTTCCTGTTCCTGATCTTCACGATCTGGTTCACGCGTCGGCCGCCGAAGATCGCGGGCGCGCCCGCGGTGGATGCCGGCGGAGCGCACTGACCGGCCCGGCGCGCCGGCCACTCGCCGGCGCGCCGCTTCAGCGATCGGGTTCGTGCAGCTGCAGCATGCGCTCGATCTTCTCCAGCAGCTCCCAGCCGGCGCGCTCGATCGCGGCCAGGTACTCGTGCTGGCGATCCAGGTCGGGCGTGCCCAGGTCCTGGCGCAGCAGCTGCGCGAAGCCCAGCACCGCGTTGAGCGGCGTGCGCAGGTCGTGGCTCACGTTGGCCAGCACCGCCAGCTTGGCGCGGCTGGTCGCCTCCGCGCGGTCCAGGTCGAGGCTGCGCTGCTCGGCCAGGTGCCGATCGGTGACGTCGGTCAGCGTGCCCACGACGCGCAGCGCCTGGCCCGATTCGTCGCGCGCCACCACGCGGCCGCGCGACATCACGACGCGGTACTGCCCATCGGCTGCGCGCAGCCGGAATTCCTTTTCGTAGGCCGGTGTCCGTCCCTGCAGGTGGGCCTGCAGCGCCTCGAGCATCGATGCGACATCGTCCGGGTGGACGCGCGCGCGCCAGGTGTCCGTGCTGTCGCGCTCGTCGCGCTCGTCGTAGCCCAGCATGGCCTTCCAGGGCGGCGAGTAGTGGACGGTCTGCCCGCGCGGGTCCAAATCCCAGACGCCGAAGCCCGCGCTTCGGATGGCGTGCTCCCAGCGGGTTTGGAGGTCACGCAGGTCGGCGTTCATCGGAGAGTCGGCCAGGCACGCGACCGGATCGCAGGTGGCGCGGGGCTCCGCAGGTGCGGTCGTGGCGTCATGGTGCACTCCTGTTGGGGCGGATGCCCGATTGTGCCGGCACGATCGGGCAGGCGTCGCGTCGCCCGGGTGCGGTGTCAGATCCAGACGTCGTTCTGCGCCCGGCGTTCGGATTGCACGTCGCCCGTGTTGACCACGCCGCGCGGCTCGATCAGCATCATCTGCACCTCATGCTCCGCGCTGGGCTTGTGCTCCACGCCGCGCGGCACCACGAACATCTCGCCGGCGCGCACCAGCACGTGGCCGTCGCGCATGTCGATGCGCAGCACCCCATCGAGCACGACGAAGGTCTCGTCGGTGTCGGCGTGGTCGTGCCACAGGAAGTCGCCCAGGATCTTGACGATCTTGAACTGGTAGTCGTTCATCTCGGCGACCACGCGCGGCTGCCAGTGGTCGTGGATGAGGGCGAGCTTGGCGTCGAAGTTGACGGGCTCGTAGCGACGTTCGGTCATGGCGTTCCCCGGGTCAGGCCGGCGCGAGATCCCTGGCCGGGCGATGAACCTCGAGTATCGCCCGACCCGCCTGCACCGCATCGGCCAGCGTCCGGGCCAGCAGCGAGCCCGGCGCCAGCGACAGGGCCGGATCGACCGACAGCACGCTCGTGGCACACGCGCGGCCCGCGGACTTGGCGTGGTACATCGCGGCGTCCACCAGCGCGAACGCGGCCTCGAAGGGCAGCCCGGCGGACTGGCCGTCCAGCGGAAACACCGCAAAGCCGATCGACGCGGTCACGGAAATACGATGGCCGTCTACGACCACGGGCGCCGACCCGAACGCC
>Ga0209677_101108_pt1 | contig 12657 bp, 10 predicted proteins | sample AraplaCvi_mCL_r2_2_FD_184285 | JGI IMG/M metagenome (GOLD analysis project Ga0209677, IMG submission 184285) | Arabidopsis root microbial communities from North Carolina, USA - plate scrape CL_Cvi_mCL_r2 (SPAdes) (version 2) | ecosystem: Host-associated > Plants > Roots > Endosphere | place: USA... | reverse complement strand
CTCTGGATCGCGCCTCCAAAATTTGCGGGAATAGCTCAGTTGGTAGAGCGCAACCTTGCCAAGGTTGAGGTCGCGAGTTCGAGTCTCGTTTCCCGCTCCAGATTTTCGCCGGCCCCCGCGCCGAGCCCCGAACGCCTCGCCATCGCGAGGCGTTTGTCATTGGGGCGCCGCCGCGCTCACGGCGCGACGAACAGCACCTGGAGCGCGCGGCGCAGTCCGGACTCGTAGATCGCGTCCGGGGCGGTCAGGCCTCGCGCGGCAGCGGGCTCGCGCGGCGCGCCCGCGAACGCAGCGGCTGGCATGGGCTGCAGGACGGCCAGTGGGAGCCACGCCGACTGCCCGTTCGAGGTGCCGACCACGATGCCGACGACGGACCCCTGCGCGTCGAGCACCGGCGCGCCCGCATCGGCCGCAAACCCGAGGCGGCGCCAGTCGCTGTCGCCGATGAGGCCTCCGAGAAAGCCTTGTGCGAGGGCCGGCCAGGCCGGCGACGCGGTCGCCCCATACTGCACCGCATAGCCCGCGCTGCCCGCGAACGGGGCGCGCCCGCCCGACGGGTGCGCGTCACCAACGGGCAGGCGCGCATGCAGCCGCAAGCGCGCGAGCCCGCGCGCGGCGAGGGCAGGCTCATCCACCTCCCGCGTCGCCTCGGTTGATTCGCCCAGCCCGTTGCGCACCCAGACGCGGCCCGCCACTGCCGTGACTGCCGCGGCTGGCACGAGGGCCGTCGCCCCGTCGTCCAGCAGCACCGCGTTGCTCGCCAGGCGCGCGTCCGGGGGCGGCGCGACGCCGTCGCCCGCTACGGGCCATGGCGCCATGCGGTGCAGCGGCGCCAGGAGCAGCGGTGTCGTCGCCACCGGTGGCGAGACCGCCAGCGCCGCATCGACCTCGCGCGTGAGCTCGTCGCCTGCCGCATGCCCCCGCAATTCCGCCATCACGCGCTCCGAGGGCGCGTCCTGGCCGCCGATGCGCAGCAGCCAGGCGTAGAGCGCCGCGCCGTCGCTGGTGTCGTCGTGCTCGCCGGCAGTGTGCGCGCAGAACGCCAGGGCGCGGCGGTACTGGCCGTCCTGCATCGCGGCGCGGATCAGTCCCAGTTCGGCGTCGGCGGCGTGCAGCATCATCGCCGCACGCTCGAAATCGTCGAGCGCCGACACCGCTTCGCCGCGTTGGAGCTCCGCTTGTGCGCGCGCCATCAGCGCGACGCGTTGCGGATTGCGCGCGGCCGCGGCGGCCTCCTCGCCGTGGGCCCGCGCGGCGAGGCAGGCGATGGCGAGCGAGGCCGCGACGACCGCGCGGCGCGGTAGCGTGCCCGACTTCAAGGCAGGCGGGTCACGCGCGGGATGCCCATCGCCGGTTGCGTCGGGTCATACGCCGCGTTGGGGGCCTTGTAGCCGGCCAGGTAGGCCACCAGCGCGTCGATGTCCTGGGCGCCGCCCAGCACGTTGGTGCCGAGCTTCAGCGTGGTGAAGCCGTCGCCGCCCGTCGCCATGAAGTTGTTGACCGTCACGCGGTACGTCCTGGAAGGGTTCTGCACCACGCCGCCTGACACGATGATCTGCGGCGCGCCCGTGGCGACAGGCGGCGTGACGGTGACGTCGGTGGGCGTGAACGTGACGTCGACGATCTTCGCGCACGCGGCGCCCGCGCTGTCCCAGCTGTACTTCAGGCCGTTGGACACCTGCATCACGCGGTTGGTCGTCTGCCCCAGGCAACCGGCGAACTGCTGCTCGAGCAGATCCTTCAACTGCGCGCCGGTGAGCGTGAGCGTGACCAGGCTGTTGCCGAACGGCTGCACCGTGAACGCGTCGCCATACGTGAGCGGGTACGGGTACGACGTCCCGCCGGGCGCCACGAAGCCGGGCGAGCGCACGCCGCCGGCGTTCATGAACGCGATCTGCGCGCCGCCCAGCGCGGCGGGCTGCGTGGCCGCCAGTTGCGCGTCGGCGATGAGGTCGCCCGCGGGCTCCTCGCCCGCCGTGTTCGCCGTGGCCGGCAGCGCCTGCGTGGTCGTGCCGACGACCGCCCCGGCCAGCGGCGACACCAGCGCGCTGTAGCCTTGCACGATGTCGCGCACGGTCGGGTCGGTGGCGATCGCCTGGTTGATGGCCGGGTCGGTGCGGTCGACGAGGCGGTTGGTCGGCAGGACGGCCAGCACGCGGCGCGTCTTCGGGTCCAGGGTCACGTCGATGTCCGTCACGATGCGGCCGAACGCGCTGGCACTGGTCACCGGGATCCGGCGGCCGGCCTTGTTGGCGATGCCCGTCGGGCGCGCAGTGGAGACGGCCGCCCCGCCCACGTTCTTGACGTCGACGGTGTTGGCCGAGCAGTTGTAGGCCGCGTGCGTGTGCGCGCTGATCACCAGGTCGACGGCGTCGTCCAGGCGGTTGACGATCTTCTCGATGTCGGACTTGCTGCCGTCGGCGTTGAGCAGGTTGCCGTCGCAGCCGTTGATGTCACCGACGTTGGGGCTGGACTGGAAGCCGCCCTGGTGCACCAGTACGACGATCGCCGCGACGCCTTGCGCGCGCAGTCGGGGCACGAGCGCATTGACGGTGTCGGCCTCGTCCTTGAACGCGAGGCCGGCGACGCCGGTGGGTGTGACGATGCCGGGCGTGTCCTTGAGCGTCATGCCGATGAACGCCATCTTGATGCCGTTGGAGCTCTTGATGCCGTAGGGCGGCAGCAGCGTGTGTCCGGTGGCGGTCTCGACAACGTTGGCCGACAGCCACTTGAACCGGGCGCCATCGAACGTGCCCGCCGCGCGCGAGCCCAGGCCCTTGCAGCTGTTCGGGTCGGGCTGCCCGTTGGTGAGCTTGCAGCCGCCGTTCTGCAGCCGCTTCAACTCGGTCGAGCCCTTGTCGAACTCGTGGTTGCCGACCGACGTGAAGTCCACCCCGATGTGGTTGAGCACCTCGACCGAAGGCTCGTCGAAGAACAGGGCGGAGATCAACGGCGACGCGCCGATGAAGTCACCGCCGCCGACGACGGCGTTGAGCGGGTTCTGCGCCTTGAGCCGCGCCACGTAGGCGGCGATGTACTCGGCGCCGCCCACCGCCGGGCGCTGGCCGCTCGGGACGAGGGTGTTCTGGCCGAACGTGCCTGGCGTCTGCAGGTTGCCGTGGAAATCGTTGAAGCCGATGATCTTGACGGTCACGGGCGCGACCGGGTCATTGGTGGCGGCGCGCGCGGCGCCGACGGACAGGGCGGCCGCGAGGGCCAGCAGCGTGGTGCGGGTCATGGTCGCGTCCCTTCAGATCGAGGTGCGGGCGGGGCGGCGGCGCGTGACCGCGCCGATGGCGGCCAGGCCGGCCAGCAGCAGCGCCGCGTTCATCGGCTCGGGCACGCTCGAAACGCTCAGGCGGATGCCGCCGTTGGTCGAGTCCAGTGCCGCGCCGGTGCCGCTGTCGATCACGGACTGCAGCAGCGAGCCGCTGATCTCGTAGTGCCCGGCGGCCAGCCTGAACACGCCGCGGCTGTACGCCGGATCGGCCAACGCGTCGTCGTAGGAGGCCGTCGCGCCGTCGGTGGTGCCCGGCGCGACGCCCGAGGTCTGGCCGAGGAAGGCGCCGCTGTTGGTCACGAGGAAGGTGTCGCCCGCGAAGCCGGCGTCGACGATGGTGAGCGTGCCGACGCTGCCGGCGGCGATGGTGAACGAGAAGCTCAGCGGCGAGCCGTCCACGTCGTCGACCCAGCCGGTGCCGTAGGCGGGCGCCACGACGTCGTCGACGGTGAAGTCGTTCCAGGCGCCGTCGGCGGCCAAGGCCACTCGGGTGGCGTGGGCGGGGGCGGCGAGCGTGGCCGCGGCGGCCAGGATTGCGACCATCAGGTGCTTGTTCATCGGTGCTTGCTCCGGCAGGCGTTCAAGGAAAGCTGCGACTGTCGGAGGCACCGGTGACCGTATCGTGACGGATGCATGACGATATCGGGGGCGGCCGTGGTCTCCTCCCGGTCCATGGGGTGCAAGAGGCCAGCTTCGTATAAACTGTATAAACCGTTTACACCGATAGGAAGATCCGATGGCCAAGACCCCGAACGCCCTGCCCACGAAACCCGTCCCCCGGTCGGTGAGCAAGCCCACCGAGACGGCCGAGGCCGCGGCGGCGATCGCGCAGGCGGTGGTGGACGGGGCTCCTGCCAAGGCGCCGGCCAAGAAGGCGGTCGCCGTCAAGGCCCCCGCCAAGGCCGTCAAGCCGGCGTCCGCTGACAAGCCCGAGGCGGCACAGCCGGTTGCTCTCGACAAGCCTGCCAAGGCTCGCAAGCACAAGCTCGTGCGCGACAGCTTCACCATGCCCAAGGACGAATACCAGGTGATCGACGCGCTCAAGCAGCGCGCGCTGGGCCTGGCGCAGCACGTGCGCAAGAGCGAGTTGCTGCGCGCCGGCATCCAGGCGCTGGCCGCCATGAACGATCGGGCATTCCTCAAGGCGATCGACGCCGTTCCCACGCTGAAGACCGGACGCCCGAAGGCCGACTGAAAGGCTGGGCGCGCCACGCGTGCGCGCCTGCCCCGCGTGCGACGCGGCAGGCCGATGACGGGCCCGTACGCCGGCCGATGGGCAGGCGCGGAGGGCGCCGAGGCCGCGCGGCGTCGGCAATGTCCGCTTGCCGGGTCAGCCCGGCGCGTCCGCCCCGGGGATCACTGCCGTGGCCCACGGCGCGTGCAGGCGCCAGCCCAGCGATTCGTAGAGCAGACGTCCCATCGGCGTGGCCACCAGCACGCCCGCGTGGCGCCCGTGCGCGTGCGCGACCCGCTGCAGCGCGTGCATCACCGCGCGGCCGAGGCCGCGCCGCTGGTGCGCGTCGTCGGTGACGATCCGGTCGTAGATGGCATGGCGCCCCACCAGCGCGAGGTGGCCGGAGGCCGCCGGGCTGCCGTCTGGCGCATCCAGGCGCACGTGCGCGCGCCCCGTTTGCGCGGCCGCCGCGTCGTCCACGTGCAGCACGTAGCCGGCGGGCAGGGCGGCGACGCCGCGGAACGGCGCCTCGTTGCAGGTCATCATGAAGCCGTCGGGCTGCAGTTGCCACTGCGGCGGCAGCAGCGCCCGCAGCTCGGCGCCGGTGGCGTTGGCCTTGAGGAACGCCCAGGGCTGCGTGATCGCCTCGCCCAGGCGCGAGATCGTCGCGGTGGCGCGCGGAAACACGTAGCGGACGACCTGGCGCGGCAGCCCCACGTCGATGCGGAATCCGTCGGCGTGCGGCACGGGCGGCGCCACGCCGCGGGCGTGCGCCCAGCCGCGGTTCCAGGCGGTGAAGGTCTCGAGACGGTCGCGGTCGGAGGACATCCGCCCGATGATGGCACGCCGTTCAGAGGCGCATCGGCGTGCAGCGATGCAGGTCGGAGGGCGGTTCGCACATCACCGCGTGAAAACGTTGCAGCACGGCCGGCGCCATGCTGGCGGCCTCGGGCGACAGGTAGAACGCGTAGTCGCCGATCGGGCCTTGCGACAGGAACACCTCGGCGGCGGGCGGCTCGCCGGCGCTGTCGTAGGCGTCCTCGAGTGCCAGCACGAGGTCGGCGGCTGCCGATTCATGAGAGCCGCCTCGCTTGAAGTTGATGCAATGCCAGTCCATCGCGTGCTCCTTGGGGCTACGTGCGTCGGCCCAGGAGCAAGCGGCGGTCCCACGGCCGCGTGGAGTGTGCTGCCACAATGCGGCGGCGCCCCGGTGGTGAAATTGGTCAGACACTCGGGACTTAAAATCCCGCGCCCTCACGGGCATGCCGGTTCGAGTCCGGCCCGGGGCACCAGGAACACCTTCGCCGCGGATGCCGCCGGCGCCCACATGGGGCGCATCCGGCCCGGCATCGAACGTCGACTCGCGACGCCGTGTCCGTGCTTTCGCTTGGGTCAGCGCGCGCGCCGCGCACGCAGTCGGCGCGCCCGCGCCGCGCACGCAGTCGGCGCGCCCGCGCACGTGGAGGACCTTCGCGATCATCACGCGCGCGCTGATCACCGGAGCGTTCGCCGAACGCATGCGCTTTTCCGCGATGCTCGTGTTCATGACGGCGTGGGCCCTGCTGGTCGACGCGCCCGGCGCGCCCTGGGCGTGGGAGCCCACCGGCTTTTGTCGACCCGAACGCGGCGCTGGCCATCGGCGACATCGCCGGGGTGGGGTGCCGCGGTCGCGCGTTCGTATGCCTCGGCGGCGGCCTGCGCGGTCGCATTCGGGCGCTTGCGCTAGACGTCGCTGCCCGGGCCCGTCCGGCGCCAAACGATCGGTTACCGACTGATCCGCGCCGGGCGCTCCCGCTCGACCGTCACGATGCGACACTGAGCCGCGCCCTCGAACGGCGCGTTTCAGGGATCAGGACAATGAATCGACACGAGACGATGGCGCGGATCGCGGCCCTCATGGGCTGCGTCGCGCTCACGGCCTGCGGCGGGGGTGGGGGCGCCACGTCGCCCGCCCCGGCTCCGGCGCCCACGCCGGCCCCGACGCCCGCCCCGACGCCTCCCGCCCCGGCCCCGACGCCCGCGCCCGCACCGGCCCCTGCGCCCACGCCGCCTGCGCCTGCGCCAGCGCCTGCGCCAGCGCCTGCCCCTGCGCCAGCGCCAGCGCCAGCGCCAGCGCCTGCACCCACGCCCACACCCACGCCCGCGCCCACGCCCACGCCCGCGTCGCCGCCGGTCGTCCTGTTCACCGACGTCCCCAGCGGTCCGCTCGCCGGCGGCGAGAACAACCTCGGGGCCTACCTGTCCATCTTCGGCCGCAACCTGGGTTCGCCGTCGGGCCTGGGCACGACCACGCGCGTCACGATCGGCGGGGTGGCGGTGGCCAACTATCGCTACCTCGGGCCGGCGAAGGTCAACGCGCGCCTGGGCCTGCAGGAGATCATCGTGCAGGTGGGCGCGCTCGGCGGCAAGCCGCTCGGCACGGCGCAGCCGGTGGTCGTCACGGTGGATGGCGCGGGCAGCAATGCGGACGTCACCTTCACCCCCAATCCCGGGCACGTCCTGTTCGTGGCGCAGGACGGCAACGACGCCACCGCCGCCCTCGACGACATCGCGCACCCGTACCGCACGCTGCAGACCGGCACCAGCGGCGGCGCCTACGCCGCGCTGCACGCCGGCGACCAGGTTGTCGTGCGCGGCGGCACGTGGAACGACACCGGCGGCATCGACGGCACCTGGCTGCGCTTCGGCAACGACGCGAGCAAGAAGGGCTCGGCGCCGTCGGGCGCGTCGCACACGGGGTGGATCCACGTGACGGCGTACCCAGGGCCGGTCGGCGCGAACGCGCCCGAGGACGTGCATTACGTGACACCCGCCGGCGGGCGCGGCGGCATCGAGGGCCCGTGGTCCGACATCCGCGGCATCTCGGGCGAGTACGTCGCCATCTCCAACCTGCACCTGGAGGCGAGCGCCACCGCGGCGAGCGACGCGGCGCCCATCAACATCCAGTACAGCGCGGGTCCGTGGCGCATCGTCAACAACGACCTGGGCCCGTGGCCGTCGACGCTCGCCGCGCCCAACAACGCCAAGGCCGGCGGCATCAGCGGCGAGGGGCTGGGCGTCGAGATCCTGGGCAACCACATCCACGACATCGCCTGCGCGCAAGGCCAGTCGACCAATCCGCTCGAGAACCACGCCATCTACATCGACGATGACGGTGCCTACGAGATCGCGTGGAACGTCATCGAGCGCATCCCCGGCGGCAACGGCCTGCAGGTGTTTACCAACGGAGGCTTCTCGGACGTCACCAACAACATCGCGTTCCACCACAACGTCCTGGACGGCATCGGCAAGCACGGCATCAACCTGGCCGACGGCAGCGGCGCCAACATCCGCATCTGGGACAACCTGGTGGCCAACGTGCAGTTCTCCGGCCTGCGCTTGAACACCATCGACCTGTCGGGCGCGAAGATCTGGTCGAACACGTTCTACAACACCAGCCTGAAGGGCGCGAAGGGCCTGTACGGCGTGATCTCCAACGACTGGGGCCTGCCGAAGGGTTCGGTGAGCTTCGTGAACAACATCTTCTTCGCGGCATCGGGCAAGACGATCCTGGGCGGGTCGGTCGGGTTCGACGGCAGCGAGGGCGCGTGGGCCGGCGACCTGTGGTTCAACGGGGCGGACGCCGTGCCGTCGTTCGCCACGGCAGCCACGTCGGGCGACCCGAAGTTCGTGTCTGCCGCGAGCGGCGACTACCACCTGCTCGGCACCAGCGCGGCCATCGGTGCGGGCGCGACCACTGCCGGCGCGCTGGTCAAGGACGACCTGTACGGCAGCGCACGGGGCGCGACGGTGGACATCGGCGCGATCGCCAGGTCGCAATGAGCCATTCGCCCGCGCCGCGTCGTCAATCCCCCCTCGGGACGATTCGCGACCGGCCGAGCCACGACGAAAATCCGAGCCGCGCGGCGAACACGGGTTTGCGCGCGGATACCGGGTCGGGTATACAAGCCACCACTCGGTCCATGTCCAGGGAGAAGCCACTTTGATCCAGTCCAATGTCCGCCGCCTGCGTTCGCGCGCGGGTGCCGTGCGCGCGTGCATCGCCGCGTGCGTCCTGTCGACCCTGCTCGCGGCCTGCGGCGGCGGCGGAGGCGGCAGCCCGGGGCCGACGGTGGCCGTGCAGGCCAGCGCCACGTCCACCTACGCCAGCGGCGCCAGCATCACGCTGAGCGCCACGGTGCAGAACTCCACCGCCACCGGCACGCCGACCTGGTCGCTGTCCGGGCCGGGCTCGCTCAGTGCCACGTCCGGCGCCACCGTCACCTACGTGCCGCCCGACTCCGAAGCCGACGCCAACGACGGCGCGGCCACCGCCACGATCACGGCGAGCGTGGCGGGCATCTCCGGCCAGACGCAGATCATGCTGACGGCCAAGGCCTTCCCCGGCCACCACTGGACGGTCGCGAGTGCGCCGATCGGCGGCTGGGAGGCTCTCGCGTACGCGAACGGCCTGTTCGTGGCGGGCGGCTCGAACGGCGTCATCTCCACGAGCCCCGACGGCATCACGTGGACCCGGCGCGACTCGGGCGCGGGCGAGGAGTGGAGCTCGATCATCTACACCCCCACGGGCTGGTGGCTGCTCGACACGACGCACGGCACGCTGCGCGGCAGCGCGGACGGCGTGACGTGGGCGAGCAAACCGATGCCTGCGGCCGCCAACGGCTTGCAGATCTCCAGGCTCGCCTATGCGAACGGCATCTACGTGATGCTGGGCTACAGCGGCGGCACCCTGGCCAGCACCAACGGCACCACCTGGACGACCTCCAGCGTCACCGGCAACGCCATCACCTACGGCAACGGCGTGTTCGTGATCTCGGGAAGTGACGGCGTGTTCTGGAGCGCCGACGGCGTGGCGTGGACGAAGACCACGGTGCCCAGCACTCAGGACGAACTCGGCTTCAGCAACGGCAAGTTCCTGGCCGTCGGCTCGACGGAGGTCTACACGAGCACGGATGGTAAGACCTGGGCTTCCGTGGGCGCGCCGTCCACGTACCTCGATGACGACACGACCTTCGTGTCCATCGACAACACGCTGTATGGCGTCGGCGTCCTGGGCCTCTACACGTCCACCGACGACGTCAACTGGACGACCGTCAGCACGCCGCTCGACGGCATGATCGGTCTCGCCCAGGGAGGCGGGAAGGTCGTGGGCGTGTCGTCCTACGGCGGGATCGCGACAGGGCCGGACGTCGCGCACCTGAGCACGGTGGTCGAGTCCACCAAGGGCATGCTCGGGTCCGGCCTGTACGCGCACGGCCGTTACCTGTGGACGACGCCCACGGGCATCCGCTCCAGCAGCGATGGCACGACCTGGTCGTCGACCGACTTCGCGCCGGGCAACGGCATGGCCTTCACGCGCAGCATCATCGACAGCACCTGCAATGGCATGGCGCTGGGGCCGGACGGCACGATCGTGGTGTCGGGCAGGCTCAATCCCGTGACCGGTCCGGGGTCGCCCAACGCCTCGGCGTTCGCCTGGAGCAGCGACGGCATCGCCTGGAACTTCAGCCAGCCCCAGGGCACGACGCCGACCAGCGACTTCGATCCCGGGCCGGTCATCCACGACGGCACGCAATTTCTCTCGATCGGCGCCCGCACGGGCTACATCCACACCAGCCCGGATGGCCACACCTGGACCAACGCCGGCAGGTTCATGCTGCCTTCGGGCACCAGCGTCGCCAGCCTCGCGCACGCGAACGGCAAGTACGTGCTGGTCGGCGGGGGCGGCCTCACGGCCACCAGTCCCGACGGACTGACGTGGACGGTGGGCGCCAAGGTGGCGTCGCCGGGCGTGACCGCCAGCTTGTTGGACGCGACCTGCATGGTCTGGACCGGAACCCAGTTCGTCGCGGCGGGCCTCGACGCGGTCGCGGCGACCAGTCCCGATGGCGTGACCTGGACCGCCCACGCGACCTCGGCGCCTGCGTCCACCTCCGAGGGTGGCTCGGAGCAGATCAACGGCATGGCCGTCGACGCCAGCGGCGAGATCGTGGCGGTGGGCAACGACGGGCTCATCGAGACCAGCCGCGACGGTGTGCACTGGACCTTGCGCCACACCCCCGGCCAGGAGCAGTTCACGGGCGTGGCCTTGATCCCCACGGGCTTCATGGCCGGAGCCGGCAGCGAGGCCGTGCTGTTCTCCAGCAACTGAGGCGGGCAGGCCGTCAGACGCGGCGGCCGATGACCACCTCGTAGGGGGCCATGCCAGCCGAGGCGAACAGCGCCAGTCGCGCGACGAGCCAGCCCGACTCGTCGCGCCAGGCGACGTCGTGCAGCCATTGCCGCGACACCGCCGCGGCGGGCGACGGTGAACCGACGAACGCGAACACATCGTGGCGCCGGCCGCGCATCAGGTCGCGCATCGGCTGCAGGTCGCACGCGTCCAGCCCGCGGTGGGCCACGGTCAGCGCGAACGCCCATTTCGCGACCGAGTACGCGTAAGCGAACGGGTCGGGCAGCGACGGGGGCGCGGCGACCGTCGCACGCGTGGGCGCCCCCAGGTCGAGGCGGCAGTCCACGTCGGCGATGGGCGACGGTTCGTCCGCGGGGCGCTCCGACAGCAAGCCCGGTGGGCCGAACGCGGGCAGCGCGAAGCGGCGCGGAAATGTCGCCGCGGTCAGCGTGGAGGGCGCTGCATCGCCCGCGAGCGTCACGGGCGGCAGCCGCTTCGGGCCGTCCGCGCGGGCGCGTCGGCGCTTGAGCGCGAGCAGCGTCTTGGGCACCGCGAACTCGCGATCCAGAGTGAATTGCTCGAGGCGGCCGGTCAGGCGCCGGCAGGGTTCGCAGACGGCGTCGGGCAGCGTGATCCGGCCGCCCAGCGCGCGCGGCACCAGGTGCTCCTCGGTCAACACCACGCCGACGCCCGCGGGCACGAGGCAGTACATGCAACGGCCCAGCGGCGCATGGCGCGCCTGGCGCATCGACGTCGACGGGCGCGCGCGTGCAAGCGGCCCGCGCGCGGGCGGCAAGGCGGTCAGCAGTGCATCTCCTGCACGTGCAGCGGCAGCTCCAGCCAGCGGCGCGCAAACGAGGCGAGCACCTCGGGCGAGCCGCTGCTCCAGGCGCGCAACGCGGGCGGCGCGTCGACGATCGCGTCGGCTTGCCCGCGTTCCACGAACTCGGCGGCAAAGCGCGCGGTCTGGCGTGCGATGGCGTCGGCGGTGTCCACCCACTGCACGCCGGGCAAGGCGCGCTCGAACAGCGCGCGCGCGAACGGGTAGTGCGTGCAGCCGAGCACGGCCACGTCGACACCGGCCTCGCGCAGCGGGGCGCAGTAGCGCTGCACGAGAAGCTCGATCTGCTCGGTGTCCGCCGTCTCGATGGCGTCGGCCAGCCCGGGGCAGGGCTGCAGCACCAGCGTGGCGCCGTCGGCGTGCGCCTCGGCGAGCTTGCGGAACTTCTCGCTCGCGAGCGTGCGCGTGGTGGCCAGCACGCCGATGCGGTGGGCGGTGCTCAGCGCGACCGCGGGCTTCACGCCGGGTTCGACGCCCACCAACGGCAGCTCGGGCGCACCGGCGCGCAGGCGCGCGACCGCAGCGGCGGTGGCGGTGTTGCAAGCCACCACGATCATCTGCGCACCCTGGTCCCGCAGGAAGCGCGCGATGCGCTCGGAGCGGTCGCACAGGAACTCCTCGGTGCGATCGCCATACGGGGCGTGCGCGGTGTCCGCTGCATACAGCAGTTCGGCGTGCGGCAGGCGGCGCCGGATGGCCTGCGTGACCGACAGGCCGCCCACGCCGGAGTCGAAGATGCCGATCCGCACGGGTCGCGGCAGGATGGCGGGAGACGCTGGGACGGGGGCTTGGCGCGACATGGTCTCGAAGTCTATTGGAATCCTGGAGGCTTTGATCTAAAATAGCACGATCGTTCGTTTTATTCTTCGACAGTTGCCTGGGCGAGAAGGCTGTCGCGGCCGCCGGGCCACTAGAATCGATCCGTATTCCGTTTACGTTAACGTCAATTGCTTGAGGAGTTCTGCGTCATGAAGGTTCTGGTGCCCGTGAAACGCGTCGTCGACTACAACGTGAAGGTTCGCGTGAAGTCGGACGGCACCGGCGTCGACATCGCCAACGTCAAGATGAGCATGAACCCGTTCGACGAGATCGCCGTCGAGGAGGCCGTGCGTCTGAAGGAGAAGGGCGTCGTCACCGAGATCGTCGCCGTGTCGTGTGGCGTCACGCAGTGCCAGGAGACGCTGCGCACG
>Ga0209677_101107_pt1 | contig 12660 bp, 14 predicted proteins | sample AraplaCvi_mCL_r2_2_FD_184285 | JGI IMG/M metagenome (GOLD analysis project Ga0209677, IMG submission 184285) | Arabidopsis root microbial communities from North Carolina, USA - plate scrape CL_Cvi_mCL_r2 (SPAdes) (version 2) | ecosystem: Host-associated > Plants > Roots > Endosphere | place: USA... | reverse complement strand
ACGCCGGGCTTGCGCACGTCGAAATGCTCGGGCACGTGCATCAGCACGCGGCTGTCGCTGTAGGTCTCGTCCTGCCAGTAGACGCGGCCGGAGTAGCTGCGGTGCCCGCGGCGGTCGCCCTTGGCGATGTTGAGGAAGGGCGCCTCGGAGGCGGGGTTGTTGCCGAAATAGGGGAAGGCCGACGACTTCATGCTGACGAGCGTCGTCAGGTCCTCGCGGGGCGGACGCTGATAGGGCACCTGCGGCGCGAGCGAAGCGACCTTGTAGGGCGCCTGTTCCGGCTGTTGCTGCACGGCGCGCTTCGGCGAAAAGTCCGACATTTGCCGTTGCAGGAAACCCTCGCTCGCCGACGGGAAACGTTCCCTGAACTGCGGGGCGGGGAAGCGATCCTCGAACGTGTCGCCGCTTGCGACTTGCTGTTTGGCGGCTTGCGGGTTGGTCTTGGTGACGACCTGATTGACGACCTGGACATTAGCCTGCGAGTTCGCCGCGAGCGCCGCCGGATCGGGCGCCTTGCCGCATTGAACCAGCGTCAAGGACAGCGGCACCAAGGCTGAGATCAGGCCGACCCGGAGCGCACGACCGCGCGAACCGGACGTCGTCCGGTCGGCACGCATGTCAGCTCTCAATTTCGGAACGGCCCCGACCATCCACCCATGACCCCACGTCACGATCCAAGTCACGTCCATCAACACAATTGAGCCGACGGCGTTTAGGCGACGTTAAGTGTCCGGACAAAACTTCCCCACATCCGGAACGGTCAAAAGGACCATGTAATCGTGTCCTGATTGTGGGGGAGGGAGACGGGATTTTCCGGTGTTTACGCACGTTTATTGCCCACGGCAGTGCATAATGGGTGCCAAAATACCTATTTTGCTCGCCTCATTTAACCCTTGTTAACCCTGCTTGAATTGACTGGACCAAACTGCACGATGCTCCCACGAGGCGTAACGCCTGAGGTTGAGGACCCCGATGACGGCATCAGATGCGGGACCCGCGCCCTGGACCGGGCGGCTGACCGGGAGCGGGTCCGGGGTTTCCGTTCTGGTTGCCACCGCCATCGTCGTCGCCGACATGATCGGGGTCGGCGTCTTCACCAGCCTCGGCTTCCAGGTGAAGGACATCCCGTCCGGTTTCTCGATCCTGTTGTTGTGGACCGTCGGCGGCATCGTCGCGTTGTGCGGGGTGTTCTCCTACAGCGAATTGGGGGCGATGTTTCCGCGCTCAAGCGGCGAGTACAATTTCCTAGGTCGTGCCTATCATCCCGCCTTCGGCTTTCTCGCCGGCTGGGTCTCGGCGACGGTCGGTTTTGCGGCGCCGGTCGCGCTCGCGGCGATGGCATTCGGCGAGTACGCCAAATCGGTCGTCCCGGGTCTGCCGCCGATTCCGCTGGCCATTGGCGTGGTGTGGCTGGTCTCGCTCGTGCAACTGACCGGCGTCAAGCACTCCTCGACCTTCCAGCTCGTCGCGACCATCCTGAAAGTCCTGTTGATTATCGCCTTCCTGGTCGCCGGCTTCATCATCGGCACGCCGCAGCCGATCGCCTTCACGCCGCAACCGGGTGATCTCGCGCACATCGTCAGCGCGCCGTTCGCCATCGGCCTCGTCTTCGTGATGTACTCGTTCTCGGGCTGGAATGCCGCGACCTACATCATCGGCGAGATGAACATGCCGCAGCGGGACCTGCCGCGCGCATTGCTCGCGGGCACGCTGATCGTGCTGGTGCTCTACGTCGCGCTGAACGCGGTGTTTCTCTACTCCACGCCGGTCAATGCGCTTGCCGGCCAGCTCGACGTCGCCAGCGTCGCCGGCACCGCCATCTTCGGCAGCCTCGGCGGCCGGATCGTCGGCGCGATGATCTGCTTCGGCCTGATCTCCTCGATCAGCGCGATGATGTGGATCGGCCCACGCGTGATGATGACGATGGGGGAGGACATTCCGGCCCTGCGCGTGTTCTCGAAGCGGTCGGTGAGCGGCGCGCCGGCCTATGCCATCCTGTTCCAGCTGGCTGTCGCCAATCTGCTGCTGTTCACGCGCAGCTTCGAGGCGGTACTCGACTTCATCCAGTTCGCGCTGCTGTTCTGCTCGTTCTTCACCGTCGCCGGCGTCATCAAGCTGCGCATCACCGATCCGGATCTGCCGCGGCCCTATCGCGCCTGGGGATACCCGTTCACGCCGCTGGTTTTCCTGCTCGTGACCGGGTTCATGATGTACTACCTTTTGACCGAGCGGCTGGTGCAGTCGCTGTCGGGGATGCTCGTCATGCTCGCTGGCCTGTCGATTTATGCTGTTTTCCGCAGGCGGCCGGTCGCCGCTGGCACGTCACACAATCGCGAATAGACATGGTTCGACCCTTGAGAATTGCGGCCGTCGCTGTTGCAATGCTGGCTGCGGCCGTTTCGTCCACATGCGCCGCCGACGTGACCTTCGATGACACCGCGCGATTCCTCGCAGGCATGCAGCCTTCGGCGGACTCGCCGCTGGTACCGCTCACCCAGGATCCGGGCTGGCAGCGCCACGCAAAATTCTTCGACGGCGCCTTCACCCAGCTCGAGCAGCGGCAAATTTCCAAGATCCGCAACTGGGCCGACGTCAACCTGGCCGCGCCGCGACCGACCGTGTTCTACATGTTCAGCGGCCCGGATTTCCTCTACGCCAACGCCTTCTATTCCAAGGCCAGCACCTACGTGCTGGGCGCGCTGGAGCCGGTCGGCGCCGTGCCCGACTTGACGAAGCTGCCGCGCGGTTCGGTCGGTGCCGCGCTCTACAATGTCGAGCGCTCGCTCGGTTCGATCCTGAGCTTCTCCTTTTTCATCACCAAGCAGATGAAGGTCGACCTGCATGCCAACCAGGTCAACGGGACCTTGCCGATCCTCTATGTCTTCCTCGTCCGCTCCGGCAAGACCATCCGCAACGTCGAGATGGTCGCGCTCGACGACAAGGGCGGGATGCACACCGGCAACGACAATCCGGGACCGAATGCCACGCGCGGCGTCCGCATCACCTTCGCCGGCAGCGATGGCGAAGCGCGCACGCTGTATTATTTCTCGACCGACCTCTCCAATCCCGGCGCGCGTGCGGCGGGCTTCCTCAAGTTCTGCGAGACGCTCGGATCGGGCAACAGCCTGATCAAGAGCGCGTCCTATCTGCTTCACTCCGGCAACTTCACCGTCGTTCGCGACTGGCTGCTCGCCAACAGCGCCACCATCGTCCAGGACGATTCCGGCATTCCGCTTGCGAACTACAATACTCGGCAATGGCGGTTCTTTCCGTTTGGCCGCTATCTCGGGCCGATCGGGGAATTCCCCGGCCGCTACCAGGAGCGCTACGCCGAACTGTTCACCCGAGCGCAGCCGATCGATTTTGGCGTCGGCTATCGCTGGCGCATGCACGAGTCGAACTTGCTGCTGTCGGTGAGGGTGCCGGGAAGCGAGATCGCACCGGTTGCGGAGACGACATCTTCCGCCGAGCCGCCGCCAAAGCCGCCGCGCCCGAAGCGGCCACGACCGCCCGAAACGGTCCCGCCGTCGCCCGGACGTGTCTTCTGGTTCCGCTAGCTACCAGTGCACGCTCTGGCTCGGCACGATGAACGCCGTCGTGCTCGGCGGCGTGGCAAGGCTCGTCGCCAGATACCAGCCGGAGCCGAGGACGAGTGCCAGCAGCGCGATGATGGCGAGCATGTCGATGGTTCTGGGGTCGTGATCCCGCGGACTGAACCTGGAGTGCGGACCAAACCTGACATGCAAATGAGGGCTGATTTTCCAGCGCATTGTTGTTTCCTCCCTGGGGAGCAGCAGAACAACGCGAGGCGAAAGTTCCGGTTCCGATCAAGGCTGTGATGCGCAAAGCACTGCAGCATGCTTACGAGGCGTTCACCCCGCGCCAGCGGCCATAGCGCCAGGGCAGATACCAGCGCGCGCTTTGCGGCGCGGTGAGAGGCACGTTGTCGATGCCCGACGTGCCGAATGGATTGCAGCGGAGCAGGCGCGCCAGAGTCATCCAGCCGCCAGCCCAGAGCCCGAACCGCTCGATCGCCTCGTCGCCATAGACGGAGCAGGTCGGCAGGTGGCGGCAATTGTAGCCGACCAGCGGTGAGAGCGTGTGCCGGTAGAGCCAGATCAGCGCGCGTCCGAATCTGCGCGGCAGTCGCAGCGCGCCCTCGATGGGAGTGGAACAATGCTCGCAGGTTGGATGCTTCATGTGCGCCGTGCTGCGATCCTGTGCGCGATTTTGCGCGGTTCCGGCGCAGGGAACAGCGAGCTGTTGTGCGCGCGCCATACTTTGTCTGATTTCAGGGAGCAGTGCAGCAAGTACCTATGGACGATCTGTATTCCCCCGGATACCATTTTTGTGACGTCCATGTGTACACTCGTGGGACGTCTGAACGGGGATTGCCTGAATCGGCTTGGGCTTAACGCTTGGGGCTTGGGGAAGGGACCAGTTTGAAACTTCTGAAGTCGCTTCATCTTCGCGGCTGGCTGCTGGTGGGAGCCGCTGCTTGTGGGGTCGTGTTGGCGGGCGCCGTCACGACCTTGGGATCGTCGGCTCGGGCAGGTGCTACGCTCGAAGAGCGCAAGCTGCCGATGAAGTTCAACTGGGTTGCCTGCGAGCCGAACTGCCGCGGCTGGGTCAGCGCGGTGGGCATCATCACCGCAGATACACCCAAGGACTTCGAAGAGTTTGCCCGCGAGCGCCAGCTTGGCGGCGCCACCGTGGTTCTCGACTCTAGCGGCGGTTCCGTCAACGACGCCATCACCCTCGGCCGACGCTTCCGCAATCTCGGCCTTTCGACCACCGTCGGTATTAGTCTCCAGAACCGCGGCGCCCAGTCGGCCCGTCCGGCAGTCGCGCCCGAAGCCTATTGCGAATCCATGTGTGTGTTCCTGCTGCTCGCCGGCAAGACGCGCTACGTGCCGGCGGCGGCGCGTGTGCGGGTCCACCAGATCTGGATGGGCGACCGCGCCGACGATGCCAAGGCAGCCAGCTACAGCGCGCAGGACCTGATGATCGTGGAGCGCGATATCGGCCGGCTTGCCAAATACACTTTTGACATGGGCGGCGCCGGCGACCTGCTGTCGCTCGCGCTCAGCGTGCCGCCGTGGGAAGATCTGCACGAGCTGGACGCTGCCGAGCTGAAGCTCACCAATCTCGTGACGACCAATCTGGTGGCCGACGTGCTGCCGCATGTGGACGTCGCCGCGCCCGCGGTGGCGGAGCTCGCGCCGAAGACGCAGGCGAGGTTTGGCGCGGAACAGGAGCAACAGCCCCTCAAATCGACCAAGACGGCGGAGGCGGTGGTACCGACCGGCGCGGTGCAGAGCGCTGGCTCCCAGAAGTAGGACGCCCCGCAGGTCGTCGTTCGGGATTCATGCGCCGGCGCGTGGCCAAGACTGCCTGAGCCCTGTATCAGCCTTGAGCGGCGGCGGGCTGCTTGGCCTTCGCCTCGATCTGACCGATGGCATCGACCACGGCATCGAAGGTCAGCAGGGTCGAGGCATGTCGTGCCTTGTAGTCGCGGACCGGCTCGAGGAATTTGATTTCCTCCCATTTGCCTACAGGAGGCGAGCCATTCTCTTTCAGCATCTTGCGAACGGTTTCACGTAACTCACGGAGTTCGCTTGCAGTCGAGCCGACCACGTGACTTGCCATGATGGATGAAGAGGCTTGTCCCAGCGCGCAGGCCTTCACGTCATGGGCGAAGTCCGTGACGGTGTCGCCCTCCATCTTGAGGTCGATCTTCACGGTCGAGCCGCACAATTTGGAGTGGGCGGTGGCACTCGCGTCGGGGTCCGAGAGTCGTCCGAGGCGCGGAATATTCCCGGCCAGCTCGATGATCCGCTTGTTATAGATGTCGTTCAGCATGTGATGGAGTCCAACACTTCCGTACCGGATCGGCCTTGGCGGGCGCCGTCCAGGGTCCTATATAGGAGCGGAACTGGCGGAAAAACAGTCCAGCGGTGCGGCAGCGGTGATCCAGGTCTGCGCGGCTGGCGTAATGAGCCAAGGACCTTTTCGCCAATATTGTTCTCTTCAGGCGTCCGGCGGCATGCCGCCCCGTCTGCCGGTGACACTCCGGCCATGAGGCCGTCGAACGGAGTAGACATGGACGCTGCGATCAAATCCATCCGCCCGGGCAAGCCCGCCGACAAGCAGCTCGAGACCCGCCCGGCTGAGCTCGATCCCGCCGAATTCCTCGCGGCCGCCGTCCGCGCCGACCAGCCGCGCCCCGCGCGCGCAGAGGCGGAAGCGGCGGTGAAGACGCTGCTCGCCTATATCGGCGAGAACACCGAGCGCGAGGGCCTGCTCGACACGCCGCGCCGCGTGGTCGAGGCCTTCGACGAGCTTTACCAAGGTTACCACCAGTGCCCGGCCGAGGTGCTCGACCGCACCTTCGGCGAGACCGCGGGCTATGACGATTTCGTGCTGGTGCGCGACATCGAGTTCACCTCGCAGTGCGAGCATCACATGATGCCGTTCTACGGCAAGGCGCATATCGCCTATACGCCGGTGGAACGCGTCGTCGGCCTGTCCAAGCTCGCCCGCCTGACCGACATCTTCGCCCGCCGGCTCCAGACCCAGGAGCATCTGACGGCGCAGATCGCCGCGGCCATCGACGAGGTCCTGAAGCCCCGCGGCGTTGCGGTGCTGATCGAGGCCGAGCATACCTGCATGTCGGTGCGTGGCGTCGCCAAGCATGGCGCCTCCACCTTCACCAGCCGCTTCACCGGCATGTTCCGCGACAATCCGGCGGAGCAGGCTCGTTTCCTGTCCCTGGTGCGAGGCCTGCAGCGCTGACCTCGCGAAAGCGTTTTGGCGAGGACGCCCGTGTCCGCTCACTCTCATGATATCGAGGAAGGTCTGTCCTTCCAGCCGCGCTTCGACGGAAGCGGTCTCGTGACGGTCGTCGCGACCGACGTCGCCACCGGTGACGTGCTGATGGTCGCCCACATGAACGACGAGGCGCTGCGCAAGACGATTGCGACCGGCGAGGCTTGGTACTTCAGCCGCTCGCGCAATGCCTTGTGGCGAAAAGGTGAGACCTCGGGTCAGACCCAGCGCGTGGTCGAGATCCGTACCGATTGCGACCAAGACGCGGTCTGGATCCGTGTCGAGCAGATCGGCGCGGCCTGCCACACCGGCCGGCGGTCTTGCTTCTACCGCAAGGTCGAGGCCGAGGGCGGCGGGGCGAAGCTCGTCTTCGTCGATGCGGACAGGCTGTTCGATCCGGACGCTGTTTATAAGAAGTAGCCCTCCGTCATTCCGGGGCGTGCGCAGCGCGAGCCCGGAACCCATTGTGCGGCATCACGTGCGGCTGGTTGGAATCCGGGCTCATCGCTTCGCGATGCCCCGGAATGACTCGGGGGGAGTCGCACCGCCGAATTAACCCCGCATTAACCATAGCTGTCCCACGGTGAGACGACAGGGCGTCCGAATTGCCGGCGCCGCTCAACGCCGCGCGGGGCGGGTACTCCATCATGTCGGTCGACAATTCCAGTGCCTCGCAGACGGCGGTTCTCGATCCGTCGCGGGCGCGTGTCGCCGGTGCGATCAAGCAGGCCTCGAACATTTCCGGCGTCAGCTTCCAGTACATGCTGACCACGGCCAAGATGGAATCGGATTTCGATCCGGCTGCGGGCGCCACCACATCCTCCGCGCATGGGCTCTACCAGTTCATCGACCAGACCTGGCTCGGCACGGTCAAGGAGGCGGGCACACAGCTTGGCTACGGCAATTATTCCGACGCAATCACCAGGACGTCGTCGGGCACCTACACGGTCGACGATCCCGCCATGAAGCGGTCGATCATGAAGCTGCGCGACGATCCGGAGGCCGCCTCCAGCATGGCCGCGGCGCTGACGCAGTCGAACAGCTTCAAGCTCACGGGCCTGCTCGGCCGCAGGCCGTCCGACAGCGAACTTTACATTGCGCATTTCATGGGCGTCGGCGGCGCCGCGAAACTGATCGCCAATGCCGAAGACAATCCGCAAGCGGTCGGCGCGCGGCTGTTTCCCAATGCGGCATCCGCCAACCGCTCGATCTTCTATGCCAAGGACGGCCGTGCCCGCAGCGTCTCCGAAGTCTATTCGGTGCTGGACGCGCGCTACGCCAGTGCAGCAAATTCCAGGACGACCCGCAGCGCGATGGCGATGTATGGCGGCACGCCGTCGACGACGCAGGTTGCTAGCGGCAACGGCGTGCAGCCGACTGCGCCGGTGATCGACAATGCCGCCTATCTCCAGACCTTCCCCAATACACGCGCGGTGACACCGGTGAGCGCGACATCGTCAGTGACGGTCGCGGACAACACGCCGGCCACGCCGGCGTTTCGCTCGATCTACCAGCCTGGCGACGCCACCCAGCCGGTCTCGACCACGGTGCAGAAATTGTGGGGCAACAACGCCTCGCTGACCTCGGTCGCATCCGGGACCTCAGCCGCGTCGGCGACGCCCGACGTGCGAGCGCCGCAGCCGCTTGATCTCTTCAGCGATCGCAGCGGCACCTTCAGCAGCTAACGTCTGCTCTCGTGTCCCGGACAAGACGCACCCGTCAGGGATGCGCTGCGTCCGGGGCGTGTGGCCACCTCGGCTTTGTTCCCTTAACAAAACGTCAATAAAACCAGCCAGTTATGGTGAACGCTTTGTTAAGCGTCGTGGTTTATTTTGTGTTGCGGGTGACAAGCCGTCACCGCTTCGTCTTCGTTGCGTAAGCCGGAAGCACCATGATCGTTCGGCAGTTCATCAATTGGATCAGGACGGCGCCCGCAGGCGAGCGGGCCGAGGCAACACGGGCATTGGCCCGGGCCTGGCTGATCTCGGACCTTTCCCACGACGACCGCGTCGCGGCCGAAGGCGCGCTGCTGATGCTGCTCGACGATCCCTCGCCGCTGGTGCGGCAGGCGATGGCCGAGGCTTTTGCACGCAGCATTGAGGCGCCCGCGACAATCGTGCGGGCACTGTCGGCGGATCAGCCGACCGTGGCGCTGCCCGTGCTCGAACATTCTCCGCTCCTCATCGATGCCGATCTGGTCGATCTGGTCGCGACCGGCAACGACGAGGTGCAGTGCGCGGTCGCGCGCCGCATCGCGCTGCCGGTATCTGTGTGCGCCGCCATTGCCGAAGTCGGCTGCGCGGCGGCGGCGCTCGAGCTGATCGAGAACTCCCATGCCGAGCTCGCGCCGTTTTCCTGGGATCGCATCGTCGAGCGTCACGGTCATCTCGCCGCGATCCGCGAGGCGATGCTGGTCCTGGAGGATCTGCCGGCCGCCACGCGCGCGGCGCTGGTGGCCAAGCTCTCCGAGACCCTTGCGCAATTCGTCGTGGCACGGAACTGGCTGAGCGCTGATCGTGCCGATCGCATCGCGGCCGAGGCGCGCGACCGTTCCACCATGAACATTGCGGCGCGCTCGCGCGGCGAGGACATGCAGGGCCTGGTGCGGCACCTGCGCATCACCGGCCAGCTCACCGCTGGCCTGATCCTGCGTGCGCTGCTGTCGAGCAATCTCGACCTGTTCGACGCGTCGCTTGCCGAACTCGCCGATCTGCCCCGGGCGCGCGTGTCTGCGCTGCTGCACGATCGCGGCGGCAACAGTCTGCATGCGCTGCTCCGCCGCGCCGGCCTGCCCGAAGCGACCTTTGCGGCATTCCAGGTCGCGCTCGATGCATGTCACGAGCAGGGCTTCGTCGACAGCGACGACGGCGCGGTGCGGCTGCGCCGGCGCATGGTCGAGCGCGTGCTCACCCATTGCGAGACCGACCGCGGCGTCACCGAGCCGCTGATGGTCCTGCTTCGCCGCTTCGCCACGGAGTCCGCGCGCGAAGAGGCAAGGTTGTTCTGCGACGAGCTGGTCGCGGACGATGCGATCGATCCGGCTTATGAAGATCTGATTGCCGCGTGATCAAAGCCGGCGATAGGGCGGGCCAGAAAACACAAACGCCGTTATTGCGAATGCAGCCACGCAATCCAGAGTCCGAGCGCGGGGACAGTCTGGATTGCTTTGCTGCACTGGCAATGACGAGGAGAAAGCTGAACCTTACTCCGCCGGCACGATGCTCGGTGCCAGGATCACCTCGAGATGCTCGGGGCGATCGCGGTTGACGTCGGCAAGATAGTCGTCGGCGACCTTGCGCAGGCGGCGGCGGAGCTCGGCAGAGACGCTGATTCTGTCGAGCTTGGTGTTTTCGTGCACGATGGCGAGGATGGCGTTGATGTGATGCGTGAACAGCTCGGCCGGCACCCGTGCGAGGTCGGGCGCGTGCTCGATGACGCGGCACAGGCTCTCGGCGATCCCCGCCGCTTCCGGATAGCCGAACGTCGCGGCGTCGCCCTTGATGTCGTGGGCGGCGTGGAACAGCTCGTCGCGGCTTGCCTTGGTGAAGCCGTCATTGCAGATGGCGGCGTAGGCGGCAGTCAGCCGGTCGACCTCGGTCGCCATCCAGCCCTTGAACTCGCCGGAGAGATCCGCCAGCGCCTGCTCGGCGCGGGCGACCGGATCGTCCATGTCCTTGTCATCGACCCGGCGCAAGACTTTCCGCAGCGGATTGGGTTGCGTGATGACCTGATGCGTGGCGAAGGCCGTGACCTCGATGTCCCTTGCGCTGTTCTTCGCCATGATGTCTGCCCGATCGAGTGAGACGTTGCGCTAGATGGAGGAGCGCGCCTTGTCGAGCAGCGAGGGCTGCTGCAGCACCTCGTGCTTTTCTCCGACACGGCGTTCGGGACCCATATAGGCGGAGCTGGTGTTGCGGCGCCGGTCCGGACCGAAATAGGTCTTGGTCTTGATGAAGGGCCGGGGACTGGCGACGACGTTGAGGATGCGCTGATAGAGACCCTTGGCCGAGATCGGCTTGGCCAGGAATTCGGTGACGCCGGCATCGCGCGCGACCGTGACGCGGCGCTTCTCGGAATGACCGGTCAGCATGATGATCGGCGCGTAGGGATTGCCCTTGGACTCCGGCTGCCGGATCATCTGCGCGAGCTCGAGCCCGTCGAAGATCGGCATCGCCCAATCGGCGATGACGATGTCGGGCACGTAATGGCTGTACATTTCCAGCGCGGTGGCGCCGTCCTCGGCCTCGTAGACTTCGCGCGCGCCGAACGAATGCAGCAGCGTCCGCAGGATGCGGCGCATGTGCGGATTGTCGTCGCAGATGAGGAAGCGCAGCTTGTTGAAATCGATGCGGAACATGACGCCTGGGCCAGAGCGGTCAACCTTCGTTAACCATATCGCGGCGGGGGTTAACGAAGGGTTGCCGCCGGGCCGGCCCGCATACTGAGAGGAATGATCTAGATATATCGTAATTTTGCCATTTTTTATCGCAAAACAATAAAATATTCAAACGCCGCACGGGGAGTATCGTCCAATGAGCGTGATTGCCTTTCCTTATCCTGCACCGGTTGCGCCGAACCGCTTACGGCGCATCGGTCGGATCGTGGCCGTCGGTGCGCTCGTCTGCGTCGCGGGCGCTGTGCTTGCGGTGCCGCTGCTCTGGTCCAGCGACGAGATGCTTTGGCACTGGATCGCGACACAGTCCCCGCTGGGGGCACGGCCGTTCACGCTCAATTTCGGCACGCGCTTCGTTGGCGGATTGATCAGCATGATCGGACTTGCGCCTGTTCTCTACGCATTGTTGGAGCTCTCGATGCTGTTTTCCCGTTTCGCGCGCGGCGAGGTCTTCGTGACCGGGAACGCCTGGCGCATCCGCCGGATGGGCCTCGCGCTGATCGTCAACGCACTGATATCGCCGTTGGTACAGATGCTGACTACGATCAACCTGACGCGGGCCAACGTTCCAGGCCAGCTCGTGGTCAAGTTCGGCATCGAACAGTCGCAGGTGCTGTCGGTGCTGAGCGGCCTCGCGCTCGTCGCGTTCGCGACCGTGATGGCCGATGCCGTTCGGGTGTGGCACGAGAACAGCGAGATCATCTGACCATGCCGATCATCGTCAACCTCGACGTCATCCTGGCCAAACGCAAGATCAGGTCGCGTGAGCTCGCGGCGCGCATCGAGCTCACGGAGGCAAACGTCTCCCTGTTGAAGTCGGGCAAGGTGCGCGGCATTCGCTTCGACACGCTGGAGCGGATCTGCGCCGTGCTCGACTGCCAGCCCGGCGATATCCTGGAATATGTCCCTGACAACGCGAGCGGCTCTCTAGAACCCCGCGCGATCGGCCGGAAATCGGCCTAGCCGCTTCCTCAAGTCCAGACTGGAGATACCTGCGATGAACCGCCTGGCGCGCGTTCTTGCGAGCGCGGCTGCGCTTGTGCTCGGCGGTTGCAGCTCGGTGCCGCTGACGTCGATCCCGCGATTGGCTCGCATCGATGCCAAGACGACGGATTTGTCGATGCTACGCGTCGCCGTGCAATTGCCCGAGGCGTTGCGGCCACGTTCAGATGGCGTCAAGCTCGACGTCGTCACCAAAGTGGCCGGCGAGGCCGAGACGAAGACGAGTTTTGCCATGGTCGAGATGAGCGACGCGCGAGATCGCGCCGGTTTGCCCGTGCCGCCGCCGGGCTCATCAACCTACGCCTATCGCTTGTCGTCAGCCGATGCTGCACGCTTCGAGGCGCTGCGCGCCTCGATGGTCGAGCAGGGGAAGCAAGGCAAACGCGGTTCGATGGGGCTTGGCGTCGCAGCGAAGGAATTTTGCCGTACGAATGCAG
>Ga0209677_101103_pt1 | contig 12683 bp, 9 predicted proteins | sample AraplaCvi_mCL_r2_2_FD_184285 | JGI IMG/M metagenome (GOLD analysis project Ga0209677, IMG submission 184285) | Arabidopsis root microbial communities from North Carolina, USA - plate scrape CL_Cvi_mCL_r2 (SPAdes) (version 2) | ecosystem: Host-associated > Plants > Roots > Endosphere | place: USA... | reverse complement strand
TCTTCGTGGCCAGCGGGTCGTACGGCCTGGAGATCCTGGGGCCCGCCGGCGAGGCAGCCGTGGTCCTCAAGCCGGATCCGGCGCGGCCCGAGGCCTCGCTGCCGCGCGCCCGCGTCATCTCGCTGGCCCCGGCTCCCGACGGCGGCGCCTGGGTCGGCACCCAAGGCGGTCTCTACCTCGTTTCTGCCGACGGAACGCATGTCCGGCGGATCGACGTGCCCGGGCGTGGCGTGGCCGCCGACGTCTGGGCCATCGCCTCCGACGGGTCGACGCTGTGGGTCGGCGGGTCCGACGGCCTGTGGGCACTGGACGCCGCCGATCCTGGACGAGTCAAGGCGCTGCGCCATCTGGACGAGGCCTTGCATGGCGGGCAGGTCCGCGCGCTGGCGTTCGGCCACGATCGCGACCTGTGGATCGGCACCGACGGGCACGTGTTCCGCTTCGAGCCGGGGCCCGAGCGCCTGCACGAGCTGGCCGTCGAGCCGTCGGACAGCCGCAGGCTGCCGGGGGGCCTGGTCAGCGGACTCGTCGTCGACCGCGCGGGGCGGCTCTGGCTGCAGACCCTGGGGCACGGTCTGCAGGTGCAGGCCGGCGTGGACGCCGCGGGACAACCCACGTTCCGGCGGCTGACCACGTCGGACGGCCTGCCCAACAACGGCGTGGATGCGCTCGTCGCCGATCCGAGCGGGCAGCTGTGGGCGAGCACCGACGACGGCGTGGCCCGCATCGATCCGGCCACTTTCGCGATCCAGTCGCTGCGCGCGGCGCAAGGCGCGGGTGTCAGCACGTTCTGGACCGGCGCCGCCACCGCGACGCCGGACGGCCGGCTGCTGTTCGGCGGCGAAGGCGGCCTGCTGCTCGTCGAGCCCGGACGGCTCCCGGGCCCTGCCGGCCGCCTCGCGGCGCCGGTGGTGACGGAAGCCAACCTGGGCGGTCGCCTGCTGACGGCCGGACAGTTGTCGTCCTCCCGCGAAGCCAGCCTGCCGGCCTCGGCGCCCCGGTTGCAGGTGGAGTTCGCGTCGCTGGCCTATGGGGAGCAGGACTCCCTGCGCTACGGCTACCGGCTCGAGGGCTTCGACACGGACTGGAACGAGACGGCATCGCGCATCCGCACCGCGAGCTACACGAAGCTGCCGCCGGGGCACTACCGACTCGGCCTGCGGGTCGCCCGGCCCGGCGGTTCCTGGTCGGACTCGACCGAGATCGCGTTCCGGGTCGAGCCGCGCTGGTTCGAACGCGTCGACGTCCGTGTCGCCGGCCTGCTGGCGGCCCTCGTCCTCGCCTGGGGCCTACACCGTTGGCGGATCCGTCTCGCGCAGCGGCGCGCGGCCATGCTGGAGCACGAGGTCCGCTTGCGCACGTCCGAGCTGGAGCAATCGCGCAGCCAGATCCGCCAACTGAGCCGCCACAACGCGCAGGCGCTGGAGCAGGAGCGCACGCGCATCTCGCGCGAGCTTCACGACGAGATGGCGCAGCAACTGGCGGCGCTGCGCATGGAGGTCGCGCTGATGCAGCGGGTGCCCGGCCAGGCCGCTCGCGGCGAGGAGCCTCCCGCGCCAGGCCTCGTCAGCCGCGTCGACGCCATCATCCGAAGCATCCGCGAACTGGTCACGCAGTTGCGCCCGCCGGCGCTCGACGGCGGCCTGGTGGCCGCGATCCGCTGGCTGGCGACGCGGTTCGAGCAGCAGACCGGCATCGCCTGCACGCTCGAGCTCCAGGACTGCCCAGGCTTCGCGCATCCCGACGCGGCCACGATGGCGTTCCGGGTCGTCCAGGAGTCGCTGACCAACATCCGGCGCCACGCGTCCGCGAAGAACGTCCACATCCGGCTCGTGGCCGAGGACGGGGCCTGCCGGCTCGAGATCAGCGATGACGGCGTCGGATTCGACCCGAACGCCCAGCACGCCGGCTATGGGGTGCTGGGCATGGAAGAACGGGCCGCGGCCCTGGGAGCGTCGTTCGAGATCACCAGCGCACCGATGCAGGGAACCACGGTCCGCGTGACGACCCGGTGAGCGTGTCGCGGGCCGGCGCGTCGATGGCCAGCACGATGTAGTTGGTTCGCAGGCAATCCCAGTTCATCATGCGACCCCCTGTTCCGATGGAGTCGCATGGCTATGGTCCCCGCCCTTTCGTCCCGGCGGTTCACGCCGCTGTCCAGGCCCGGGCAGCGCAATGGCCCGGGCGCTCCCTGGCGCACGCGCGGGATCCCTCGCGCCCTGGTCTTGCTGGTCTTGCTCGTCGCCGCCGCGGCGGGCTGGGCCGCTGAATCCCGGGCGCGGCGAATCGAGCCGCTGGACGGCCCATGGCGATTCGTGCGCGAGGACGCGCCTGCCGCCAGTGCCGAGGCCTTCGACGACTCGGCCTGGTCCATCGTTACCCTGCCCCATACCTGGAACGGTATCGATGGCGAGGCGGGCGGCGCTTACTACCGCGGGCCCGGCTGGTACCGCCGGGACCTGCTGCTGCCCGCCGTTCGAGACGACGCCAGGCGTTTCCTGCAGTTCGACGGCGCGGCGCTGGTGACGGACGTCTGGGTCAACGGCCGGCCGGCGGGGCACCACGAAGGCGGGTATGGCGCCTTCCGCCTCGACGTCAGCGAGCTGGTGCACCCAGGTCGCAACGTCGTCGCCGTGCGGGTCGACAACGCTCATACCCCGAGAGTCGCCCCGCTGGGCGGCGACTTCACCGTGTTCGGCGGCCTGTATCGGAGCGTCGAACTCGTCACCGTGAGTCCCGCCCACCTGGACCTGCTGGACGACGGCGGGCCGGGCGTCTACGTCGCTGCGAGCAAGGTATCGCCCGGCCGCGCGGAGCTCGCCGCGCTCGCCCGCGTGTCCGTTCCCGACGGAGCCGCCGGGCATGTGCAGCTGCGCTGGACACTCCTCGATGCGCGCGGCCGCCGGGTAATTCGCACGTCGACGCGTGTCACGGCGTCCGTCGCCGGGGTGCACGCCGTCACGCAGGACCTGGCGGTGCCCCACCCGCGCCTGTGGCAAGGCGTGGAGGATCCGGCGCTGTACAGGTTGCGGGTGGAAGTCCTTGTCCGCGACAGCGTCGCCGACGTGGTGGAGGTGCCCGTGGGCATCCGCACGTTCTCCATCGACCCGGATCGCGGCCTGCTCCTGAACGGCCGGCCGTATGCCGTGCACGGCGTCGACCTGTTCCACAGCGGCCGCCCGGGCCACGGATTGGCCGTCACCGATGCACAGGTCGACGAGGATTTCGGCGCGCTCTCCGAGCTCGGCGTGACCGGGTTGAGGCTGGTCCATTTCCAACATCCCCAACGCGCCTACGACGACGCCGACAAGGCCGGATTCGTCCTCTGGACCGAGATCCCGCTCAATTCGTCGATGGACGAGAGCAGCGCGTTCCGCGCCAACCTCGGCCAGCAGCTTCGCGAACTCGTCAAGCAGAACTACAACCACCCTTCCGTGCTGGTCTGGGGCCTGGGCAACGAGGTCTACAAGTCGGATGCGGCCAGCCATGCGTTGCTGGCGGAACTGCACCGCGAGGCCAAGGCGCTCGATCCGCATCGACTCACCAGCTACGCCCATTGCTGCGCGGCGGACGACGACCCGCTGACGCAGCAGACGGACGTCATCGCCTACAACCGCTACTACGGCTGGTACGACGGCCAGATGGCCGACATCGGCCCCTGGGCCGACCGGGTGCACGCGGCCCAACCCCGACGCGCCATCGGCATCAGCGAATACGGCGCCGGCGCCAGCGTGCTGCAGCAGGAGGAGCCGCCGGCGCGTCCGGTCCCGGCGAGCCACTGGCACCCCGAGCAGTACCAGGCGCTGTTCCACGAGGCCTACTGGCGCCAGCTGCGCACCCGACCGTGGCTGTGGGCCACGTTCGTGTGGGTCGGGTTCGACCTGCCGTCGGCCGGCCGCGACGAAGGGGATCGCCGGGGCGTCAACGACAAGGGCCTGGCCACCTACGACCGGCAGGTCCGCAAGGATGCCTGGTACTGGTATCAGGCCCACTGGAGTGCGACGCCGATGCTGCACCTCGTCGATCGGCGCGCCACGCCACGCGCGGGGATCGGCGCGACCGTCAAGGTCTACACGAACGTCGACGACGTGACGCTGGCCGTCGACGGCGCGAGCCTGGGGTCGCGCCATGCCGAGGGCCGGGTCGCCACGTGGCTGGACGTGCAGCTGTCGCCCGGCCTGCATCACCTCACGGCGACCGGAGGCGGGGTGAGCGATTCGATGGAGTGGCGCTTCCCGGCGCCGGACCAATGACTCGCGCACGGGGATGGCGGCCGGCGCACGCGTCCCTGCCGCTCATACCCACAGCCGGTATAGCCAGAACGACTCGTCTTCCAGGAACCGCCGCGCGAACTCGCCGGGCGTGAAACCGGTGATGCGACGCGACGCGCGGATCAGGTGCGCCTGGTCCGCGAACCCGCCGTCCTGCGCGAGCACCGCCCAGTCCAGGTCATCGTCCGCCCCGACCCGATCCCTTGCGGCGAAGAACACCGCCTCCGTTCGCACGAGCTGCTGCCAGTCGCGCAGCGAGCGTCCGCTGAAGGCCTTCACGCGGCGCTCGACCTGGCGGCTGCTGTGCGTGCGGCGCCACGCATGCGCGCGGCAGGCCAGCCGTTGCACCCACTGCCGGCCGAGATCCCGCACCGACGCCGGCCCCTGCACCACGCGCCAACGGGGCAACAGATGGCGCTCGAGCGCGCGCAAGGTCGCCTCGTTGCCATCGGCCGCCAGCAGCGCGTCCAACAATCCCTGCCACTCGGTGCCGAGCAGTGAACGCGCGTCGACGAACCGGTCGTGCAGTCCCGGCAGGTCGAGCCCGAACAGCGCCTGCGCCGCGTCGGGGGCAAAGCACACCATGCCGCCGCGGCCCGTGGTCGGCGCCCAGCTGACCCGCGGCGCCGACTGACTGCCCGACAGGACGACCTGCGCGCCGAAAGGGGTCCACGTCGAACGATCGTCGCCGTCGGGTGTCACCAGGCCCGCCTCCATCCCCTGGAACCACGACAGGCAGACCAGCGGGGACGCCGGAAAGTGCGAGAGCCGTTGCGCGGCGTCCAGCGCCACGCCGCGCGTATCACGGCACACGACGGCCACCGCGGCGCCCTGCAATCCTGAAGGCATCACGTGCAGCTGCTCGAGGTCGCCGGCACCGGCGGGTGAAGCACGCGCAGCGCGGGCAAGGGGGTGTGGACAGTCCATGAACGGCCAGTGTAGACAACGCGCGCCCCGCGTCGTTTGCGTTCAATACGCCCGCCGGGCGGGACGGCAGGATGCCTGTCATGACGAGATCCACGAGACCCGATACGAGCACGTCGCCGCCCTGGCCTCCCGGGCCGGCAAGCGGCCTGACCGGCTGGCAACTGCTGGCAAGCATGTCGAGCGACCTGCTCGGCTCGCTGAGCCGCTGGCAGCACGCCCACGGCGATCTCGTGCACCTGCGCATCTGGCCGGAGCACGAGGTCGTCGTCAGCAATCCGACCCTGGTGCGCGAGCTGCTGGTCACGCGCCACGACGACCTGGTGCGTTGGGAGCGCGGGATCCGCGCGTTCCGGCGCGTGCAGGGACAGACGGTGCTGACGACGGAGGGCGAGGCCTGGCGCGCGAAGCGACAGGCCGTGCAGCCGGCACTGTCGCCCAAGGCCTTGCAGCCCTTCATCCAGACGATCGCCGACGCGGCGGCGCACGCCATGGACCGCTGGCCAACGCACCACGCGGCTTGGCCGATCGAGAGCGCGTTCACGTCGCTGGCGATGGATCTGATCCTGCGACTGATGTTCACCCAACCCGCCGCCGAAGACATCGGCGCCGTCGAAGCGGCCGTGCATACCGTGCTCACCACGACCAACGCGGAGATGTTCTGGCCCGCCAGCTGGCCGGACTGGATGCCGTGGAAGCGGCGCAAGCACCGCGCAACGCGCCTCTTGAAAGGCCTGGTGGAGCGCCATGTGCAGCGGCGCCTGGCCTGCGACGAGGCGGGCTGGCCCGAAGACCTGCTGTCGCGGCTGCTGCGCCTGCACCGCAGCGATGCGGCCCGGTGGCCGCTGGAGGCGGTGCGCGACGAGTGCATCACCACGTTTCTTGCCGGTCATGAAACCGTCGCGGCCACGCTGACCTGGTGGGCGTGGTGCATGGCGGCGAATCCCCGGGCCCAGGCGCGCGCGCAGGAAGAGGTCGCGCAGGTATTGGAAGGCGCCGCGCCCGGTGCGCAACACCTGCCTCGCCTGCGCTGGCTCAACGCGACGCTGCAGGAGACGCTGCGCCTTTATCCGGCCGCGCCGGTCCTGTTCACGCGCCGCGGCGAACGCGCGGTCCAGCTCGGGGCCTGGCACTTCCCCGCACGCACGATGTTCATCGTTCCGGTGCAAGGCCTGCACCATGACGCGCGCTGGTTCCCGGAGCCCATGGCCTTTCGGCCGGAGCGCTTCGTCGATGGCGCCGAGCCGCCGCCGCGCGGCGCCTTCCTGCCGTTCGGTGCGGGGCCGCGGGTGTGCGTCGGGCAGCACCTGGCGATGGCCGAACTCACGATCGTCGCCGCCCTCGTTCTGCAACGCCTCGAGCTGCGCGTCCCCGCCGGGCTGCCCCCTCCGCGCCCGGTACTCCAGATATCGTTGCGGCCCGAAGAGCCGCTCAAGCTCGACGTGCAGCCCGTACCGGCCCGACCCTGAACGGGCCGCGAAGGGGCGGCGCTGCCCCCGCTGAGACTCAGCGGCGCGAGCTCGAACGCCGCCAGGCCACGATGAGCGCGACGCCGGCCACCAACGCGGTCGCCTTGATGGCCGCAGCGCGCGGGTTGTGCTTGAGTTCCGCGCGCCCGCCAGTCTCGGCATACAACCGTGGCAAGTGCCCGTGCGCCACGTCCTCGACCAGGCCTTCGACCGTGTCCACGCGATCGGCGAACAGCAGCAGCAACCAGTGCCGCAAATCGTTCTCGCTGTAGCCGAACGCGAAGCGCCGCACGAGCCCGCTGAGGCCGCGCGGCGGCAGCGGCGAGCCGAAGATGGGCGTCAGGCCCGGCCGCTCGGACGAATGCAGCACGGGCACGTGGGCCACCTGGGGCGTGACCTCGTGCCAATGCAGGCCTTCGAGCCGTGCGGGGCGCCGCTCCTTGGGCTCGGCCGGGCGTTGCGCGCGGTCGAGGTCGCTTCCCCAGCCGGCGATCTGGTCCAGATGCGGCGGGCGGCGCGTCGTGGTATCGATGTCCGGCGCGTGGCCCTGGCGTTTTCCGGGCTCGCTGGCTTGGCTGACAGGCATGTCCATGATGCAACCTTTCCGATTCAGTGGGGAGCGCGCGGCGGGATCAGGACGGTCTTGATGCAACCGTCCAGCTTGTGCGCGAAAAGGTAGTAGGCGTCCGCCACTTCCTCGAGCGGCACCCGGTGGGTGATGATGTCGCTCGGCTTGACGTGCCCCGCGCGGATGTGTTCGATCAGGCGCGGCAGGTGGCGCTTGACGCTCGCCTGGTTCATTCGCAAGGTCAGCCCCTTGTTGAGCGCGTTGCCGATGGGGACGGCATTGAAGGTCGGGCCGTAGACCCCGACGATGGAGACCGTGCCCCCCTTGCGGACGGCGTTGATGCACCAGTGCAGCACGGTGGCCGCACCGGCCTGCAACTTGAGCTTGACGCCCGTCAGCTCCTGCAGCGCGCTGCCCTTGGCCTCGCAGCCGACCGCATCGATGCAGACGTCCGCGCCCAGTCCATCGGTCATGCGCTTGATATGCATCGCCATGTCGCCGACCTCGCGGAAGTTGACCGTTTCGCACTGCGCGAAGCGCCTGGCGAACTCGAGCCGGTAATCGACGTGGTCGACCACGATGACGCGCCCGGCCCCCATCCACCACGCCGACTTGGCGGCGAACAGGCCGACGGGGCCGGCGCCGAAAACGACCACCGTGTCGCCTTCGTCGATGCCCCCCATCTCGGCGGCCTGGTATCCGGTGGGGAAGGCGTCGGTCAGCAGCACGGCATCGTCGATGTCGATGTCCGGCGGAATGATCGTCGGCCCGACATCGGCCATCGGAACGCGAACGTACTCCGCCTGGCCGCCGTCATAGCCGCCCGTCGTGTGCGAATAGCCGAAGATGCCGCCCGCGGCCGTCGCCTCCGGATTGGTGTTGTGGCAATTGCCGTAAAGCTCGCGCTGGCAGAAGAAGCACGAGCCGCAGAACACGTTGAACGGCACGAGGACGTCGTCCCCCACACGAAGGTTTCGCACGTCGCTGCCCACCTCCACGACGCGGCCGACGAACTCGTGGCCGAAGGTGGTACCGGTGCGGGTATCGGGCACCAGGCCGTGGTAGAGGTGGAGATCGGATCCGCAGATGCACGAGCGCGACACCTGCACGATGGCGTCGCCGGGATGCTCGATGACGGGGTCGCTCTTGCGGGATGCACGGATGCGGTACGGACCGCGGTAGTTCATGGCAAGCATTGGTTCTCCGGCGTGAGGGGTGGATGGCGGCGCGAGCGGTTCGCGAGCGGCGGTGCATGACGGGCAGGCGAGAGGCCCGGCCGAGTCGCGCGTGCCGCGTTTATCCAGGAGGCGCCCGGGCGTCGGCGCACCCGGAGGGCGGATCGGACGCATCCGGAAGGAGCCCGGAACGTTCGAACGGTGCGCGGCTTGCTCGTGCAGCCGCCTCGATGAATGCGCAGCACCGCTTGCCAAGGCGGCGCCAATCCAAGGACCCGGCATGACCTACAGAAGCACCTATGGCAAGTTCCCAAGCGCGGCGGCGCTCCTGCTGGGCATCGGGCTGGGCGGCTTCCTCGACGGCATCGTCTTTCACCAGGTGCTCCAGTGGCATCACATGGCCAGTTCGTGGTACCCGCCGACCACGCTGGAGAACCTGCGGCTGAACACCCTGTGGGACGGGCTCTTCCATTCGGCGACGTATCTCGTGGTCGTCGCCGGCATCGCGGCGTTCTGGCGCACGGCCAGCACGCGCGAGTTGTACTGGTCGGTCGAGATGCTGGTGGGGGGACTGCTGGTCGGTTGGGGCGGCTTCAACCTGGTCGAAGGGCTCGTCGACCACGAAGTGCTGGGCATCCACCACGTCAACGAGACGGTGCCGGCGGACCAGCGTGTCTTCTGGGACCTGGCCTTCCTGCTCTGGGGCGCGTTGATGGTCGTGCTCGGCCGCGGGCTGATCGCCCTGGGCCAGCGCCACCGCCGCGTCAGGGACGGCGCGCCCGCGGCAAGAGCGCAGGCAGCCGGATGACGGGGCTGCTCGGCCGCGCCCTCGTCGGCGCGACGTTCGTCGCCCTGGTCGTCGCCGCGACCTCGCCCGCCTGGCGCTTGCTCTGGCCGGGTTCCTCGTCGGCCGACGAGGCGATCCTGCGGTCGCTGTGCGGCCCTCGATGGACGCGCGCCGGGCCCGCCATTGCCGCGTCCGAACCGACTCCCGCGAGAACGCCTGCACCCGGCTGAAACACCGGGACGCCGCGGAAGGACGAATCCGGCGTTCGTGCGTGCCCGTCGAGGGCCGCGGGCGGCCCCGACACGCAACCGGACGATCGTCCAGGGCCGCGGCTTGCTGTTGCAGCGGCGGCTCGCGTCCGCGTGGCGCGGCGTCTCGAAAGCGGCAGCACACTGGCACGGCGCCGTCGACCCCTCCTGGAGGCTCTCTGATGAAATTTGGCTACCCGCGTCCGCAGATGGAACGCAGCGACTGGGTGTCGTTGAACGGGCCGTGGCAGTTCGCCTTCGATCACGGCCAGGCGTGGCGAACTCCCGCCGAGGTGCCGGGCTGGCCACTGGCTATCGAGGTGCCCTATCCGCCCGAGTCGCCTGCCAGCGGCGTGCACGACACGCAGTACCACGCGTGCTGCTGGTACCAGCGGGAATTCGAGGCGCCGGGCGGGCCGGGCCGCCTGGTGCTCCACTTCGGCGCCGTCGACTACCAGGCCCAGGTGTGGATCAACGGGCGCCTGGCGGTCGTGCACGAAGGCGGGCACACGCCCTTTGCGGCGGACATCACCGAACTCCTGCTGGACGGCCAGCCCCAGGTCGTGACGGTCTGCGTCCGTGACGATCCGCTGGACCTCACCCAGCCCCGCGGCAAGCAGGACTGGCAGCTCGAGCCCCATGGCATTTGGTATCCGCGCACGACGGGCATCTGGCAGACCGTGTGGCTCGAGCGGGTGCCCGAGACGCACGTGGCCGAGCTGCGGTGGACGCCCATCGTCGACGGCTTCGCGATCGACATCGATGCCACCATCGAGGGACCGGCCCTGGACGAACTCGCCCTGGAAGTGACCCTGGCGCACGGGGACCGCGTCCTCGCGCACGACACCTACCGCGTGGTCAACCGCGAGTTGACGCGCCGCATCGTGCTCAGCGATCCGGGCATCGACGATTTCCGCAACGAGCTGCTGTGGAGCCCCGAGCGCCCCACGCTGATCGACGCACGCCTGCGCATCCTGCGCGACGGCCGGGTGGTCGACGAGGTCACGAGCTACACCGCGCTGCGCTCGGTCGACATCCTGCGCGACCGCTTCATGCTGAACGGGCGCCCCTACATGCTGCGCCTCGTGCTGGATCAAGGCTACTGGCCCGAGACCTTGCTCGCGGCCCCCAGCGACGAGGCCTTGCGGCGCGACGTCGAACTGGCCAAGGCCATGGGCTTCAACGGCGTGCGCAAGCACCAGAAGATCGAGGACCCGCGCTACCTGTACTGGGCCGACCGCCTGGGCCTGCTGGTGTGGGAGGAGATGCCCAGCGCGTACCGCTTCACCCGCGGCGCCATCAATCGCATCGTGCGCGAGTGGACCGAGGCGATCGCGCGTGACTACAGCCACCCCTGCATCATCGTCTGGGTGCCGTTCAACGAGAGCTGGGGCGTGCCGGAACTGACGTCGCGCCGCGCCCAGCGCGATGCGGTCCAGGCCCTGTACCACCTCACCCGCACGCTCGACCCGACCCGCCCGGTGATCGGCAACGACGGCTGGGAGTCGAGCGCGACCGACATCATCGGCATCCACGACTACGACACCAATCCGGACCACATGCGCCAGCGCTACGCCAGCGAGGCCTCGCCGGAGCAGCTGTTCGACCGGCGCCGCCCGGGCGGCCGGATCCTGACGCTGGACGGCTACCCGCACCGGGGCCAGCCCATCATGCTGACCGAGTTCGGCGGCATCGCGTGCGCCGCCGTCGGCGGTGGCGAGTCGGGCGCCTGGGGCTACACGCTGGTGGACGACGTGGCGGACCTGCTCGCCAAGTTCGCGACGCTGATGCACACGGTCATCCATACGCCGATGTTCAGCGGCTTTTGCTACACGCAGTTCGCCGACACGTTCCAGGAGGCCAACGGGCTGCTGACGGCCGATCGGCGCCCCAAGCTGCCGCTCGAGGAGTGCGCGCGCATCGTGACGGAGAGCCGCATGCACATCCGCGGCGGCGTCTGAGCGCCCGGCCCGCCGGCCTGCGCAGGCGTCAGCGCACCTGGATCGTCGCGGCCCAGGTCTGGAACGCACGCACGAGTTCCCCCGGGATCGGGCCGAACAGGGCTTCGTGCCGGGCCAGCTGCGCATGGACCCTCGCGTCGCCGACGAGGGCTGCAGCCGGGACGGGCGTGTCCTGCCCCGCCTGCAAGGCGCCCGCGCGCCTCAGGACCACCGCAAGCGTGCCGGGCGACACGAAGTTGAGCGCCACCAGGGCCGCTGCGTGCACGCTCGCCCGCAACTCCAGGTGGTTCGTGAACTGCATCGTCAGCAGCATCCCGAACAGCCGCGACTTGTTGCGGTAGCGGCGGCTGCCGCGCGGCGTGCCGTCGGCGATGTAGACGATCTCGTGCCACAGGTCGAGGGCGTCCTGCATGTCCTGGGGATCGTGGGTCTGCAGCGAGCCGCCGGCCGCCAGCACCACGCGTGCGCGCAGCAGTCCCAGGCGCCTGGCCGCCTGGCCGGGGCGCAGCAGCCACACCGCCGCCAGCGCGATCGCGCAGAAGAGCAGCCACAGCACGCCCTGCAGCACGGGCCCGATGAACGCGCCGCGCGCGGCAGGCACGCTCGCGGCGACGGGCGGCGCGGCCGCCGCGGCGGGCGCCGGCGACGAGGCGGGCGGCAGCGTCGTCCCGGCCAGCGGCCGACCCGCCAGCGGCGTGTCCGCGCCGGTCTGGGACTGGCCGATCGCCTCGATGGTGCTGACCCCCACGACCTGCAGCTCCGAGTCGCGGTAGTGCATGACGCCCCGCACGGCAACGGCCACGGCGGCGACGGTCAGCAGCGTCCAGAACAGGCGCGGCAGCTGGCTCCACAGCGCGTCGAGCGCGGCCGGCAGCCGCAGGCCCGGCGGCTGCGCCCGCACCTCGTCGGGCACGCCGATGAGCGTGCGCGCCAGGGCCTCGCTGGTGGCGGGCACGGGCACCTCCACGTGGATCAGCTTGCGAAGGTAGCGGCTGGCGTAGGCATCGCGCTGCGCCGCGGCGTCGGCCGGCGTGGCCTTGTCGTCGTCGGGCGCGGTCAGGCTCCGCTTGATGATCTCGAGGTCGGCGCCCAGCACGAGAAAGCATTCGCCGACGTCCGTCAGGTAGTTGCTCATCTCGAGCACGCTGTTGACGGTCTCCTTTCTGCATCGGTCGAGGTCGTCGATGAAGATCACGAGCCGGCCCTTGAGCGCGCCCGCGAGGTTGCCGAACTGGGTGCGGTACTTCTCGATGACGCCCGAGGCCTCCTTGCCGTCGGTG
>Ga0209677_101102_pt1 | contig 12689 bp, 11 predicted proteins | sample AraplaCvi_mCL_r2_2_FD_184285 | JGI IMG/M metagenome (GOLD analysis project Ga0209677, IMG submission 184285) | Arabidopsis root microbial communities from North Carolina, USA - plate scrape CL_Cvi_mCL_r2 (SPAdes) (version 2) | ecosystem: Host-associated > Plants > Roots > Endosphere | place: USA... | reverse complement strand
TCCTGATCGGCCTTCAGCCGCGCCACCAGCGTGCGGAAATCATGACTTGGCCGCCAGCCAAGCTCGGCGCGGGCCTTGTCGTTGACATAGACGCGATCAAGGCCGTCGAACATGGTCCAGCCGCGGCGGGCATATTCCTGCGCATAGTCAGGAACGTAGCGGCGAACGACACGCGGCGCGTTGTTGCGCAGCTCGGTCATGTCCTCGCGTGAGAACGGCGTGGTGGCGCTGATGATGTATTTCGCGAACCCTGCAGTGGGAGCGTGAGTGATCGCCTTCAGTTGGGCATCGACCACATCCTCGATGTCGACGCGGCGATGCAGGAACTCGTTCACCTTCGCGTTGCTGTCGTCGTAGGCGCTGCGCACCGCCGCGTCATCGTCTGCTTCGGGAAAGAATCGCGAGACGCGCAGCACGATCGCAGGCACAGCGTGATTGCGCGCGAACAGCTGGCAGAGATCCTCGGCCGCAGCCTTGGTGACGCCGTAGATGTTCTTCGGCACCGGCGTGACACCCTCCGTCACCCAGGCGGCCGGCTCACCGGGCGGCGGCACCAGCGCGTCGCCGAACACGCTGGTGGTGCTGGTGTAGACGAAGGCTACGACATCAGCCGCCACCGCTTCCTCCAGCAGGTTCAGCGTGCCGGTGATGTTGACGTCGACGAAGTCCTGCCGGCTATGCGTGGCGACATGCGGCTTGTGCAAAGTGGCCGCGTGCAGCACGACCGTGACGCCTGTCATGGCGTTGTGCACGGCATCTCGATCGGTGAGCGAACCGACCCTGTGCGTGAAGGCGCCGGGGCGGATGTCGAGGCCGATGACGTCGCGTCCTTGCGCCGTCAGTGTGCGCATCAACGCCTCGCCGAGATGGCCGGAACTGCCGGTCACGAGGATCGTCACGGTTTGCTCCTCCGTGATCGCCAGCGACTCTGCCTCGTCAGGTCCGGTAGCTGGGGTCGATGCGGTCCAGCTTGCGCAGCAGCGGCGGCCACACCAGCTGGGTCGAGCGCAGCTCGGCGCGATCGGCGTTCCGGAACAGCTTTGCGTTCTTCTCGACCACCTCGTCCTGCACCGGATAGACTGCTGGTCCGAGCGTCCGGGTGCGGACCTGGATCGAGCAGGCGCGCTCGAGCTGATACATGCGCTCGAAGGCGGAGGCGACCGAGCGGCCGACGGTCAGCGTGCCATGATTGCGCAACAGCATGAGATTCTTGGTGCCGAGATCGCGCTGCAGGCGCGGCCGTTCGTCGTGATCCAGCGCGATGCCTTCATAGTCGTGATAGGCGAGGTCGTGCGTGACATATTGCGCGATCTGGTTGAGCGGCTGCAGGCCCTCGGCGCAGCTCGACACCGCGACGCCGTCCAGCGTGTGCAGATGGATCACGCAAGCAGCGTCCTCGCGCGCCTCGTGGATGGCCGAATGGATGGTGAAGCCGGCCGGATTGATGCGGTACTCGCTCTCGGTGAGCTGGTTGCCGGCGAGATCGACCTTCACCAGGCTGGAGGCGGTGATCTCCTCGAACAGGAGGCCGTAAGGATTGATCAGGAAATGATGCTCGGGACCGGGCACCCGCGCCGAGATATGGGTGTCGACCAGATCATCCCAGCCGAACAGTGCCACCAGACGATAGGCGGCAGCGAGATTGACCCGCTGGCTCCATTCCGCCTCCGTCATGTTCGCAGGCACTTCCTTCAGGCGCGCTTCCGCTGGCGACATCGCCGTTCTCCGCTGATCGATCAGGTTGGAGCGGAGCGTAGTCGCCCGGTTCCGCCGCGGCAAGGCGCGGCGGGAAAGGGGCAGTCATGCGGCACGCGGCGGAGCGTGGGACTTCCGCCACGCGCGTGACCGCAGCGACAACCGGTCGACGCCCACCTGCCAGAGCCGCGGAACGTCTCTCGCGTCCTCGAACGGCGGTACCTTGCTTGGCTGGTTACGTCACGAACGTCACATGGCCTTCGAACCGTTGACTTTGGTCAAGGCGCACCTCGGTGCGGCGAATAGTCTGTGACCAGACATGCGGCGTACACGCGCAGGCGAGTTCTCGCCGACGGCGTGCCATCTCCAAGGACGACGAGGTGGCCAGGTCTTTGGTCGCCAAGCGTGGAGAGGGAGAGTGCTGCCAAAGGCGGGAATGACGCGCGGGCGGTGCTCATGCAGATGGTTCGGTCCGCGAAGGGCCTGCCGCCTGATCGTGCGGAACGGGGCAAAGGGCGCCCGAGTGGAGATCGACAAATGGCCTATCAAACCATCAACCCGTACACGGGAGAGAAGCTTGCCTCCTTTCCGGATGCGACCGATGACGACGTTCGAGCAGCGATCGGTGCCGCACATGAGGCGTTTCTCAGATGGAGGCGCACCTCGTTCGGTGAGCGCGGCCGTATCCTTCAGAAGGCGGCCGACCTTCTACGGCGCGACAGCGATTCTTATGCGAAGCTGCTGACGCTCGAAATGGGCAAGCTATTCGGCGAGGCCAAGGCCGAGGTCGAGCTGTCCGCCAAGATCTTCGAGTATTACGTGCGCCATGCCGAGGCGCTGCTCAAACCGGAAAAGCTGCCAGTGCTGGATGCGGCCGAAGGCGATGCCATCCTGGTCCACGAGCCGCTCGGCGTCCTGCTGGCGATCGAGCCCTGGAATTTTCCTTACTACCAGATCGCACGCATCCTGGCGCCGCAACTGTCGGCCGGCAACACGCTGCTGCTGAAACATGCCTCCAACGTGCCGCAATCTGCGGCGGCCTTCGAGAAACTGATGGCGGAGGCGGGATTGCCGCGCGGCGCATTCACGAATCTCTATGCCACTCGATCGCAGATCGAGCTTATTCTCAATGACGATCGCGTTCACGGGGTCGCGCTGACAGGCTCGGAAGGCGCGGGGTCACTCGTCGCGGCGCAAGCAGGCAAGGCGCTCAAGAAGTCGACCATGGAGCTCGGTGGCGCCGACGCTTTCGTCGTGCTGGCGGATGCCGACCTCGAAAAAACGACCAAGTGGGCAGTGTTCGGTCGCCACTGGAACGGCGGTCAAGTCTGCGTTTCGTCAAAGCGCATGATCGTCGTCGATCCCGTCTATGACGAATTCCTCACGCGCTATCGCAAGGGCGTGGCAGGCTTGATCGCGGGTGATCCGTTGGATTCGAAGACCACTCTGGCGCCGCTGTCCTCGCAGGGGGCGGCCGATGAGGTGAGGGACAAGATCCGCGAGGCCGTGAAATTGGGCGCGAAGGCCGAGGAGGTCGGACCACCGGTGCCGAACCGGGGCGCTTTCGTGCAGCCGACGATTCTGACCGATGTCCGCGACGATAATCCGGCACGTTACTGGGAGTTTTTCGGACCAGTGTCGATGCTGTTCCGCGCCAAGGACGAGGACGACGCGGTGCGCATCGCCAACGATTCACCCTTCGGCCTCGGCGGATCGGTGTTCACGTCCAACCCGGCTCACGGCGCTGATGTTGCCAGGCGAATCTCGACCGGCATGGTGTTCGTGAACCATCCGACCAAGGTCGAGGCCGATCTGCCGTTCGGCGGCATCCGCCGATCCGGCTATGGCCGTGAGCTGCTCGGGCTCGGATTGAAGGAGTTCGTCAATCACAAGCTCATCGATGTCGTCGACATCGACGCGCATTTCTGAGCCTGCGCGCGGGCCGGTTCGCCGAGGCCGAAGCTGTAGAGATCTGAGGCCAGGACAATGGATCATGATCCGACGGAAGCGGATCATGATCATTTCAGACCGGCAGCCTACGGCGCCGGAATCGACAGCAGGCTCGAGATGCTCCTGCCGCGGATGTCGTAGACGCGAGCGAACACCACGTCGTCGCGCTTGATCTCGACCATGACGGGCGCGGACAGGCCCTTGCAGTAGAACTCGCCGAGCGTCATCGCGAAATCTGCGCCATGGCTGTCCCAGCCGATGGTGAAGTCGGAACCGAGCGCGACCTGCGCCGGGCGCTGCGGGCCGCACACTGCGACCTTCCATTTGCGGCTCTCGGGCGGCACTTCCTGGCGCTCGTCGAGCTGCTCCTTCAGGCCATCGGACGCCTGCTTCAACGCCAGCCCCCAATAATCCAGCATGAAGCGGGTGTCGGCCTCGCGCACGGTGCCGGCGATGTAGTTGAAGTGGGCATATTGATAGGGGTGCAGCCGGATCATCTCAGCGAGCGGCAGCAGCAGGCCGAAGCAGAACACCGTGACCGCCAGCGGTTGCCAGTTCCGGCGACTGTCGGCCTTCAGCCAGTCCATCAGCCAGGCAAAGGCGAGGCCGCCGAGCAGCGCCATCGGCGGGATCACGAACACGAAGTGGCGGATGCCGTTATAGAGCGCGGGGCGCTTCACGATCGCGATCAGGATCGGCAAGGTCGCCGCCACCGTCAGCATCAGCACGATGCTCTTCTGTCGCGCCGTCATGGTATTCCGCGACAGCGACAGCACCGAGGTGACCGCGCCGGCGATGAACAGGCCGAGCATCAATTCGGGGAGCTGGAGAGCAAACAAGGTCGGCAGATAGGACCACGGCATGTCCGGCACCGAGACCAGCGCGCCGTCGAACATCTCCTTCCAGGGCTTCTCGAAGAAGTGCGAGAAATAGGTCAGCGCCCGGAACGGATTGGCGGGCTCGATGATCGACCACGGCCAGATCAGGCCCATGATGAGATAACCGAGGATAAGGCCCGGAACCAGCACGTAGAGCACGTGGAGGAAGCGGCGGATCGCCTCGCGCGGCCCTTGCGTGCGATATTCCTCCAGGAACAGCGGCATGAAGCCGACGACGGCGTAGACCACGGCAAGCCCGCCCAGGATGCGTGAGCCGATCGCCAGCCCGGCGCCGAGACCGACGATCAGGATGGTCCGCGGGGTCGGGTATGGATACTCCTCGGCGAGCCGCACGAGGCCCATCAGCAGTACCACCATCGCCACCGCGAAGGGCGCGTCCTTCGGGTTCATGAACATGTGGCCGTAGAAGATCGGGCACAGCGCCAACAGCAGCAGCGCACCGACGCCCGCGACTGCGCCGCCGATCCGGCGCGCCAGCCGCCAGGTCACGGCAAGGCCGATCAGTCCGACGATGGCGCCGACCAGCCGCCGCGTCTCGAACAGCTCCAGCGGAACGATCTTGTGCAGCAGCGCCGCGACCATGTCGAAGCCGCCGCCGTACATATAGAGGTTGGCGAACGAGAGCGCCCCGGTGTCTCGGAAGCCGGACCCGTACATGCGCAGCAGCAGGTCGGCATATTCGGCGTGGGTGTAGTCGTCCCAGCCGAGCCCATAGTCACGGAAGGTCAGTCCCGCGACGACCGCAACCGCTGCGAGCACGAAGACCGCAAGGTCGTCGCAAGTCCGTTCGACCGTACGCCGCACGGGCGTGTCGAGGACCGAAGTAGTGATGGATGACATGGTTGGTGGTGACCCGCGTCCCCTGAAGAGCCCGCTTTCGCGCTGGAAGCCTCATTCCCCGGGCGATCCTATAGCGCAGATGTGGTTTTCAAGTCATTGGCGAATGCGACTTAATCATTTCGTTGCAATGCAGCAATGACTTGAAAGCCGCCTAGTTCCAGCACTAATTGACAGGTCCACAATGAACGCAGGCTGAACTGTCAGGAGCCCCGGGACGGCCCGGGGAAAGCGGAATGACAGGGTTGGCGGAAGGCATCAGTTGACGGTATTCTGGCCCGGGCGTACACGCGATGCTTGTGCCGGTTGGCGGCGGGGCCTAAGGCTTCGCTGCAAATCGTCGCGGCGCGCCTTTCAAGTTCCAGATTCAAGCGGCATCGGTAAGCTTAGGATTCTAGTGTGGTTTTGTTTTCGGAACCTGCTGGCTCCGGACTGCCACATTAGGAGGTGGGTTGGATGATGAGCGCCATGTTGATTGCCGGGGCCGTCGCCGCGCTTGCGGGGCTCGGAGCGATCGCTCTCGGTATTCCGGTCAAGGAATTCAGCTTCGGCAACACGATGATCCTGTCGGGCACGATCGGCGTGTGCACCGGCCTGATCCTGCTCGGATTGTCCGCCGTGCTGGGCGAGCTCAAGGTCATCTCGCACAGGCTGCGACTGCAGGTCGCAGGCGATCCGGGTTCCAAGGCATTGGATCTGCCCGGCGAGAGCGAACCGCGAAGAGCGACCGATGTCGTGCCAGCGCCGCCGCTCGATGACCTCTTGGTCGGGGGCGGTCCGACACGCCGTGGCCGGCAGGCGGAGCTAGTGCCACCATTGTCCGAGCAGGAGCGTGAGCCGCCGCCACTCAACGAGCGTGAGTCGGCGCCGCGCCCCAAGCGCAATCTGCTGTTCGACAGCTCGCTGCGTCGGGAGCGTGAGCGAGCCGAGAAGCGCGCGCCCGATCCGCTGAGTGCCGAGTTCCGCAGCCCCGGGCTGGGCGAGCCGCGCGAGTCGATCCAGCCGCCGCCGTTCGAGGACAGTTGGCCGAAGCCGGAACGGATGCGCCCGCAGGACCCGCCGCCGCTGCGCCGGCCGGCGCGAGCCGCGCCCGCATTCAATGAGCCGGAGCCGCCGCCGCGCGACAGCGAGACGCCCGAGGTGACCGTGGTCAAGTCGGGCGTGGTCGATGGCATGGCCTATTCGCTCTATTCCGACGGCTCGATCGAGGCGCAGATGCCCGAGGGCATGATGCGGTTCAACTCGATCGCCGAGCTGCGCACGCATCTCGATCAGCGCGGCTGAGCTCGGGGTTGGTGCCGCCTCTGGAATCGCCGTGCTTGCGCGATCTACTTGGGCACATCGTCCATTCCCGAGACCAGCGCATCGATTTTCTTGTCATGCCACCGTTCCTCGGCGCATATGATTGATGGCCGCAAGTTCAGGCCAGGTATTCGCGCGGCGTGATACTTGGGCACAGGGACGGTCCGGCGGCGACGAGGTGTCCATGTCAGAAGGTGCCGGCAAGAGCTTCATCGATCTCACCGCCAACATCGTATCGGCCTATCTCAGCAACAATCCGACCCCGGTGGCCGAGATTCCGAACCTGATCAGCCAAGTCCACGCAGCGCTGCAGCGGGTGGCGAATGGCCGTCCGGAACCTGCGCCGGAGCCGGTCAAGCCGGCGGTGCCGGTGAAGAAATCCGTTCATCCGGACTATCTGGTGTGCCTGGAAGACGGCAAGCGTTTCAAGTCGCTGCGGCGGCATTTGCGCACGCAATACAACATGACGCCCGAGCAGTACCGCGACAAATGGAACCTGCCGCCGGACTATCCGATGGTGGCGCCGAACTACGCAGTCACGCGCTCGCAGCTCGCCAAGAAGATGGGATTGGGACAGCAGCGTCCCGAGCGCGGCAAATAACGCGCTTGCGCGTTACGTCGCTTCCGCCAGCGCCTCGCGTGCGTCGGTGCGGATGCGCTCCACCATCGAGCGCAGGCCGTTGGAGCGCTGCGGCGTCAGATGCTCGCGAAAACCGAATTCCTCGAACACGGAAGGCGCGTCGATCTTGAGGATGTCTCGCGGCGTACGCCCGGAATACAGCGTGAGCAGGATCGCGACCAGGCCGCGCACGATATGCGCGTCGCTGTCGCCGAGATAGCTCAGGACCGGTTCCTCGCCGTTGCGGTCGACATGCTTCGACAGCCAGACCTGGCTGGTGCAGCCCTGCACCTTGTTCTTGGCCGAATGCTCGGCCTCGGGCATCGGCGCCAGCATGCGGCCGAGCTCGATGACGTACCGGTAGCGGTCGTCCCAGTCGTCCAGCAGCGCAAAATTGTCGCGGATCTCGTCGATCGTCATGATGCTCATCGTTCCGTCCGTCTCCCTCTATATGGGATTGCGGACGGACGAAAGCGATATCGGAACCGCGCGAGACGCAGCGCGTCAGGGGGTCTGTGTCTGTGCCGGCAACAGATGCCATTCGGCGGCGAGATCGTCTGAGGACAGCGTATCGGCAGGCGCCTCGCCGGGCGTGACCTCGGCGACCTGGGGCTCATCGATCGAGCCGGTATGGTCCGGGGCACGCTTGTCGGCGGCGGCCGGCTTGACCGGGCCGATCAGCTTCTCGGAGCCGCCGATCTTGTCCGTCGTCTCCGGCTTGTCGGTGATGATCTGATAGACCTTGCGCGCGCCCTCGGCGGCGCGGTGACCGATCACGGTGGCGGCCTGGCCGCCGACGTCGCAGGCCTGCGGCTGGCGCTTGCAGAACTGGCTCATGTCGGAAACAGCCGCGGTTGCGGCCTGCACGGCTTCCTGCGCGTTGATCTGCGGAAGCTTGTCGGAATTGGGCGTCTTCTCCCGCGGCAACAGCACCAGCACCAGCCCAAGCCAGAATGCCATGCGAAGCAGAAAGAACATGACGCAACCCCGATCGTCTTTACGCAACTGCGCTGCGTGAACTTCCGCAGCCAACCGGTAACTCGGTCCTCTTTGTACGGCCCAAGTGCTTGCTTTGAGCTTAATTGGTTGAGAATTTGCGAAGCTTTCTCGTGCGGTGGATCTGACGCTTGCTCGCGCGGGGCCGCGACATGCTGCTGGCGGCGTCAAATCCAATGCTGCACGAGAAACAACGATTTAACGGGTGTTCCTTCGGCGCCAACGTTCGCTTAGAGCGGCCCCGAGGAGGAAGCGAGTGTTGGCGCCGGAACACCGGCCTGATTTTTCGTTCGTAAATTTTTGCTTGATGCGAGCGAAGCCCAGGTGGCAACGGCGTCTCGCCCTGCATGCTTTCGCACCGACGATTGCACTGCGGAAACTTTGCATTCACCATCCCGGCCGAATGCCGCAGGTCCAGAGGCCAAGGGCTTAGTGTTCGTTTAATGCGAGTCTGACACGGTGTCCCGCGACGAAGGGGGCGCCCGGCACGTTCTTGACTAGAATGATCAGAGCCGCGGCGCGAGAGCCGTGATTGTGTTGAGTATCATCCGCGATTGTCTTGATGCGCTTCTGCATCCATCGGCTCGAACTGATGCGCTGACGCGCGCGCGCCACCGGGCGTTCATTGCGCCGAGACTGTTCGGCAGTCTTGCTGCCTTCGCGGTGTTTCCGGCCTATCTCGCCATGCGCGGCGCGCCGAGCGCGCTCGAGGTCGGCGCGATGGCCTGGCTGATCGCGCCGATCCTGTTGTCCTGGTTCCTGTCGCGCACCGGCCGCTATGAGCTCGCCTATGCGCTGTCGTCACTGGCGCTCTCGGCTTTGATCGTCGCGCTCGCGATCGAGACCGGAGGCATCGAGTCGTTCGCGGCGGCGTGGCTGATCGTCGTCCCATTGGAGGCTGCGCTTTCGGCCTCGCGCCGGGTGGTGGTCTTCGCCGCCATCCTGACGCTCGGCTGCGTCGGCGCACTGATCCTGATCGCGCATGCTGGGCTGCTGCCGCCGCCCGACGCGCATCCTGCGCTGCGCGCGGCGCTCGCAGCATTCGGCGTTGCGTCCGCAACGCTCTATGCGTCGGTGCTGGCGTTCGCGGCGGACGCGCTGGCGCGCACCAGCATTTCGCTGCTGTCGATGGAGGAGGAGCGCTATCGGTTGCTGGCGCTCAACATGAGCGACGTGATCTCGCGTCATCGCCGCAACGGCGCCGTGATGTTCATCTCGCCGGCTGCGGAAAGCCTGCTCGGTGCGCCGGCGGCGCAGCTTCAGGGACACGGCCTGTTCGAGCGTGTCCATGTCGCGGACCGTCCGGCCTATCTCACCGCATTGGCGGAAGCCGCGCGTGGCAACACGGCGTCGAGCGTCGAATTCCGTCTGCGCCGCGATCTGTCGAACGATTTGCGCGGCTCACATCATCCGGTCGATTTCATCTGGGTCGAGATGCGCTGCCGGCCGCTGGAGCGGGCGGGGCAGGCGGCGCCCCATCCCGAGGCGGAGGTCGTCGCCGTCATCCGCAACGTCACCGACCGCAAGCAGCAGGAGCAGGCGCTCGAGCTCGCGCGCAGCGCCGCCGAGCGCGCCGATGCGGCCAAGACGCGCTTTCTCGCCACCATGAGCCACGAGCTCCGCACGCCGCTCAATGCGATCATCGGCTTCTCCGACATGCTGGTGCAGGAGCAGGCGCTGACGCTCAACGCCGCGCGTCGCCGTGAATATGCCCAATTGATCAACGATTCCGGTCAGCATCTGCTCTCGGTGGTCAACGGCATTCTCGACATGTCGAAAATGGAATCAGGCAATTTCGAGATCCTGCCCGAGCCGTTCGCGCCGCGCGCGGCGGTGATCAATTGCTGCAACCTGCTGGCCTTGCGTGCGCGGGAAAGCGGCATCGATCTGTCCGCCGATATGCCGCAGGATCTGCCTGATATCACCGGCGATCCGCGCGCGTTTAAGCAGATCGTGCTCAATCTCGTCTCCAACGCGATCAAGTTCACCGAGCGCGGCGGCAAGGTGACCGTGGCTGCCGGCGTCGAAGGGACGCAACTGATCCTGCGGGTGAGCGACACCGGCGTCGGCATTGCTGCCGACGATCTCAAGCGGATCGGCGATCCGTTCTTCCAGGCCGGCAAGACCTATCAGCGTCGTCACGAAGGAACCGGGCTCGGCCTGTCGATCGTGAAGAGCCTCGTGCACTTGCACGCAGGTGAAATGTCGATACAAAGCAAGCTCGATGAGGGAACGACGGTGACCGTTGCGTTGCCGCTCAGCCCCGCCGGGCCGGACGGCAAAGCCGGCAACAACATCACGACGCTTGCACCGTCGGTGCGCACGACGCCCGAGGCGCAGGCGTTCCAGGTGAAGAAGAGTGCCTAGGCGAGCAGCAGACGAGGACGCACCGCCGCGCCGGCGACGGCGAGCGAGTGCCGCCGCCGCCAAGGTGGAGGTCGCGGACAAGCGCGGCTTGCTGATGCGTGCGCTGCTCTACAGCCCGAAGGACCTGATCGCCGGATTGCTCGGCTTCGCCGCGGCGGGCGCCATCATCGTCAACGCACTGTACCTGCAGTCGGGACCGCATCCGGCGCCGATGTTCGGCTCCTTCGTGGCGATGCCGATGACGCTGCCTGGGGCGAATCCGCTGCCGCGGCCACGCCCGATCGAGGCCGATGTCTCGCCGTTCGATCCGAAAGCGATCGAGACCAGATCGGCGGATGCGAAGACTGCCGAGACCAAGAGCGCGGATGCGCGCGGGGCCGACCAGAAATATGCCGATCCGCTCGCTGATCTCGTGAAGTCCATCAGCGGCGGGCAAAGCGCGACAGCGCGGCCGCAGCCGACCGCGGCCCAGAGCGGCGGTGCACGCCGTGTCGCGGCGGTCCAGCGCGCACTGACCGATTACGGTTATGGCCAGTTGAAGGCGACCGGCATGATCGGTGCCGACACGCAGGCCGCGATCCAGAAGTTCGAGCGCGAGCGCAAGCTGCCGGTCACCGGGCAGGTCTCGGACCGGCTGGTGCGGGAGCTCGCGATTGTCATCGGTCATCCGATCGACTAGAGCAGGGCTTCAAGCATGATCCGGAAGAGCGGGAACCGCGTCTCCGAAAGATCGTGCCACCTGACAAAGAGCCCGCGCCCGACCGTCGCGCGGAGTTGTGTGACATTCTCCGATGCGATTGAAGACCAGCATATGGGTTGCAGCCTATCTGCGCCGCTGCCAGTCCGCGGGCGTGTTCGGCGCGGTGCGCCGGCGCGGCGCGGACGAAGGCGGGGCCGTGTTCGTCAAGGTCGCGCTGATGAACGGCACGGCGCAGCTCTATGCGCCGGCGCCGCAATCGCTCTATGAGGACAGCCGGCCGATCGAACGCTTCTTCGTACCGATGTCGCCGCAACCGGTTGCGGAGAGCGAGGTCGAGCAACGGCTCGCCAAGGAGCTTCGCTTCGATCCCGACGCCTGGATCGTCGAGACCGAGGACAAGGAAGGCCGTCACTTCCTCGAGATTGTCCGCGACCTCAGCTGAGGCAGGACGCAGCGTGTCTCAGCGCTTGTAGCCGTCGGTACCGGTGCGTGTGATGTGGCCGGACGCTGCCGGCGACGGCGACCGGGCTGCGCCGCGCGCGCGCTGACGCTCGTCGTCGTAGAGCGCAGGGCGGTGCTTGGGCCGCGCCGCGCTTGCCATCGCCGCGCCGCGCCAGGCCGCCAGCATGATCAGCGCCGCGTGCCCGCTCAGGCGATGATAGAAGCGCGACAGCCGAAACACGGCATGGACGGATTGACCGACCTCCGGCTTGAGAAACAGCAACACGCGCTCGAACACCGAACCCGGCATGTCGAGCGCCTTGAGCGCGCAGGCAAGCGCCTCGCCGCCGGCATCCTCCACGATCTGTTCCGCGATCCGCTGCGCCAGGATCAGGCTCTCGCCGAGCTCGTTGGTGAAGATCTCGATGTCGGAAATGAATGCCGCCATCTGCAGCGCGTCGACGGCGTGCGCCGCGCGCTCACGCGGAATCCGTGTTGCCGGCTTCAGCGGCGTGCGTGCCAAATTGTGCAGGATCGCGACGCGCTCGCCCGAGGCGGCGCGGAAGAACATCTCGGCAAGTTCGGCCGCGTCCTTTGGCTGCATCGACAGGCCGGATGCGGCAGGAAGCGACTCATGGCCGGCCTGCGGCAAGAGCTCCGCCGGCAGCGGGGCGGCCAGCGGCATCGGCTGATCGGCGAGCGCAGGGCGCAGGCCGAGCTTGCGCAGGATCGCAATCGGCGCGGCGGGATAGATGGCGAGCCGTCCGCGCACGGCGGCGCGGGTTGCGTCGTCGACCTCATCGATCAGGCGCGAGGTCAGCTCGATGAACTGCCGTTCCTCGTCGGCGGAATGTGCCTGCGTCTGAACGTAAAGGTCCGTGAG
>Ga0209677_101100_pt1 | contig 12695 bp, 10 predicted proteins | sample AraplaCvi_mCL_r2_2_FD_184285 | JGI IMG/M metagenome (GOLD analysis project Ga0209677, IMG submission 184285) | Arabidopsis root microbial communities from North Carolina, USA - plate scrape CL_Cvi_mCL_r2 (SPAdes) (version 2) | ecosystem: Host-associated > Plants > Roots > Endosphere | place: USA... | reverse complement strand
GAAGTCCTGGCCGTGCGCAACGACGCCATCATGGCCACGGGGCGGTCGGACTACCCGAACCAGGTCAACAACGTCCTGTGCTTCCCGTACATCTTCCGCGGCGCGCTGGACTGCGGCGCGACGACCATCAACGACGCGATGGAAGTGGCCGCGGTGCACGCGATCGCCGAGCTCGCCCAGGCCGAGCAGAGCGAGGTCGTCGCGGCCGCGTACGCGGGCGCCACGCTGAGCTTCGGCCGCGAGTACCTCATCCCCAAGCCGTTCGATCCGCGCCTGATGATGAAGATCGCGCCGGCCGTGGCCCGTGCCGCGGCCGAGTCCGGCGTCGCGGCGCGGCCCATCGCCGACATGGCGGCCTACAAGGAGAAGCTGCAGACCTTCGTCTACGCGTCCGGCACCGCCATGAAGCCGATCTTCGCGCTCGCCAAGGTCGCCGTGCACCGGCGCATCGCCTACGCCGAGGGCGAGGAGGAGCGCGTGCTGCGCGCCGTGCAGGTGGTGGTCGACGAGAACATCGCGCGTCCGGTCCTCATCGGCCGGCCCGCCGTCATCGCGCAACGCTGCGAGAAGTTCGGGCTGCGCCTGCAGGAAGGCCGCGACTACGACATCGTCAACACCGAGTTCGACGAGCGCTTCCGCGACTACTGGCAGACCTACCACCGCATGACCGACCGCAAGGGCGTCACCGCCCAGCTGGCCAAGATCGAGATGCGCCGGCGCCTCACGCTGATCGGCGCGATGATGCTGCACAAGGGCGAAGTCGCGGGCATGATCTGCGGCACCTGGGGCTCCACGGCCAACCACCTGCTCTACATCGACCAGGTGATCGGCAAGCGCGCGGGCGCCAACGTGTACGCGTGCATGAATGGGCTGATCCTGCCGGGCCGCCAGGTCTTCCTCGTCGACACCCATGTCAACGCCGATCCCTCCGCTGCGCAGCTGGCCGAGATCACGATCATGGCCGCCGAGGAGATGAAGCGCCTGGGCATCCTGCCAAAGGCGGCATTGCTGTCGCATTCGAGTTTCGGCTCCAGCAGCCAGCCGTCGGCCCAGAAGATGCGCGACACGCTCGCCCTGCTGCGCGAGCAGGCGCCATGGCTGGAGGTCGATGGCGAGATGCACGGCGACGTCGCGCTGGACCCAGTGCAGCGTCACAAGCTGATGCCCAATTCCACCCTCACCGGCGAGGCCAACCTGCTCGTGATGCCCAACATCGACGCGGCCAACATCTCGTACAACCTGCTCAAGACGGCGGCCGGCGGCGGCATCGCCATCGGCCCGGTGCTGCTGGGCGCCGCGCGTCCGGTGCACGTGCTGACGCCCTCCACCACCGTGCGGCGCATCATCAACATGACCGCGCTCGCGGTGGCCGACGCGAACGCCGCTCGTTAGTCCGACGCCCCCACGTGGGCCGCCCGCCGGCCCGTTTGTAGGACAGCGTTCGCAGGCCACTGAGAGCGGCTATGCTCGCGGCGAAAACGACGACATGGACCCATGTCGAGCTGCCGCATTTCCAGCCCTTTCCAGACCCGTCTGGTCGAGTTCAAGGTTTGTTCGGGGCCTTTCCAGACCCCCCGAAGTCAGCCCCGAGTCAGCCCCCGGGAGGCAAATTGCAGGGCCTCCTGCAGGCCGAGCCTCGACGGATTCGTTGATTCACGTCAATAGCAACCACTCACTTCGAATACCTTCTCCAGGGTACCTCCTCCACCCCGAGACTTGAGGTTTCGAGGGGGTTCCGGTACCATTCGGGGTTGGAATTTCAGGGTCGCTCCGGAATTCGATGCCGTTATCGCGAGCATTGCACCGGAGCCAGGAACCGGTCTATCGGCCGGTACGAACGGGTCTAGCAGTGGTGATCACCGACAAGGACGTCGTGAAGAACGTCGAAGCAGCCACCGTCCAGGGCGCGCGCGCAGGAACCTCGGCTGTGCCGTCGTCCGGTCGCCCTCCCAGGGTCGGCGCCTTGATCGCGCTGGTGCTGGCCGCCGCAGCCACGTTCGCCCCCGCCCACTCTGAAGCCAAACCGTCTTCCGGCCTCGGAGCCGACGTTTCGCTGGCCAGCCTGCCCCCGGAGGCCCGGCGAACCGATCAACTGATCCATTCCGGCGGCCCGTTCCCGTATTCGCGGGACGGCGTGGTCTTTGCCAACCGCGAGCAGCGCCTGGAGCGCAAACCGCGAGGCTACTACCACGAATACACGGTGCCCACGCCTGGCGCGCGCACCCGCGGGGCCCGTCGGATCATCTGCGGCGGCCGCCAGCCGACGGAACCAGATGCTTGTTTTTATACCGAAGATCACTACAACAGTTTTCATCGGATCGTGAAGTGATCGTCGGAAGACGAATGTCTTGTGATTTCTGAGAGGAACGTGACCATGCTTTTGCAGACCGTCCGTCCCAACATCGTTCAATCGATACGGGCGTATCGGGTCGACGAATTGCTCGAGGCCGCCCAAGGGGCCGGACAGCATTTTCTCTACGCGAACCTGACCACCGCGCAGTCCAAGCAGGACGTGCTCGAGGGCATCGCCGAGGCGTTCCTGTTCCCGGCGCACTTCGGCAAGAACCTCGATGCGCTGTACGACTGCATGACCGACCTCGTGCACAAGTCGGGCACGCAGCCCGGCTTCGTCGTGGTGCTGGAGCAGTTGCCCGACAACCCGCGTTTCGACCGTGAGTCGCGCGAGCAGCTGCTCGACGTCTTCCGCGATGCCGCCGACTTCTGGGGGGAACGCAAGATACCCTTCAGGTGCTTCTATTCTTTTCAGTAGCCCGCTCTCAAGAAAATGGGTCATGGGAGCGGGCGGCAGAAGCGGCCCCAGTCATCGAAAAGCCGGCCCCGAAGGCCAGCAGCAAGGCAAACGCGAATGCGACGTTCGGCACCAACATGCCGCTCATGAGCAGCGCGTTCGACACCGCGATGTGGCTCAACGCGGCCTGATCGCCGCGCCAGCGCAACGATCGCATCGCCAGACGGCGCCCCGCACCAGGGCGCCGTTTTCATTTCAGCACCCGAACGCGGACCACGCCCGGCCCGCACGACGGTGTTTCACCCAGGCCCTTCCAGGATGGCTTGCCTGCTCGAATCGCTCAAGCGCCTGCTCGCACGCGGCGCCCCGCCGGTCACCCACGTGAATCCCGCGGTGCAGGCCGCGCTGGTGCGCCACGCGCGCCTGCCGGATGATCTGACGGCGATCGACGCGGCAACCCCGCCCGTCCAGGTCGACGGCGATCCCGCGCCCGGCGCGCGCGCCGCCCATGCGCCCGCGGCGGGCGCGCCACGCTACGCCTTCATCGTGGCCGGTGGCCTCGGCCTTCCCGCCGCCGCGCTCGTGAACGTGCGCAATCCGCTGCCCCAAGTCGAGCTGTGGTCGCTCGACGGCGCGACGCCGCACGACGGGTCGACCTTTGCCACGCGCCTCGCGCTGCGCTGGCCGTCGCACCGACCACCGACGGGCTGGCAGGTGAGCAGCATGACGCCACTGCCGCGCCTGCAATGCCTGGTGGCGCTGCGCCGCGACGACGCCCCGCGCACCGCCTTGCTCGCGGTGATCGACCTGGCGACGGGCGCGCTGCGTGAGATCGACCTCGCCGAGCCCGACCCTTTCGCGCACACGCCGTCGCACGTCGCGACGCTCGGCCTGGACGCAGACAGCGTGCTCGTGCGGTGGCACCGCGGTCGAGTCGCGCTGGGCCGCTGGGGCGACGTGGCCGCCGAGGACGTGGTGGTGCTGTTTTCGCCTCGCGAACGCGACGGGCTCGAATTGCTGAGATTGTCCCTGGACGACGGCAACATCCACCGCTGGGGCCTGCGCGGACACATCCTGTGGCTCAAGACGATCGACGGCCGTCTCCGGCCGGTGCCGCGCGAGTTTGCCTGGTCGCTGGAGCTCGACCGGGTCGTCTGAGGCCAGCGATCGGGACAATCCCCCGTCCGGGCGGATTGCGCGTCTCGGCGATTCCGTCACAATGGGCCTGCCGCCCATCCTCGAAACAACTCGATGGGCGTGTTGGCCAAGACGCCGTTCGTGCACGATTTCCAAGTCGCACAGAGTCCGCGGGTTCCGCGGGCGCGCCGCCAAGTGCCGCTCGATCCTCGAGCTCACCGCCCGCACACGGGCCACCTTGCATGCCGCGCCCTGTCCTGACCCCGACGCCCATCGCAGCGTCCACTTTCCGTTGCCTGACGCGCCCGCGCCCACGCGCCGGGGAGCACTGGCTGCGCGTCGCCACCTGCGCACTGGCCGCCACGCTCCTGCTGGGCTGCGAGCCGGCGCAATCCACTTCCAGCAGCACAGACACCATGTTCGGACTGTTCAAGAGCAAGTCGCCCTCCAGCGTCGACCCGTCGGTCGGCGCGCCGCTCGTGCGCGAGCCGGCGTTCCCGGCCGGCGCGGCCACCCCCCCCGCCGCCGCGTACCCGCAGGTCGATCGGATGTCGCTCGATGCGCTGCCGCCGGCCGGCGTGCTGTCGTCGGCGGTCGACGGCAAGTCGCCCGCCGAAGCGTGGGTGGCGCCGAGCAAGCCCGACGCGCTGGCGCTGGTCAACGTGTTCGAGCCCAAGCGGCGATGCGAGCTGTGGCTGGTCGATCGCAAGGACGGCAAGCGGCTGGCCACGCCGGTGCCGCTGCAACTCGATGCCAACCAGCAGAAATGGTCTGCTTGCTCCGCACAGGAGGTGCTGTCCCTGCCCGGCGGCAAGCTGCTGGTGGCCATGCGCTACCGCGTGCCCAACCCGGTCGACGCGCTGTTCCTGCTCGATGCCACGGGCGTGGCCCGCAAGTTCGGGCTGATCCAGCCCGACTGGCCGGCCGGCCTGCCGTCGCGCTTCCTGGACAACCTGCAGCTGACGCCCGACGCGGTGCTGGCGGTCTACCGGACCGACAGCGTCCGCCTGGGTGCCGAGCGCTACGTCAACCGTTTCGACCACCTCGTGCTGTTCTCGCCGCGCCACCCGACCGGGCTGGAAGTGGCGCAGATCGGCATCGACGACGGCAACGTGCGCGACTGGCATTTCGCGCGCGGCAAGCTGTGGCTGCACACCTCCGACGACCGTGGCGACGCGCCCCGCACCTTCGACTGGTCACTCGACCTCAGCCACGTCCTGTAATCGCCGCCTTCCCTTCGACACGACAACGCGACCCTTGCCCAACCCATGATCGATCTCAACACCCTCTCGCCCCGCGAAGCCGCCTACATTGCCCACAACTCGTACTTCACCCTGAAGGACTGGGTCAAGGGCGAGCCGTCGGCGGGCATGGAAAAGACCTCCACCGTCAAGCGCATGGTGGTGGGCAACGGCATCGGCAGCGGCGTCAAGGGCGGCGACACCAACACGTCGCTGCGCTCCACCGACCTCAAGGGCGCCAGCCTCAACACCGTATTCCGCGGCGAGACGGCCGGGCTGTCCACGGGCTTCGGCTACGTGCTGTCCTTCCGCCGCAACGGGCTCAACCAGGTCATCATCGCCAGCCGCGGCACGCGGGTCGAGCACTCGCTGGCCGACGGCCTGGCCGACCTGCACGCCGCCATCACGTCGTTCGGCGGCTACGGCCAGGTGCACGCGGGCTTCGCCAACGCGTTCGCCAGCATCGTGCCCAACCTGGCGCGCCAGGAAACCCGCATCCGCGACGCCGACATCGTCCATTGCGTCGGCCACAGCCTGGGCGGGGCCATCTCCACGCTGGTCGCCGCGCATTACGCCGGCGCGCGCGGCGCGGGCGTCAAGCTCTACACCTTCGGCAGCCCACGCGTGGGCGCGCACGTCACGCCCCAGGCCTTCGAGAGCCTGATCGGCAAGGACAACATCTACCGCGTCTCGCACGACCTCGACCCGGTGGCCATGGTGGGCCCGTACCCCTATTCGCACGTCAACGGCCTGGCCTCCGACGCCAACAACATGATGCTGCGCTCGCCGACGGCCAAATTGATCGGCGTGGCCAACCACGACATGCGGCGCTACGTGGAAAGCATGTCCGACGCGGCGCGCGACCTCAGCTGGCAGGACGTGCGCGGTTTCAGCGCCGAGGTGGTACACGACAACGCCGTGCTGGCCCGCTGGCTGCTGCGCAGCGTCGACAACCCCAGCGTCTTCACCACCCGGCTGGTCGAAGGCCTGAGCGTCATCCTCAAGGCGTTCGCCCACTTCCTGCAGATGCAGAGCGTCACCAGCGCGATCATCTCCGGCATGACCGCCATCGACCTGTTCGCGGCCGCGCTGTCGCGAGGCATCGACCGTTACGCCGCCGCCAACCCGCAACTGCTGGCCGGCCTGCAGGTGGCCGCGGTATGGGCCCGCGTCGCCGTGGTCGGCATGAAGTTCACCATCGCGGTGATCAAGGCGATCATGACGCGCATGATGGACGTCATCAAGCCGCTGATGATGGAAGCCATCGCCAAGGTGGGCGCCGGCAACCCGCTGCCGCTCATGATCGCGGGCGCCACCGCGATCACCGGCCACGTCATCGCTTGACGCCGCGAAACGCCGCCCAAGGACCAACATGGACCGCGCCGCCTTCGAGCACCTCTATCTGCACGCCAACAGCATCGCAACGCTCGGCTTCCTGCGCGGCATGGCCCGACTCATGGCGGCGCCGATGCCCACCGAAGCCACGCCCGAGATGCAGGAGTTCGTGGCGGGCATCGAGCACGACATGAACAACCCGGACACCTTCGACTGGTCGGTCTACGACGGCATCGACGAAGGCGTGGAGGCGCTGGGCAAGGCGCGCGAAGAAGCGCTGGCGGCCAACCTGCCGTTCTTCAACGATTGCGTCGAGATGTCCGACGAAGCCGACTCCGGCGACGGCATGCCCGACGTGGCCCGCTACCTCGCGAGCGTGCACGCGGCGCGCGAGCGACTGGCGCCGCGCATCGACGACAGCCTGGCCAAGGTCGACCACGCCGCCCTCGCGGGGGCGCTGGCCACGTTGCCCACCGACCTGCCGCCGCTCACAGGCGCGCTGTCAGCCGCCGAGCTCGAACAATGGGTGGAGCTCTACGAGGCCAACCACGCCGGCCTGCTGCAGGTCGTCGAGGAAACGCGCAAGCCCGAACCGGTGATCTGAGCGGGCCCGTTCACATGTCGGGCCGGCGCTAGCGCGTCGACCCGGGGTCAGTCGTCGTCGCCGAGGTCGACCGGCAGTTCGCCCGCCGCCGCGTCGGGCAGGGCCAGCGCCAGCGCGATGTATTCGTCCACGGACACCTGCTCCGCGCGCCGCGTGCCGTCGAACTCGCCGGTGTAGCCGTGCTCGACCAGCCACTTGCCGAGCGTGGCGCGCAGCATCTTGCGGCGCTGCGAGAACGCCACCGTCACGATCCTGCCCAGCAACGCGGGCGACACCGGCGCCGGGTTCGCCCGCGGGCGCATGCGCACGATGGCCGAATCGACGCGCGGCGGCGGGTCGAACGCCTCGGGGCCCACGTCGAACAGGTGCTCGACCTCGTAGCGCCACTGGAGCATCACGGACAGCCGCCCGAAGGTCTTGCTGCCCGGCTTGGCGGCCATGCGGTCGACGACTTCCTTCTGCAGCATGAAGACCTGGTCCACCACGTGCGGCGCCGCCGGGATCAGGTGGAAAAGGATCGGCGACGAGATGTTGTACGGCAGGTTGCCGACCACGCGGATCGGGCCGCCCAGCCGCTCGGCCAACGCGGCGAAGTCCACCTTCAGCACGTCGGACTCCACCACGTCGAGGTCGCCGCGCCGGCGCAGGCGCTCGGCCAGGTCGCGGTCGAGCTCGACGACGGTCAGCGCGTCGCAGTGGGCGCGCAGCGGGAAGGTCATCGCGCCCAGGCCGGGCCCGATCTCCACCAGGCGTTCGCCCGGCTTGGGCCCGATCGCCCGGATGATGCGGTCGATGACGTCGACCGCGGTCAGGAAGTGCTGGCCGAAGCGCTTGCGGGCGATATGAGCCATGCGGTGCGAGTCCTCAGATCGGTGCTTCGCGGTACTCGATGAAGGCCTTGGCGCGCAGGTCGGCCACCCACTCGGCGTAGGCGGGGTCGAACTTCTGCTCGCGCAGCGCATTGGTGGCCTGCTCGCGCAACTGCTTCGGGTCGACCGTGGTGTCGCGGCGGTCGAGCACCTGGATCAGGTGCACGCCGAAACGCGAGCGCACGGGACCGGACAGCCCGGACATCGGCAGCTTGTCCATCGCTTCCTCGAACTCGGGCACGAAAGAGCCCGGCGAGGCCCAGCCGAGGTCGCCGCCCGCCTGCGCGCTGCCGTCCTCGGAGTACTGGCGCGCCAGTTCCTCGAAGGTCTTGGCGCCGCTGGCGATCTGCTGGCGGAACTCGCGGATGCGGCGCTCGGCGGCGTCGACGCTCAACGCCTGCGAGGGGCGCAGCACGATGTGGCGGACCCGCGTCTGCGTGATGGTCAGGCCCGACTCCTCGCCGCGGGACAGCACCTTCAGGATGTGGAAGCCGGCGCCGCTCTTGATCACGTCGGTGGTGCCGCCCACCTTGACCTTGGCGACGGCGTTGGCGAACAGGTCGGGGTACTTGTCGACCGAGCGCGAGCCCATCTCGCCGCCCTTGGACTTGTTGCTGTCGTCGGACATCTCGCGAGCGACCTGCTCGAACGGCTCGCCGTTGTGCACGCGCGCGAGCGCCAGCTCGGCGCGCGCCTTGCGCTCGGCTTCGACGGCCGGCGAGGCCTTGTCCGGCACGCTGACCAGGATCTGCGCGAGGTTGATCTGCGGCGCGGCGGTGCGGCCGCCGCGCATCTTGGAGATGTAGTCGGCGATCTCGCCGTCGGTCACGCGGATGTGGTTGACCACCTCGCGTTCGCGAATGCGCTCGATGGTGATCTGGTCGCGGATGCCGCTGCGGAACGTGGCGTAGTCGAGGCCTTGCTGGCGCAGGCGGTCGCGCAGCTGGTCGGCGGTCATCTTGTTCGATTGCGCGATGTTGGAGATGGCCCGGTCGACTTCGGCATCGTCGACCTTCACGCCGTTGTCGCGCGCGTAGGTGACCAGCACGCGCTCCTCCACCAGCGCGTCGAGCGCGGTCTTGTGGATCTCGGCCTGCGTGGGCTGCGCGCCGCCCTTTTCCAGGCTCTCCTGCTGCACCTTGAGCATGCGCGCCGTCACCTCGTTGTTGGTGACCGACTCGCTGTTGACGACGGCGACGATGTAGTCGGCCGATCGCGCGGTGGCCTTCAGGCGCGGCAGCGTGCCGAACTGGCGCACGCCGGACGCCGCCACGGGCGACAGCACGGTGGGCTTGTCGACCTGCGGGATCGGGGCGCCCGTGGACGGCGCGGGAGCGGACGCGGCGGGGCCCTGGGCTTGGGCGAGGGCCGCGGCGCCGAGCGCGAACGCGGCGGAGACCAGGGTCAGGAAATTGAGCTTCAAGCGATCTCTCATGGTGTAGTCGGGGCCGCGGACGCCGTGCCGGGGTCGTTGCGCAGGGCCTGGTAGCCGGGTACATTGTCCTTCAGGACGCGCAGGGATCCTGTTCCGAGCGTCGACAGGCCGTTCAGTTCCAGCTGCAGGACCAGGTGGTTCGTGCTTTCGTTGCGGCCGGTCGACGTGCGCTCGACCATGATCCGGCCGATCCAGCAGCCGGCGTCGTACTCGAACCCGCCGATCGCGTAGGTGGCCCGGTGGTCGGTGGCGCTGTAGTCGGCGCGGCCGACGGCGTAGAGCGTGCCGCCGCAGCCGTTGGCCTTGCGCTCGGCGTGGTAGACCGGCCACTGGCCGCCCACTTCGTATTGACGGCTCGACGGCTTGGAGATCTGGTCGGGCGTCAGCGCTGTGCTGGTGTCCCGGGCGAACCGGTACGTCAGGCTCAAGGTCCTGTAGGGCCCCGGGTGGTAGCGAGCGCTCACAACGGCGCGCTGCACGGTCCAGCTCTGGCCGGTGTCGGTCGTGTTGGCCGCGGTGCTGGCGTTCGAGTTTTCGCGGAACGGATTCAGCTCGACGATGCCGTCGAAGCTCCAGTGCTCCATGGCCGACGACGAACCGTAGAGCAGCAGGTCCGACAGGTGCCGCACATACGGCGCCGGGGCATTGGTGTCCTGGTAGTTGGACGTGGTCAGCCGCTGGTGGCTGAACAGGATCTTCTGGGCGATGCCCAGCCGGAGCAGCTCGCGACCGTTCGCGGCGTCGTTGTAGCGCGTGGAGACGCCGGCGACGGCCTGGTTCGCGTCGGACACGCGATCGTTGCCCGTGAAGTCGTTGGTGCTGTAGATCGAGACTTCGTTGAAGTCCTTGGGCGCCGTGTCGTACACCGGCAGGTCGTATTGGGCGCGGTAGGGCGTCAGCACGTAGAGCAGGCGCGGCTCGAGCGTCTGCACCAGCTCACGGTCGAACAGCTGCGCCTGGCGCTCGACGCTGAACGAGCTGTCCGCGCTGAAGGTGGGCACCCAGACCGTGCGATCGACCCGCGTGCCGTCGGCCTGCAGATCGGTGCGGTAGCTGGCGCCATGGAGCGATACCCGCGGCTCGAAGCGGCTCCAGTCGTTGGCGAAGGAGCGCGACATCGAGGCGAGCAGGTGCGCGCGGCTGCCGCCCACGCGCGTGTCGCGCGCGCCCCCGATGGACTCGATGTAGGCGTTCTCGTCGCGCTGGTCGGACAGGTCGAAGCGGTTGCCCTCGGCCTCGAGGTCGAAGCGCAACCGGTTCTGCAAGGTGACGTTGCCGCGAACGCCCAGCTGCGGACTGCGCTGGTAGGACGAAGTGATCAGCGCCGAGGCGTCCTTCTCGCCGATGTCCTGCAGCGTCTGGAAGCGCTGCACGCGTGCATAGGCGTCGATCTCCCCGGCGTCGCCGAACGGCAGGAAGCGCCGGGTGCCCGACAGGTCGGTGGGCAGCTGGCGCTGCGTGAGCGAGGGGAGCTGGTTGGGGAAATCGACCCAGTACTTGGAGTCGGACACGCGCTGCACCCGCGCGCTGTACGTGAGCCAGTCGCTGCGCTTGCCCTCGTGGGCCCACTCGACCGCGCCCCGGGTGCGGTTGCGCTCGGCGGCGTCGTCGGGCAGCAGGAAGAGCGTCGCCTGTCCCAGGTCGCTGGGCTGCAGGTAGCGCACCTCGCCCGTCAATTCGGCGCCGCGCCGGGTGCTGACGCCCGCGGCCAGCGTGCTGTCCAGGTTCGGCGCGATGTTCCAGTAGTACGGCACAGACGCGGAAAAACCGCTGCGGGTGCTGAGGTCGGCCGTCGGCGGCAACCAGCCCGACTTGCGGTCGGACGTCACCGGGAACGTGAGCGACGGCACGGCGAGGATCGGCACGCCCAGGAAGCGCAGCACGGCGTGCTGGGCGCGGCCCTCGTTGCTGGAGGTGTCGATGTCGATCTGGTCGCCGGTGATGATCCAGTCGGGGTCGTCCGGGCCGTCGCGGCTGCAGCTCGTGTAGTTGGCGGCGTAGGCGGTGTAGTGCTGGCGGTCGATCAGTTCGATGCGCTGCGCGTGGCCGCCGGCCTTGCGGGCGCCCAGCTCGTACTCGGTGCCGATGAGGGTGCCCGCGGAACGCGTCAGCTCGAGGTCGACGCGATCGGCGCTGAACCAATCGAGCCCGCGGTCGATGCGGACGTGGTCCTGCGCGTGCGCCGTGTCGCTGAGCCGGTCGTAGGTGAGCAGGTCGGCGTGCAAATCCATGTCGAGGCGCTTGACCTCGACCTTGCCGCTGGCCTGCGTGACACCGCCGATGTGGCTCACCACCTCGTCGGCGGTGAGCGTGACCACCGGCGGGGGCACGTCCGAGCCGGGCAGCTCCTTGGGCGGCTCGGGCTGCGGCCGCGAACGCACGGGCGGCAGCGCCTGCGCCTGGGCCAGGCCGGAGAGCACGCACAGCGCCGCCGCGGCAGCCAGGAGCGCCAGCGTGGACGGAGGATGGGGGCGGCGACGCGACAGGGAAGAACGCAACACGCGATCGACTGCAGGGACTGGGTGGCGGAAGCGCCTCGGGACCGGCCTCGCGCGCGGCGGACAGCGAATCGACGCGTCGACGCCGCCCTGCGAGGACCCGAGCCGCTTGCGACGCAGGGGGATTATTAGAATGGGCGATTATCCACGACAGTGCTGCCGGCTTGTGTCGGCCGCTCGCGCCGAGTTGCCCGGGAGTCACGAGCGCTCCGGACCGTCGGGCCGCACGCGCCCCGGCCTCCCGCGCGCGGCGCCCCTTCCTCGCCCGACCCCCTTGCCGATGACCGATTCCCCCACCAGCCCCGACCGCCCCGCCATCGCCTGGACGGACGCCGAGCGCGAGCGCGCCTTCGCCCGCTGGTTCGACGACCTGGCGCCGCGCCACCAGCTGGATCGCGGCTCGCTGCACCTGGCCTCCGCCGACGCCAGCGCGCGCCGCTACTTTCGCGTGCACGGGGCCGGCGGCAGCAGCTTCATCGTCATGGATTCGCCCGCCGCCGAGGACAGCGTGGCCGCCTTCGTGCGCATCGGCGAGCTCGTCCGCGCCGCCGGCCTGAACGGCCCGCGCGTCATCGAACAGGACACGCGCCAGGGTTTCCTGCTGCTGGACGACCTGGGCGACACCCAGTACCTGCAGGCGCTGCGCCAGGCCGACCAGGCCGGCGCCGACGCCCTGATGCGCGACGCGATCGCCGCGCTCGTCCAGTGGCAGCTGCGCGGCGACTGCAGCACGCTGCCGCCCTACGACGACGCGCTGCTGCGCCGGGAGCTCGAGCTGTTTCCCGACTGGTGCGTGGCCAGGGAGTTCGGCGTCACGTGGACGGCCA
>Ga0209677_101099_pt1 | contig 12710 bp, 8 predicted proteins | sample AraplaCvi_mCL_r2_2_FD_184285 | JGI IMG/M metagenome (GOLD analysis project Ga0209677, IMG submission 184285) | Arabidopsis root microbial communities from North Carolina, USA - plate scrape CL_Cvi_mCL_r2 (SPAdes) (version 2) | ecosystem: Host-associated > Plants > Roots > Endosphere | place: USA... | reverse complement strand
GGCGAGACGGTTTTGCCGTTTCCGTTGCCGGACTTGCGTTCGATGGGACGAACTTTCGCCGCCATCTTGCTTGCTTCAAGTTCGCGTTTCAGCGTGGCGATTTCCGCCTGAAGCGTGTCGACCACCGAATCATCCAGAGTGGATTCACCCTGCCCGCGCATCTGCGCTTCCTTGAGCTCGCGCCGCAATTGCTGCACACGCTGACCAAGGCTGTTCACTTCGCTGCGCGTGGGAATGCCCAGCTCGCGACAGATTTGTTCGGTCTGTTCTTGCTGCAATTTACGCACCTGCATTTGCGCATTTGTCAGCGCGCCGAATACGTCGCGGAATTCCTCTGAAAGCGCCATTTGGGCGTAGGCCTCTTCCATGGCATCCACCCAGAGGTCATAGAGGGCCTTGAGCGATTCGACCTGCTTGCCGGGTTCCCCGTGTTGGCCGAGCATTTCCTGTAGCCGTGCGATGCCCTGCGCATTGACCTTCTGCAGCAGGGCTTGGTAGCGCGCGTTGATCTGCGCGTATTCCTGCATGGCCGCGGCCAGCGCTTGCTGATCGAGCTGGAATTCGCGGGTGATGCCGAAGGCGGCCATCTGGCTCGGGTTCGGCATGCCGCCCGCGATGCCGGCTTGTTGCATGGCCTGCAGCCACGCCTGCCATTGATGCTCCAGCCCGAAAGCCGACGCGCTGTCGATGCCGGCCACGGTTTGCGCAAACGGTTGCGTGAATGCGGAGAGGAAAGACTGCATGGCCGCCGGTTGTTGCTGCCACGGCTGCATAGTCGGCTGGACCATGCCGGCGCTGGCGGCCTGTTGCAGCCAGTTGCCGTAGGCCTTGAGGCTCGCCAGGCTGCGCGTGAGCAGATCGTCTTGCGGTGCCGCCGCGGCACCCATGCCAAAACCCGCAAAGGGATTGGCCGACCCCTGGGGTTGTTGCAGATAACGCATCCAGGCCTCCCAGGATTGCTGCGCGAAAGCCTGGTAATCCTTCAGAAATTCGTTCGCCTGGTCGGGCATGCCTGCATCCTCGAGGTGAAACGCCATGCTACCAAATACCGATGTGCAGAAATGAAAACGCCCGGCTATGAGGCGCGGGCGTTTTCGTGGATCAGCGTGTCAGAAAAGGGCTCACACGCTCGCGCCTTCGTCTTCGGTCACCGCCTTCATGGACAGGCGGATGCGGCCCTGCTTGTCCACTTCCAGCACCTTCACCTTGACGATGTCGCCTTCCTTGAGCTTGTCGGAAACCTTCTCCACGCGCTCGTTGGAAATCTGCGACACGTGCACCAGGCCGTCCTTGCCCGGCAGGATGGTCACGAATGCACCGAAGTCCATCAGCTTGGCGACCTTGCCTTCGTAGATGCGACCCGGCTCGACGTCCGAGACGATCTGGTCGATGCGCTTCTTGGCCTCTTCGGCCGCCAGGCGATTGACCGAGGCGATCACCACGGTGCCGTCGTCGCTGATGTCAATCGTGGTGCCGGTTTCTTCGGTGATGGCGCGGATGGTGGCGCCGCCCTTGCCGATCACTTCGCGGATCTTGTCCGGATGGATCTTGACGGTGAGCAGGCGCGGAGCGTATTCGCTCATCTCCGCACGCGGCTGGCTGATCACCTTGGCCATCTCGCCAAGAATGTGCAGACGGCCACGCTTGGCCTGCTCCAGCGCCACCTTCATGATTTCTTCGGTGATGCCGTCGATCTTGATGTCCATCTGCAGCGCGGACACGCCTTCGGCGCTACCGGCCACCTTGAAGTCCATGTCGCCGAGGTGGTCTTCGTCACCCAGGATGTCGGACAGCACGACGAAGTCGTTGCCTTCCTTCACCAGGCCCATGGCGATACCGGCCACCGGCGCCTTCAGCGGCACGCCGGCGTCCATCAGCGCGAGCGAGGAGCCGCACACCGAGGCCATCGAAGAAGAACCGTTCGACTCGGTGATCTCGGAGACCACGCGCAGCACGTACGGGAATTCTTCCATCGACGGCTTCACCGCCTGCACACCGCGTTTGGCAAGACGGCCATGGCCGATCTCACGACGCTTCGGCGCGCCGAAGCGGCCGGCCTCGCCCACCGAGAACGGCGGGAAGTTGTAGTGGAATAGGAACGGATCCTTCGATTCGCCTTCCGGCGCGTCGATGATCTGCGCGTCGCGCGCGGTGCCGAGCGTGGCCACGACCAGCGCCTGGGTTTCGCCGCGGGTGAACAGCGCCGAGCCATGGGTGCGCGGCAGCACGCCCACGCGCACGGAGATCGGGCGGATATCGTCCAGCTTGCGGCCGTCGATGCGCACCTTGGTCTTCAGCACGCCGTCGCGCATGGTGCGGTATTCGATTTCGGCGAAAGCATTGCTGACGTCGAGGTCGGTCCAGCCGCGCGCAAGGGCGGTTTCGGCAATGCCAGCCTTGATGTCGGTCTTCAGCGCGGCAATGGCGTCGCGGCGCTCCAGCTTGTCGCTGATCGCGAACGCTTTCTCCAGGCGATCGCCGAGGATGCTCTGGATGTCATTGAACAGCGCATCGTTACGCGCAGGAGCTTCCCACTTGAACGACTTGCGACCGGCTTCGGCGACGAAGGCATTGATGGCGTTGACCACCGACTGCAGCTGCTTATGGCCGAACACCACTGCGCCCAGCATCACTTCTTCGCTGAGCAGCTTGGCTTCCGACTCCACCATCAGCACGGCATTGGCGGTACCGGCAACGACCAGGTCCAGATCGGAGGTCTTCAGCTCCAAAACGGTCGGGTTCAGCAGGTACTGGCCGTTGGCGTATCCGACGCGCGCGGCGCCGATCGGGCCCTTGAACGGGATACCGGCCAGGCTCAACGCGGCCGAAGCGCCGATCATCGCAGCGACGTCGCCGTCGACTTCCGGATTGAGCGAGATCACCTGCGCGATGATCTGCACTTCGTTCTTGAACTCTTCCGGGAACAGCGGACGGACCGGACGGTCGATCAGGCGCGAGGTGAGCGTCTCCTTCTCGGTCGGACGGCCTTCGCGCTTGAAGAAACCGCCGGGAATGCGGCCAGCGGAGTAGAACTTCTCGACGTAGTCGACGGTGAGCGGGAAGAAATCCTGTCCGTCTTTCGCCTTGGAGGCAGCGACCACGGTGACCAGCACCACGGTACCGCCCATGCTGACCATGACGGCGCCCGAAGCCTGGCGGGCAATTTCGCCCGTCTCCAGTGTGACTTCGTGATTACCGTACTGGAATGACTTGGTTACTTTCGCCACTTTGAATGTCCTGATTTTAAAAGTGCGGCCGTGCAGGCCCGCTTTTTGATCTTAGCGATCATGAATGGGCGCAAGAATTACCGGCGCAGGCCGAGGCGCTCAATCAGGCTCTGATAACGGCCCAGATCACGATCCTTCAGGTAGCCGAGCAGACGCTTGCGCTGGTTGACCAGCTTCAGCAGACCACGACGGGAGTGATGATCCTGCTTATGCGTCTTGAAATGATCGGTAAGGTGCTCGATGCGAGCGGAAAGCAGGGCAACCTGCACTTCGGTGGAGCCGGTGTCGTTCGGCGCATGGCCGAAGTCAGCAATGATCTTGCTGGACTGTTCTGCGGTGAGGGACATGGTGTCTTCCTTAAAAAAACGGGTGCGGAACTTGCGCAACGTCACCGCTTGATGACGTTGCGCAAGCTCCGACAGGTTGAGTGAAAGTGTTGAATCAAGCGCGGTATTGTACCGAGCGGCAGCGCGTTGCAACAAGACCATCACATAGCGGGTTAAGTGGCGGCGGGCAGATTGAAGCCCCGCAGGATGCGCACCCGGCCTTGTTCGTCACAATCGACCAAGGCCAGCAGGCGTCCATCGCTGGCGAAAACGGCCGAGCGTGCGGGTGCCTGCCCCGCCGGCCAGGCAATCTGATGACCTCGTGAGACAGCCTGGCTGGCGGCAGCATCCAGATGCAGCACCGGCCAGTTCGCCACCCCGGCGGATAGGGGAAGCACCCACCGCTCGGCGGCCTCGTCGCCCTGCGTGGCTGCTTCACCCAATTGATCGAGGGTGACCATGGCCGGTTCCAGGAAGGGCTCGACCCAAAGCCGGCGCAGCGCCGCGAGATGGGCGCCGCAGCCCAATTTTTCGCCCAGATCCACCGCCAGGCTGCGGATATAGGTGCCGGAACCGCATTCGACGTGCAGCGTCAGGCTGTCTTCGGTGCGGCTGACGAGCTCCAGGCGATCGATATCCACCTCGCGCGGCGGCGCCTGCACGGCTTCGCCGCGGCGCGCCTTGAGATAGAGCGGCTCACCATCCTGCTTCAGCGCCGAATACACCGGCGGCACTTGTACGATGCGGCCGCGCAGCGTGGCGAGGGCGGCCTCGATGGTCGCCTCGTCCAGCGCAGGAATGGGGCGCCGCTCGACGATCTCGCCTTCCAGATCCGCCGTCGTCGTGGTGGCACCGAGGCGGCATTCGGCCTGGTAGGCCTTGCGGGAACCGAGCAGGCTGCCAGCCAGTTTGGTGCCTTCGCCAAAGCACAGCGGTAGCAAACCAGTGGCGAGGGGATCGAGTGCGCCGGTATGACCGCCCTTGGCGGCACGCAGGGTGGTCATCGCTATCTGCAATGCCTTGTTCGAGCTCATCCCCAGTGGCTTGTCGAGCAACAGGATGCCGTGCAGATCACGGGCATCGGGGCGATGTCGGCGGCGGCTCATGGATGTTCGGGAGTCGTAGGGCAGAAATGTGGGTCGGGGCAAACCCCAACATCGTCGTGCACGTGGCGATCGATATGCTGGGGTTTGTTCCCCAACTTGCGGTCAATCAGGATCCTGCGTCCCGGGTTCCGAGTCTCGTAGCAACTGCTCGATGCGCTCGCCCTTGTCCACCGAATCGTCGTACTTGAAGCGCAGTTCCGGTACACGACGCAAGCGCATGCTGCGCGACAGCGAACGGCGGAACTCGATGGACAATTCGTTGAGCGCCTTCACCGCCTCTTTCGACTGCTGCGGCAGCAATGCGGTCACCCATACGGTCGCCCAATCCAGGTCGCGCGTGACTTCCACATCCGACACGCTGCACGAAGGCAGGCCATGGTCGCGCACGGCAGCATGCACCAGCGTGCCGATTTCACGGCGAAGCTCGGCGCCTACGCGGTCGGTACGTTTGAAGTCGCGGGAGGGCATGTAGTGGCTGATCTTTGGGACGAAGAAATAATCGCGTTGAGTGCGTTGCTTGTTCGTCATGCCGGCACAGATACGGGCCAGAATGACGGTGAGGGGTTTGTTGGCTCATGGCCAACAGCCCCTCACCTCATCCCCCTCCCCGGAGAGGAGAGGGATTATGCGGCTTACAGCGTACGGGCGACTTCTATACGCTCGAAGCACTCGATCTGATCGCCGACCTTCACGTCGTTGTACTGCTTCACGGCGATACCGCACTCCATGCCGCCGCGCACTTCGTCCACCAGGTCCTTGAAGCGGCGCAGCGATTCCAGTTCGCCCTGGAAGATCACGGTGTTGTTGCGCAGCACGCGAATGGGCTTGCTGCGCTTGACCATGCCTTCCGTCACCATGCAACCGGCCACGGCGCCGAACTTGGAGCTGCGGAATACATCGCGCACCTGGGCGATACCGATGATTTCCTCGCGCACTTCCACGCCGAGCAGACCGGAAGCCGCCTGCTTCACCTGGTCGATCACGTCATAGATGATCGAGAAGTAGCGCACGTCCAGGCCGGCGGTGTCGATCACCTTGCGCGCCGATGCATCCGCACGCACGTTGAAGCCGATGATCAGCGCCTTCGAAGCCGCCGCCAGCGTGGCGTCGGATTCGGTGATGCCGCCGACGCCGGCCGCGATCACGTTCACCTTCACGTTCTCGTTGCCGATCTGGCTGAGCGACTCGCGCAAGGCCTGGACCGAACCCTGCACGTCGGCCTTGACCAGGATGTTGAGCGTCTGCTGCTCCACGCTCTGGCCCATCTGCGCCATGATGTCTTCGAGGCGATTGGCCTTGCTGACCATGCGCGTCTCGCGGCGCTTCAACTGACGCTCGGCCGCCACTTCGCGCGCCAGGCGTTCGTCGGCCACCACTACGAAGTCGTCGCCCGCTTCCGGCACGCCGGACAAGCCCAGCACCTGCACCGGAATCGACGGGCCGGCTTCCTGCACGGTCTTGCCGGTTTCGTCGATCAGCGCACGCATGCGGCCGTATTCGATACCGCATACGACGAAGTCACCGCGCTTGAGCGTGCCCTGCTGCACCAGCACCGTCGCGACCGGGCCGCGGCCACGATCCAGGCTGGATTCGAGCACCACACCGGAGGCCGGACCGTCTTCGACCGCGGTGAGTTCCATCACTTCGGCCTGCACCGAAATGGCGTCGAGCAGATTGTCGATGCCCATGCCGGTCTTGGCCGATACCGGCACGAACGGCGTGTCGCCGCCCCATTCTTCCGGAATCACTTCCAGATTGCCGAGGCCCTGCTTGACGTGGTCCGGATTGGCATCGGATTTGTCCATCTTGTTGATCGCGACGATCAACGGCACCTTGGCGGCGCGTGCATGCTGCACGGCTTCCTGCGTCTGCGGCATCACACCGTCGTCGGCGGCCACCACCAGCACCACGATATCCGTGGACTGCGCGCCACGCGCACGCATCGCGGTAAACGCGGCATGGCCGGGCGTGTCGAGGAAGGTGATCACGCCCTTGGGCGTTTCCACGTGATACGCACCGATGTGCTGGGTAATGCCACCCGCTTCGCCCGAGGCGACCTTGGTGCGGCGGATGTAATCGAGCAGCGAGGTCTTGCCGTGGTCGACGTGGCCCATGATGGTGACCACCGGCGGACGCGATACGCGCTCGCCTTCCAGCTCCGCGCTCTGCGTGTGCGCGGCCAGCGCGGCTTCAGCGCCCTGCTCGCTGGCTTCCACCGCCTTATGGCCGAGTTCTTCCACCACCAGCATGGCGGTGTCGCGGTCGATGGTCTGGTTGATGGTGGCCATCACGCCCATCTTGAAGAGCGTCTTGACCACTTCAGAGCCCTTGACCGCCATTCTCTGCGCGAGCTCGGCGACCACGTTGGCATCGCCCACCACCACTTCGCGCACGACTGGCGCGGTGGGCTTGGAGAAGCCATGCGCGCCGGAGGCGGCAGCATTGCCACTGCGCGAGGTTTCGCGCACGGACGATTTGCCGCCCTTGCCACGCTTGGAACGGCGCGCACGGTCGGCATCGGAAAGATGCAATTCGCCAGCGGCGAAGCGCTTGCCGCCGATCACATCGTCGCGTTCGCGGCCACCGTGCCGCGGCTTGGCGCGGTCGGCGGTGCTCGGAGCGGCCGCGGGAGCGGGCGCTGGGGCCGGCGCCGCAGCGGGCGCAGCGACTACGGGTTTCTTTTCGCGTTTACGCGGCTCGTGAATGCGCGGCAGGATCATGCCCAGCGAGCTGTGATCGATGCGCTGCACGGCAGCGGGTGATTCGGGCACTTTCTCTTCCTCCGGCTCAGCCGGTTGCGGTACATGCACCGCTTCTTGTTCCACGACGTTGGCGGGTTGCTGCTGCTCCGGCGCGGCCTGCGCTTCGGCGGCGGCTTGCGCGGCGGCTTCCTGGCGTGCGCGTTCGGCCGCCTCGGCCTCGCGCCGCGCGGCTTCTTCTTCGGCGCGCTGACGCGCTTCGTCCTGGCGCCGCTGTTCGGCGTCGACGCGATCCTGTTCTTCCTGCTCGCGCTGATGCTGGGATTCCTGCAGCCGGCGCAGCGCCTCTTCGCGTTCGGGCTCCACGCTCGCTTCTTCGGCGATCACGCTGCGCTTGACGTAGGTGCGCTTGGCGCGCACTTCCACGTTCACCGTCTTGGCGCTGGAGGATGTGCCGCGTCCACCGGGCGTAGATACCTTGAGCTCGCTGATCTTGCGGCGCTTCAAGGTGATCTGCCGCGGCGAGGAGTCCTCCGCCTCGACGGCGGCCTCGGCCTTGCCATGCGTGCGGCGCAGAAAGCCCAGCAGTTTCACCTTTTCGGTGCTGCTGATGACCTGCTCCGGATTCGAGAATTTCATGCCTGCCTCACCGAGCTGCGTCAGCAGCCGGTCGACGGGCATGCCCAGAACCTGAGCGAGTTGTTTGATTGTGACGTCCGACATCGTGATTCTTTCTCCGCCGTTCCCGCGCTTATCGTCCGTACAAAACTTGTTTTTCTAGAACATGTTCTTGCACGGCCACCTCCGTCCCTGGTGGAGACCCTTCGGCCTCCCGGCGCGCCCAATCCGGGGCGCTGCCGCCCGCGGTTAGCCGCCCTTCTCCAGCCGGGCAATCATCGGCGCACGTGCCGCCATGATGAGTGCCGCAGCACGATCCTCGTCCATGCCGTCGATGTCGATCATGTCGTCGACCGCGAGGTCGGCCAGATCGTCCACCGTGGCGACGCCGCGCTCAGCCAGCGCATAGGCGGTCGCCTCGTCCATGCCATCCAGCTCAAGCAGTTCCTGCGAGGGCTGATGTTCGTCGAGGTTTTCCTCGACCGCCAATGCTTCCGTGAGCAACGAGTCGCGGGCGCGGGCGCGAAGCTCCTCGACGATGTCCTCGTCGAAGCCTTCGATGGCCAGCAGTTCCGCGCTCGGCACGTAGGCGATTTCCTCGACGCTGGAAAAACCTTCCTGCACGAGGATGTTGGCGATTTCCTGGTCCACTTCCAGCTTGTCCATGAACAGCTGGCGAGCCGACTCCTGCTCCGCTTCGCTCTTGGCGGCGACCTGGTCCTGGGTCATCACGTTGAGCTGCCAGCCGGTGAGCTTGCTGGCCAGGCGCACGTTCTGGCCGCCGCGGCCGATGGCTTGCGAGAGCTTGTCCTCGGCCACCGCGATGTCCATCGAGTGCTTGTCTTCATCCATGATGATGGATTGCACTTCGGCCGGCGCCATCGCGTTGATCACGTACTGGGCCTGGTTCTCGTGCCACAGGATGATATCCACGCGCTCGCCGTTGAGCTCGTTCGACACCGCCTGCACGCGCGAGCCGCGCATGCCGATGCAGGCGCCGATGGGATCAGTGCGCGTGTCGTGCGCGACCACCGCGATCTTGGCGCGGTCGCCCGGATCGCGCGCGCAGCCCTTGATTTCCACCAGGCCCTGGCCGACTTCCGGCACTTCGAGCTTGAAAAGCTCGATCATGAATTCCGGCGCGGCGCGCGAAACGAACAGCTGCGGACCACGCGCTTCGGATTTCACTTCATGCAGATAGCCGCGTACGCGATCGCCGACGCGGTGCGATTCGCGCGGAATGGTCTTGTCGCGCGGAATGAAGGCTTCGGCGTTGCCGCCCAGATCGAGATAGACGTTGCCGCGCTCGACGCGCTTGACGATGCCGGTGACCAGCTCGCCCACGCGATCCTTGAACGCGTCGACCACCTGCTGGCGCTCGGCCTCGCGTACGCGCTGCACGATCACCTGCTTGGCGGCCTGTGCAGCAATGCGGCCGAATTCGGCGTTTTCAATCTGCTGCTCGATGAATTCGCCGATCTGCGCGCCGGGGCGCTCGTCTTCGGCATCCATCAGGCGCAGCTGGCGGAACGGGGATTCCATCTCGCCGTCATCGGCGATGACTTCCCAGCGACGGAACGTCTCGTAGTCGCCAGTGTTGCGATCGATGCTGACGCGAATATCCGGATCTTCATCTGGATAACGCTTTTTCGCAGCCGACGCCAACGCGGCTTCCATGGCAAGGAAGATCACGTCGCGCGACACGCCTTTTTCGTTGGCAACCGCATCAACCACCAGCAAAAGTTCTTTGCTCATTGCAACCACTCCGTGAACGCTGCTCCAGCGCTCCATCGACAGATTGACCTAGTTCTAACCTTTTTTCTTGCCCGACTTGCGACCGCCGGGTTTGGGCTGCGGCACGTAACCGAGCGCTGCCCAGTCCGGCACGATGCGCGCGCTTTCCACCGCATCGTGCTCGAATTGAAAAACCTTGCCTTCTGCTTCAAGACCGATCTGGCTGCCTTCCACCGAAACGACCTTGCCACGCAAGCGGCGGCGACCTTCCAGTGGCGCTTTCAGCAGCATCTTGACTTCCTGTCCGACCACTTTCGCGAACTGCTCAGCGGTAAACAGCGGCCGATCAATGCCCGGCGAAGATACTTCCAGCACGTAATGGCCCGGAATCGGGTCTTCCACGTCCAGCAGTGCGGAAAGCTCACGGCTGGCCGCTTCGCAATCGTCGAGATTGACCTCGCGCCCTTCGGCATCGATATACACGCGCAAAGTACTCTGCCCCTGCGAGGGGCTGAATTCCACACCGATGCATTCCAGCTGAAGATCCGCCAAAACCTCGGTAAAGCGTCGTGCTAGCGCTTGCGTGTCCAATCTCGTCGATACCGTTTCCGGAAACAAAAAATGGGCGCGAACGGCCCATTCCCTTACCTTGCCGATGTCCCGCTCTGCCAGCCAGGCCTTTCCCTGCGCACCATCAGCCCATTATGACCTGATAAAGCGCATCGCATCCTTGCGCCCAACAAAAAAGCCTCGCAAGGAGGCTTTCTTGTCCAAGAAAGATCTGGTAGCGGGGGTAGGATTCGAACCTACGACCTTCGGGTTATGAGCCCGACGAGCTGCCAGACTGCTCCACCCCGCATCAGAGTCCGAGAATTCTAACGATCTGGCCAGATTCTTGCAAGCCCAAATCGCAAACTTTTCTCATGCATGCGTGAGTGAATCACTCTCCTCACCCTACGAAGGCCTGCTTGCACCAACTCAACAGCGGCCCCCAATAAAGGCCCAGCGCAAGCAGCACCAACGCATTCAACGATAAAGCCACGCGCAGTGTGAAATCGGGTTGAAGACGCACTTCGGTGCCTGCTTCGGGCTTGTCGAAGTACATCACCTTGACCACGCGCAAGTAGTAATACAGGCCGATGATGGCGAACACCGCACCAACAATCGCCAGCCACAGCATGTTCGCGTGGATAGCCGCCTGCAGCACCAACAGCTTGGCGAAGAAACCGAACATCGGCGGCACACCCGCCAGCGAGAACAGCGCGAGCATCATCAGGAACGCCATCCACGGCGCGCGCTGATTCAGGCCTTTGAAGTCGTCGATGTTCTCGCATTCGAAGCCGGCGCGGCTGAGCGCGAGAATCACGCCGAAGGCCGCGGTGGACATCAGCGCGTAGCTCACCGCGTAGAACATCGCCGCCGAATAGCCTTCCGGACCCGCGTTCACCAGACCCAGCAGCAAGTAGCCCATGTGTGAGATGGTCGAGTAGGCAAGCAGGCGCTTGAGGTTGCTCTGCACGATCGCGACCACGTTGCCGATCGCCAGCGACAGCACGGCGAGCGCCGCCAGCATGATCTGCCAGTGCTGGGCGAAGTCACCCATGCCGGTGGCGAGCAGGCGGAACGCCATGCCGAACGCGGCCAGCTTGGAAGCGGAGCCGATGAAGGCCGTCACCGCCGTGGGCGAACCTTCATACACGTCCGGAATCCACATGTGGAACGGTGCGACACCGAGCTTGAACGCGACGCCGATCACCATGAACACCAGGCCGAACACCAGCAGGTGCGGCATCGCGCTGTGCGGCGCAGCGGTATGCAACTGCATCAGATCCAGCGTACCCGTGGCGCCGTACACCATCGACATGCCGTACAACAGCATGCCGGACGACAGCGCGCCCAGCACGAAGTACTTGATGGCGGCTTCGGAAGAAAGGCTGGAATCGCGGTTCAACGCCACCAGCGCGTACGAAGACAGCGTCAGCAGTTCCAGGCCCAGGTAGACCATGACCAGGTTGCCGGCCGAAACCAGCAGCATCACGCCGATCACGGCGAAGATCATCAGCGTGTAGAACTCGCCCACATACAGTTGGCGGTCGCGCATGTACGGCCGGCCGTAGATGAAAACCAGGATGGTCGACAGCAAGGCGAACAGCTTCAGGATCGTGCTCAGGCCGTCGCGAATGAACATGCCGTTGAACGCGGTCACCGTGCCGGGCTGAAAACGCAGCACGAGATAGCCAGTGACGACCAGCACGCCGATGGAAAGCCAGTGCAGGTAAACGCGCTCGGCCGGCTTCATGAAGGCGTCGGCCAGCAGGAGAATGCACGCTGCCGTCACCAGAAAGAATTCCGGCAGCATGATCAAAATGTCGTTGATAGTCGGCATGGTCGTCTCGATCAGACCTTGTGAATAGCGAGCACTTGCACGAGCTGGTTCACCGAGGTGTCCATCAAGTGCGTGAGCGGCTCGGGCCATACGCCCAGCACCAGCACCGCGACGGCGAAAGCGCCCAGTACGAACCACTCGCGGCCGTTGATATCAGTCATTTCCGCCACATGCGGATTGGTGACTTCACCCCACAACACGCGCTTGACCAGATACAGCGTGTAGGCCGCGCCGATGATCAGGGTGAAGGCGGCGAACAGCGCGATCCATGGATTGGCGCTGAAGCTGGACAGGATCACCATGAATTCGCCCACGAAACCGCTGGTGCCCGGCAGGCCGCAGTTGGCCATGGCGAAGAACACGTAGAAGAAGCCGAACCAGGGCATCACGTTGATCACGCCGCCGTAATCCTTGATCAGGCGGGTGTGCAGGCGGTCATACAGCACGCCGATGCACGAGAACATCGCGCCGGAAACGAAGCCGTGCGAGATCATCTGCACCATCGCGCCCTGCAGGCCCAGGCGCGCGGCATCGGTATTGCCCTGCTCGCGCACCAGCATGAAGGCGATGAACACGCCCAGCGTCACGAAGCCCATGTGTGCCACGGACGAGTA
>Ga0209677_101098_pt1 | contig 12714 bp, 17 predicted proteins | sample AraplaCvi_mCL_r2_2_FD_184285 | JGI IMG/M metagenome (GOLD analysis project Ga0209677, IMG submission 184285) | Arabidopsis root microbial communities from North Carolina, USA - plate scrape CL_Cvi_mCL_r2 (SPAdes) (version 2) | ecosystem: Host-associated > Plants > Roots > Endosphere | place: USA... | reverse complement strand
CGATCGCGCCGTTGATGCGGCTGCGCATCGCGGCGTCGAGTTCAACGCCCGGCCGCAGCGCCACGAACAGCGGCATGTAGCTCTGGCGCCCGAGATATTCGAGGTCGACAACCAGCGAGTCCAGCACCTCCGGCAGCGCCTCGATCGCGGAATACAATTCGCTCGTACCCATCCGCAGGCCATGGCGGTTGATGGTGGCGTCGCTGCGGCCATAGATGACGCAGGAGCCGTCCGGCTCGATCTTCAGCCAGTCGCCGTGGCGCCAGACCGGCCCGCGGCCGCTGCCGTCGAAATTGTCTGGGTAGGTCTCGAAGTAGCTGGCGCGATAGCGCGCATCACCTTCGTCGTTCCAGAACCGCAGCGGCATCGAGGGCAGGGGCTCGGTGCAGACGAGCTCGCCGACTTCGCCTGTCGTGGGGCGACCGTGCTCGTCGAACGCCTCGACCGCGCAGCCGAGCAGTCGGCACTGCATGGCCCCGGGGGTTGAGGGCAGCTCGCGATTGCCGCCGATGAAGGCGCCGGCGAAGTCGGTGCCGCCGGAGATGTTCGCCCACCACATGTCGCGTTGCGCGTTGCTACCGTTGGTCTCGGACAGAGCCGCAAAGCGGGCGTTGAACCACGCTTGCGTGTCGGCGCTGAGCGGCGAGCCGGTCGAGCCGAGCGCGCGCAAATGAGAGAGATCGCCGCAGGATGCGAGATCGATATCGGCCTTCATGCAACTCGCGAAGAACGCCGCGCCGGCGCCGAAGAAGGTCGCCTTCGACTGGCTGACGAAGCGCCACAGCGTGGTCCAGTCGGGCTTGTCCTTCGACCCGCCCGGGCTGCCGTCGAAGATGCAGCAGGTGGTGCCATTCAGGAGGCCGGCGGCCTGCGAATTCCACATGATCCAGCCGGTCGTGCTGTACCAGTGGAAGCGCTCACCGAGCGAGTTCGGCTGGTAGCTGCGGCCGACATCATTATGCAGCACCGCCAGCGGCAGGCCGACCAGCATGACGCCGCCGTGTCCGTGCACGATCGGCTTCGGCAAGCCGGTGGTGCCGCTGGAATAGACGATCCAGAGCGGATGATCGAACGGCAGCCAGGCCGGCTCGAACGCGTCGATCGCGGCGCTTTTGTTGGCGAGGATCGTCGCGAGCTGAGGATCCGCGGCCATGCTCGAGCCGCTGTGCCGAATGACGTGCTGAACTGATGGCAGCGACCGCCTGAGCTCCTCGACCACTCCAGTGCGGTCATGCCGCCTGCCGGCGTAGGTGACCGCGTCGCAGGCGATCAGCACTTTCGGCTCGATCTGCCGGAAGCGGTCGATCACGGCCGGAGCGGCCATATCGGGCGCGCAGATGCTCCAGATCGCGCCCAGGCTGGCGCTGGCGAGGAAGGCAATGATCGCCTCCGGGATGTTCGGAAGGTAGGCCGCGATGCGGTCGCCGGGGCCGACGCCCTGCGCCTGCAGGTGCACGGCGAGCGCCGCGGCCTGCCGGCGCAGCTCCGGCCAGCTCAGCTCCCTCAGCACGCCATCTTCGCCCGTGCTGACGATCGCCGGCAACCCGGCCGCATGGGCTGGCGCGACGTGGCGGAACACCTGATGCGCATAGTTGACCGTCGCGCCGGGAAACCACACCGCGCCGGGCATCTTGCGCGTCGCCAACACGGCGTCGAATGGCGTTGCCGATTGCAGGTCGAAATAGTCCCAGATCGTCCGCCAGAATGCATCGAGATCGGTCACGGACCATCGCCGCAGCGCCTCGTAGCTGTTGAAGCTCAGGCCGCGCTGCTGCTCGAGCCAGCGGCGGTAGAGGGTGATCTGGGGGACGAATGGCGGTGTCATGATCCTTGACGCTATCCTCGGTCTCTTGGCAGCATTGGAGCCGCACGCGGACCCAGGAAGGCAGGGCCGCGGCGGCTCGAGTCCGAGAGTAGCATGGCAGGCCGCGACCGCCAGCGTAAGCGGCCGGCGTTCAGGTCAGTGGGACAGTGATTGGCAAACGGCGCCGCGCGGGTCGGGCGCGTCGTCGTGGCCGAACCGACGCACCCCGTCGCGCCGCTCAGGCCGTCATTCCGCGGGGACGCTGGGCGCGAGCCCGGTGACTTCAGCCGAGGGCTGCTCGCTCAGCCAGCGGTACATCAGTCCGCCGAGCGCGCCGCCGAGCAGCGGCGCCACCCAGAACAGCCAGAGCTGCGCCAGAGCCCAACCGCCCACGAACAGCGCCGGGCCGGTGCTGCGCGCGGGATTGACCGAGGTGTTGGTGATGGGAATGCCCACCAGATGGATCAGCGTCAGGCACAGCCCGATGGCGATCGGCGCAAAGCCGACCGGTGCCTTGCCGTGGGTTGCCCCCATGATGACGAACAGGAACATCGTCGTGAGCACGACCTCGGCCAGGAAGCACGGGAACAGGCCGTATTGCCCCGGCGAGTGCGCGCCAAAGCCATTGGCGGCAAAGCCCTTGCTGACATCGAAGTCGGGCGCGCCGCTCGCGATCACATACAGGATCGCCGCGGCGACGACGGCACCGATGACCTGGGCGATCACATAGGGCGCCACGTCCCGAGTCGGGAACCGGCCGCCGGCCCATAGCCCGACCGTGACCGCCGGGTTGAGATGGCACCCGGAGATATGGCCGATCGCATAGGCCATCGTCAGCACCGTGAGGCCGAACGCGAGCGAGACGCCGACAAGTCCGATTCCGACTTCAGGGAATTTCGCAGCGATGACCGCACTGCCGCAGCCGCCGAAGGTCAGCCAGAAGGTCCCGATGGTCTCGGCCGTGCATTTCTGGATGGTCGCGTTGCTCATGTGCTCCTCCTTGGTGGCTCCGACCGAACGATGAATTGAAGCGGCGAGACAGAGGGCAGGCGATGCAGTCTTGGAGATGCAGTCTTGGATCAACGAGTCTTGGATCAACGAGTCTTGGATCAACGCGTCTTGGATCGATGCAGTTTTGGATCGGAGGCTCGCGTTGCGCAACAGCGCCTTTGCCGGAACAAGCGCGCGCGTCAACCGACCGGTGGAATTATACAACCTCAACGAGAGCCTTCAAGGGGCTTTGCGTGGGCGCGTTCGCGTGCGAAACAAACCGTTAACCGTACCGGCTGTAAGTCGTCGTTGCCTCCAGGGACAGACGATGCATCCTCGCACCCAGATCAAGATCAAGATGCCGCCCATGGAACACATCAACGCCAGGATGGAACGTGTGCTGGACGAGACCTGTCGGGCGCTGCCCTATGGCGGCGATCACGAGGTCCGCGCCTTCATTGCCAGGAAGCTGGCAGACGCCGCCTTGATCGGCCACACGCTGCTCGGCGAACTTGGCATCGTGGCGCGCAAGGCCTTAGCTGATTACCAGCACGGACGGCATTTCGAGCCCAGCTAAGGTTTGATCTTCGCGGCGAATGGAACGGCTCGCGCTCTGCGCAGGCTACCGGCCTACCGCGACGGCGGTGTCGGCAGCCGTTCGGGATGATAGTCGCCTGGAGAAGGCTCGCGTGGTGGCTTGCGATCGTCGGGCTGCGACAGCATGAGCGTCGCCTCGAAGAGCATCCCCGGCGCTTCGTCCGCGCGGCCCGTGCAGGCGATCAGCGCCTCGCTGCACTTGCCGGCCAGCCGAAGCGTCATCTCGTCGATGCCGAAAATCGTGGGATGTCCCGTCGTGTGGCGCCTGGTTCGGACCACCGCGGTGAGGCGGTCGCCCGCGACTTGGTAGAAGCCGGAATAGGTGAGAATGCTGTCTCCACCGGTGATGCTGCCCGCCTCGAGATGCGCGACGCCGGTCCCTTGGCCCGCTTGCGTCTTGAACCAGGCCGCGTACGTGCCTTCCCTGAACATCCGTCTTGTCTCGTTGGTCGCTATCGACATCGTCATCGGAGCTGCGATGGCGGATCCTTGCCTGGCACGCTCATTCCTCCCCAACCGGCGGATCGTCGCCGCCGTCTCGCAAGCTCGCAGCGCAGCCTTTCCAGGCGACCAGCACGGCGGCCTTGGCTTTCGGCAGCGTCGAGGCCGCGCCGTTGGCGACGACGGTTTTACCGACCAGAATACGCCAGCTCCAGACCAGTGGTTGACGAGCCACGTCGCAGTGCACCTGGCCCAGCGCCCGCATTCGACGGTTGAGGACGACGAGATAGCCGGAAGGTTGCGTGCCGGCGGCGGTTGGCTCGAAGGTCTTGCGGTGGAACATTGATCTATCCGCCGCCAGGATTTCGATTGGCTGCGCCTGCGCCGAAACGAGGCCGCCGGCGCAGGTGGGGACGCGCCGGCGGCCCGCTCACCTTGGGCGGCCAAGGTGGGTTCCCACATTGGGGCGTGGGAACAATGTCGACGCGTGGCCGGCTTCTGGCGTCTAGCACGATGCGTCGCGGCTGATTTTCTGTGCAATGGCGCGCTCGACCTCATTGGCCAGCATTTTCAGGTGCTCTGCCAAACGATTGAACAGATCGCGCTTGGCGACATCGGTCGCCAACCGGCTGATCAGCTCGCACTCGGCGGCGTCCCTGAGAAGCTTCTCGAGGTGAGCCTCCATGTCCTGCACGGCTCGTCCTCCCGAACTGCCACTTTTTCCCGGTTGGAGCTTAGCAGCTCCGCTGCCGGTGCCAACAATTTTGATGACAGTATAATGACATTGCGCTCTGCAAAACGTGGAGCGAACCTCAGCGCCATCAGCGCAGGATTGGGTGCGGATGTGCATCGCTCCGGGCCTTGCATCTGCAACACGATTCTCAGCAGGCGTAATGATAGGAAGCGTTCGCGCTCGTTCGTGTATCATTTGATATGAGGTTCGCACCTCATGCGAGTCCGAAGTTCCGATAACTAACCGCGCGGTCCCCAGAGGATGATGGCGGCGCCGACGAGACAGATGCCGGCGCCGGTGATGTCCCAGCGGTCGGGCCGCGCGTGCTCGATCGCCCACAGCCATGCCAGCGAGGCGACGATATAGATGCCGCCATAGGCGGCGTAGGCGCGCCCCGCGGCCTCGCTCTCGACCAGCGTCAGCAGTGAGGCAAAGGCAATCAGCGAGAACAGGCCGGGCAACAGCCACCACGCGGATTTGCCGAGGCGCAGCCACGCCCAGAATGCAAAGCAGCCCGCGATCTCGGCGAGCGCCGCGCAGACATAAACGATACTTGTTTTCATGCGATCGACGTTTCCACACGATCCGCCGCCGTTCAAGGCAGCGGATCGCCCGAGTGCATGATCAGGCCCGAAGCGCGTGGATCAGCGGCTTCTCGATCAGCGGCCACAGCAGCGAGACCGTCACGAGCAGCGTCGAGGCCGTCATCATCGCAAGCGTGCTCATTGACGGCTTGCGTCCGGTCCGGCGCATCTGCCAGGCGAGCCAGCCCCACGCGCCGATGACTGCGATGACGGAGAGAGCCATGAGCCACCAGCGCATATGAATGAAAGCTGACAGCAGCGGGCCGATGCTGGCGAGAATTGTCGCCGGCAGCGTGAAGGGCAGCACGCAGCAGGCGCCACAGGCGAGCGCACCGCTGGACAATGTCATCGCCGCGGCGCCGGCGGCCTTGGCTCCGGTGGGCCCCTGCGCCGCCGGCTTTGCGGCACCGGCGCAGGCGCATGATGGAGTGAGCGTGCAGGTGACGGGCTGTATCTCGGCGATCGTCATGTCAGTCTCCTTCGGGCCGTTGATTGCGAGCTTGCCGCGACCGTACATGCTCAAGTAACTTGAGGTTCAAGCGAAAAGAGATGCGGGGTCGATGAAGCCATGAAGCCTCTCAGGATTGGCGCGCTCGCCAAGTACACCGGCACCAACGCGCCGACGATCCGCTACTACGAGGAGATCGGGCTCTTGCCGTCGGCGGGTCGCCAGGCCGGCAACCAGCGCGTCTACGGCGAGGCCGACGTGAAGAGCCTGACCTTCATCCGGCGCTGTCGCGAGTTCGGCTTCTCGATCGAGCAGGTGCGCGCGCTGTTGGCGCTGGTGCAGAATCCCGCGAGCTCATGCACCGACGCGCGCGATCTCGCCGCGACCCATCTTGTGACGGTGCGCGCCAAGCTCGCGGAGCTGAAGGCGCTCGAACGCAGCATCGCCGCGTTCGTCACCAACTGCGACGCCACGTGCGCCGGCGGCGCCGCGCCCGATTGCGTGATCCTCGATGATCTCTCGAACGGGTGCGGCGCGCCTGGTTCGAATCACCGGCGGACGAGGGGAGAGCGTCAGAGGCCAAAACTCTCCTGCGCAGTGTAGGTGACGGCCTCGATCTTGTTGCCGTCGGGATCGCGCACGAACGCGGCGTAGTAGTTGGCGTTGTACTGCGCGCGAATGCCGGGCGCGCCGTCGTCGGTCCCGCCGTTCTCGATCGCGGTCTGGTGGAAGCGCCGCACCGTCTCCCGGTCCGGCGCCTGGAATGCGACGTGCACGCCGTTGCCGGCGCTGGCCGGACGGCCGTCGACCGGCGTCTCCAGGCTGAACACGATATCCGACGCGCCGTAATGGACCGCGCGCGACGATGCCTTCAAAACGCGGAAGCCTATCAGCGCCGTCAGCGGATCATAGAACGCCCTGGCGCGGGCGACGTCATTGGTGCCGAGGGAGACGTGATGGATCATGTGCGGTGCTCCTGCCCGGACCGCTTGGAGAGCGTGTCCTCTCGCCTGCAACTAGGATCGTTCGGAAGCGCGCTGTCTGTCCAGCTCGCGCAGGTAGCTGAGGCCGCAGACCGTCAGCCGGCCGGGATCCCGGACGCCTTCTTCGGCGAGCCTGCGAATATGCCGCGCGAGGTCGCGCCGCATGCCCTGGTCCAGATCGTGTCTGGCCACGCGGCGATAGATCTTCATCGCTCGAAAGAGCGGTTTTGCGATTTCGACTTGGGGCATCCTGGTCAACTGGCGGACCCCGCTCTTGTTCCGAACATTGACAGGCATCATTATCTGACTTAAGTCAGATAACATGCTCGATCCGGTCTCCCGCATTCGCCGCTTTAACCGTGCTGTCACCGCTGAGGTCGGCGCGCTCGACACCTCCTTCCTGGGGCGCGGCCGGCCGCTCGGCGCTGCGCGCGTGCTCAACGCGATCGGGCAGGGCCGGGGGGACGTCGCGGAGCTGCGCGACTATCTCGGCCTCGACTCGGGGCTGACGAGCCGTCTGTTGCGCGGCCTGGAGGACGAGGGTCTCATCAAGACCGTCCCGCACCGCGATGATGCGCGCCGGCGCGTGGCAAAACTCACCAGCGCCGGCCGGCGCGAATTCGACGCTTATGAGGCGCTGTCGAATGCGCAAGCCGAAGCGCTTCTCTCCCGGCACGCCAAGCCGGACGCGTTGTTGGCTGCGATGGACCTGGTCGCGGCCGCGCTCGGTCGCCGCCGCATCAGCATCGAGCAGACAGATCCGAGAAGCGAGGCGGCGCGCTATTGCCTCGGCGAATATTACCGCGAGCTGTCACGGCGTTTCAAAGGCGGCTTCGACGTCTCGCTGTCGCGCGATCCCGACGCGGCCGACATGATCGCGCCGCGCGGCGCCTTCTTCGTCGCGATGTCGGACGGCCTGCCGCTCGCCTGTATCGGGCTCAAGGGGCACGGCGGTGACTCCGCCGAGATCAAGCGGCTGTGGGTCTCGCCATCGGCGCGCGGCCTCGGCATCGCGCGGCGGCTGATGGACGCGGCCGAGGAGGCCGCGCGCAGCCTGTCGATCAAGGTGCTTCGCCTCGATACCAACAGCGCATTGGCCGAGGCCGGCCAGCTCTATCGCAGCACCGGCTGGACCGAGATCGAGCGCTTCAACGACGATCCCTATCCGGATCTGTTCTTCGAGAAGCAGCTCTGACGGCACACGCGCGTTCGAATCACCGCGCCTTCACCGGCCGATTGGCGTGGCTTGTCTGCGGCACACCGCGGTTGAGCGACATATGCGAATGCACCGCACAGCCAGCCGCCGGCATTTTTGGCAAACACCATGGTGGCCCGGCCGGGCCGCGGAAATGATGTGCCAACGGCGTGATAGCCGGTGCTCGTCCACGGCGCGATCACGGTCGCCATCTGGCCGTCTGACGAGGCCAGCACCGAGGTCTGCGCGAGCACGAAACGGAAGTCGCTCGTCTTCGGCCAGACATTGTCCCACTGCGTCGCAATCCATTCATCGATGCCAGGGATGACATCGTTATGCGTGCCGAAAGCCAGCACATCCGGATGGAAGAGCGGCCTCGCCGAGGCATAATCGACGTCACGGACATGGCCCGCAAAGACTTCGAGCCACCGATGGAAGAACTGCGTGAGCTCCGTGGTTGCGGTCGGCAGGGGATCCATGGCTTGCTCCATCTTCGTCACCTGATGGCGTGCATCAGCCTGATAGCGTCTGGTCGGCAATCGCGTTTGCGAGCGCGATCGCGCGCGGCACGAAGCTCTCCACGTCGAGATATTCCTCCGGCGTATGTGCCAGACTGCCGACGGGGCCGGTCGCGCACAGCGTCGGCGTGCCCACCGCCGAGGTGAAGCCGGAATCGGCGCAACCGCCGGTCGATTCACCCTCCAGCGTCAATCCCGCTCGCAGCGCGGCCTGCTGGTAATGCTTGAGCAGGCGGGCATCGCCGTCGGTCTGTTCGAGCGGCAGGAATTCGCCCTTGATCGTCAGGGTCGCGGACGTGCCCGGCACATGCTCGGTCGCCACGATGCGCTCGATCGCAGTGATGATGCGGTCGCGATCGACGTGGCGTGCATAGCGCATGTCGATCTCGCCGTGCGCGGTAGGCGCGACCGTGTTGACGGACTGTCCGCCCGAGATGAGACCGACATTGAGCGTGATCCCGAGCGCAAGGTCGGTCAGATCGGCGATCGCGACGGTCTTGTGCGCCAGCGCGTGAATGGCGCTGTGGCCGGCCTCGAAATTGGCGCCGGAATGCGCCGCTCGGCCTGCAACATCCAGGATCATGAAGACGCCGCCCTTGCGCCGGCTGACGACGTTGCCGTTGGCGCGCCCAGGTTCTGAGTTGTAGACCGCGCGTGCGCCCTGCGCCGTCTCCTCGATGATGCCACGCGACTGCGGCGATCCGATCTCCTCGTCGGAGGTCAGGAGCGCGACCAGCGGCGCGGAATTGCCGCCGAACTTCTTGAACGCGGCCAGCACGAAGGCGTTGAGCACCAGGCCGCCCTTCATGTCGCACACGCCAGGACCATAGGCGCGGCCGTCTTTGACGGCGAACGGGCGCCGCGCCGCCTCGCCCTTCGGAAACACGGTGTCGCGGTGGCCCATCAGCACGATCGGCGCATTGCCCGGTCCGGGAATGCGGGCGCGGAAGATGTCGCCCGAGATGTCTCGCGGAAAACGCTCGACCTCGATGCCGTGGCTTGTGAAGAATTCCTCGAACGCTTCGCCGACTGCGTCGACGCCGGCCTTGTCATAGGAGCCGCTGTCGATGTTGACCACCCGCTCCAGCAACTTCAGCATCGGCTCGCGCTGTGAGGAAAGCCAGGACCGGATCTGTTCAGACATGGGCGACATATTCCTTCTCGAAGCGCGGCGAAGCGGCAACGTTCGTTACCATCAATCAGGCGCGGGCCGCGACGATTTTTCGGGTTGATGGCCTGGTGGACTGTCGGCGAAATCGACGGGCCACCATGATCCCGTTCGACTATGAGGCCGAGGTCGAGGACGTCGAGCGCCTGTGGGGCGCAAAAGGCGGGCACGTGAACGTCAGCGCCGGCAGCTTGTCGCATTTTCGTGCGGAAATGCAGGTATCGCGCTTTTGGCGTGTGCTCTAGCTCGCTGTTGACCTCAGGGAGGCCGAAAATGGCCAAGCCCCCTCAAGACGAGAATGAACTGCTGGCGCAACTAAAACGCCACGACGTCGCTGATATTGTCGGCGTGGTCGGTCGGCTTGGCGCCTGGGCGTCGCAATTCCCGGGTGGGGCGCAAAAACTGATGTTCACCCTCGAACCCTGGCGAAGGGCCGGCGGTGCGGTCCAAAACCGCAAGCTGACGATCCGTGGTGGCGTGAGCGAGGCAGCATGTGTTTCGGCGCTGACGCTGATCAAGGCTCTCGACGTTGTGCGCGTCCAGGCGCGGGTGGTGGAGGAGAGTGTATTCGGAGCGCCGCAAGGCGAACTCGTCGAGATCGTCGCCGTCATGTATGATGGCGACGCCGACCTCGCCAGCCGTGCGGCGGAACTGGGCCGGCCTGTCAGGGTCAAGGACGACAGGTTCGGCTTGTTCACACTGGATCAGTTCAACTGCTTCGAGAACGACGCAACGTGGAAGTCGGACCAAGTGGTGTTGAGCCTGAAGATGTCTGGCTGTGACAACGTCGAGCGACTGATGACGTTGGCGCACACATTGTGGGACGCACAGGACAAATGGGACCGCGCCGTCCGTGAATGCGCCGTCATTAATCTTCTCGAACTCAAGAATGAGAATTGGCTCGCAGACGACGAGGAGGAGGTCACTGCCGAGGAATTCTTCGAACGAATCACGCCGGAACAGATCGTCGTGTATCACACCGGCCGCTTCGAGTTCTGGTGCAATGACGACGACATGTTCGGAGGGCACACCATCGAGGTCATCGGAAACCTGTTTGATGGCGCGCAGTCGGCCGATATTCAGGGATAGATCAACCGGGGTGCTTTTGAAACCAAGAGGCCGCGGGGGACGGCCTCTTGGTTTCGGCAACATCGACCACGACGCGACCGCATTGCCGGGCTGTGAGGTCGTCACGTCACCAATGGCAGGCAGCCCGGACCGGCGCGATGGCTCCCTCGATGCCCGCCAATTTGAACAACGCTTCAGACGTACCCATCGCTCCCGCATCGCCACGGATATAGAATTCGTTGGCACCGAGCAGCGATTTGATGAACGGAAGTGTCGCGGCGCTCTGCCACGTTCCGTAGCTCTGGTAGTCCTGCGAGATGCCCCATCGTTCTTTCTTGATGGAAGAGTCGCCGATTCGATATTGCACGCTGATGGTGTGCTCCATGCCGTCCACGATATCGCTATAGGCCACGAAGAGGTCGGTCTTGCCTTCTCGGCAACGAATGATCAGCGCAGCGTGTTGGGCAAGACCGCTGCTGGCAAACCGACTGATCTTGGCGGTCGCGGCCGGCAGGATCGCGGTCTCGGTCTTGCTGTTATCCAGACCGGAGACGGTCTCCTTGTTGGACCAGCCGGTCTGATCCTCTGATACGGTCAACTCGTCACTTGTCGGCTTCTTGGCGGCGAGAGCCGGGGTTTGCTGCGCCGGCATCTGGGGCTGCGACGGGGCAGGTGCTGCTGCATGCTGCCCGAAGGCCTTGTCGTAGCAAGCGAGACGGTCGATGTCGCCGCGGATGTTGGCGCAGGCCTGCAACTGGCCCACTGCATCATCCCCTTCGGCCGATGCGGACTGCGTTGCAATGCCAAGACAGCAGGCGGCCGTCAGCAAGGCTGCGGCGATCGGCAATGCTTTTACCACGGACATCCCTCCCGGACGGCTTTTGCGGCCGCCTTGATACCATCGAGCTTGAACAACGCTTCCGATGTCCGGCCATTGCTGCCGGTTGCTCGCACGAAGAAATCGGCCGCCGGCTCGAGTTGATTCACGAGCGACGTCGTCGTTGCAGTCTGCCAAGACCCGAAACTCGTTTGGTCCTCGGAGCGCGACCACGCGCCCTTGGTCGGAGCATTCGTGCCGATCCTGTACTGCACCGGAATCGCGTCGTCGGATCCGGTCACCGCAAGATCAAAGGACACGAAGATCTGCGCCTGGCGTTCTTTGCAACGCAGGACGAGCACGGGGCCCCGCTTCACCCCGGGCTTTCCGATCAAGCCGACATTGCCGCTTTCCGCGGGAAGCGACAGCACGATGATCTTGGAGTTGTCGAGGCCATCGACTTCATCATTGCGAACCCAACGGCCGAGACTGCCGCCATCCTCCGAGCTGCCGTGCGATCCCGCTGCGCTGGTTGCGGGAGCCGTTGCAGCGGGCGCGGTTGCGGAATTGTCCGGCGGTGATGCTGTCTTGTTCTGCGACGTGTCGCTGCTGCGGACCTGCCGGCTCAGATCGTCATAGCAGGACAGACGCTGGAGGTCGGACGAAATTCCTGCGCACATGGCGATCGTCTTGGTGGCGTCCTCCTGCGTGCCCTGCGCCCGTATCGTTCCGCCAACGAATAGAGCGACAATCGCGGCAGCCATATTTGTCAAAAAGGTCTCGGAACGCCTCATGCTGCACTCGCCTCTTATTTGATCCGAACCAGCTCCAAGTTGCGTCAGGCTAGGCGAAAATGTGGAGCAACTTTGACGGATCTCACATGGAGTGGGGGACTCCGTAGCCAAATGCGGTGAGCATCATTGGTGCAGTGGCATCATTGGGCACTTTTGGTGCCGGCACCGTTTGATTGGAATATACGGAACCGCAAACGGGGCCATAACGCGCGCGAGCTAGGCAAGGTTCTGGATGCGACGGTGATCGACCTTCGCGCGAAACGCGAACTCATCTGCGTCCACCCTTTTTCGTTCGGAGCCTCCGCAGTGTAAGCGCGTCTCGTCGCGTGTGGGAGTTGGAAGTTTCGCGCACTGTCGCGATGATCCCGTTGGACGTGTCACGCCAACGGGATGGCTACCGATCTTCTGATGCATTGACCGAGGCAGACTCGCCCACCGCAAGCACGGCACGACGTGCAACAGTCCTCAATCGGTGGTGAGTGCCCAGATGGCGCTGCTTATGATCCCTATCCCAGACTGATGACGCGGGACGCATAATTTTGAACAATGTCCGCCGTGGCTAAACTCGGCGGAA
>Ga0209677_101097_pt1 | contig 12715 bp, 12 predicted proteins | sample AraplaCvi_mCL_r2_2_FD_184285 | JGI IMG/M metagenome (GOLD analysis project Ga0209677, IMG submission 184285) | Arabidopsis root microbial communities from North Carolina, USA - plate scrape CL_Cvi_mCL_r2 (SPAdes) (version 2) | ecosystem: Host-associated > Plants > Roots > Endosphere | place: USA... | reverse complement strand
CCATGGCCACGAACAAGGGCGCCAGCGGCGCCCTTGTTCGTGGCCATGGCGTGATTCTAGGTTTGAAGTCCGGGCGGACCGTGCGCATTTTCTGGATATAAACACAGTCTTTTCCGCCGGGCGATTTTCGGCGGACGCCGTAGAGTGGGCACATGTCCCCCGCCGCCCCGCTTCCGCCCTCCGACGGCCACCCCCACGTCGCCGAGCCGTCCGACTGGGTCGTGCGCTGGACGCCGCTCCTGCCACCCGGCGCGCGCGTGCTGGACGTCGCCTGCGGGCACGGGCGACACGTGCACTGGTTCGCCAAGGCTGGCCACCAGCTGACGGCGATCGACCACCAAGCCGCCCTGCTCGCGCCGCTGGCCGGCCTGGCCGACACGATCACCGCAGACCTGGAGGCCGACGCCTGGCCGCTGCCGGGCCGACGCTTCGACGCCGTCGTGGTCACCAACTATCTCTGGCGACCGCTGTTTCCGGCGCTGCTGGCCGCCGTGTCGCCCGGCGGCCTGCTGATTTACGAAACCTTTGCACAGGCGCACGCGGCGCTCGGGCGTCCGCGGCGCCCCGAATTCCTGCTGCGGCCCGGCGAGCTGCTGCAGCTCGTGGGCGCCTCCGCGCCCGCCCCCGGGAGCGCCTCGTCCACCTCTGAAACGTGGCGCGTCATCGCCTTCGAGGAGGGGCGGTTGCAGGCCCGCGGGGACATGCCCGAACGAGAGGTCCAGCGCATCGTCGCCCGTCTGGGGACACGCCCCTCGGGCGCGCCGGATCTCCTGGCCCCGCCGGGCTAAAATCGCAGGATTGCCGCCGAAGTCACGGAACGTTCATACGGATGAGCGCTCTGATCGTCCGCGGCCCCGGCCTCATCCGGCGGACGTGCCGCGCACGCCCGGCCCCAGAACCTCCAAGGAACGCGAATGGAAAGAATTGTCGGCAGCATCGTGGCGCTCGTCACCCCGATGCACGAGGACGGCAGCGTCGACTACGACACGCTGCGCGCGCTGGTCGACTGGCACGTGGCCGAGGGCACCGACTGCATCGTCGCCGTGGGCACCACGGGTGAATCGGCGACGGTCAGCGTCGAGGAACATGGCGAGGTCATCCGCGTCTGCGTCGAACACGCCGCCGGCCGCATTCCCATCATGGCCGGCGCGGGCGCCAACTCCACGCTGGAGGCCATCGAGCTGTCCAGGCATGCAAAGAAGGTCGGGGCCAGCTGCACTCTGCAGGTCGTGCCGTACTACAACAAGCCGTCGCAGGAAGGCATCTACCGGCATTTCGCCAAGATCGCCGAGACGGTCGACATCCCGATGGTGCTGTACAACGTGCCGGGCCGCACGGTGGCCGACATGCAGCACGACACCGTCGTCCGCCTGGCGCAGGTGCCGGGCATCGTCGGCATCAAGGAGGCCACCGGCAGCATCGAGCGCGCGGGCTGGCTGCTGCGCGCCCTGCCCAAGTCGTTTTCGGTGTACTCCGGTGACGACAGCACCGCCGTCGCCCTGATGCTGCTGGGCGGACACGGCAACATCAGCGTCACCGCCAACGTGGCGCCGCGCCTGATGCACGAGCTGTGCGACGCGGCCCTGGCGGGCGACGTGCGGCGCGCCAGCGAGTTGCACCTGAGGCTGCTGCCCCTGCACAAGAACCTGTTCTGCGAACCCAGCCCGGCGCCGGCCAAGTTCGCGCTGTCGCGCCTGGGCCGCTGCGCGCCCACGCTGCGCCTGCCGCTGGTGGAGATGACCGACGCCGGCAAGGCCACGATCATCGCCGCGCTGGCCGATTGCGGCGTCGCCTGAACGCCCTGACCACCCTGCGCCGGCGGCGAGCGTCCGCCGGCAACCGACGCGACGCGAGCCCGATCGCGACCTCTGCGACAATCCCGGGCCCGGACGTTTCCGGCCCGATCTCGACCTTGATGCCCATGACCACCCATTCCCCGACGCGACTGCTCCATCCCACGCCCCTGCGCGTTGCCACCGTGACGCTGTGCCTCATGCTGGGCGGATGCACCGTCGTCGGCGATTGGTTCTCCGGCAGCAGCACCGATTACAAGAACGGCTCCAAGCGCACCCAGCCGCTCGAAGTGCCGCCCGACCTGACGCAGCTGCAGAAGGACTCGCGCTACCTGCCGCAGGGCGGCGTCGTCACGGCGTCGGACCTGTCCAAGGGCGGCACCGCCCCGGCCGGCCAGGTCGCGCCCGCCAGCCCGGAAGTGGCGCTGGCGGCCGCCGGCAACCTGCACCTGGAGCGTTCGGGTGACCAGCGCTGGCTGTCCACGCAGGAAGCGCCGGAGATCGTGCTGCCCAAGGTGCGCGCGTACTGGCAGTCGCATGGCTACAAGCTGACCATCGACGAGCCCAAGACCGGCATCCTCGAGACCGACTGGAAGGAAAACCGCACGCACATGCCCAGCGACAGCATGGTGCGCAACTTCCTGAACTCGATCGTCGACAACCTCTCGGACACCGGCCTGCGCGATCGTTTCCGCACGCGCCTGGAGCGCCGCGCCGATGGTGGCACCGAGATCTACGTGACGCACTTCGGAGCCTCGCAGGAAGTCACCGGCCGCAACGACAGCGTGCACACCGGCGACGTGACCTGGGTGCCGCGCAAGTCGGATCCGGGCCTCGAAGCCGAGCAGCTCAGCCAGCTGATGCTGTCCCTGGCCGGCCTGCCCGAGACCAACGTCGCCGCGGCGGCGCCCGCCGACGGCAGCAAGCCGATCCCGAGCGCTTCCACCCAGGCGTCCACCACCAGCGGGACGGGCGCCGGTGGCGTCTCGCGGGCGCGCGTCGTGGCGAGCACGACCGCCGCCACCCTGCAGGTGGACGACAACTTCGATCGCGCCTGGCGCCGCATCGGCCTCGCGCTGGATCACGGCGGCTTCACGGTGGAAGACCGCGATCGCGCTCAAGGCCTGTACTACGTGCGCTACGTCGACGCGAAGGAAGCCGCCAAGGACGAGCCGGGCTTCTTCTCGAAGTTCACGTCGTGGTTCATCAAGAGCGGCCCGTCGCCCGTGGGCAAGTACCGCATCCAGATCAAGGCCCCGGCCGACACGGCCACCGTCACGGTCCTCAACGACCAGGGCCAGCCGGACAACAGCGAGAACGCCCAGCGCATCGTGGCGCTTCTGGTCGACGAGCTGAAGTAACCCGGTTCCGGCAGCGCTTCGGCGCACCTTTCAGGCCGCCTGCGGGCGGCCTTCTTGCGTCCGTTCGCGGCTAGGGCTCGCGCAGAACGGCGTCAATCCCGCTCATGCCTCATTGACAGCGTCCGCGCATGCGGCGCGGAGGTGGCAGACCCCCTTCAACTCGCCGTCATCCTGCGTTCAGCAAGCGGACGCAAAAAAGCCGCCCGGAGGCGGCTTTCCCAATTTCGAAACTCTGCGCTCGCAAGGAGCGCAGCGCCGGAAATTACTTGCTGGCGGCCGAAGCGGCAGACATCGCGGCGGTGGCGGCCGACGAGGCAGCGGCCATGGCGCCCGTGGCGGCCGACGAAGCGGCGTCAGCAGCCGACGAGGCAGCCGACGTGGCGGCGGAAGACGACGTGTCAGCGGCCGAAGCAGCCATGGAGGCCGACGAAGCGGCGGAAGCAGCTTCCGGCGTCGACGTGGTTTCGGTGGGCTTGCTGCAAGCAGCCAGGGCGGCGACGGCGACCAGGGAGGCCAACAGGAGCGACTTGTTCATGAATTTCCTCGAAGAAAAATTTTGGGTTCGAACCATTTACCGGTAACCAGACACCCACCCTCACGGCAGGTATCCGAGCAAAGACAGCAGGCCAAGCTCGAGCATTTCCTGTGCCTAGCCCGCCATTATACCCATCCATACGGAACCTTTTCAGAGTCCCAATGTCGTCGCCGAAAAACCCGGACTCGCGCGTTGCGAAATCGCATCAAAATCCTCGCGGGCGCGCTGGCGATCCACGCGATCGAAGCCGATTCGGCCGCGCAGGTGCTCGCGGTCGAACACCCGCAGGGCCTGGTCGTCGCTGTCGATCCACAGGGTGGGCAGCGGCTCGGTGCGCGTTTCCTCGGGCACGAGGCACTGGATCACGTGCGACCAGTCGCGGCGCCAGGCGGCGAAACGCGGGTGGCGCCGTTGGATGAGGCCGTAGTCGCGCGCGATCATCACCAGCTCGCGCGAGCCCACGCGCGCCCAGCGCGTGAGTTGCGCGAGCCATTCGCTCTCGCCGATCGGCCAAGACGCGAAGTCTTCGTCGCACCAGCACAGCCGCCGCGTGGCGTTCGCCGCGGCGACGTCCATCGCGCCGCGCAGCGCCTGCGCGAACTCGGTCGCGCCTTCGAAGCCACGCCCCCCGCTGGCGCCCTGCGCGCCGGGCAGCCCCGTGAGGTCGTCCATCGCCCGCGGGCGTTCCGCTGCATCGTCAATCGTCATGTGCCCATCCTTGCGCGACCCAGTCGGCCACCACGGCCTGCGCGTCGGCCGAGAGCTTGCGGCATTGCGCTGCGCCCAGCCGTCGCGCGTCGGCGAGTTCGCACATGATGCGCGCATCGCGGCCCGCCGCGTTGAACGACTCGCCGTTGATGAAGACATGGCGGTCGTCGTACATCATGCGCGTGCGGCGATCGAGCCGCAATCCGGCGCCGGCGCCGCGTTCGGCGCCCGCCTCGAACCACACCTGCGGCTTGGGTTCGGTCATCACCTCGCCCAGCGCGCGCGCGAGCTGCGACGGATCCTTCAACAGGCGATCGACGGCCTTGCGCGCGAACGCGTCGAGCGCCGGCGGCATGCGCGCGGGCGTCTCGGTGGCGCTGCGCGGCGGATCGCGGAAATGCGGCTCGTCGGGATCGGCCTCGACGTCGTCGAGCACGCGCTGCAACAGCTCGCGAGCGAGCTCCGTTCCCATCGGCGTGCGAAAGCCGATCGAGCACGTCATGCATTCGTCCTCGGCCACGCCGTCGTGGCCCCAGCGCGGCGGCACGTAGAGCATGTCCCCCGGGCCCAGCACCCATTCCTCGGTCGGTTCGAAGCGCTCGAGGATGCGCACCGGCAGGCCGTCGACGAACGACGGATCGTCGACCGGCCCGACGCGCCAGCGCCGATGGCCGTGCACCTGCAGCAGGAAGACGTCGTACGAATCGATGTGCGCGCCAACGCCGCCGCCAGGGCTGGCGTAGGAGATCATCAGGTCGTCCACGCGCGCGTCGGCCACGAAACGAAAGCGCTGCAGCATCTCGTGCGCGGCCTGCACGTGCAGGTCCGCGCCCTGCACCAGTAGCGTCCAGCCGCGCTGCGACAGCGCCGGCAGCGCGCGGCGCGCGAACGGGCCGTGCCGGAGCTGCCAGCCCGCCGGTACCGGCGCGCGCGACTTCGCGCGGGCGCCGGGCTTCGCACCTGCCGCGTCCTGCAGCACGAGACGCGATTCGACGTCGTCGCGCGACGCGAGCTCGAACAGCTGCGCCGGCGTGACCGGCGACAGCGGCGCGCCGCCCTCGCCCACCAGCGGCAACGCGTTGCGGATGAGCATCGGCTTTTTCTGCCAGACGTCGCGCATGAAGGCCGCGGGCGACAGCCCGCCCAGCAGCGCAAGAGGTTCACGGAGGTTCATGCCATCATTGTCCCTGCTGCTGCCCAGGGCCGCCATGAGCCGCATCAGCGCCACGTAAAATTCGGGGCATGAACATCTCCGCCCCTTGCGTCGTCACGCTCACCTGGCAGCTCTCGGACGCCCAGAACGCCCCCATCGACGAGCTCACCGATCCCACCGAATTCTTCTTCGGCGGCGACGACCTGCTGCCCAAGGTCGAGGAGGCCCTGGATGGCCAGGCGGCCGGCTACGACGTGCAGCTGCAGATCGAGCCCGAGCACGCATTCGGCGAGTACCACTCCGAGCTCGTCTGCTTCGAGGATCGCAAGCTGTTCCCCGATGGCGTCGAGGTGGGCATGCAGTTCGAAGGCCTGCCCGACGGCGCCGCCACGCCCGACATGCCCGAGGACGCCGTCTACACCGTGACCGAGGTCTACCCCGAGCACGTGGTCCTGGACGGCAACCATCCGCTGGCGGGCATGGCGATCCGCATGCACATCACCGTGCGCGGCGTGCGAGCGGCGACGACGGAAGAGGCGCAGGCCAAAAGCGTGCAGGACGATGCGGCGGGGCTGCTGGCGGTGCTGCCGCCCAAGGACAGGTCGCAACTCCATTGAGCGGCCTTGGAGCGGTCCTGGGCCGTCTTCAAGCGCGCGATGGGACGGCCCGGTCGGGGTGGGTCCGGCGACTTCGCGCAGTGTGGCGGGTGGGTGATGGCAAGGGCCAGCCCGCGGCAGCGTGCGCGGCGCGCGACGCTCAGTGCTTGCCCGTCGACCCGAACCCACCCTCGCCCCGATGCGACGCATCGAAATCGTCGACGCGCCGGAACGTGGCCTGCACGACCGGCACGATCACCATCTGCGCGATGCGCTCCATCGGGTTGATGGTGAACTCGGCCTGCCCGCGATTCCAGCAGCTGACCATCAGCTGCCCCTGGTAGTCCGAGTCGATCAGGCCGACGAGGTTGCCCAGCACGATGCCGTGCTTGTGACCCAGGCCCGAGCGCGGCAGGATCATCGCGGCCAGGCCGGCGTCGCCGATGTGGATGGACAGCCCCGTGGGGATCAGTGTGGTCTGGCCGGGCGCGAGCAGCACCGGGGCGTCGAGGCAGGCGCGCAGGTCGAGCCCGGCGCTGCCGGGGGTGGCGTAGGCCGGCAGCGTGTCGGCCATGCGTTCGTCGAGAACCTTCAGGTCAATCACAGTCATGTTCGGTGTCAGGTCTTGGATCTTGCAGGGGAAACTGGGGCGAAGTGGCGACGGTCTCGGCGGTGCAGGACGCGAGACCTGACTCCGAGGGACTAAAGATCGGCAGCCAGCCGCGTCGCGATCTCCTGGACGAGCTGCCGCGCCAGCGTCAGCTTGTCGGCCTGCGCCAGAGCGCGATCGCCCTGGGCATCGACCAGGACCAGCGCGTTGTCGTCGCGGCCGAAGGTGGCCGGGCCGAGGTTGCCCACGATCAGCGGCACATTCTTGCGCTGCAGCTTCTCGCGCGCGTGCTTGAGCAGGTTTTCGCTCTCGGCGGCAAAGCCGACGCAGTAGGGGCGCGGGGACAGGCGCGCGACGTCGGCCAGGATGTCCTCGTTCTCGGCCAGCTCGAACGTGGGCGCCACCTTCTTGCCGTCCTTCTTGATCTTGTGCTCGTTCATCTGCGCGGGCCGCCAGTCGGCGACGGCCGCCGTGGCCACGAAGACCTCGCTCTCGCGCGCGAGCGGCATCACCGCGGCGTGCATCTGGCGCGCGCTCTGCACGTCGATGCGGCGCACGCCGCGCGGCGTGGGCAGGTGCACGGGCCCGGCGACCAGCGTGACGTCGGCGCCGGCCTCCTGCGCCGCGCGGGCGATGGCGAATCCCATCTTGCCGCTCGAGTGGTTCGTGATGCCACGCACCGGGTCGATGGCCTCGAAGGTGGGGCCGGCCGTGACGAGGACGCGCTTGCCGCGCAGGATCTTGGGCTGGAAGAATGCGATGAGCTCGTCGCGCAGGTCGACCGCCTCCAGCATGCGGCCCTCGCCGAACTCGAGGCAGGCCTGCTCGCCGACGTCGGGCCCCAGCAGCGTGGTGCCGTCCGCCTGCAACTGCACGACGTTGCGCTGCGTGGCCGGATGCGCCCACATCTCGCGGTTCATCGCCGGCGCCACCAGCAGCGGCACGCTGGCGATGGGGCGCGCCAGGCACAGCAGGGACAGCAGGTCGTCGGCGCGGCCATGCACCAGCTTGGCCATGAACTCGGCGCTGGCCGGCGCCACGAGGATGGCATCGGCCTCGCGCGACAGGTTGATGTGCGCCATGTTGTTGTCGGGGCGCGCGTCCCACTGGCTCGCGTAGACGGGCCGGCCGGTCAGCGCCTGCATGGTCACGGGGGTGATGAACTGCTCCGCGCCCGCGGTCATCACGACCTGCACCGTCGCGCCTGCCTTGACGAGCGCGCGCGCGAGGTCGGCCGCCTTGTAGCAGGCGATGCCGCCCGAGAGGCCCAGCACGATGTGCTTGCCGGCCAAGTCTTTGCGTTCGTTCATGGGGCGCAATGTAGCCTGATTGCCGGCGGCACGTCGGCGGGGTTGGATCCCGCGGCTGCGCGCAGGATGGGCGCCTGGACTGCGGCGCTCAGGCCCCGTGGCATTTCTTGAATTTCTTGCCCGAGCCGCAGTGGCACGGATCGTTGCGACCCGGCGTCTTCTCGACGGTGCGCGTGACCGGCCTGGGCGCGTTCTGCACCCAGTAGCAGCGCAAATCCTGTGCGGCGAACAGCGCCTCCTGGATCAGGTCGTCGCGCTCCAGCTTCTCGCCGGGGTACATGTCCTCGAGGACCTTGGCCAGCTCCGCGGGGTCGTGCAGCGTGAGCATGGCCACGCGGGCGAGCGTGGTGTCGTAGGCCTCGGCCATCTCGTCGTCATCGGCCTCTTCCGGGGCCTGCCATTCGTCGGCGAACTCCTCGACGACGTCCATGAAGCCGTGCGCCCACACCTCGCCGGTGAGCGGGATTTCGTCTTCCTCGCTGCCGGCCTCGATCGTGCCGTCCTCGACCAGCTTGGCCTTGTCCTCGTCGGACCACTCCAGCATGACCGGCGCCAGGCGGATCTCGTCGACGGCGTCCATCAGCAGCTCGGGGTCGAGCTGCTTGAGCAGGACCGACCAGCGGGACTGCAGCACCGCGGCCGCGTCGCGCTCGGCCTGGGGGTCGGCGAACGCGCGCGTCCAGGCGTCGCCCAGCAGGCGGTCGCGCCACTCGGCCACCGTCATCGCGCGCGGGCCCGCGGCCAACGCGGTCATCGCGCCGTCCAACCACTCCAGCGAGATCCGCTCGTCGAAGCCGGCCAGCTGCTCGCACAGCGCCTGCAGGCGATCGAGCTCGGCATCGGTGTTGGTGGGGTAGTGGGCGAGGTTGGACAGCGGCGTGGTCATCGAGGGCGATCGGGGAAAAAGGACAGCCGGCATTTTCTCACGCCCGCCTGCCCGCCCCCAGCGCCTATCCGCGCGGAAATCCTCGCAATGGCGCGGGATTCAGGCGCGCCATCGACACGGTATCCACGTACACGCCGTCGCGCAACGCGTGGCAGCGATGCACGCCCTCCTGCACGAAGCCGAAGCGCTTGTACAGCGCCTGCGCCTTCGCGTTGTCGGCGTAGACGTCCAGTTCCAGGCGCAGCAGCCCGAGCCAGTTGTCGGCGTAGTCGACGAGAGCCGCCATCAGCTGGCTCCCGACGCCCCTGCCCTGCCACGCCGGCTGCACCTGCATGCCCAGGCTCATGGCATGGCGCCGCCGCGCCGAGCCGCCCGCCAGATGCAGCCCGGCGCCGCCCACCAGTCGGCCGTCGGGGTCGACAGCCACCAGCAGGAGGTCCGCGCCGCCGGCCGCCGCGTTGGCGGCCAGGCGCGTGCGCCATTGCTCGCCGCTGCCATGCGGCATCTGCAGCAGCTGCGGATAGACCTCGGGGTGGGCGAGCATCGCGGCGAACGCGTCGGCGTCGTCGACGGCGATGCGGCGCAGGGTGATGCCGGCCCGCGTCATGACGAGCCCTCCGCGCGCGCGAAGCCGCGCAACGGCGACGGATGCAGCCGCGCCATCAGCCAGCCATCGACATACACGCCATCGCGCAGGGCCTCGCAGCGCCGCACGCCCTCGCGCACGAAGCCGAAGCGTTCGTACAGCGCCTGCGCGCGCCGGTTGTCGGCGAACACGTCCAGCTCGATGCGCAGAAGGCCCAGCCAGTTGTCGGCGTAGTCGCACAGCGCCTGCATCAGCAGCTTGCCGACGCCCCGCCCCTGCCACGCCGGGTCGACGTTGATGCCCAGCAGCATCGAGTGGCGCTTGCGCGGCGACGTGCCGTTGGGATGCAGGCCGGCCGCGCCCACGACGACGCCGTCGGCCTCGGCGACGATGCGCACATGGGGCGACGCCGGATCGCCGCAGTCGGCCAGGCGCGCCGCCCACTGCTCCTGGCTGGCGAACGGCATCTGCAGCAGGTTGGGGAACACGTCGGGGTGATCCATCATGCGGGCGAAGGCCGCGGCGTCGCTGGCGCGCGTGCGGCGCACGATGACATTGGCAGGGGCGTCGGGTCGGCTCATGAACATCTCCTCGTGGGGGTGCCTGGGTCGGCGGCTGCAAAAGCACAAGGCCCGCGGGTGGCGGGCCTTGTGGGGGAAATCGACGGGATTTCGAAGTCAGGACCGGCCCGGGCCCGGACTTCGCGATGGCAGGACGACGACGTCCTGAACGGTGGCCATCGCGACCACGGCTAGCGCGCGCACGGCCGCACCCGCATGCGCAGGAGCGATGCGGCAACGAGCGGGGTGGTGGGCCAAGTGCATCGATCCAGTCTGCCGGCAGGCGCCGAAAAAAGCAACGCCGCGGATCCTCGCGGACACGCGGCGTTGGCGTCGTGCGACGCGCGGAGCCGTCAGGCGCGCTCTTGCACCCAGGCCTGCACGCTCGCGAGCGCGCCCGCGAGCTTGGACGCGTCCGTGCCGCCGGCCATGGCCATGTCGGGCTTGCCGCCACCCTTGCCGCCGACCTGCTGCGCGACGAAGTTGACCAGCTCGCCGGCCTTGACGCGGCCGATCGAGTCGGCGGTGACGCCGGCCGCGATCTGCACCTTGTCGCCGTCGACCGCGGCCAGCACGATGGCGGCGGTCTTGAGCTTGTCCTTGAGCTTGTCCATGGTCTCGCGCAGCGTCTTGGCGTCGGCGCCATCGAGCTTGGCGGCCAGCACCTTCAGGCCCTTGACGTCGACGGCCTGCGCGACCAGTTCGTCGCCCTGCGCGGAGGCGAGCTTGCCCTTGAGCTTCTCGATCTCCTTTTCGAGCGCCTTGACGTGATCGAGCACCGCCCCCAGGCGCGCCGGGATCTCGTCGGGCTGGGCCTTGAGCGTGGCGCCGACCTTGTCGACGGTGTCTTCCAGCGACTGCAGGTAGGCCAGCGCGTTGTCGCCCGTGACGGCTTCGATCCGGCGGATGCCCGCGGCCACGCCGCTTTCGGCCACGACCTTGAACACGCCGATGTCGCCGGTGCGCTGCACGTGCGTGCCGCCGCACAGTTCCTTGCTGGAGCCGATCGTGAGCACGCGCACCTGGTCGCCGTACTTCTCGCCGAACAGCATCATCGCGCCGGACTTCTGCGCGTCGTCGATGGCCATCACCTGTGCCTGGGCCGCCGCATTGGCCAGCACCTCGGCGTTGACGATCTCCTCGACCTTGCGGATCTGTTCTGCGGTGAGCGGGCCGGTGTGCGCGAAGTCAAAACGCGTGCGGTCGGCGTTGACGAGCGAGCCCTTCTGCTGCACGTGGCCGCCCAGCACTTCGCGCAGGGCCTTGTGCATCAGGTGGGTGGCGCTGTGGTTGCGCACGGTCCTGGCGCGGCGTTCGACGTCGACCTTGGCGATGAACGAATCGCCGACATTGACCGTGCCTTCGACGATGCGGCCGTGGTGGCCGAACACGTCGGCCTGGATCTTGATGGTGTCCTCCACCAGCATGCGCGTGCTGGCGTTGCGCAGCTCGCCGGTGTCGCCGACCTGGCCGCCGCTCTCGGCGTAGAACGGTGTCCGGTCGAGCACGACGACGGCGTCGTCGCCGGCGGTCGCCGAATCGACGGGGTTGCCGTCCACGTAGACGCCGACCACCTTCACGGTCTCGACGACGAGGTGCTCGTAGCCGTGGAACTGCGTGGCCGCGCCGGTGTAGGCGAGGCCCTGGGCCATCTTGAACTTGCCGGCCGCGCGTCCGCGCTCCTTCTGTTCCTCGAGCAGGCGATTGAACCCGGCCTCGTCGACCGTGACGCCGCGCTCGCGGCAGACATCGCCCGTGAGGTCGACCGGAAAGCCGAAGGTGTCGTGCAGCTTGAACGCGGTCTCGCCATCGACCTGCCTGGCGCCGCCGGCCAGCGCCGACTCCAGCAGTTCCATGCCGGTGGCGATGGTCTTGAAGAACCGCTCCTCTTCCTGCTGCAGCACTTCCGTGACCCGCGCCTGCGCCGCGCGCAGCTCCGGATACGCATCGCCCATCTCGGCCGCCAGCGCGGCCACCAGCTTGTGGAAGAACGGCGTGCGCGCACCCAGCTTGTAGCCGTGGCGGATCGCGCGGCGCGCGATGCGGCGCAGCACGTAGCCGCGGCCCGCGTTGCCGGGGATCACGCCGTCGACGACCGTGAACGAGCACGCGCGGATGTGGTCGGCGATGACCTTGAGCGACGGCGAGTCCTTGTCGCAGTCGCCGCCATTGGGCGTGGCCTCGTCGACGGCCTTCTTGGCGGCCGCCAGCAGGTTCACGAACAGGTCGATCTCGTAGTTCGAGTGCACGTGCTGCAGCACGGCGGCCAGGCGCTCCAGGCCCATGCCGGTGTCCACGCTCGGCTTGGGCAGCTTGTGCATCACGCCGTCTTCGGTGCGGTTGAACTGCATGAAGACGTTGTTCCAGATCTCGATGTAGCGGTCGCCGTCCTCGTTGGGCGAGCCCGGGGGGCCGCCGGGGATGTCCTCGCCGTGGTCGTAGAAGATCTCGGTGCACGGGCCGCACGGGCCGGTGTCGCCCATCATCCAGAAGTTGTCCGAGGCGTAGCGCGCGCCCTTGTTGTCGCCGATGCGCACGATGCGCTCGGCGGGCACGCCCACCTGCTTGTTCCAGATCTCGTAGGCCTCGTCGTCCTCGGCATAGACGGTGACCCACA
>Ga0209677_101094_pt1 | contig 12743 bp, 9 predicted proteins | sample AraplaCvi_mCL_r2_2_FD_184285 | JGI IMG/M metagenome (GOLD analysis project Ga0209677, IMG submission 184285) | Arabidopsis root microbial communities from North Carolina, USA - plate scrape CL_Cvi_mCL_r2 (SPAdes) (version 2) | ecosystem: Host-associated > Plants > Roots > Endosphere | place: USA... | reverse complement strand
TTCCGCCGAGGCGGCCAAGGTCAAGGCGGCGCTGATCGAGGAAGGTGTCTGGTCGCAATATCTGGAAGTCGGCATCGGCCCGGATGCCGAGGTCTTTTCCAAGTCGCAGGTGATGTCCTCAGTCGGACCAGGTGCCGATGTCGGCCTGCATCCGATCTCCAAGTGGAACAATCCCGAGCCGGAAATCGTGCTCGCCGTCGACAGCCAGGGCCGGGTCAAGGGCGCGACGCTCGGCAACGACGTCAACCTTCGCGATGTCGAGGGTCGGTCCGCCCTGCTGCTCGGCAAGGCCAAGGACAATAATGCCTCCTGCTCGATCGGCCCCTTCATCCGCCTGTTCGACGAGAGCTATGGGCTGGACGACGTGCGCAACGCCGATCTCGACCTCAAGGTTGAAGGCGAGGATGGCTATGTGCTGCATGGCCGTTCGTCGATGAAGGAAATCAGCCGCGATCCCCTCGATCTCGTCTCCCAAACCATCGGCCGCCATCATCAGTATCCGGACGGCTTCGTGCTGTTCATGGGAACGCTTTTTGCACCTGTGGAGGACCGTGACACCCCCGGACAAGGCTTCACCCATAAGGCCGGCGACGTCGTCACCATCTCCAACGACAAGCTGGGCGCCCTGCGAAACCGCGTGCTCCTGTCGACGGAATGCCCGCCCTGGACCTTCGGAGCATCGCATCTGATGCGGAACCTGGCGCGGCGGGGATTGATTTAAGCCCATGCAGGAGTCGACGGTTGCGTGAACGTGCCGTTGATCAAACTGACCGGTCATAAAGGGACGATAGCTTCGCCACCAGCACCCTAGCATCGATGCCGGCGAGATTGCCTCCGGTGAAGAAGGGGTCGTCCGTGACTTCCCGTCGTATCCAGTCCGGAAACACCTGCGATTCAAGCTCGGCAACAGATGCCGCTTCGACCTCGCACAAGATCAGGCCTGAAAGCTGCCCTTCGAAGACATCGAGACTGAGCGACTTTGCCGAAGAAACGATACTGTACCGCCTTTTCCGGATGTTTCTGCCGGGCAGTTCGGACAATATGGCGTGTTCGTCCGCGGTCAGATAGGTGTTGACGATTGGGACGGAGAGTCTGTCATCCGAAGGATATTTTTTACACAGCTTAAATTGAATATCCCGCCCGTCGCCCAAGGTTATTTTCCGCAGGCGTAATCGACTTCCTATTATGTAAAGATCCTCGATCAGCCGAAATGCCACTCCGGATAGTTCCGGGGCTTGGGTGATCAAAAAACGGCGCTCATGTTCAAGCTGAGCATATTTTGGAATTTTGCGCGGCATCTCTTTGCAAAATACACTCAACCGCCAGGCCGAGATAATCCAAACCTCAATGGGTGGACATCGAATGCGGCTGGTTCAGGCGACTGCGAACGGCAGTCAGTTCCGAGGTGGTGTGATTGAGGCGATCGGCGAGAACGCGCATGATTTCGACGGCCATTTCGGGGAAATCGCTGAGCAGCTTCAGAAAATGCTCTTTGCTGATCTTCAGCGCCTCCAGCCTTGAGGTAGCCTTGACCGTTGCCGTGCGGGAGACGTCGCAGAGAATGGCGATTTCACCAACGATGGAGTTGACGTCAACTTCGGCAACCTTGATCTCGCCAGCCGGACTATCGACGAGAATATCAGCAGTTCCGGAAAGAACAACGTAGGCGGCATCGCCCTGATCACCCTGAAGAAACAGGGTTTGGCCAGCATTATAACTGACGCGATCCGACGTAAACGCCAAAAGCTTCAACTTCGCGGGCGCAATGCGCGAAAAAATCGGCACGCGCTTGAGCATTTCAACTTCATCCTTCAGAAGCATGAGCTTCAAAACCCCCAGTGTTCGGCCCCAGACGCCACTGCCGAGATAGAATATTACGATAACAGTTCTTTGAACATACCGTTTTTCTCTAAAAGATCGGTACTGGAGCCGCTTTCGACAAGACTGCCGTGGTTGAAGACCAGCACACGATCGAACAACTCGGCAAAACTCGGGTTAGACAGAACCCAAACGATCGCCGGCGCATATTCGTTCCGATCAAGCTCGCTCAACATGCTCCTTGCAATCTGGTCCTGGACGCGGTGGTCGAGCGCCGGCAGCGGCCGATTGCAAATAATGTAATCCGCCCGCTTCAAAAGCGCGCGACCGAGATTGAGTTTCTGTCGCTGCACGTTCGTCAGTCGCTTGCCGCCGGAGCCGACATCGAAATCGAGGCCGATCGACAAGACGCTGTCATGCATGCCCAGACGCCCGAAAACATCGTACATGATGCGATGAATCCGCTCAGGCGCATTGGCCTGCTGATGCGCGATACGACCGAACAGAACATTATCCATCAAGGTCGCGGAAGCGGTGAAGCGCTCGGCATCGTAGCGCTCGATCACGCTGGCAAGATCCGCCGGAATGTTCTCATAGAACTTGGAACGCGCGCCGACGATCTTTTCCATGAGCATCTGCGTCAGAAGACCGAAGCGGTGACGCGGTTCGATATAGGAGAAACTGAGGCGGATGATCGCCGCGCGCTCGTCGGCCGTAGCGGCCTCGTAGCCCTTGCCGTTGAGCTTCTGCAGCAGCGCCTCGTAAGTCGGAATGTCTTCCGCCGTCATGAAGGTCAGCTGCTGGAAGAAGGGGTGATCCGGCGGCAGGTCGGTGAAGAGTTCAACGGCGTTCTCAGCAATCTCAAGACCCATGTCGTAGAGATCGGAAACAAGCCCGGTCTCGGAGAATACTTTCTGGAAATAGGGATGAGCGGCAAGCTTGCGATTGGTCATCTGCGGCCGCTTCAACGTGCCGAACACCATATTTTCGCCGACTGTCGCCTGCAAGTTATAGGCGTCGAACTGGAAGGGAACGACGAGCTCTTCGAGCTTCTCCTCATGGAGCGCCAGCCGCAATGCTTGTCGCAGTTCGACGATCCGCGATGTCAGCTCCCCGTGCGCCGCCGTATCGACATTCGAACGCAGCGCCATGTCGAAAATGTCCTGAGACATGGCTACCGTATCGAGAACGGGGCGGATGACCGAATAGATATCGTGCGGCCCGGTAGCACCGGCCGCGGCATAGTCGACCCAATCGCTGTTGAGATCCAGCTCCGGGTTGGCAGAACGCCGAGCCTCGATCATCTGCCACTTGACCCTGCTGGCCGTCTCTTCGTCATAAGTTGGCGGGATCAGGGGCGCATGCTTCAGACCGTAGAGCAGATTGCTGCGCAGGGTGCCATGGAAGAAAAAAGTCTCCGAGGACGCATAGGCGATGCGCCGCCCGATCAACGATTCCGGCAATTCCAGTAGGTCCCGGCCATCGATGCTGACGCGGCCGGTATCTGGCCAGACCAGGCGGCCGAACGCCTCGGCAAGATATTCGCCGCCGGCACCACTCTCGCCGACGATCGCCACCCTCTCACCCGGCTGGATCTCCACCGAGACATGATCGAGCACGCGCGCGCCGCTGTCATCGACAACGGTCAGATTGGTCGCGACCAGGGAATGCGTGATGCGGCCCGCTGGTGCGTGGGAGACGACCTGAATCTTCGGATCGATCAGGTTTTCGACGCTGAACTGCTCGACCACCTGATTGTACTTGACCTGAACGTCCTGGCGCGACTGGTCCCAGTCGATCAGCTCCTTCAGGGGCCCGGGCAGATCCTTGTAGGCGTTGATTACCGCAACCAGCTGGCCGATATCCAGCCGGCCCTGCAACGCCAGGAAGCCGCCGATCAGGTAAAACAGGAACGGGGTGACCTGGGCCAGGAAGTTGTTGATGAACTTCACCATAAACTTCCATTGATAGAGATCATAGCGGATCGAGAAGATCAGGCCGAGCCGCTGCGCGATGTCGGCGCGCTCCAGATTGGTGGTGTCGTTGGCGTGGATGGTGCCGATGCCTTCGACGATTTCGCCGACGCGGCCTGAAAGTTCACGCGCCGTCAACTGCCGCTGGCGGCCGAGTTCCAATAACCGCTTGCGCATGCGTGGAATGACGATCGCCTGCACGGCGACGATGGCGGCAGCGATCATGCCCAGCCAGAAATTCTGCATGATTATGAAGATGAGAGCGGTGACCGCCTGGCCGCCCAGAAGTGCTGGCTGCACGAAGGCATCGCCCGTGAAGCCGCCCATCGGCTCCACCTCATCCTTGATCATGGTCGCGATTTCGGCAGGCTTTACCCGCTTGAAGTGCAACGGCGGGAATCGCAGCACGCGATCGATGAGTTCGAAGCGGATGCGGCGCAGCATGCGCTCTCCGAGCCGACCCTTGTAGGTATTGATATAAAGCTTGAAGAGACCGTTGAGCACGACAAGCGCCAGGAATATCAGGCTCAACGCTACCAGCATCCACATACGGGTAAGCTGCAGGCCCTGGAACACTTCGATATGCCCGATCAAAGGCGCGTCGAAAGCGATATGCATGAAGGTTTGCGTATCGCCGGGATGTTCGAAGCCCTTGCCCTGAATCGGCCCGTTGACGATCTGCTTTGGCAGATCGAAAGACAGGAAGTAAGGGATCATCGAGGCCGCGACAACCAGCAGTATCCAGATCTGCTCCAGCCGGGTGTTCGACCAAATATAACGCGCTAGGCTTTTTTCCATCGCTTATTGCAGACTTCCAAATTCAACGCTCAGCACCGGCAAGTGCCGGCACCGATGTTGCAGAGATGCGGGATAAGTTTGTTGCGGATGCGTGGCCCCATGGTGAAAAGGGACGCCGCCCGGTCTTTCGTCCACGCCCCCTCCCGATTCATTGATTTTTCAATTTATATCACAACATTGCTGAAATCGAGGGGGACAAACGACAGGGCGCGGTCACGAGCGCAGCACTTCATTTATTACGAGATACCTTGAATGATGGCCGAGGTTTTTGCAGCGCCGTTAAGGTCGATATCGGGGCTGCGCGGCTTGGGCCGCGACAGCGCGGTCTCGATTGCCTCGACGAGCAATTTCGTCGTCAATCCCGCTTCGGGCAGGGCAAGCGCCAGGCCCAGCTTCTCCAGGCGCTCGGCTCGGACCGACTGCTCTGTCTCTCCGCCGGTGGTGAAGGGAACCAGGATGGAGCGGCAGCCCGCTACCAGAAGATCGCCGACCGTATTATAGCCGGCCTGCGAGATCGACAGCTCCGCGGCTCTTAGAAGAGAAGTGAAGTCCTTGCGGAAACGGATGAGTTCGACATTGCCGGGCGCGTACCCAGCGAGATCGGCAAAATCCCGCTCCGGCAGGTTGGGCCCTGTCACCAGCAGCCAACGCCGGTCGACTGCCACCCGGCTTGCCGCCTCGAGCGAGGCGCGAATAAGGTCGCGGCCGACGGCACCCCCACCCGCGGAAACGACGATGTCGAATATCTCTGCCGGTTCAGCCGGCAGCATCGGGGCTACGAGGCCCGTATAGGCGATCTTGTCGGCTATGGCTTCGGTTAGCGGAAAGGTCTCCTCCAGCCGAACGAAATGAGGATCGCCGTGGACGAGAACGCCGTCGAAGTGGTCGCGAAGCAGCGCCACCGTCTCCTCGTCGCGCCCGGGCTTTTTCTGCTGCTGCAGAATATCCCGCACCGATGTATAGAGCCTCGGCTTCGGATCGGCCTTGGCGATGGCATCGAGCAGCGGCAGTAGTTCGAAGCGCATCTGCCTGCGACCGAAGGGGAAGGCCTCGATGATGACGACGTCCGGGGCAGCCTGCTTGAAGGCATCGAGCAACAGATCACGCCGCCTCGATAGAAACGTCTCGTCGACGGCGTTGCCGGATTGGTCTGCAAGGCCCGAAAAGCCGGCACTGCTGGCAACGACCGGCGGCAGCGTCACGGATGTCACATCTTGACCGGGAAAGCCGTTGACCGGAACACCGCCGGTGACGACGGTCACCTGGCAGCCATCCCTAGCCATGGCGCTGGCGATACGGCTGGCCCTCGCCAGATGGCCGATGCCAAGCAGATGCTGGACGTAGAAGAACACGCGCGGAGAAGGGGAATGCGCGGCCATCATGCGGATTTCCGCCATTGGTCTTCCTTTTGCCACTGCTCTTCGAACAGCCCAGTCAACTGCCGAATGCTGGCATGATAGTCGAAATGCTCGCGCACCCGCCTTTCCGCCGCTTCCCCGAGCCTGTGGCGCAGCGCCGGATTGCGGATCGCAAGCTCCAATGTCGCGGCAAGGGCCTGTGGATCCTCCGGTGGAACGACGAGGCCATTCTCGCCGTCTTCCAGCAACTCGGGAACGCCGGAAATATTGGTGGAGAGGCAGACGAGGCGCTGGCTGGATGCCTCGACCAGCACATTCGGCAAGCCGTCCCGATCGCCGTCGGCCGCCACGCGGCATGCCAGCGCGAAGATATCCGCCTGCCGATAATGCGCGAGCACATCCTCCTGCGCCAAGGCGCCCTTCCAGGTGATGCGGTCGGTTATGCCAAGCGTTTCGGCGAGCGCCTTCAGTTTCGCCAGCCCGTCGCCACCGCCAATATGGGTGAAACGCCAGTTGAGATCACCGGGCAACAGCGCCAGCGCCTTCAGCAGCACGTCATAGCCCTTCTTCTCCACAGCCCGACCAACGCTGAGAACAAAGACAGGGTCTGAGACCTCAGAACCATCGCGCGCCGAATGTTCGCCGGCAAAGGGACCGAAGCGATCAAGGTCCAGGCCGTGATAGCTCAGATGGACATTATCGCGCATTTCGGTCAGATCCCGCATATGGTCGAAGCCGGTGCGCGTGCAGGTCACCGTCCAGCGGGCCCGGCCGAGCTTTTCCGAAAGCTCCCAGTCCGGCGATGTCCAGATGTCCTTGGCGTGGGCCGAACAGGTCCAGGGAATGCCGGTCATGATGCTGGCATAGGCGGTAACGGAGGCCGGCGTGTGGATGAAATGCGCATGCAGCCACTCGCCGTTGTCGGGCCACTCATGCGCCAGCACCAATGCCTGGCCGAAGCGACGAAAGCGGTTGGGGGTGATATCCCGTTTGAGATCCGCCCAGAACTGCTTCAAGAGCGGCTTGAAGCCGGGCTTGCCCATGCCGGCGAAGAAAGCACGCAGCACCCTGAGCGGTTCGTTGTGCAGATATTCCGGCAGATAGACTACGCGCGCCTTGATCTCGTCGTGGACGGGATGACGCTTCTTGTCCGTCGGCTTTCGCATCGAAATCAGCGTCAGGTCGAAGCCCGCCCTTTCCAGGCCGAGCAGCTCCTGCGCGATGAAGGTCTCCGACAGGCGAGGGTAGCCCTTGAGGACCACCAGTATTTTTTTCCGCATCGACAGGTTCCGATGGTCTATTCGGCAACGATCGATAGCGGCGTATAGCGCTCGCGATCATCGAACCATTCGCCGACGGTGCGCGAAATATGCACCAGCCCTTCCAGGCGCATGATGCTGCTGCTCGCCGACGGCGGCGCGCGGGTCGGCAAGCGCTTCAAGGCGGCGGCAAGCTGCTTGGGATCCGCAGACTCCTCCGGCAGCAGCATGTCGACGAGACCGAGCTCGCTTGCCCGCTGAGCGCGGATCAGCTGCTCCTCGCGCGGACGCGTGCGCGGAATGATCAGCGCCGGCTTGTCGAAGGACAGGATCTCGCAATAGGTGTTGTAGCCACCCATGGCGACGACGGCCTTGGCGCCGGCGATCAGCTCTTCCATCTTGTTGTCGAACTCGATTACCTGCAGACAGGCGATCTTACCTGCACGTTCCAGCAGCTGATTGCGCTCCTTGGCAGGCATATAGGGCCCAAGGACGATCAGCGTCCTGTGCGTGAGCGAGCTGTCCTGCTCGAAGGCGCTGATGACGTCATCGACCAGATCGGCGCCATCGCCGCCGCCGCCGGTCGTCACCAGAATATAGTCCTCGTCGGGCACGTGTTCCGACTTCGTCCCCAGCGATGAAACGCTACGCTGTAGAAAGCCAACGAACTCCATCTTCCGGCGCACGCCCGCCGGCACGTCGAGACCGACGAGCGGGTCGTGAAAGTCCGGCGGGCCGTAAACCCACACTCGATCGTAGTACTGATCTATCTTCTGCAGGACGTTGTTCTTCTTCCACTCCGCCTCCAGCAGGTGCGGGGCGTCCATGACGTCGCGCATGCCCAAAACGAGCGTCGTTCCGCGTGCCTTAAGATAGGTCAATGTCTCCTCGACCTCGCCCTTGAGCCCCATCGGCTCCTTGTCGACGATGAAGACATCGGGCTGAAAGGTCTCCGCTGTATGGCGGATGATCGATTGCCGCATCTTCAGCGTCTCCTGCAGAGCGACGTGACTTGCCATCGACGTATACTCGCCGTCCCGCAGCTTGATGACGCTCGGTACCTTGACGAAATCGACGCGCGACCGATAGTCGAAAGCACCGGCGATCGTCGCGCCGGAGATAATCAGCACGTTCAGCCCGCGATAGTCCTCCACAAGGGCATGCGCGATGGTCCGGCATCGTCTGAGATGACCAAGACCGAACGTGTCGTGGCTATACATGAGGATTCGAGCATCTTCTAAGCGCCGCTTCATGGGCAAAACCTCTAGGGGATTAAAGTCATGTACGCGGCTTGTCAGCAAACAACAACCGCGGCCGCTCCTTGAATTGCAATCCTGTCTTGGCCTTGCACCCTGCTATTTGTAGGGATCGGCGGCATCGCGCAAGCCGTCTCCTAAAAAGTTGAACGCCAGAATGACCAAAATTACCGGAACCATGGGGAAAAGAAGCCATGGATAGAAGGCAATCACGCTGACGCTCCGAGCCTCAGTCAAAAGAATCCCCCAGCTGGTGATCGGCGGGCGAAGGCCCAGCCCCAGGAAGCTCAGCGCCGTTTCGCCGAGAATCATGCTTGGAACGGAAATGGTCGCGGTGGCAATCAGATGCGACATGAACCCGGGCACGAGATGGCGACCGATGATGCGCCGGGTGGGCGCACCCATCAGCTGCGCGGCCAGTACATAGTCCTCCTCGCGCAACGACAGAAGCTTGGAGCGCACGGCGCGCGCAAGCCCTGTCCAGTCGAGAATGCCAAGGATGATGGTGATGCCGAAGTAGATGAGGATCGGGCTCCAGCTCACCGGCATGATCGCGGCAAGCGCCATCCAGAGCGGCAGGCTCGGCAGTGATTGAAGGATTTCGATCACCCGCTGCACCAGCAGATCGAACAGACCGCCATGATAACCGGCCAAGCCGCCGATGATGATACCGAGCACGAAACTGACGGAGATGCCGATCAGCCCGATCGTTAGGGAGATGCGCGCGCCATAGATGATGCGCGACAACACGTCGCGACCCAGCCGGTCGGTCCCAAGCAGATACATCTGTCCACCGACGGCCGGGCAAACCAGATGAAAGTTCGAATCCACCAGCCCCCAGAAGCGGTAGGCATCGCCGCGACAGAAGAAGCGGATCGGCTGCACGTCGGCGGGATTCTCGGTGTAGTTCCGGCGCAGCGTATCGATATCGAGCGCCATCTTGCGACCATAGACGAATGGACCGACGAACTCGCCTTTATTGAAGAGGTGGATCGCCTGCGGTGGCGAATGGATATAATCGACGTTGCGCGTGTGAAGCCCATAGGGCGCGAGGAATTCCGCAATCACGATCATGCCGTAGAACAGCAGCAGGAAAATACCTGATGCAAGTGCAAGCTTGTGCTTCTTGAACTTCCACCACATGAGACGCTTCTGCGAGGCCAGATAATAGCGCGTCTGGCCGGCGGACATGGCTTCGAACTGGTCCGGATCGAAGTCCGCCTTCGAGACATAATGTTCGAGGGGCGCCCCGGGGCGCGGCAGGGGTGCGGTCACTTTGTGCTCCTGCCTTGCAAGCGGATGCGCGGATCGAGAAAGCCGAGGGCGATATCGGAGATCAGCACCCCGATAACGTTGAGGAAGGCCAGAAACATCAGGAAGGAGCCGGCAAGATACATGTCCTGGCTCTGCAACGCCCTGATCAGCATCGGACCCGTCGTTTCAAGCGACAGAACAATGGCGGTGATTTCCGCGCCCGAGATGATCGACGGCAGGATCGAACCGATATCGGCGACGAAGAAGTTCAACGCCATGCGCAGCGGATATTTCACCAGCGCCCTCAAAGGATGCAGACCCTTGGCGCGCGCGGTGATGACATATTGCTTCTGCATCTCGTCAAGCAGGTTGGCGCGAAGACGGCGGATCATGCCGGCCGTCCCGGCCGTGCCGACGATGATAACCGGAATCCAGAGATGCGAGAGGATCGAGCGCGCCTTTTCCCAGCTCATCGGCTGCGACAGATATTTCTGATCCATCAGATGGCCGATGGACACACCGAACCAGACATTGGCGAAATACATCAGGATCAGCGCCAGCATGAAATTCGGAATGGCGATGCCGAGCAGCCCGAGGAAGGTGAGGCCGTAGTCGCCCCAACTGTACTGATGGGTGGCGGAATAGATGCCGATCGGGAAGGCGATCAGCCACGTCAGAAGGATCGTCGTCATCGACACGAGGATGGTCAGCCACAACCGGTCGCCGACCACATCCGATACCGGCAGCTGATATTCGAAGGAATAGCCGAAATTGCCATGCAGCATGCCGGCGACCCAACGGACATATTGCACCGCGATCGGCCGGTCGAGCCCGTATTCGTGGCGGAGATCCTCTATTTCCTGCAGGTTTGCAGTTTCGCCCTGAGCGCGCAACTCGGCAATCTGGCTTTCGAAGAAATCGCCCGGCGGCAACTGGATGATGGTAAAAACCAGCATCGAGATCACGAGCAATGTCGGGATCATCACCGCGATACGCCAGATAATATACTTAAGCATTGGGTCGATCCTCCTTCATCCAGAAGGTATCCGGCATGTAGACGCCGAGATAACAGGTTGGATCGAAACCATAGAGCGCTTTTTCGGGCACATTCTGCATGCGCGCCGAATGCACGATCGGCTGGAGCGTGGCATTAATCAGGCCGATGGAGAAAACCTGATCGCTATAGATCGCCAGCATCTGGTGCCAGATCTCGGCGCGCTCGAAGGAGGAGGCTGCCGTTTCCCATTCGCCAAGCAGTTTGACCAATTTTGCTGCTTCCGCCACGTCGGGCGCCGCCCCCTGGGTCTGACGCGACAGATAGTACATGCCCCAGAGCGGCCATTGCATCTGGTCGTCCATGGTCGGTGCGAGTTCGCCGGGATTCATGTCGGCCGTGGGCACGCCATTGTCGAGGCCGTACCAAAGTGACATCAGAATCCGGCCGCCCATGGCGCGGCTGCGAAAGATATCGCGCTGCGACACGCGGGTATAAAGCGCGATGCCGACCTTGCGCCAATGATCGGTGACCAGCTCCAGAACGTCGGAATCCAGCGTGCTTTCGCCGGGCGTCTCCACGGTGATCTCCATTCGCCGGCCGTCCGGCAAAAAGCGCGTGCCATCCTCGTCACGCTTGTCGAGACCAGCCGCATCGAGCAACGCATTGGCCTGATCCGGATCATGGGAGATCCAGGCCGAGGCATATTCCGGTTTGTAGAGGGGGCTGTCCGGCAGAATAGTGTCGGCACTTTCCGTCCCGAGGCCGTAGAAGACAGCCATGTTGATCTCATGGCGATCGATCGCCAGCGACAGCGCCCGGCGCACTCTCACGTCGCGAAGAACATCCCGCCAGACCGGATCGGCGCTGTTCAGGTTCGGAAACAGCGCAACGCGCGAACCGCGCGCCATTTTCCATAGATTGACCTTGATCGGATAACGCTTCTCCGCATCCTTCAGGAAGGTATAGTCGTTGAAGTCGATCCCGGTCGCCTGCAGATCGCTTTCACCCGCACCGGTCTTGGCGGCAATGATTGCCGACGAGCTGATGTTCAGGATGAAACGGTCGATATAGGGCAGCTGCCGGCCGTTTTCATCGACGCGGTGGAAATAGGGATTGCGCTCGAAGACGAACTGCTCGGCCGGCGGCGGCGTCGTGTTTCGCCAAGGGTCCAGCACCGGCAGATTGGGATTCTCGGGCCGATAGGCCCGGCCCATCTTGATATGGAGATCCTGCCATTTCTTCACCCGGTTTTCCTGTATCAGCGAGGAAAGACGAATGCTGTCCTGATATTTCTTGTGGAACTGCTTCAGATAATGGCCGGGGCCGAGAATGACGAGAGGCTGCGGCGCGGCTAGGCTCGGCAGGAAATCCGGATTGGGATCGTCCCAGGAATAGCGTACCGTCAGCTCGTCGAGCACCTCGAAACGCGGCAGGTTGCCGTGCGGGCGCAATTCCAGAGCGCCGCCGCCGGGCGTCAGCTGCTTGTTGAGGATGACATCTTCCCACCAATAGCGGAAATCGTTCGACGTCAGGGGATGGCCATCAGACCATTTGTGCCCGTCACGCAGCTTGAAGGTGAAGACCGTATCGTTGACCGCGGAAAAGGACTCGAGAATATCCGGCTGGAGCGACAGGGTGCGGTCATACCCGACAAGGCGGGCATAGCCATAGATCGTCATGAAGCGGATATCGTTCTGGCTGCCGATGATGGTGCGCACGGAACCGCCATAGCGGCCCGGCGTACCACCCATGGCGGCGACGCTGACAATGCGCGGAAATTTCGGCAGGCGCTTGGCAAGATGCGGCATCTGGCCGGCCCTCAGCCAATCGGCGAGATAATCCGGCTCGTTGTCGACATCCGCCGCCATAAGAGGCTGCGGCAGTACGGTAGAGGCCAATAGGCCAAGGAAGGTTCGACGAGTTACCACGTGCGCAACTCCTGAACGTCGACGCCGCGGCGAGCGCGAACGAAATGGCCGCCGCCGAGATCCGCATAGGCAAGCTCCCCATCCGCTCCCTCCGAGAATTGC
>Ga0209677_101093_pt1 | contig 12747 bp, 9 predicted proteins | sample AraplaCvi_mCL_r2_2_FD_184285 | JGI IMG/M metagenome (GOLD analysis project Ga0209677, IMG submission 184285) | Arabidopsis root microbial communities from North Carolina, USA - plate scrape CL_Cvi_mCL_r2 (SPAdes) (version 2) | ecosystem: Host-associated > Plants > Roots > Endosphere | place: USA... | reverse complement strand
GCCCCGCTCCTGCAACTCGCCCACGTTCGCCGCGTGTTCCCCGGCGCCCGCGTGGCCCTCGCCGACGTCAGCCTGACCATTGCCGACGGCGAATTCGTGAGCCTGCTCGGCGCCTCCGGCTGCGGCAAGAGCACCGTGCTGCGCCTGCTGGCCAGCCTGGACGCGCCGACGTCCGGCACGATCACGCGCCGCTTGCCCGAGGGCGCCATCCCCGGCTACGTCTTCCAGGACGCCGCGCTGATGCCCTGGGCCACAGTGCGCCGCAACGTCGAACTGCCGCTGATGCTGCGCGGGATGCGCCCCGCCCAGAGGCGCGAGCGCGTCGACCAGGCGTTGCACGCCGTCGGCCTCGACGATTCCGCCGAGGCCGTCCCGCGCGAGCTTTCCGGCGGCATGCGCATGCGCGCCTCGCTGGCCCGCGCGCTGGTCACGTCACCGCGGCTCTGGCTGCTCGACGAACCGTTCGGCGCCCTCGACGAGATCACGCGCTTCGCGTTGAACCAGACGCTGCTGTCGCTCTGCCAGCCCCAGGGCGGCGGCGCGCCGGCGACGACGGTGTTCGTGACCCACAGCGTCTACGAAGCGGTGTTCCTCAGCCAGCGTGTGGTCGTGATGGCACGGCCCGGTCGCGTGGTCGACGAGATCGCCGTCGACGCGCCCTACCCGCGCGATGCCGCGTTCCGCGCGACGCCGCAGTTCGCGGCCCTGTGCGCACGCGTGTCGGACGGGCTCCAGCGGGCGAGCGTCGCGGGAGCGCCCACGTGACGCGCGCCGGCGCGTTCGCGCGCGTGGGCGTCCCCACGCTGTCGGTGCTCGCGTTCCTGGCGGCATGGGAGATCGCCGTGCGCGCGATGCAGATCCCCGCCTACCTGCTGCCCGCGCCGTCGCTCATCGCCAGCACGCTCGCCGACAACTTCGCGTCGCTCGCCGCGAGCTGGTGGTTCACCGTGCGCATCACGCTCCTCGCGCTGGCGCTGGCGATGGCCGGCGGCGTGCTGATCGCCACGCTGTTCGCGCTCTCGCGCACCGCCGAACGCGCGCTCGCGCCGTTCGCCGTGGTGCTGCAGGTCACGCCGGTCGTGGCCATCGCGCCGCTCATCATGATCCTGACCGACAGCGCGCTGGCGACCGTCGTGGCATGCGCGTGGCTCGTGGCGTTCTTTCCCATCCTCGCGAGCACGCTCACCGGCCTGCGCAGCGTCGACCCGAACCTGCGCGACCTGTTCATGCTGCAGCGCGCGAGCCGCTGGCAGACGCTGCGCCACCTGCTCGTGCCCGCCGCGCTGCCGTCGTTCCTGACGGGCCTGCGCATCGCCGGCGGGCTGTCGCTGATCGGCGAGGTCGGCGGCGAGTTCGTGGCCGGAGCCGCCGGCCGCGACACGGGCCTGGCCTCGCGCATCCTCGAGTCGTCGTTCCGCACCGAGATCCCGAAGATGTTCGCGGCGCTGACGCTGGTGGCGCTCAGCGGCGTCGCGCTGTACCTGGCCACCGGCGCGCTGAGCCGTGCGCTGCTGGGGCGCTGGCACGAGAGCGAACGGCCCTGATAATGCGCCCACGGCCTCCAGGCGGGAGCGGCGCTGGGAGGCGCCGGCCCGGCGGCCCGATTCAACAAGAGGCGGGCACCACCCGTCGGCACGATGACCCACGCATTGCAAGACGCCGCCCGCCACCTTCGCGCGGGCCTGCAGCAGGCCACCGCGGGCCTGGTCGGGCGCGAACCGCTGGCCGAACTGATCGTGCTGGCCGCCGTGGCCCAGGAGCACCTGCTGGTGATCGGGCCGCCGGGCACCGGCAAGAGCGCGGTCGTGCGCCGGGTGGCGCAGACGCTGGGCGGCCGCTACTTCGAGTACCTGCTGGGGCGCTTCACCGAGCCGTCCGAGCTGTTCGGCGCGGTCGATCTGAAGAAGCTGCGCGACGGCACCGTCGAGACCGACGTCACCGGCATGCTGCCCGAGGCCGACGTCGCGTTCCTCGACGAGGTGTTCCTCGGTTCGACGGCCATCCTCAACACGCTGCTGGGCGTGCTCAACGAACGCCGCTTCCGCCGTGGCCACACGCAGCTCGCCTGCCCGCTTCGCGTGTGCGTGGGCGCGGCCAACGCGCTGCCCGACGACGAGGGCCTGGCCGCCTTCGCGGATCGCTTCCTGCTGCATGCGTTCATCGAACCGGTCGCCGATCCGCAGCTCGAATCGCTGCTGCAGGGCGGCTGGCACTCGGACTTCACGACGATGTCCGACACCCACGCGCTCGCGGCGCTCGACCTGCTTTCCGGCCAGCTGCGCGACGTGCGCATGGACGCCGTGCGGCCGGCGCTGGCGCAGGCGATCCGCCAGCTGCGCGCGGCGGGCGTGCGATTGTCGGATCGTCGCATCGTCAAGTCGCAGCGTCTCGTGGCCGCGGCGGCGGTGCTGGCGGGCCGGCTCGAGGCCTCGCCGGCCGACCTGTGGCCGCTGTTCTACGCGCTGCCCACGCAGGCCGCGCAGCTGCAGGCGCGCGATGCGCTCAAGGAGCTGTTCGCGCTGGCCGAGCATCCGCACCTGCATTACGCGGTCGAGGCCGCCACGTTGCAGCCCCGCTCGCGCGCCGCACGCCTGGTCGAGGCCGCGCAGGCCTGCCTGGCCGGCGCCACGGGCACGCTGGACCAGGCCGCGGCAGAAGGCGCCGATGCCACGCTGCGCCTGGAGTCGGTGCTGCGCGAGATCGACGCCAACTTCGCCGGCGACCAGCTGCCGGCCGACCTCGCGCCCCTGCGCGAGCAGCTCCGGGCGCGCCTGCGGGTGGCCGAGGCGCTGCGCTCGTCGCAATCGCTCACGATGAGCGGCGGCCCGTCACCGCTGCCATCTTGAGCACCCTGCCCGCGATCCCGTGGACGTGGCGCGCCGCGTCGGACGCGCCCGTGCCGCGCGCCGCCGTCGGCCACGGCGTGGCCGCGCAGCGCCTGCTGGCGCGCCTGTCCGCGCTGCCGGCCGCGCGCCGCGAGTCGCTGGCCGCCACCGGCACCGCCGACTGGCTGGTCGTGCTGGGCCCGACCGACGACCTGCCGTGGGTCGAGGGCGTGCGCTACGCCGCGCCCAGCGCCAGCAGCGCCGCGCTGTGGCTGCCCACGCACCTGGAGCCGGCCGCGCCCGTGGACCTGCTGTGGCGCGCACTCGAGGCCCGCCATGCCCGCGCACCGCTGCTGCTGTGGCCCGAGCCGGCCGCGGTGCTGCCGCTCGATCGCCAACTGCCCGCCAGCGACGCGCTGCTCGCCACGCTCGCGGCGCACCTGCGCGGATGCGCCACGCCATGACGGACGCCATCGACCTGCCGCGCCCGCTGCAGTCCTGGCGCCAGTGGCTGGGCTGGTTCGACCCCGCGCTCGCGCCGCAGGTGGGCGAGCTGGTGCGGCGGCTGTCCGACCTCGTGGGCAACGCGACGTCGTCGGGCCGCGGCGGCCAGCCCGAACCCGACGGCCTGGGCGACCTGCGCTCGCGCGGGCCGTACGAACGGCTGCTGGGGTCCGAATGGCTGCTGGCCGACGAGCTGCCCGACGAGTTCATGCGCCGCGCCGCCGCGTCCGAGCACCTGTTCCTGGCGCCGCGCCTGCGCGCCGCGCAGGTCGAGCGCTCGGTCGTCGCGATCTTCGACTGCGGCCCGCGTGCGCTTGGCTCGGCGCGCGCCGCCCACCTGGCCGCGTGGATCCTGCTGGCGCGCCGCGCCGACGAACAGGGCGGCACGCTGCGCTGGGGCGTGCTGCAGGCGCCCGGCCCCCTGCACGCCGGCGACGCGCCGGCGCGGCTCGGCGACCTGATGCGCGCGCGTCGACTCGACGCCGGCGAGGCATCGCACGTCGAGCGCTGGCGCGCCGCGCTGCAGGCGCAAGCCGACGCGGGCGACCGCGAGATCTGGTGGATCGGCGCACCCGGCCCCGCGCTGCCCGATGGCACGCGCCGCGGCGAACGCGTGCTGGCACTGCAGGCCACGCTCGCGGGCGATGCGCTCGACGCGCGGGTGGCCGGCGCCGGCGCGCAACGCCACGCGGCGCTGCCGTTGCCGCCCGTCGTCGACATCACGCGGCTGCTGCGCGCCGACTTCAGGACCACGGTGCGGGAGACGCCGCTGCCGGCCAACCGGACGCAGCGTGCGAACCGGCTGTCGCTCACCCAGGGCCTGATCATGAGCACGCCGCCAGGCAGGGTGGGCGCGGCCGAGCTGGGCCATCCGGCCATGCTGGTGTTCTCGATTCCGCACCCCGGCCAGACCAAGCTGTCAAAGCCGCGGCGCCAGATGTGGTCGATGTCGCGCGCCGTGCTCGCGCTGGGCCTGCAGGGTCGCAACGCGATCGCGCTCACCGCCGCCAACGACGAGCTGCAGTTCTGGCAGATGGCGGGCTTCGGCGACATGCCGCGGCCCACGCGCGAAACGTTCCAGGCCAGCGCATCGACCGGGCGCGCGCTGCAGCTCCTGCTGGTGAGCGACCGGAAGTCGCAGCTCGCCTGCGTCATCGACGCCGGCGGGCAACTGGTGGGCTGGCGCGCGCCGAGCGATCCCCGTCAATGGTCTGGCAAGCCCGACGATCGCGCCGCCACCGTCATCGACCGCCAGGTGCGGCTGATGGCACCGCTGGGCCCGGCGTCGCTGGCCTATGCGATGGTGTGGGGCGACGGCATCTGGCTGCGGCAGGTCGATGCGAGTGGCCAGGCCTCGGCGATGCGGCGCCGCTTGTGCCCCGCGCCGGCGCAGTTGCAGGACATGGCCGCCGTGGTGATGGGCTACGGCACGTCGATGGCGCAGGTGTCCTGCCTCGGTCTCGCGCACCGCGTGGACACGGGCACCGTGTGGCAGCTGTTCACGATCACCCAGGCCGGCCGTGCGATCGACGACGTGGACGGCGCAACGTCGACCGAGATCCGGATCGGCGAGGGCGAACGCGGCTTGGGCCTGTGCAACGGGCGTGGGGCCAGTCCGCCCGCGCTGGTGGTGCTGTCCGGCGACAAGCGCCGCCTGCGCCTTGCCACGCCGCAGAGCCAGGCCACGCTGTACGAGAGCGCCTCGGTCATCGAGCGCTGCTCCGTGTGCCAGGTGAGCGGCCGCGTGGCCGTGCTCACGCGCGATCGCCAGTTGGTGGTGCTGGATCCGGCCACGTTGCAGGTGCTGCTGATCGTCACGGACAACACGGGAGCCGCCGATGGCGATGCCTGACGCCGCCTCCGCCGCCATCGCGCGCCCGGTGCTCGCCGGCCACCGCGAGATCGCCGCCGTCTGGCTGCCCGACGCCTGGTACGACGAGGCCACGCGGCGCCACCTGGCGCTGCAGCTGTGGCGCCCCGGCTGCACGCTGCGGCGCTGGCCCGATGGCGAGTTGCTGCAGTTCGCGGCCCCGCTGGTGGCCGACTGCGAGGCCCTGCCCGGCTGGCCGCTGCAGCGCGTGGCCGGCACGCTGTGCAGCGCCGACATCGCCCCGCAGCAGCTCGCCGGCCGCGCCCACGCCGACGTATTGCTGGCGCTGGGCGCCGACTGGCGCGCGTTGAGCTTGTCCGAATCGACGCCGCTCGATCCGTCGGGCTGGCTGGACGTGGCCATCGGCTTCGTCGACATGGCCGACTGCCGCCTGCCGCCCGCCGAACGCGTGCTGGTGGAACCGACGCCGCGCGAGCTGCACGAGGTGCTGGGGCCCGCCGTGCCGGCCGGGCACAGCGAGGGGACGCGCGGCCTGCTGCAGGCGCTGGCCCGGCGCGGCGCGCGCGAGACGGCGCCACCCGCGCCGGCCAAGGGGGGCACGCACACCGGGTTCTCGTCCGACCAGCGGCTGTCGGCGCGGGTGGTCATCGGCATCGTGATCGCGCTGCTGCTGGTCGTGATCCTCTCGATGGCGTCGTCGGCGCCAGACGACGGCAGCGGCGCAAGCCACGTCCATCCTGGCATCCTGGCGCCGCTGGGTGCACTGATCTTCCTGTTCCTGCGCCAGACAGGCTCGGTCAAGGCAAGCGGCTCGGGCGCGGCGCCCTCCGGGCCTGGCCGCGCTCGCACGGCCGCCGCCCCGGCCGCCGGCGCTCCGCGCGAGGGCGTTGGCGCGCGCCTGCGCCGGGCGCTGCGCGAGCAGCCGGCGCGCATGGACGCCAAGGTGATGCCGCAGCGCTGGCGACAATGGGCCGCGCGCCTGGCCATGACCACGGGCGTGGCCAACCTGCTGGGCGCGCAGCACTCGGCCTACCTGCGGCGCATGCTCAAGAAGTTCGATGATGGCGACCTGGACGACGCGCTGCGCCACGCGATCCCGCTGGGCGATGGCGAGGGTTCGCTGGGCCAGGCGTTCGGGCGGTTGGCGGCGCGCAAGGAACTCACGTTGGGCAGGTCCCGCGTCGCCACGACGGGCATCGGCCTGGGCCCCGACCTCGAGCAGCACCTGCGCACGCTGTACCGGCGCGCCTTCGAGCACCTCGATCGGCAGGGCCGCATCGACGAGGCCGTGTACGTGCTGGCCGAGCTGCTCAAGGCGCGCCAGGAGGCGCTCGACTACCTCGAGAAGCACGGCCGCTTCGCGCAGGCCGCCGAGCTCGCGCTGGGCTGGGACATGCCGGCCGCGCAGATCGTGCGGCTACACGTGCTGGCGGGCGAATGGAATCTGGCCGTGCTGGTGGCGCGGCGCGACGACGCGTTCGCCTCCGCGGTCACGCTGCTGGAAAAGAAGTGGCCCGAGGCCGCCGACCAGCTGCGCCGCGAGTGGGGGGATTCCCTCGCGGCGCGCGGGCGCTGGCTGGCCGCGGTGCATGCCGTCTGGCGCCTCGAAGGCGAACGCGCCCGCGCCGCCGAGTGGCTGCAGGTGGCCGAGGCCGGGGGCGGCGCGCTCGCGGCGCGCGCGTTGGCATTGCGCGCGCAGTGCCTGCCGCAGACGCTGGCCACGCGCGCCGAGGCCATCGCCGCGCTGCGCGACGACCCGGCGCTCGCGCCCGAGCGAGCCGCGCTCGCACGCGAGCTGCTGCAGTTGCCGGCGCCGGTCGAGACGATGGCGCGCCGGCTCGCGGCGTCCATCGCCGGCGCGTTGCTGTCCGATCCGCCGATGCTGGGCACCGCCGCGCTCAAGCAGCTGGTGCAACTGGCCGGCGACCCGGCGCTGTCGGCGGATCTGCCCTCGTCAGGCTGGCCCGACGCGGCGGGCAAGGCGCTCGCGACGACCACCGGCACCGTCGGCTGGTTCGCGCCCGAGGCCGGCTCGCTGGCGATCGTCGACGCGGCGGCCCTGCCGGACGGCGAGTTCCTGGTCGCGCTGGGCGAGGCCGGCGCCGTGCGCGTGGATGCCCGCGGGCGTCGCTGCGCGACCTTTGCGGTGCCGACGCACCAGCTCGTGATCGCAAGCGACGGCGCCAGTGCGCTGGCGCTCGCGCGACGCGAGCGCACCTGGCGCGTGAGCCGGTTGGACCTGGCGCGCGGGCAGTCGCAGGACCTGGGGCTGCACGAGTTCGGCGCCTTCGCGCGCACGTTCGACGGCGTGGGCTGGAGCGTGGGCATCGGCAACCGGATGCAGGTGCTCGACACGACGCGCGGGCTGTCGGAGGCCCTGTGGCAGGTGGCCGACCTGCCCGGGCCGGTGATCGCCATCGACGCTGTAGGCGACGCGGAGATCTGGCTGCTGCGCGTCGAGGACCCGGCCGCCGGCACGCGCCTGCAGCAATGGAAATACGCGTTGCCCGCGCGGCGCCTGCATGAACGCGAGACGCTGCCGCCCGATCGTGAAGGCGGCGCCTGCCGCGTGCTCGCGAGCGGCGTGGGACTGGTCGACTTCGTGCCGTCGACGTCGGCAGACGACAGCTCGGCCACGCGCAAGGTGCTGGCGCCCGCCGCGCGGACCGACAAGGCGATCCCCTGGTACGGCGCCGACGCGGTGATGGCCGCCGCCGGCGCCTGGGTGGCGCTGGCCAGGCCCTGCGGCGAGGTCGACGTCGAGCGCACCATCGAGCTCGTCAACTGCAGCACCGGCCGCGTCCACGGCGCATGGTTCTGGCCGCGCGACGCGCGGGTGGGGATGCGCGCGCAGGGTGCGCTGTGGATCGCGTTCGACGACGCGGGGCGACTGGTGAGCGCGTCGGTGGACTCGGGGGAAATGCGGAGCCTGTCGCTGCGCTAGCGCGCCCCGCGCCGTCACCCTGGGCCAAGTTGCGGGTGCGCTGCGGCCAAGGCCCGCTTCGCGCTCACCCATCCCGCCACCGTCACCCTGCGCGAAGTCGCAGGGCCCACGCCTGCCGCGGCGCCACCCCGGGGCTGGGTGCTGCGGCTGCGCTCAGCATGACGGCTGGAGCGTGGTCAGCCGATCAGCTTGCGCCAGAACCCGCCGCCCGCCGCCTTCGGCTTGACGTCGTAGAACTCCGCCGGCAGGCCGGTCATCTGCGGACCGGGGATGCGCACGCCGTCGAGGGACTTTCCCGAATCGAGCGCCGCGTTGACCGCCTGGACCAGCGTGCTGCGCTTGGCCACGGCCGAGAACACGCCGCGCGGGTTCTGCTTGTACAGGGCGGCCGCGATGGTGACGGCGCGGCCGAAGATGGGCTCGCGGTCGAAAGCAAACTCCTGCCACGTGCCGTCCTTGGCGCGCGCCGTGAACGTGGTGGGCAGCACCAGGTCGGCCACATGCGGCAGCAGCACGTAGCCGAAGGCCTCCGGCACCCAGTCGATGAGGCGACGCAGCGTGAGGGGATCGGCGGCGAAGCGGCGCACGGCGATCTCGATCTCCGTGTCGCGCCGGTCGCCCTCTCCCAGCTGCGAGATGGTGCGCTGGATGTCTTCGTCGGAAACGTCGAACATGGTCAATGCATCGTTGTGGCGCGACGCGCGTTCGCGACAGCCCGGGCGCGCGGCTCGGGCGCGGCCACCAGCTCGCGCAGGCGCTCGCCGGTGAGCGTGCCCAGCTTGCCGGCGATCGCCAGCACCGGCGGTGCGGCGAGCATGCGCGCGAAGGCCTCGCGCACCTGGTCGGCGGACACGCGCTCCACGCGTTCGCGCAGCTCCTCGGGCGAGCGCACGCGGCCGTGCACGAACAAGTCGAGCGCCGCGTCCTCCACCCGGCGAACCGGGCGCTCCTGGGCGCGCACGCGGCGCACGGCGATCTGGTTGCGGGCGCGTTCCAGGTCCTGCGCGCCCACGCTGGCGGCGTGGCCCTGCAACAGGCGGTGCGTCTCGCGCAGCAGCTCTTCGACCTTGTCCGGCGTCGTCGACGCCTCGATCACGAACTGACCGCAGGCCTCCATGATGTCGGCCGAGCACGCCGCGTAATAGACGAGCCCGCGGCGCTCGCGGATCTCGTTCATCAGCGGCGAGCTCATGCCCTCGCCGAACAGCGCGGCGGCCACGCTGGCAGCGGGCTGGTCGTCCTTCATCGACGCGATGGGGTAGCCCAGCACGACGTGGCTCTGGCTGCAGCCGGCCAGGCGATTGGCCTTGACGCCGCCCAGCCACGTGGGCGCCTGCATGGCGTGCGGCGCGCCGGCGGGCATGTCGCCGAACGCCGCCTGCGTCTCGCGCACGATGGCGTCGTGGTCGACGTTGCCCGCCACGCCGACGACGACGTTGCTGCCGCTGTACTGCTGCTCGACGTAGGCCAGCAGGTCGTCGCGCGTGAAGCGCTCGATGTTGCGGCGCGTGCCGATGACAGCCTGCGCCATCGGATGCGCGCCGTAGCAGAGCTTGTCGAACTGGCGGAACGCGGTGGACATCGGATCCTCCTCGTCCTCGAGGAACTCCTGCAGGATCACCTGGCGCTCGCGCTCGAGCTCGGCGGCCGGGAACGTGGGGCGGCGCACGATGTCGCCCAACATGCGCACGAACTGCGCGGCGTCGCGCGCCATGCCGCTCAGGTGGTAGGCGGTGTGATCCTTGTCGGTGTGCGCATTGACCTCGGCGCCCAGGCGCTCGGCGTCGATGTTGATCTGCGCGGCGTCGCGGGTGGTGGTGCCCTTGAACGCCATGTGCTCGACCACGTGGCTGATGCCCGACAGCCGCGCGCTCTCGTGGCCGGAGCCCGTGCGCACGAACACGCTGGCGCTCGCGCTGGCCAGCCAGGGCATGGGGATGGTGACCACGCGCACGCCGTTGGCGAGCGTGGTGAGGCGGGGTTCCGTCGACGTCATGCGCCCATTGTCGGCGAGCCGGCGACGGCGGTGGTCCGGCGGGGCTTCCCGTGCTCGACAGCCGCCCGTATCATCGCCCCGCGTCAACCCTCCCGGAGCCGACCGATGTCCTTTCCCAAGCTCGTCCTCGCCGCCTCGCTGATGGCCGCGAGCGTCGCCGCCCACGCCCTCGACAAGGTCGTGTTCGCCACCAACTGGAAGGCCCAGGCCGCGCACGGCGGCTTCTACCAGGCGGTCGCCGACGGCACCTACAAGCGCTACGGCCTGGATGTCGAGATCCGCCAGGGCGGGCCCCAGGTCAACAACCGGCCGCTGCTGCCGGCCGGCCGCATCGATTTCCTGATGACCGGCAACCTGCTGCACAGCTTCGACAACGTCAAGAACGGCGTGCCCGTCATCGCCGTGGCGGCCATGTTCCAGAAGGATCCGCAGGCGCTGATGGCGCACCCCGAGGGCGGCTATGCCAGGTTCGAGGACCTGGCCAAGGCGCCCGTGGCCTTCATCGCCAAGGACGCCCAGTTCTCGTGGTGGCAGTGGCTCAAGGCCGACTACGCGTTCAAGGACGAGTCGCTGCGCCCGTACAACTACAACGTCGCCCCGTTCCTGGCCGACAAGAAGAGCCTGCAGCAGGGCTACGCGGTCGAGGAGCCGATCACCATCGCCAAGCAGGGCGGCTTCAAGCCCGCGGTGTTCCTGCTGGCCGACCACGGCTACAGCACGTATTCGACGACGATCGAGGCGCGCACCGACACCGTCAAGAACAAGCCCGACCTCGTCAAGCGCTTCGTCGAGGCCTCCATCGTCGGCTGGAACAACTACCTGTACGGCGACCGCAAGGCCGCCGACGCGCTGATCAAGCAGGACAACCCCGAGATGAGCGACGATCTCATCGCGCAGAGCATCGCCCTCATGAAGCAGATGGGCATCGTCGACTCGCGCGACGCGCAGACGCTGGGCATCGGCGCGATGAAGCCCGAGCGCATCAAGGACTTCTACGACAAGATGGTGCGCGCCGGACTGTACAAGGCGGACGACGTCGACCTGTCCAAGGTGGCGACCACGCAGTTCGTGAACCAGGGCGTGGGCGTGGACGTGCGCAAGAAGCTCACGGGCAAGTGATGGAGCGGCGGCGCTGGTCGTCGCAGGTTCGTTCGGCCGTCCGGCGACTAGATCCGCTTGCGCCCGCCCGCCATCACGAGGGCCACGCCTGCCAGGATCACTGCCATCCCCGCCACGATCGGCGCGCTGATGCCCTCGCCCGCGAACAGCGCGCCCAGTCCCACGGCCACCACCGGGTTGACGTACGCATAGCTGGTGGCCAGCGCCGGACGCGCGTGGCCGATGACGTAGATGAACGCGGTGTAGGCGACCAGCGAGCCGAACAGGACCAGGTACGCCAGCGCCCACCAGGACGACGCCGGCACCGCGGACGGATCGAAGCGCTCGCCATGGATCGCGGCCATCGCGACCAGGCTGACCGCGCCGCCGACCATCTGCACCGCGGCCGACATCGGGCCCTTGGGCAAGTCCAGCCGCGGTTGCAGCACGGTGGCCAGCGCCCACGACGCGGCGGCGACGAACAGGATCGCGATGGCGCCGGGGTTCGCGGCCGCGTGCAGGTCGAAGTTGAGCAGCGCCATGCCGCCCAGCCCGAGCGCGACGCCCAGCCACTCGAGCAGGCGCGGCCGCGCGCCGAACAGGCCCCAGGCAAACAACATCGCGAACAGCGGCACCCCGGCGACCACCAACGACGCGAGGCCGGACGGCACCCGGGTCTCGCCCAGGCACACGAAGCCGTTGCCCAGGCCCATCATCATGAAGCCGATGAGCGCGCCGTTGCGCCACTGCGGCCACGTGGGCCATTGGGCGCCGCGGGCGCGCAGGAACGCGAGCAGGATCGGCCCCGCGCACAGGTTGCGAAGCGCCGACGAGGCCAGCGGCGGGATGCCGTCGACGACGAAATGGATCGCGAGGTACGTGGAGCCCCAGACGACATAGACGATGGCCAGGCAGGCGAGCAGAAGCGGGGAGCGGGGCGGGTTCGACATGAGGCGTCGAGTGGAACAGAAGCGCCCTGTCCTTCGCCGACCGCGGGCTACTGCCGGTTCAGGGGTCATGGCGGGGGTGGATCCTGACTGCGCGCAGGATGACAACAACTCCTGCGCAGTCGCAGGAACCACCCCGGCCGACCTGCCGCCTATCGCTTCAGGTCGTACCGATCCAGGTTCATCACCTTCGTCCACGCCGCCACGAAATCGCGCACGAACTTGCCCTGGCCATCGCTGGCGCCGTAGACCTCGGCGATCGCGCGCAGCTGCGAGTTCGAGCCGAACACCAGGTCGGCGACGGTGCCCGTCCACGTCTTCTCGCCGGTCTGGCGATCGATGCCTTCGAGCACGACCTCCTGGGCCGACTTCTGCCAGCGCGTGCACATGTCCAGCAGGTTCACGAACCAGTCGTTGGACAGCGTGCCCGGACGTTTCGTGAACACGCCGTGAGCGGCCTGGCCGACGTTCGCGCCGAGCACGCGCAGGCCGCCAACCAGCACGGTCATCTCGGGGGCCGTGAGCGTGAGCAGCTGCGCCTTGTCGACCAGCAGTTCGGCCACGTGGCCCTCGAGCCCCGGCTTCGCGTAGTTGCGGAAGCC
>Ga0209677_101092_pt1 | contig 12759 bp, 14 predicted proteins | sample AraplaCvi_mCL_r2_2_FD_184285 | JGI IMG/M metagenome (GOLD analysis project Ga0209677, IMG submission 184285) | Arabidopsis root microbial communities from North Carolina, USA - plate scrape CL_Cvi_mCL_r2 (SPAdes) (version 2) | ecosystem: Host-associated > Plants > Roots > Endosphere | place: USA... | reverse complement strand
GACGTTCTTGAAGTCGTAGCGCTGGTCCACCTCTTTGCGGGCCTGATTGACGGCGTTGTCCGCCTCCATCTTGTCGACTTTGCTGACGACGTCGAACGAGGAGTCTGCCATGGTGTCCGTCCTTCCGTAGAGAGCTCGATCCAGTCTACGAGGCGGCGCGGGACGCGGCTCTTCCCGTCGGCCGAGCGGGCGCATCCTCAGCGCACGAAGTCCTCATCCACGCGGCCGCCCAGCTCGTCGAGAAGGCGGGATGCGACCGCGGCGGCAGCTGTTCTGTCGCGCTCCTGAGCGAATGCGGCCAGGTCCGCGGGCGACCGCTCGTCGGCCGCGCGCAGCCGGCGGGCCAGCCATTTGCCGCTGCCCAGCCACGACTTGGATGCGAGAAGCGCCAGTTCCCCGAGCGCCCGGAAGAGGTCGGCGCGGATGGCTGCCTCGGTGAGTGCATCCGTCGCGTCCGAGAGGTCGTCGATCAGGTCCGTCACGGCGTAACGGCGCAGCTCCAGGTCGTGTGGGGACGGCTGTGGACCCCGCAGGAGTCGCGCCTCCGACCACTCCCGGAGTCGGTCGAACTCGGCGCCCGCGCGGAGCACCGTGCCCTCGGTCAGGAGGTAGGAGAGCACGGGTCGCAGCGATGCGAAGTCCCGCTCCGCCCAATCGCGGTAGCCCTCCTCGGTGTATGCGAAGATGTCGATCCGCTCTCCGTCGCGGTGAGCGACGCGCGCCTCTGCTTGCGTGGTGCCGCCGTCTGCGCGCCGGAGGGTCGGGGCGATCAGGAGGATGTCGATGTCGCTCGTGCTCGTCCGCTGGCCGGTGGACGCGCTACCGCCCAGAATGATCGTCGTGGCGCCCGGGTACTCCCGGTCGCAGAAGCGGACCGCGAGGAGCGCGGCGTCGGTGTCAGGCGCCGCCATTCGATCCGGGCCCGGAGGTCAGGCCGTCTGCGCGAGCTCGGCGTAGTAGGTGACGTGGCAGCCGTCACCGTTGCACTCGACGCAGAGGGTGATCTCCTCACTGTGCTGAGCGGGGTCGGCACCCGTCCCGTCGCACCGTTCGCAAATCTCCAAGGTTCTCATGCCCACGATTGTGCGCCACACCACCGACATCGGCGGAAGGCCGACCGGGGTGTCGCGATCGCGCGGCATCCATTCGGGGATTCTGCTCACAGCAGAACCGCCGCAATCGGTAGGCGCGGACGCGCGGCATCCGACATAGGCTGGCCGCATGCTTCTGAGGCATGCGATCGGCTCGGTGCTCCGCCGGATCAGGACGGAGCGCGGTACGACGCTGCGCCAGCTCTCCGAGTCCTCACGCGTCTCCGTGCCCTACCTCTCCGAGATCGAGCGCGGACGCAAGGAGGCCTCTTCCGAGATCCTCGCGGCACTCTGCCGGGTGCTCGGGATGACGGAGGGCGAACTTCTGACACGGGTCGCCGCCGAGTTCGGCAGCGGTCAGGTGCTCACTCTCGTGCCCGGGCCGGAGGAAGCGCCGGAGGTCCGGACAGCGGTCGAACTGCAGTCCGTCGGCGTGAGCGCGGGCCGGAAGACCTCGGACGTGGTCGCGCTCGCCGCCTGAGCCGACTCGGTTCCGCGAGCAGCGTGGCCCCTGGGCGCCCGCTGATTTCGTCTGCGGACGCGCGCCGAGTATTCTTGTGTGGCGCCTTCGGTCACGAGAACAACCCGTGGTCGGGAGCGCCAATGGCGAGTTACCCAAGCGGCCAAAGGGATCTGACTGTAAATCAGCTGTCATCGACTTCGGGGGTTCGAATCCCTCACTCGCCACCCATCGGAAGCCCCGCACTCCACATATCTCTCGGAGTCGGGGCTTTCGTCTTTCCGGAAATTCGCTATCGCTCTGACGGTCGATTTGCCGAGCGGATCGAGAAGGTTTCGAGGCGACGGTTGATCGCTGTTCCATAAATCGGGTTGTTCCGCGACCTGTGGAACACCCACCGACATGGAACGCTGCTCGACTCCCGCCGCCCTCGCCCCGGCCGCATCTGCGAGGCTGGTGGCATGACCTCCCACGCTGAACTGCTCGAGATCGCCGCCACCGTCGCCCGCCGCGCCGCGGCTTTCGCCCTGCAGCGCCGCCGCGACGGGGTCGAGATCGCGGCATCGAAGTCGTCGCTCAGCGACATCGTCACTCGAGCCGACCGGGAGACCGAGCAGCTCATCCGGGATGCGCTTTCCGCCGCACGCCCGCGCGACGGATTCCTCGGCGAGGAGTCCGGCGGCGGGAGCAGCCAGAGCGGACTCACCTGGGTGGTCGATCCCATCGACGGGACGGTCAACTACTTCTACGGCATCCCCGCGTGGGCGGTCAGCATCGCCGTGGTCGAAGGCGATGCCGACCCGATGACGTGGCGGACGCTCGCCGGCGCTGTGGTGAATCCGGTTGCGGGGGAGGCGTTCACGGCGTTCCTCGGGGGAGGGGCGCGCCTCAACGGAGCGCCGCTCCACGTGAACGAAGGAGTGGAGCTGCCGCTTGCGCTCGTCGGGACGGGTTTCGGCTACGACGCCGAGGTGCGGCGCAGGCAGGCGTCCTTCCTCGGCGACCTCATCGCGGATGTTCGCGACGTCCGCCGCATCGGCGCAGCGTCACTCGACCTGTGCAGCGTCGCCGCCGGGCGGCTCGACGCGTACTTCGAGCGCGGACTCAACCCGTGGGATCATGCGGCCGGCGCGCTCATCGCTTCCGAAGCCGGCGCCCGGGTCGCCGGGATCGGCGGAGGTCCGGCCGGCCGCCGTCTGCTGGTGGCGGCCGCGCCGGACCTCTTCGAACAGCTGCATCCCCGGGTGGAGCGCTTCTACAGCGCGTGGGAGTGACTCCCGGCACCCGGGCCCGGGGTCAGACCAGCCAGACCGTCGTGTCAGTGGGCAGCGTGCGCCCGTCGAGCACACCGCTCGCGAGGACGATCTCGCCCTCGGGAAGCGCCACCGGAGCCGCGCCGAAGTTGACCACGACAGTCACCGCTCCGGAGCGGAAGGCGAGGGTGTCGGCGCCCAGGTCGGTCCACTGCGGGTTCTCGAAGGCCAGGTCGTAGCGGCGGCGCAGCTCGAGCGCATCCTGATACATCGTCAGCGTCGAGCCGGCGACGCCCTCCTGCGAGGAGCGGGTGTAGGTGGCCCAGGTCGCGGGCTGGGGCAGCCAGCTCGCCGAGCCGGGGCCGAAGCCGTACGAGGGCTGGTCGCCGTCCCACGGGATCGGGACGCGGCAGCCGTCACGCCCGTACCGCTCGCCGTTGGTGCGGAACCATGTCGGGTCCTGTCGCGCGTCGTCCGGGAGGTCGATCGCCTCCGGAAGCCCCAGCTCCTCACCCTGATAGAGGTAGGAGGAACCGGGGAGCGCAAGCATGAGCGCGGTCGCGGCGCGGGCGCGGTGGAGGGCGAAGACGGGATCGGGCAGTCCCTTCGTCTTCGGGCCGATGCCGTGGCCCTGGAGGTTCTCGCCGTGCAGGGCCAGACGGGTCGCGTGGCGGACGACGTCGTGGTTGGACAGCACCCAGGTGCTGGGTGCGCCGACGCTGCTGAACGCAGCGATGGAGTCATCGATCACGCTGCGCAGGGCCGCCGCGTTCCAGGGCGTCTCCAGGTAGGCGAAGTTGAAGGTCTGCTGCATCTCGTCCGGGCGGACCCAGCGGGCCAGCTTGTCCAGCGGCTCGACCCAGGCCTCGCCGCAGAGCACACGGTCACCCGGGTACTCCTCCAGCACTCGGTGCCAGTCGCGGTAGATCTCGTGGACGCCGTCCTGCGCGAAATACGGCGGCGTCGGCGGCTCGGAGGAGGCGTGCGCTGCGATCTCCGGCTCGAGCGGGATGCCGCCGGTCTCGAGGGTCGGAGTGGCGGTCCCGCCCATGCTGCCCGCATGGGCCGGAGGCGTGTAGTCGGGAAGCCCGGCCTCCTTGATCATGCCGTGCGCCACATCCACCCGGAAGCCGTCGACCCCGCGGTCGAGCCAGAAGCGAAGGATGCCGCGGAATTGCTCGCGCACCCACGGGTTCTCCCAATCGAAGTCGGGCTGCGACTTGTCGAAGAGGTGCAGGTACCACTGGCCGGGCCGGCCGTCGGCCTCGGTGACACGCTCCCAGGCGGGGCCCCCGAAGATCGACTCCCAGTTGTTCGGGGGAAGCTCACCGTTCTCGCCCGTGCCGTCGCGGAAGAGGTAGCGCGCACGCTCGGCGCTGCCGGGACCAGCGGCCAGCGCCTCCTGGAACCAGACGTGGTCGCTGGAGGAGTGGTTGGGGACGATGTCGATGATCACGCGCAGTCCGAGGCCGTGCGCGGTCTCGAGCATCGTGTCGAAGTCGTCCAGCGTCCCGAAGAGCGGGTCGACGTCGCGGTAGTCCGAGACGTCGTAGCCCGCGTCGCGCTGCGGAGACCGCTGGAACGGTGACAGCCACACCGCATCCACGCCGAGTGCGCGGAGGGCGGGGAGGCGGTGCGTGATGCCGGGCAGGTCGCCGATGCCGTCGCCGTCCGCGTCGGCGAAGGAGCGCGGATAGACCTGGTAGATGACGGCGGAGCGCCACCATTCGCGGCCGGGACCGGAGGGAGCGACGTCCGACGGGATGGGCGAGGAGCTGGGGACGGGGGATGATGCGGCGATGGGGGTCACCTCGTATTCGTAGCGGTTTCGGACGGGGGTCAGGGGGAGGGGGCAGTGCTGGAGCGCACGATCAGGTCGGCGGGGGCGGTGTGGCCGACCGGTTCGGGAGGGGCGGCGACGCCGTTCCGGCGGGGCTCCAGCGCGGTGAGCAGGATGGCGGCCGCCTGCTCACCCTGCCGGTCGGGATGCTGCGCCACGGTGCTGAGGCCGAAGAAGTCGGCGAGCGGGTGGTCGTCGATGCCGATCACGGAGAGGTCCTCCGGCACACGCAGACCGAGGTCCCGGGCGGCCAGGATGGCGCCGATCGCCATCTCGTCGGAGGCGGCGAAGACGGCCGTCGGGCGGTCGGTCGCATCCAGAAGCTGCTTCGCCGCATCGTAGCCACCCGGGATGGTGAAGTCGGACGCGCGATGCAGAGCCTCCTCGACGGACAGGCCGGCCTCGCGGAGAGCCTGTTCGTAGCCGAGCCGACGGTTCGTCGGGATGTGGAATTCCAGGTCGAACTCGTGCGAGCCGCCGATGTGGGCGATCCGCCGGTGGCCGAGGGAGATGAGGTGCTCCGTGGCCAGGCGGGCGACCGCGACGTCGTCGAGCCTGAGCGTGCTGACGCCGGGCAACGGCCCGCCCACGCCGACGAGGGGTTTGCCGATCGCGAGGAGGCTGCCCACCTCGGCTTCGGAGAGCTTCAGGCAGATGGCGAACACCGCATCCACTCGGTTGCGGAGCAGGTGGTGCTCGAACACCCGCCGCCGTTCTTCGCCGTCACCGCTGAGGTTGTAGAGGGTGAGGTCGTATCCCCGGCGGAGCAGGACCCGCTCGGCGCCCTCGATCACGGAGGTGAAGAACCAGCGGTCGAGCCGCGGGACGACCGCTCCGATGTTGCGCGTGCGACCGGACGCGAGGCCGGAGGCGTTGGAGGACACGACGTAGCGGAGCTCGGAGGCCGACTGGATGACGCGGGCCCTGGTCGTCTCGGACACCGGCCCGTTGCCGCTGAGCGCGCGTGAGACGGTCGCGGTGGAGACGCCGGCATGGCGCGCGACATCGTCGATGCCCGACATCCCACCTCCTGAGCTGCAGTGCGCTGGCGGCGCACGTTCCGCCGATGCCCGGGATGTTACCGTGCACAGTGGGGAGTATAGCGAGTCCGGTGGAAGCGTTTGCAGAGTGTGACTCCCCGCGACGGCCCGGGTGATCAGCTCCAGTGCGACGGACGGCTGAGCGTCGGCGGGAGCCGGGTGGCAGCATCACCGGTGGCGGAACTCACCTGGACCTGGGTGACGTAGATCGCGTCGCGCAGGTCCGCTCCGTCGAGGCGCGCGCCGCGGAGGTCGGCGCCGATCAGCTCGGCGCGGGACAGGTCGGCGTCGCGCAGGTCGGCTCCGAGGAGGAGGGCGCCGCGCAGCTCCGCGCCGCGCAGGTCCGCACCCCGGAGGTCTGCGCCGACGAGGTCAGCACCGGGGCGCAGCCGGGAGCGGGCGGCGTGCCGGGGGCCCGCGCCGATCGGACCGGACTCACGCGCCAGTCGTGCGGCGTCGCGCAGAAGCAGGGCGGCAGGTCCCCGGAGCTCGTCGAGGTCGAGCTCGCCGATCGTGACAGCGGCCGCTTCCGTGACGGACCGGACCTCCGAGCGCGCCCGGCGGAGGGCGGGGTGGAGGGATGCGGCGGCGGGCAGCGCCAGCGCATCCTCGAGGTACCAGAGCAGTTCGTGCAGCTGACGCATCACCGGGAAGACGGCGAACATGGAGGCGCGGATCTCCGCCCCATCCCGCCAGCTCGCTCCCGCGAACGTGTGCTGGGTCACCTGCTGACCGGCGCCGAAGCAGTCGAAGACCGTGCAGCCGGCGAACCCGCTGTCGCGGAGCCGGGGGTGGATGCTGCAGCGGTCGTGGCCGTCGAGGTTCACGCACGGATCGCCGGCCGGCTTGTCGAACGCGAAGTCGGCGGAGCGGGCGAAGGCCAGGGCGACACAGCACAGGCCGACGCACTGGGAGCAGTCCGCCCGCAGGTCGTGACGGGTGTCGTCGACGGAGATCACCCGTCCACAGTACGTGCTCGTCGTCGTCTCTCCACATCTTCGAGGGCCCCAGGAATAGGGCTCAGTCGACCGCGTTAGCGTGAAGCAGGAACAACAAAGAAGGAGACCAGAATGACCGCACCGCGTCGCACCATCGGCTCGTCCGAGCTCGAGGTATACCCGCTCTCGCTCGGGGGCAACGTGTTCGGCTGGACGGCCGACCGCGAGACCTCGTTCGACGTTCTCGACGGGTACACGGCTGCGGGAGGAGACTTCGTCGACACGGCCGACGGCTATTCGGCCTGGGTGCCCGGAAACACGGGTGGCGACTCGGAGCGGATCCTCGGCGAGTGGTTCGAGGCGCGCGGCAACCGCGACCGGGTCGTCCTCGCCACGAAGGTCAGCCAGCACCCCGAATTCCGCGGGCTCGCGGCCGACAACATCCGCCGCGCCGCCGACGCCTCGCTCGAGCGTCTGCGGTCGGACTACATCGACCTGTACTACGCGCACTTCGACGACGAGACGGTTCCCCTGGAGGAGACCGTCGGTGCCCTGTCGGCGTTGGTGGATGCGGGCAAGGTCCGGTACATCGCCATCTCGAACTATTCGCCGGAGCGGATCGACGAGTGGTTCCGCATCACCGAGCGTGAGGGCTATCACCGTGCGGTCGCGCTGCAGCCCCACTACAACCTCGTCGAGCGCGGCTACGAGACGACGTACCGACCCATCGCCGAGCGCGAAGGCCTCGGAGTCATGCCGTACTTCGCCCTGGCCGCCGGCTTCCTGACCGGCAAGTACCGCGACGGCCTGACCGTGGACAGCCCCCGCGCCGGTGGCGCCGCGAAGTACCTGGACGACACCGGCCGCACGATCTTGGCGGCGCTCGACGACGTCGCGGCGGCGCACCGCGTATCCGTCGCCTCCGTCGCGCTCGCCTGGCTGGCCGCTCAGCCGACCATCACCGCCCCGATCGCCAGTGCACGCACGCGCGAGCAGCTCTCAGACCTCCTCGCGTCGGTCGAACTGGTGCTGTCGGATGCCGAGCTCGACACCCTTACGGACGCTTCGGAGGCCGCCGCCGCGGCCTGAGGCAGGACGGGGCCGGGCCGGGCATCGTCAGTCGTCGGCTCCCGTCCGCGGCCGCTCCGAGATGGTTCGGAGCGGCCCGCCGCGGATGGTATCCTCATACGGTTGCCGAAATCGTCCTGCCCTCGTGCAGGCGCCGGCTGCGCCCCCTTAGCTCATTGGTAGAGCACTTCCTTGGTAAGGAAGAGGTAGTGGGTCCGATTCCCACAGGGGGCTCCGTCTCCCCGCCGCTACGGCGACGGGAGGCCGCGGCGGGGTAGCTCAGGTGGTTAGAGCACACGGCTCATAATCGTGGTGTCGCGGGTTCGAGTCCCGCCCTCGCTACATAGCTTGAAAACACTGGGAACGGCGGCTGTTGAACAGCCGCCGTTTCGTCGTCGGTGGGGCCATTTGCCCACATTTTGCCCACACTTGTAAGCGAGCTGTAGAGATCACCCGTGCCGGAGGCGCGCCGAAGTGTCTGCGGTTGCTCGTAGCGTGCGAAGCGACGGAAACCGACTTGAAGGGTGACCAATGGTGGCAGACTCGTGGACGAAGGCCCAGCAGCTCAGCAGAAGAATCAGTGACGCGAGCGATGTTTCGACGTGGGAGCGTGAACAGCACAGCGCGGCAGGATTGCCCCTGTGGGAGCGGAATGTCGTATCGCACTTGATCGCGCTCGTCGGCGACGAAACGATCCACTATCTCGATGCCCACGTGGTCTACGACGAGCCAAGGGCAACGTTCGTCGCATTCACCGATGCGCGGATCATTCGCATTGGGGTCGACTTCACTAGTCAGGACAACAATCGCCGCCACGAGATTACGAGCGATGTCTTGTCGCGATCGCTTGTGAAGTCGATTCGACTCAGGTCCTTAGATGACGTTGAAGCAGACACGCGCGCGTTTCCGACCCGGTTGGAATTCGATGTCGTCCTCGAGTCCGATGAGACGATCTCGCTCCCGCTCAACCGATATCCAAGTCCGACCGTCGCGGCCGAGCTCGTGGATCTGTTCAACTCGTTACTGCCCCGCTGACGAATCGGGTCCAATTCGCCGAGCCCACGACGTCGCACCCGCCATAGGTGTCGTGCGTGCAACGCCGGAAGAGTACGTAGGCACATTTGGGGGTACGCCCTTTACTTCTCCCCGGACGGTCGCACACTCAAGTTTGGTGTGGCCCAAAACGCGCCGGCACTCGGCGCAGCCGCGAGGTTCAAACGTTCGGCAACCTCGTCCAAGTCGTCGTCGAAGAGATCGCTATAAGTGTCGAGCGTCATCGCTGCCGACGCGTGTCCGAGCATGCGCTGTACTGCTTTGACATTTGCGCCAGCGCTTACGGCGAGGGATGCAGCTGTGTGGCGCAGATCGTGGATGGTCATCGGGGGTAGGTCGGCGGCGGCCAGCGCGCGGTCCCACCACGAATTGGCGGCCATCGTCGGGGTCTTCTGGTAGTTGCCTCGCCCATCGTCGAAGACAATCCCGTCGAGAGACCTGCGTTTGCACGCGTCCTTGAGCGGTGCAGTCAGGAACTGTGGGAATGGCACGCTTCGACGCTCGTGAGTCTTCGGGGTACCAACCACGATCGAGCCGTTGACATAGACAGCGTTCTGCACGACGGCCAGGCGACGCTTGCGAGTGTCGACGTCGCGGACGCGCAGGGCCGTCGCTTCGCCCCAGCGCAGCCCCGTGTATGCGAGCGTGGCCACGAGGGGAGCATGATCGCCACAAGCGACCAGCAGGGCGGCGATCTGCTCATTGGTCAGGTAGACGTGCTCACGAGAGCTCCGTCTCGGTAGCTTGACCCCGCGCGCCGGGTTCGACGGGATGAGGTGGTCTCGGACGGCGCTGTCGAGGATGCCGGCCAGGATGTCGTGAGAGCGGCGGACGATCGTCGCCGACTTCGGCTTCTTCCTTTCGCTGCCATTGCTGAGTTCGGTGATCCAGGCCTGCACCTCGGTGTGGCGGATGCTGCCGATCATCGCCTTTCCCCAGCGCGGTTCAACGTGAAGGCGCCACGCTGACTCGTAGACGTAGGTCGACGACGGCTTCAAGTGCGAACGCGACCCCAGCCAGGCTTCGCCTAAGCGGTCGACCGTGGCGCGCGCGGCGGTTGGGTCAATGTATTCGCCCGTGGCCTTCTTCATCTCGACGGAGGCGAGAAAGAGCTCGGCTTCGCGCTTGGTCCGGAAGCCGCGCTTGTCGGTCTGTGAGTGATCGGGTTTGCGATATCGGACACGGTAGCGTTTGCCGGCCGCGGACTCGTACGCAGTAATGCTGCCCATGACGGTTAGCTCTCAGAGGCGATACCGGCAACGACACCGGTCAGTCCGCCCGACGTCAGGAGGCCAGCTACCCGCCGAGCCTCAGCCTCTATGCTGTCGATCCGCTGCTGGACCTCGGCGTTGCCTGCAACGAGGTCGGTATCCCCGGACGACGACTGCACAGCTAGAACGATGTGCAATCGCTCCAGCTCCCTGCGGAGGGTCCCGAGCTGTCGGAGACTGGCAAGGATGTTGATGTCCGTTCGCTCGGCTGCGAGGCGAGGTCTGTAGGAACTTGCGGGAGTCGCGGACAACCAGCAGTCGAATTCGGCGGCGGTCATCCCATCGAAGTCTCCGCTGAGGTTCGGCAGGTCAAGCGTCGAGTTCGGATTGCCGATCGGTGCAAGCAGGTACGACGGCGGCACGTTGAGCGCCCGCGCGATGTTGAGCAGCTGGCTGACGCTGATGTCGGCCTTCCGCCCTGACTCGATGTTCTCGAGGATCGCCGAAGTGATGTTGCCCCCCGGGACAGCCTCCGCCAGGTCGCGAGTGGTGCGGTAACCGCGTTCTCTCCGTGCCAACTTGATCCGCGCGCCGACGTGTGTCTCAGAACGAAAATCCGCCATTTCGACAGACTAGCGCGAATATCCTTGTCAATCCAGCAGATCGGCGGTATCGTCGAATCCACAAATCAGTGACTCTCTAGTTGTCGAAACGGAGGATATTGAGATGACGGGAGAATTCATTCGGCCCACCGACGTGGCCGAGTTGACCGGACTTTCGGTCGCGGCCCTGGCGCAACTGCGCTACAAGGGCAAGGGTCCTCGCTACTACAAGCCGACACCACACAGCGTGGTCTATAAGCGTGCGGAGGTGATCGCTTGGCTGGAGGCGACGGTGCAGACCGGGACCGCGGTACCGGCGTAGTCGACCAGGCTCACGCTAGCCCGGGTGTCATGCAGGACTTCGTCGATGGGTACCTTGTGCCGGTCGATCCGATGGATGACCTGCAGTGCGAGGGCTGTCAGTAGAACAGCTGGTTTACCCCGGCGTGCCGCGCATTCACTACCCCTGTTCGGGGGTAGCGTGCGGCAGCAAATGGAGCGGCTGATTCTTACCCCGATCACCGTGACGCTCGACTCCCGATTCGAGTCAGGGCGGCGGTAACGCATCGTGACTGAGACTCCCGAACTTCAGAGTCGAAGTCGCTTCTCCATCACCGAATCCGAGCACGCCGCCCCGACCTCCCCGGCGCAGCTCGACTCATCCAACCACCCATCCTCATGGGCGCTTCCCTGCGCCCATTCGCGCCCACCCGGCGCATTCTGACGAGCCGTCCTGGCTCGAACCCGGTCCTTCGCAGTAGCCACCTCCGTTCAAGGAAGGTTGTGATCTCGTGGCTGGAGGAACCCAAGTCGGCACACGGGCGGATGCCCGTCTCACGGAACTGATCCGAGAGGTCGACACGTTGCGGCCCTACGTCGCATTCCGTTTGCGCGGCAGGCCCAATGACATCGACGCCGTTCTGCAGATCATCCGGGAAACCGTCTGGCGCCGATGCTCCGCATACGACCCGGAGCGCGGGTCGCCACACGCGTTCGTATTCGGCATCGCCCGCCATGTCGTGCTCCGGGAGATCGAGCGCAAGTACGTCCCGATTGACGGTGTCCCCGACAACATCGAGTCCCATTCAGACCTCGACCCGTTGGAGACGATGATCCGCCGGTTCGACGCTCACCGGTGGATGGTGCTGGTCGCCGATTTCGTGGGCCCGTCTGACTGGCATGTGATGAGTGACCTGAGCCTTGCTGACGGTGATGTTGAGCGGGTGTCAGAGGCCTATCAGCTGTCCAAACGTGGCATCCGCACAATCCGCGACCGGGTATGTCAGACCGCGCAAACCGTCCTCGCCGCCTTGGCGGCCGCAGATGCAGGACTCCCGCTGACGGGGTCGGTTGTGGTGTCGTGCGTGCCGGAGATCGGTGGGTTCCGGGAAGTTGCGGGGATGATCGGCGATGACGCCGGCACAATCGCTGCCGCCTTGCACATTCATCCCGGCTCGGCGCGGGCGCGGATCGCGACCGCAAAACGGCTGCTGATGATCGCCCGATCTGTCCTCGAGCAGGAAGTGACGGCATGATCAGCGCCGGGGCGGTGGCAGCTCACGCAGTGTCGCATCCCAAGACGACACGGAACCTGCTGATCATCGCTGCCGTCATCGTCTTGATCGTCCCGGTCGCCCTCGTCGCAGTGCCGGTCAGCCTGGTGCTCGCGATGGGAGCCAACGGCTTCGGCGGCGGCGGAGGAGTGTGCGGCGGATCCGCGCCTTCCGTTGAGGCTGGCCAGAACGTGGACGGGCACGGGATGGACCAGTTGAAGATCGCAGCGACGGTCATCAGCGTCGGCCAACAGATGAGCGTCCCACCACGCGGGCAAACTCTCGCGCTGATGGTCGCCATCGGAGAGTCCGGACTGCGGAACCTCGACCATGGGGACGCCGTGGATAACACCACCATCGGTGTCTTCCAACAAGGCGCCGGCTACGGCACCGTTGCGGAGCGGATGGACCCAGCGACCGCGGCCGCCGCGTTCTACACACGGATGCTGCGCGTCCCTGACTGGCAGATAGTCGCACCGACCCTGGTCGCCCACGCGGTCCAGATCAACGCCGACCCCAACCACTACGCCCCCTTCTGGGCGCCCGCCGAGCAGATCCTCGCTGCCCTGACGGGAGCAAGTCCGGGCACGTGCCAGGTGCCAGCGGACGCCCGCGCCGCCGCCGAAATCCTGGTCGGTGCGATCCAGGCG
>Ga0209677_101091_pt1 | contig 12773 bp, 11 predicted proteins | sample AraplaCvi_mCL_r2_2_FD_184285 | JGI IMG/M metagenome (GOLD analysis project Ga0209677, IMG submission 184285) | Arabidopsis root microbial communities from North Carolina, USA - plate scrape CL_Cvi_mCL_r2 (SPAdes) (version 2) | ecosystem: Host-associated > Plants > Roots > Endosphere | place: USA... | reverse complement strand
TGCTGCCGAACACGCTGGCGCCGCTGATCGTGCTCGCCACCGCGCAGCTCGGCTCGACCATCCTGACCGAAGCCTCGCTGTCGTTCCTTGGCCTCGGGATTCCCGAGCCCTATCCGTCCTGGGGCCGCATGCTATCGGAATCGGCCGCGGAATATGTCCGTACCGCGCCGTGGCTGGTGATCTTCCCGGGCATCGCCATCAGCCTTGCCGTGTTCGGCACCAATCTGTTCGGTGACGCACTACGCGACATCCTCGATCCAAGGCAGCGCGGCTGATGCACGGACCCCGCACGGAAACGCCGATCCTCGAGGTGACCGACCTGCAGACGGTCTTCTTCACCAATTCCGGCCTGTTCAAGGCCGTCGACCACGTCTCGTTCAGCCTCCGTCGCGGCGAGACGTTGGCGATCGTCGGCGAGTCCGGATGCGGCAAAAGCGTGAGCGCGCTGTCGATCATGCGCCTGGTGCCTGATCCACCGGGGCGCATCATCGGCGGCCAGGTCCTGCTTGACGGCGCCGACCTGCTCGCGCTCGAAGAGTCCGCGATGCGCGACATCAGGGGCAACCGCATCTCGATGATCTTCCAGGAGCCGATGACCTCGCTCAATCCGGTGATCCGGATCGGCGACCAGATCGCGGAGGCGGTGCGACTGCATCGCAGCATCTCGGCGCGCGAAGCCTTCGACCGCGCCGTCGAGATGCTGAAGCTGGTGCGCATCCCCGAACCTGCGCGGCGCGCGCGGGACTATCCGCATCAGCTCTCCGGCGGCATGCGGCAGCGCGCGATGATCGCGATGGCGCTGGCCTGCCGGCCGGCGCTCTTGATCGCCGACGAGCCGACCACCGCGCTCGACGTCACCATCCAGGCGCAGATCCTCCATCTGATGCTGGAGCTGCAGCAGGAGCTCGGCATGGGGCTGATCCTGATCACGCACGATCTCGGCGTGGTGGCGCAGACCGCGCAGCGCGTCGCGGTGATGTACGCCGGACGCAAGGTCGAGGAGGCCGATGTCGAGGCGCTGTTCGCACAGCCGCTGCATCCCTACACCCGCGGCCTGATGGCCTCGATGCCGAAGCTGCCGCAGCCAGGCAGCGAGGCGCAGGCGCGGCTGACGGAGATCTCCGGCACGGTGCCGTCGCCGGTGCGGCTGCCGCCGGGTTGCGCCTTCGCGCCGCGCTGCCCGCTTGCGATCGACCGCTGTCGCACTGAAATGCCGGCGCTTCGGAGCTTCGCGCCTGACCATCTGGCCGCCTGCTGGCGCGCCGGCGAGATCGCGGAGGCCTCGTGAGCGACGCACAGCCCGCCCTGCTCGAGGTCAAAGACCTCGTCAAGCATTACCCGGTCCGCAGCGGCGTGCTGCGCCGGCGCGTCGGCACCGTACATGCGGTCGACGGCGTCAGCTTCTCGCTTCGTCCCAGCGAGACGCTCGGGCTGGTCGGCGAATCCGGCTGCGGCAAATCCACCGTGGCGCGCAGCGTGCTGCGGCTGATCGAGCCGACCTCGGGCCACATCGCGATCGATGGCATCGACATCACCCGCCTGAACAAGTCCGAGCTGCGCCCGGTCAGACGATCGATGCAGATCGTCTTCCAGGATCCGTTCGCCTCGCTCAACCCGCGCATGCGCGCCGGCGACATCGTCGGCGAGCCGCTCGCCGTTCACGGCCTCGCTTCCGGCGAACAACGGCAGGCACGGATCGCGGAGCTGTTCCAGCAGGTGGGCCTGCGGCCGGACCAGATGCGCAACTTTCCGCACCAGTTCTCGGGCGGCCAGCGCCAGCGCATCTGCATCGCCCGCGCACTGGCGTTATCGCCGCGGCTGATCGTCTGCGACGAGCCGGTCTCGGCGCTCGATGTCTCCATCCAGGCCCAGGTGATCAATCTGCTGATCGACCTGCAGCGCAGGCACGGCCTGTCCTATCTGTTCATCGCGCATGATCTGGCCGTTGTCGCCCACATTAGCCACCGGGTCGCGGTGATGTATCTCGGACGCATCGTCGAAATCGCGGGCAAGGACCAACTGTTCCGCAATCCGCGGCATCCCTACACCAGAGCGCTGCTGGCTTCAGTACCGCTTCCAGATCCGAGGCAGAAGCAGCCAGCGCCGCTGGTCGATGGCGACGTGCCGAGCCCGGTCGATCCGCCCACAGGCTGCGCCTTCCATACCCGCTGCCGATACGCGATGGCGCAGTGCAAGACGGAAAGACCGGCACTGCGCGATGTTGGCGCAGGACATCAGGTCGCTTGCCTGCTCAACGAGGGAGCCGGCCTATGAGCTCTGTCGGGCGCGCGACCGGTGCGCCGCTATTTCGGCGGCCGCAATCCCGGTGACGATAGCCACTGGTCGATGCGCGATGCAGTCTCGGCTTGATGGGCCTTTCGCAGCAGCGCGTCGCGCTCCTTGCCTGATGGCATCGAGGTCGCGCGCGCCCGCGCCAGCTCGGCCTCGCGCGCAAGACGCTCCTGCAACGTGGTGGTTTGCTTGAACCGTCTTTGCATGACGTGCTCTCCGGCATGGACGGAAGAACGAGAGGTTCTCCACCCACCGATCCGGCCAAAGTTGCCCTGCCGACACACCCGGGCGCAAGTCGACATTTTTTCGGATCTTGCTGGAACCAACGGGCGACCGGCGCGTTACGCAATTATCCGTCGCGCTGGAACCCAGCGGCGACACCCTGTCGTTTTTGCCGAGCTATCAGCACCAAGGGGTAGCCGGGCGTTTCCGCCTGTCACATTCGCGCTGTCCGAAATCGATCGGCCCAGCGCCATCTTGAGTTTTTTTACAATTTAGCGGTTAGTGAGCCGCAGAATCTGCTTCGACCTCGTTTCTGCCAAGGAGCACGCACGTGCACGGAAAGCCCGGCGCCCCTCCTGCGATGCCCGCAACCAGCAGTTCTTCGACCTATCTCGCCGCGATCGTGGCCTCGTCGGCCGACGCGATCCTCGGCACCACGCGCGATGGCACAGTCAGAAGCTGGAATGCGGCCTGCGAGCGCCTGTTCGGGCGTGCATCGCAGGAGATGATCGGGCAGTCCGTCCTGGACATCATTCCCGGCGAGTTGTGGGATGAAGAGCAGGCGATCCTCGCCCGTGTGGCCTCCGGCGCCTCCATCGAGAATTATGAGACCGTGCGCCTCGCGGCGGATGGCCGCCCGATCGAGGCCGCAGTCACGCTGTCACCGATTCGTGACGCCCTCGGCGTCGTGATCGGCATCTCCAGCGTCGTTCGCGACATCAGCGAGAAGAAGCAGGCCGAGCGCGGCGCCGCGATGCTGGCCGCCATCATCACGTCCACGACCGACGGCGTGGTCAGCAAGACGCTGGATGGCACCATCACGAGCTGGAACAAGAGCGCAGAGCGCATCCTCGGCTATACCGAAGCCGATATGCTGAACAAGTCGATCCGCAAGATCATTCCGCCCGACCGGCAGACGGAGGAGGATCGAATTCTTGCGACCGTGGTGGCCGGCGACATCATCGATAATTTCGAGACGGTGCGCGTCCGCAAGGACGGCGCGCTGATCGACGTCGCGGTCACGGTCTCGCCGGTTCGCGATGCCGTAGGGCGTATCGTCGGCGCCTCCAAGATCGTCCGCGACATCACCGACAAGCGGCAGACGCGCGAACAGCTGCGCACCCTGCTCGCCGAGGTGAACCATCGCAGCAAGAACCTGTTGTCGCTGGTGCAGGCGATCGCGCGCCAGATGACACGGCAGGGCCAGCAGCTCGATCTCCACCGCTTCCTGGAACGGCTGCAGGCGTTGGCGGGCAATCAGGACCTCTTGATCCAGAACGACTGGCGCTTCATCCCGCTCGGCGAGCTGATCCGCTCGCAACTGCGCAGCTTCGGCGACGCGATCGGAAGCCGGATCCGGATCGAAGGGCCGCCGATCGAGTTGACGCCGGAGGCAGCGCAGGCGATCGGCATGGCCATGCACGAGCTGGCGACCAACGCAGCCAAATATGGCGCGCTGGCGAATGAGGACGGCCGGATCGATATCGGCTGGACGCGCGACGGCTTGAGCTTCACCATGCGTTGGATCGAGCACGGCGGCCCGCCGGTCACGCCGCCGACGCGCAGCGGCTTCGGCAGCAAAGTCATCTCCGACATGGTGCGCCTCAGCCTGGACGGCACCGTCGACGTCCTGTTTCCAACCTCCGGATTGCGCTGGCATCTGACCTGCCCGATCGCGCACATCACACGCGGCGGCAGCAATGCCGGGACATGAGAGGGCCCGCATCCTGATCGTCGAGGACGATCCACTGATCGGCTTCGACCTCGCGGTCGAGCTCGAAGCGCACGGATTTGCCATTGTCGGTGTGGCACCGACGGTGGCCAAGGCGCTCGCGTTGTTTCAGGATCATGGTTGCGACATCGCCATCCTCGACGTCAATCTTGGTCGGGAGACATCGGCGCCGATCGCGCGCACGCTGGCCGCGGCGCAGGTTCCGTTCATCGCGGTCACCGGCTACTCGATCGATCAGTGCCCGCGCGAATTCGCGACCGTGCCGCTCTTGTCGAAGCCATTCCAGACCGCACGGCTGGTCGCCGAGCTAAAGCGGCAGATGCCCCACGCCTGAGCAATCGGTTCACGCCGCCGCGATCTCGGCCACGATCCGACCAGTCGTCACCTGCTCGCCCTCCGCGACCTCGACCGCCAACACCGTTCCGGCAATGCCGGCCACGTGAACATGCTCCATCTTCATGGCTTCAAGCGTCAGCACCGGCTGGCCCAGCGCGACGCGCTCGCCCGGCTTCACCAGGATTGCCGCGACCCGGCCGCTGAGTGCAGCGCGAACCTTGCCGTCGCCGCCTGGGCCTGTGCGGGCCTCGGGCGCGGCCAATGTCAGATCGCGTACCGCGAGCGTTGCACTGCGCAGCTGCAGCGAGAGCTGATCACCTTCGCGATGAAATCGTGCCGTCTCCATCACGCCACGATGCCGGAAGCGGACGACCCCCTCGCCAAGCTCATCGAGTGCGAAACGATGCGCATCGCCATTGCCGCCCGCGATGTAGTCGCCGTCGCGCTCGCGAACGATATCGCATTCGTGCGCGGTATCGCCAAGCTGAAAGCGCAGCGGCGCCGGAAAGCTCGCAGCCAGCGAGCGGCCACTTTGCCATCGCGGCGCATGCGGGTGACTGAGATGCAGCAGAAGTGCGACCAGCGCAATGTCCTCGGCTGCTGCTGCGCGCGGTGTAAACAACTCGCCGCGATGCGCCTCGATGAAGGCGGTCGTCGCTTGGCCGCGCGCGAATGCGCCATGGCGCAGGCATGAGATCAGGAACGACCGATTGGTGGTCACGCCAAACGCCGTGACCTGCTCCAGGCCACTGATCAGCCGCGCCCGTGCCTCCTCGCGCGTCGTGCCGTGACTAATCAGCTTGGCGATCATCGAATCGTAGTAAGGTGGAATCTCCATACCCGATTGCATCGCGTGCTCGACGCGCAAGCCGTCCGGCAGCGCCCAGCGCGACATCCGCCCCGACCGCGGCATGAAGCCGCGCTCGGCATCCTCCGCGCTGAGCCGCACCTCGATGGCATGTCCGGCGAACGTCACATCCTCCTGCCGCAGCGGCAGCGGCTCGCCTGCGGCGACGCGGAGCTGCAGCTCGACCAGGTCGAGCCCGGTGATCGCCTCGGTGACGGGATGCTCGACCTGCAGCCGCGTGTTCATCTCCATGAAATAGAACTGGCCGTCGCGATCAAGGAGGAATTCGAGTGTGCCGGCCCCTTCATAGCGGAGCGCCTTCACCGCCTGCACCGCCACAGCGCCCATCTCAGCCCGCAGCTCCTTCGTCACCGCGGGAGACGGCGCCTCTTCGATCAGCTTCTGATGCCGCCGCTGCACCGAGCAGTCGCGTTCGCCGAGATGGATCGCGTTGCCATGGCGGTCGCCGCACACCTGGATCTCGATATGGCGGGGGTTCTCGATCGCCTTTTCCAGAATCACCGCATCGTCGCCGAACGCGGCCGCGGCTTCCGAGCGCGCGCTGCGCAGCATGTCGGCAAACGACGCCGCATCCACGACCAGCCGCATGCCGCGACCACCACCGCCGGCCACCGCCTTGATCATGACCGGAAAGCCGAGCCGCCGCGCCTGATCGAACATCGCGCTGTCGCTCTGATCCTCGCCCTGATAGCCGGGGACACAGGGCACGCCGGCGCGCTGCATGATCGCCTTGGCGCCGGCCTTGTTGCCCATCGCAGCGATCGCCTCGGCCGAGGGACCAATGAAGACGAGCCCGGCCTCCTTGCACGCCGATGCGAACGCCGCGTTCTCGGCCAGGAAGCCATAGCCGGGATGCACGGCATCGGCGCCGGTGGCCTTCGCCGCGGCGATGATCGCATCAACGTTGAGATAGGACTGTGCCGGCGGCGCGCCGCCGATCCGCGCCGCCCGATCCGCCTGCCGGACATGCAGCGCATCATCATCGGCGTCGGAATAGACGGCGACCACGCCGAGCCCCAGCCGGCGCGCGGTGCGCATGATGCGCAGCGCGATCTCGCCGCGATTGGCGATGAGCACCTTGAAGAACGGCGTACGCAGCGTGGAAACGTTCTCTGCGATCATGGCCGCGCCACCGCGAACTGCATGCGCTGCGGCGTTCGCGCCTCCGCTTCGCGGCAGATCGCCAGCACCTCCGACAGCATCGCGCGGCTGTCGCGCGGATCAATCACGCCATCATCGAGCAGACGGGCCGAAGTTGCGAACACGTCCATCTGGCCATCGAACACGTCGATGATCTCCGTCTTCAGCGCCTCGAACCGCTCCTTCTCGACCGGCTTACCGCGCCGCAGTGCCGCCGCCTCGGTGACGATCGCCATGGTCTCCGCCGCCTGCTCGCCGCCCATCACGGCGGTCTTGGCATTCGGCCAGGAGAAGCAGAAGCGCGGGTGGAAGCCGCGGCCGCACATGCCATAATTGCCGGCGCCGAACGACGCGCCGCAATAGATCGTGATCTGCGGCACCGTGGCCGACGTCACCGCCTGGATCATCTTCGAGCCGTGCTTGATCATGCCGGCCTCCTCATAGGCGCGGCCGACGATGTAGCCCGTGGTGTTGTTGAGATAGAGAATCGGCGTGCCGCTCTGGCAGCAGGCCTGGATGAAATGCGTGGCCTTGTTGGCGCCAGCCGGATCGAGTGGGCCGTTGTTGGTAACAATGCCGATCGCCCACCCCTCGATGCGGGCATGGCCGCACACTGTTGCCGGGCCGTAGTTCGGCGCCATCTCGACGAAATCGGAATCGTCGACGATGCGCGCGATCACCTGGCGCATGTCGACCGGGCGCTTGTGGTCCATCGGCATGATGCCGAGCAGCTCCTCCTGATCGTAGCGCGGCGGCTTCACCGGTTGCGTCTCGCGCGGCGGCCGGTCCCATTGCAGCGCCGCCATGATCTCGCGCGCGATCCGCAGGGCGTCGCGATCGTCCTCGGCGAGATAATCGCCGAGGCCGGAGATCGACGTGTGCATCTCGGCGCCGCCGAGCTCCTCTTCGGTTGCGATCTCGCCGGTTGCCGCCTTCAGCAGCGGCGGCCCGGCCAAGAAGGCCCGCGTGCGGCCTCGGACCATGACGATGTAATCGGAGAGGCCGGTCTGATAGGCGCCCCCGGCAGTCGACGAGCCGTGCGTTACCGTCACCACCGGCAGGCCCTCGGCCGACAGCCGCGCCAGATTGCGAAAGATGTTGCCGCCGCGGACGAAGTCCTCGACCCGGTAGCGCAGCAGGTTGGCGCCCGCGCTCTCGACGAGCTGGACATAGGGCAATCGATTCTCCAGCGCGATCTCCTGCACACGCAATGTCTTGTCGAGACCATAGGGTTGCAGCGCGCCGGCATCGATGCCGGAATCACTCGCGGAGACCATGCAGCGGACGCCGGAGACGAAGCCGATGCCGGCGATGAGGCCGCCGCCCGGAACGCTCTTCGCGCGATCTGAAACGTCGAACATGTAGCCGGCGAGCGTCGACAGCTCCAGGAACGGCGCGCCGGGATCGAGCACCAGTGCCACCCGTTCGCGCGGCAGCAATTGGCCGCGCTGATGGAAGCGCTGCTTCGCGGCAGCGGAAGCCCGGCGTGTCCGCTCTTCAAGCTCGCGCAGCCGTGCGATGAGGGCCAGCATGCCATCGCGATTGGCCTGGAAGGCGGCGCTGTGAGGGGAGATGGTGTTGTCGATCGTGGCCATGGCCGGTGATCTCACTATTGTTCGTCATTCCGGGCCGCGCGGAGCGCGAGCCCGGAATCCATAACCACGATCGTGAGTATGGATTCCGGACCTGGCCCCTCGAGCCATTCCGGAATGACGAGATCGCAGTTTCAATTCACCGTTCCAAAAACCTGTCGCGCCTCGGCCGGCGTTGCGATCTCGCGGCCGGCGCGGCGCGCGCAGGCTGCGATCGCATCGATCAGCTGGCCGTTCGAGGTGACCTTGATCCCGTCGTCGAGATAGAACGTGTCTTCGAGGCCAGTGCGCAGATGGCCGCCGAGCTCGGCGCAGCGCTGATGCAGTGGCCAGATCTCGGCACGACCGATCGCGGTCACCTGCCAATGCGCCTGCGGCAGCTTCAGCTTCAACAGGATCGACAGCAGCTCCGGGTCGGCCGGCATGCCGGAGGCGACGCCCATGACGAAGTTGTACTCCAGCGGGCCGTCATACATGCCGGTCTGGCTGTACATGCCGACGCAGCGCACGATGCCGACATCGAAGCACTCGAATTCCGGAACCGTGCGCGCGTCCTTCATCGCATCAAGGTAGTCCTGAATTTTCTCGACCGAGTTGTCGAACATCATCGGCGGCCAGGCCCAGCTGTTGTCGGCCTTGACCTTCAGATAGTTCAGCGAGCCGGCGTTGCAGGCGGCGATCTCCGGCCTGGTCTCGCGGATGCAGGCGAGCGCGCCTTGATAGTGCGGCCCTGAAACCCCGGACGTGTGATTGATGATGACGCCGGGACAGGCCTCGCGGATCGCCTGCTGGATCTCGCGGGAGACGCTGACGTCCCAGGACGGCAGATGCCCCTTGCCTTGCGCCTGCTGGCGCAGATGGATGTGCATGATGCTGGCGCCGGCCTCGAACGCGCGTTTCGCCTCGCGCGCCATCTCCTCCGGTGTCACCGGCACGTTGTGCTGCCGGGGATCGGTGAGCACGCCGTTCAGCGCGCAGGTGATGACGGCCTTGTCGCTCATGCGGATGCTCTGACCATGAATGTCTGCGGCCGCATCGCGACCAGAGGCATCATGCGAAATAGCGCCGATGGGCTTCTTGCGTCAGCGCGCTATTGCGAGATCAGGCTGTGTCTCGCCGCTGCGATAGATCGCAAGATCACGCGAGCCGGAGAAGATCGCGCGCGGCTTCAGGCCATAGAACCGGCGGATCGAATGGCTGAAATGGGTCGAATCGGGATAGCCGATGTCCTGCGCCAGATGCGCGAGGTTGAGATCCTGGTTAGCGAAGTTGAGCAGATGGCGCGCCCGCTTCCAGGCCCGGAACGAGCGGAAGGAAATATCGGTCTCGTCCTTGAACAGATGCAGGAAGCGCGACGTCGAAAGGCCCACCGCCGCCGCGCAACTCTCCGCCGTCGCGGGCTCGCCCGAGAAGCGGTTGATCAGCGCAATGGCCTTGACCACGCGCGAATCGAGCGTGCGCTGCGGAAGGACTTGACCGAAGCACAGGCGATCGAAGCTTTCGCTGGTGACCTCGCCGCTGAGCGGCCGCTGGAGCAGTTCCTCATAGGCGGCGCGGATCCGATGGGCGGCGGCTGCGGCGTCCTTCGCCAGCCAGTTGGCCAGACGATCGAGCGTGCCCGGCGGCACGCTCTCCGGCTCGACGGTGGCCACGACGACAGTGCGGTAGTCGCTCTCGATGGTGTGCTGACGGTTCGGCTGCACCACCAGCAGTTCCCCCTCGCACATCTCGCCGCTATCAGGCGTGAGCCGCAGATTGCCGCTGAGCGCGACATAGACATGAAAGGCACCGGAACAGCGCTGGCGCGGGCGGCCGAGCAGCCCGGCATAGAAGACGCGGTCCGGTGTGATCAGCATCAAATGACCGGAGTCCCGGCCCCTGCTGGCATCCATGGTGGTTCCTCCTGAGCGCGGCTCTGTCGTCCGCTTTGTTGGCGAGAACCATAGCGCAAATCGCGCCGCTGTCATGCGTAGCGGTGCGCAAATTTTACGGCGGTTAATCAGTGCGGATGAGAGCTAGCACTGCCGACGAGGCGTGTCATTCCGGGGCGGTCGCGGTCAGCGACCGAACCCGGAATCTCGAGATTGCGGCGCGAGATTCCGGGTCTGGCGCTGTCGCGCCATCCCGGAATGACGAGCAAAACAACTCACGCCCTCACCCGCGGCACGACGTTCTGCGCGACGCCTGCACGTTGCTCGGCCTCCAGCGCGCGATGGTATCCCATGCGCGTCTGCAGCCGCGCCCAGTAGGCCGCGACATTCGGGCCAAAATCCTTGGCAAGGCCGATGCTATCGGCCAGCCGCAGCGCATAGCCGATCACGATATCGGCGGCGGTGAAGCGGCCCGCACACAAGGTCTCGGCACCGGCCGTCGCTGCCTCGACCGCCCGCAGACGCCCCAGGAACCACTTCGCATAGTCGGCCGCCACCTGCGCGGAGCGCCGCTCCTCGGGCTCGAGCTGGCTGTATCTTAGCACCAGCGTCTGCGGAAACGTCAGCGTGGCGTCGGAGAAATACATCCAGTTCAGGAACGCGGCATAGGCCGGCTCGTGCGGCTCGACCATCAACGGCGTCGGGCCATATGTCATGCCGAGATAGTGACAGATGCCGGAGGATTCCGTCATCCTGTTCGCGCCGTCGATCATCAATGGAATGGTGCCGAGCGGATTGAGCGCGAGATACTCCTTGGCCAGCACCCGCGGCGGGAACGGCAGCATCTTCAATTCGTATGCGAGGCCGAGCTCCTCCAGCATCCACAGCGGGCGAAACGAGCGGGCGCCGTCGCAATGGTAGAGCGTGATCATCAGGCTTGTCCCTTCTTTTCAGCGCGCGGCAACGTGCCCATCATCTTGCAAAGGATGTTCAGCATCACCTCGTCGGCGCCACCGCCGATCGAGGCGAGGCGTGTGTCGCGATAGGCGCGGCTGACCGGTGTCTCGTTCATGAAGCCCATGCCGCCCCAATATTGCAAGCAGGCATCGGTCAGCTCCCGCCCGAGCCGGCCAGCCTTCAGCTTGGCCATGGTGGCCAGCCGCGTCACGTCCTCGCCCGTGATCAGCGCCTCGGCGGCACGATAGGTCAGCGCGCGCAGCAGCTCGACCTCCGTCTGCAGCTCCGCGAGGCGGAAATGCACCACCTGATTGTCGAGGATGCTGCGGCCAAAAGCCTTGCGGTTGCGGGTGTATTCGATGGTCGCATCGATGATGGTCTCATGCGCCTTCAGGCAGGCGGCTGCAGCCCACAGCCGCTCCTCCTGGAATTGCAGCATCTGGTAAGTAAAGCCCTCGCCTTCCGCGCCGATGCGATTGCGCTTCGGCACCCGCACATCGTCGAAGAAGATCTGCGCGGTATCGGACGAGCGCATGCCCATCTTGTCGAGCTTGCGCGCGACCTGCACGCCCCTGCTCTTCATCGGCACGCAGATCAGCGACTTGTTGCGGTGAATCGGCCCATCGCTGGTATTGGCGAGCAGGCAGATGAAATCCGCCTGCACGCCGTTGGTGATCCACATCTTGCCGCCATTGATGACGTAGTCGCCACCGTCCGAGCGGGCGGCCGTCTTGATCGAGGCCACGTCGGAGCCGGCGCCCGGCTCGGAGACCCCGATGCAGGCGACGTAGTCGCCTGCAATTGCCGGCGCCAGGAACTCCTTGCGCACCTTGTCGGAGCCGAACCGCGCCAGCGCCGGCGTCGCCATGTCGGTCTGCACGCCGATCGCCATCGGGATCGCACCGCAGGTGATGGCGCCGAGCTCCTCGGCCATCATCAGCGCGTAGGAATAATCGAGGCCCTGCCCGCCATATTCGACCGGCTTGTTCAACCCGAGAAAGCCGAGGTCGCCGAGCTTCTTGAACAGCTCATGCGCCGGAAAGATGCCGGCTGCCTCCCACGCGTCGACGTGCGGGTTGATCTCCGCGGCGATGAACTTCTGCAGCATGCGGCGCGGTTCGTCGTGGTCGACGGTGAAGAGCATTCTGTTTCCTCTCGTCATTCCGGGGCGCTCGCGACAGCGAGCGAACCCGGAATCTCGATGTGGTGGACTCATCTCTGGATTCCCCGATGTGCAATTGCACATCTGAGGTTCGCGTCTACGACGCGCCCCGGAATGACGCGCACACGAGGCGCGCGTCACAGCCCCATCTGCCGGCTGGCGAGATCCTTCATGATCTCCTCGGTGCCGCCGCCGATCGCATTCACCTTGACCTCGCGATAGATGCGCTCGACCTTGACGCCGCGCATGAAGCCCAGCCCGCCGAAGATCTGCACCGCCTCGGAGGCGCAATAGGCCATGGTCTGAGTGGCCTGGTTCTTCATCATGCAGATCTCGGCGACCGGATTGTCGCCATGATCGAGCCGCCACGCCAGCATTTCCAGCATCGCCTGCGAAGCCATCACGCGCTGGGCCATGTCGACCAGCTTATGACGAATGACCTGGTGCTGCAGCAGCGACTTGCCGAAGGTCTGGCGCTCTCGGGCGTAGGCGATCGCCTCGTCCAGACAGACGCGGGCATAGGCGGTGCAGCTCGCCGCCATGCCCATGCGCTCGCTGTTGAAGTTCTGCATGATCAGCCTGAAGCCCTGCCCTTCCTCAC
>Ga0209677_101090_pt1 | contig 12773 bp, 10 predicted proteins | sample AraplaCvi_mCL_r2_2_FD_184285 | JGI IMG/M metagenome (GOLD analysis project Ga0209677, IMG submission 184285) | Arabidopsis root microbial communities from North Carolina, USA - plate scrape CL_Cvi_mCL_r2 (SPAdes) (version 2) | ecosystem: Host-associated > Plants > Roots > Endosphere | place: USA... | reverse complement strand
GCAGCGCGGCATCGGCCGGCGTGGACGCGCCCACGTCGACGCGCACCGCCGTGCCGATGTGGCGGCTCAGCACCGCCGAGGCCTGGTCGGCCAGGGCCTGCGCGGTCTCGGCCGATTGCAGTGCCGCCCGCCACGCGGCCAGGTCGCCCGCGGTGACCGTGCCGCCCGGGTAGACCAGCCGTTCGGCCACGCGCCGCACCGGGCCGTTCAGCGCGAGGCAGCTGGCCGCGACGGCCAGGCCGCCGAGCCAGCGCGACTCGAACGGCAGCAGCGGCGTGAGCGCCACCACCGCGGCGCCCAGCGCCAGCAGCAGCGTCCACACCAGCGCGCGCCTCGCCCACGCGTTGGCCACGAACACGCCGTAGCGCAGGATGCCGTACACCAGGATCACCGGATACAGCGGCAGGCCGAGCAACGGGAACGGGTAGATCGGCAGGTCGAGCACCGCCATGCCGTAGCCGGCCAGGCACACCAGGCCCCACAGGCACGACGCCGTCACGGCCGCGATCTGGCTGAACGCCGGCCGCCGCGCGCGCGCGAGCGAGGTGAGCAGCACCGCGACACCGCCCAGGCCCAGGATGATCCACGCGGTGCTGGCGATCCAGCCGGTGGCGTAGGGCAGGGCGATCCAGCCGATGTAGCGGTTGTGCAGCAGGTACGCCGGCAGCAGGAACTCCGAGCACAGCGTGGAGGTGGCGCCCAGCAGGTAGCCGCCGGCGACCACCGCCCGCGGCACGCGCACGCCGCAGAACACCACGACGAAGTGGAAGAAGAACGCCGATGTGAACGGCGCGGTGGCCAGCAGCGCCATCGACGCGCGTTCCATGTCGCGGCCGAACCAGTTGGGCAGTTCGTTGCCGACGATCCACACCGAGATGCCGACCAGGAACGCCGCCAGCAGGCGCGCGCCGGCCACGCGGTCGGCCCACGCCAGCAGGACGCCGGCCAGCGCGAGGGTCTCGAACAGCGCGAACGCGAGGGTCAGGTGGATCAGCATGCGGCCTGTATACGGCGTTGACGATGCGGGGTTCGGGCACTGTATCCGAAGTATGCAGTCCTGGGGGCGAATCTGAATGAAATCAATGACTTGCGATTGATTTTCGGGCTGGCCCGGTTCTCGCGAAGGAGGCTCATCCGACCACGCTTTCCAGACGAGACCGCCATGACCCGAACCCTGACCGCCGACCGTGCCGTCCGCCCCACGCCCGACCTGGACCTGCCCGCGCTCGTCGGCGCCGCCGGCTGGGCCCGCCTGCCCGCCGCCGTCCGCCGCCGCTTCGGCCCCGGCCATGGCAGCGCGCTGTACGCGGGGCACATGACGCTGCGCTGCTCGCCCGTGGGCCGCGTGTTCGCCGTGCTGTCGCGGCTGTTCGGCAGTCCGCTGTCCGGCGCCGACGCAGCGGCCGTGCCGACCCGCGTGCAGGTCGCCGGCGACGGCCGCGGCGGCATGGTCTGGGAGCGCCACTTCCACACCGCCGGCGAGGCGGCACCGCACGTGGTCCGCTCGACCAAGGAGCTGGGCGCCGACGGGGCGCTCGTCGAACGCACCGACGGCGGGCTGACCATGGCGCTGGCCGTGTTCGAGGAGCGCGGGTCGCTGGTGTTCGAGAGCCACCGCTTCACGCTGGTGCGGGGCCGGCTGCGGCTGCCGGTGCCGTGGCTGCTGACGCCCGGCACCTGCCGCGTCGTGCACACCGACCTGGGCGACGGCCTGTTCCGCTTCGACCTGGACATGGTCCATCCGCTGTGGGGCCACACCTTCCACCAATCGGGCGTCTTCGCCGACCCGGTCGAAGGGAGCGCGCAATGAACGCCGTCTTCGTCATCCTGGCCGTGCAGGCCGCGCTGGGCGGCTTCGACAATCTCTGGCACCACGAGTGGCACGCGAAGCTGCCGCAGCGCGTCGCGGCGCGCCGCGAGCTGTCGCTGCATGCCGCGCGCGAGGCGATCTACGCCATCGTGTTCGTCGGCCTGGCGTGGTTCGAATGGCACGGCGCGCTCGCCTTGCTGCTGGGCGCGCTGCTGGTGGCCGAGCTGTTCATCACGCTCGCCGATTTCCTGGAGGAAGACCGCAGCCGCAAGCTGCCGCCGTTCGAGCGCGTGCTGCACACGGTGCTGGCGGTGACGTACGGCGGGTTCCTCGGCATGCTGGCGCCGCACCTGGTCGCGTGGTTCGATGCGCCGGCGGGGCTCGCGTTCGCGCCGCACGGGCTCGTGTCGTGGCTGTTCACGCTGTGCGGCACCGGCGTGGCGTCCTGGAGCGTGCGCGACACGCTGGCGGTGGCCTCGCTGGGGCGCGACGCCGGCGACGCGGCGGCCGCGCCGGCGGCCCCGCGCGACGACGGGCGCATCCGTCCGGCGGTGCTGGTCACCGGCGCGACGGGGTTCGTCGGCTCGGCGCTGGTCGCCCGGCTGCGCCGCGATGGCCAGCGCGTGATCGTCCTCGCGCGCGACCTCGCGCAGGCGCGTGCGACGTTCGGCCCGGACGTCTGGGTGGTGGACTCGCTGGACGCGATCCCGTCGGAGACGCTCGTCGACGCCGTCGTGAACCTGGCCGGCGCGCGCGTGCTGGGCCTGCCGTGGACGGCGGCCCGCCGGGCCCGGCTGCTGGGCAGTCGCACGGGCGTGACGGCCGCGGTGGTCGCGCTGATGCGCCGCCTGCAGCAGCGCCCGCGCGTGCTGGTGAGCGCGTCGGCGGTGGGGTTCTACGGCGCGTCGCCCGACGCGTCGTTCGAGCCGTGCGACGAGGCGAGCCCGGCGCGTCCGGGCCAGTTCCAGTCCGACCTGTGCGCGGCGATCGAGCACGAGGCACGTCGCGCCGAGGCGCTGGGCGTGCGTGTCGTGCGCCTGCGCCTGGGCGTCGTGCTGGGCCGCGGCGACGGCGCGTACCCGATGCTGGCGCTGTCCTCGCGCCTCGGGCTGGGCGCGGTGCTGGGCACGGGCCGCCAACCAGCCCCTTGGATCCACCTGGACGACGCCGTCGCCCTGATCGGCCTGTCCCTCACGGACGGCCGCCTGGCCGGGCCGGTCAACGCGGTCGCACCGGCCACGCCGACGCAGGCCGAGTTCGCCCGGTCGCTCGCCGCGTCATTCGGTCGCCGCGTGGCCTTGCGCGTCCCGTACGCGCCGATGCGCGCGCTGCTCGGCGAAATGTCCGAACTGCTGCTCGAGGGCCAGAACGCCGTCCCCACCGCCGTCCTGGCCACCGGCTACCGCTTTCGCCACCCGACGCTCGCGAGCGCATTCGCGGACCTCGTCTGAGCGCGCCGAGCGCGGTGTCCGAGCGCGGTGTCAGGTCTTGCGTTTTGCGCTGCCAGGTCTTGCGTTTTGCGGTGCCAGGTCTTGCGTTTTGCGGTGCCAGATCTTGCGTTTTGCGGTGCCGAGTCTCCGACGAGGCTCATCGCGGAGGGTCACGTCTTGCTAATTCACCGAGGGTCACGTCTTGCAAATTGCACAGCCTGCAACGTGCAAGACGTGACCCTCGGCTTCCACGGCGAAATCTAGGGGCTTCTGCCCAACATCCATGCTGCACCGCACCCGATTTCGCGGAGATAGGCACAATGCCGCCTCGCGCCGCGTCGGCGCCCCGAACCGGGCGCTCACGAGGCGACCCGCATCCACAGGACTCGCCATGAGCGCCCATTCCAGCCCCGCTGCCGCTTCCACCCCCCGCGCCGCCGTCACGCTGCCCAAGCTGCGCGAGATGCGTGCGAGGGGCGAGAAGATCGCCATGCTCACCTGCTACGACGCCACGTTCGCGCAGGTGCTCGACGAAGCGGGCGTCGACACGCTGCTGGTGGGCGATTCGCTCGGCAACGTGCTGCAGGGCCGCACCAGCACGCTGCCGGTCACGCTGGCCGACATGGCGTACCACACCGAGTGCGTGGCGCGCGTCCAGCCGTCGGCGTGGCTGGTCACCGACATGCCCTTCGGCAGCTACGAGAACGGCAAGGGTGCCGCGCTCGACGCCGCCGTGGCGCTGATGCGGGCCGGTGCCCGCATGGTCAAGCTCGAAGGCGGCGGCTGGACGGCGGAGATCGTGGCGCACCTGGTCGCGCGCGGCATCCCGGTGTGCGCGCACCTGGGCCTGACGCCGCAGCGCGTGCATGCGCTGGGCGGCTTTCGCGTGCAGGGCCGCGAGGACGAGAGCGCCGCCACGTTGAAGCGCGACGCGCGCGAACTCGCCGAAGCGGGCGCCGCGATGCTGGTGCTCGAGATGGTGCCGGCCGCGCTCGCCGCCGACATCACCGCCGACAACCCCGAGCTGATGACCATCGGCATCGGGGCGGGCGGCGGCACGTCCGGCCAAGTGCTGGTGCTGCACGACATGCTCGGCCTCGGCTCGGGACGCAAGCCGCGCTTCGTGCGCAACTTCATGGCCGAGGGCGGCTCGATCGCCTCGGCGATCGGCCGCTACGTCGCCGCGGTCAAGGACGGCAGCTTCCCGCAGGCCGACGTCCACACGTACTGACAGCCGGGAACCCGCATGCAAGTCATCCACACCCTCGCCGACCTGCGCGCCGTCCTCGCCGGCTCCACCAAGACGGCGCTCGTGCCGACGATGGGCAACCTGCACGAGGGCCACCTGGCACTGGTGCGCGAGGCCGCGTTGCATGGCTTTCCCGTGGTGGCCAGCATCTTCGTGAACCGCCTGCAGTTCCTGCCGCACGAGGATTTCGACCAGTACCCGCGCACGCTGGAGCGCGACTGCCAGCTCCTGGAGCAGGCCGGCTGCGACATCGTGTTCGCGCCCAGCGAGTCCGAGCTGTATCCCGAGCCGCAGACGTTCAAGGTGACGCCGCCGGCGTCCATCGCCGACCTGCTGGAAGGCGAGTTCCGCCCCGGCTTCTTCACCGGCGTGTGCACGGTGGTGATGAAGCTGTTCCAGTGCGTGCAGCCGTCCGTGGCGGTGTTCGGCCAGAAGGACTACCAGCAGCTGATGGTGATCAAGGCGATGGCACGCCAGTTCGCGCTGCCCGTCGAGGTGGTGGGCCTGCCGACGATCCGGGCCAACGACGGCCTGGCGCTGTCGTCGCGCAACGGCTACCTGAGCCAGGACGAGCGCGTCGAAGCCACGGCGCTCTCGGGCGCGCTGCGCGCCATCGCGGCCGCGCTGCGCGAGGGCGCGCGCGACGTCGCGGCGGTCGAGGCGAAGCAGGTCGCCGAGCTCGACGCGCGCGGCTGGAAGACCGATTACCTCACCGTGCGCCGCCGCATCGACCTGTTGCCGCCGACCGCCGACGACTTCGCCGCCAAGACGCCGCTGGTCGCGCTGGCCGCGTCCCGCCTGGGCAGGACGCGCCTGATCGACAACCTCGAGATCGAGCTCTAGAACGACTTCTCGAGTTCGTCGACCAGCGTCCCGACATACGCCACCGCCGCTCGGATCGGCTCCGGCGACGACAGGTCGAGCCCCGCCATCTGCAGGAGCTCGAGCGGCTTGCGCGACCCGCCGGCCTTGAGCACCTCGAGCCAGCGCTGCACCGCGGGCTCGCCTTCCTCGGCGATCAGCGTGGCCATCGCGGTCGACGCCACCAGCCCCACCGAATACGTGTAGGGGTACAGGCCCATGTAGTAGTGCGGCTGGCGCATCCACGTCATTCGGGCGCCGTCGTCCACCTCCAGGGCGTCGCCCCAGAACTCGCCGAGCACCTCGCCCTTGCAGCGGTTCAGCAGCGCCGCCGTCACGGCCTGCCCGCCCTCGGCCAGCGCATACACGCGGTGCTGCAGTTCGGCCTCCAGCAGGTGCGTGACGAAGTTGTGGTGGTAGGTGCCCAGCAGCTGCATGATGACGCTGCGCCGCGTGCGCACGTCGTCGCTGGAGGCCATGATGTGCCGTGCGAGCAGCATCTCGTTCATGATGGACGGCGCCTCGATGAACGGCATCGCCGGCTCCATGTTCACGTAGCGCTGGTGGCTGATGGCCAGGCCGAAGTGACCGCCATGCCCCAGCTCGTGCGCCAGCGTGAACACGTTGCGCGTCGTGTTGGCCCAGGTGATCAGGATGTACGGGTGCGCGCCGTACGGCGTGTAGCAGAACGCGCCGCCGGACTTGCCCACGTTGTCCGCGTAGTCGACCCAGCGGCTGGTGAGCGTCTTGCGCGCGAACTCGACGTAGTCCGTGCCCATCGGCTCGAACGCGGCCAGGATGGTGGCACAGGCCTGCTCGTACGGGATGTGCGGCTCGAACTCGGCGTCGAGCGGCGCGCGCAGGTCGCAATGCAGCAGCTTGTCCAGGCCCAGCACGCGCTGGCGCAGCCTCGCGTAGCGGCGCATGTGCGGCGCGAGCTCGGCGAAGATGATGCGCAGGATGTTGTCGTACAGGCCGACCGGCACCTGGTGCGCCTGCAGCAGGTACGCCTCGGTGCTGTCGTAGCCGCGCAGCTTGCCGAGGGCGATGTTCTTCTTGACCTCGGTGGCGAAGGTGCCCGACCAGGTGTTGTTGTACGCCTTCAGCCCGGCGCTGAACGAGGCCCACGCGCCGCGGCGCACGCTGGCGTCGGGGTGCGATTCGTAGGTCGCCTCGTACAGGTTGAACGAGTTCGGGCGCGTCGTGCCGCTCGCATCGGTGAAGGACGCGAACTGGATGTCGCTGGCCTTGGAACGCGCCCAGACCATGTACGGCGACCCCAGCACCTCGCCCAGCGACGCGAGGACGCCCTCCGTCTCGGCACCCAGGCGGTGCGGCTTGGTCTCCATGAGCAGGCCCAGGCGCACGCGGTGCGGCGCGAGGCCGTCGTCCTCGCCGAGAAAGCGCTCGACGACGCCGTCGGGCAGCGCCAGCGTCTCGGAATCGACGAATGCCACGCTCGCGTTCAGCCGCGCGCCCAGCGCAGTGACGCGGGCGAGCTCGGCCTGGTAGCGAGCGTCGGTGCCATCCTGCGAATAGCGCAGCTCGGCAAAGGCGCTCAGGCGCATGAAGCGGGCCTGCAGCGACTCGGCGGCGTCCAGGCAGCCGCGCAGCGTGGCGGCGGACTCGCCCAGGCGGCCCTGGTAGGGCGCGACATCGGCGCGCGCGGCGTCCAGGGCGGCGAACTCGGCCTCCCAGTCGGCGGAGCTGGCGAACAGGTCGCTCAGGTCCCAGGTCTGTTCGAGGGGCACGTCGGCGCGCGCGAGGCGATCTTGCATGGATCTTGTCTCCGGATCGGTGGTGCGTCCGACTCTACCGGGGTGGCGCGCCGGTTGACGTCGCGGAACCTGACTGCGCCGCCGGGGCAATCTCCCTCCGTAGCCGAGGCGTCATGACCCCCGTGATGGACTAGGGCAAAATTCCCGGATGAACGCACCTGTCCACCCGATCCACATCCAGCGTCGCGAGGCGACGCCGGCCGACACGTCCTGCGGCCACGCGCACACCGAGCGCTGGAGCGTCGATGCCGTCGAGGCCCTGTTCGACCTTCCGTTCAACGACCTGATCCTGCGCGCGCAGGCCGTGCACCGCGAGCATTTCGCGCCCAACCAGGTCGAGCTGGCCACGCTGCTGTCGATCAAGACCGGCGGCTGCCCCGAGGATTGCGGCTATTGCCCGCAGTCGGTGCACTACGACACCGGCGTCGACGCCACCAAGCTGATGGACGTGGCCGCCGTCGCCGCCGCCGCGCGCACGGCCAAGGAGCACGGCGCCACCCGGTTCTGCATGGGCGCCGCGTGGCGCGCGCCCAAGGATCGCGACATCGAGGCCGTGTCGGCCATCGTGCGCGAGGTCAAGTCGCTGGGCCTGGAGGCGTGCTGCACGCTGGGCATGCTCAGCGAGCCGCAGGCAAGGTCGCTCAAGGACGCGGGCCTCGATTACTACAACCACAACCTCGACACGGCGCCCGAGGCCTACGGCCGCGTCATCACCACGCGCGACTACCAGGACCGCCTGAACACGCTGGGCCACGTGCGCGGCGCCGGCATCAACGTGTGCAGCGGCGGCATCGTGGGCATGGGCGAGAGCCGCCGCGAACGCGCCGGCCTGGTGGCGCAGCTGGCCAACCTCGACCCCTATCCGGAATCGGTGCCGATCAACGAACTGGTTCGCGTGGAAGGCACGCCGATGGCCGAGGAAAAGCCGCTCGACCCGCTCGAGTTCGTGCGCACCATCGCCGTGGCGCGCATCACGATGCCGCTCGCGCGCGTGCGCCTGTCGGCCGGCCGCCAGCAGATGAGCGAGGCCGTGCAGGCCCTGTGCTTCCTGGCCGGCGCCAACTCGGTGTTCTACGGCGAGAAGCTGCTGACCACCGGCAATCCGGACGTCGAGAAGGATCGCCTGCTGTTCGAGAAGCTGGGCGTGACCACGGCCGCGAGCCAGCACATCGGCTGAAGGCGCGCGACGCGCCCGCACGGGCCGCGGCTTTCCGATGGCGTGACCCTGCGCGCGGTCGCAGGGCCGACGCCGGGGCGGCTCACTGCTCGACGAACGCGCGCTCGATGACGTAGTCGCCCGGCTTGGTCGTGTTGCCCTCGTTGAATCCGCGGGCCTCCATCATCGCCTTGAGGTCGCGCAGCATCTCGGGGCTGCCGCAGATCATCACGCGGTCTTCGGCGGGGTTGAGCGCCGGCAGGCCCAGGTCGGCGGCCAGCTTGCCGTTCTCGATCAGGGTGGTGACCCGGCCGGTGTTGCGGAAGTCCTCGCGCGTGACCGTCGGGTAGTACAGCAGCTTGCCGGCGATCATCTCGCCGAGGAACTCGTGCTGGGGCAAGTGCTGGGTGATGTAGTCGTGGTACGCCAGCTCTTCCACCTGCCGCGTGCCGTGCACCAGGATGACCTTCTCGTAGCGTTCGTACGTCTCGGGATCGCGGATGATGCTCAGGAAGGGCGCCACGCCGGTGCCGGTGGACAGCAGGTACAGGCGCTTGGCCGGCAGCAGGTAGTCGATCAGCAGGGTGCCGGTGGGCTTGCGGCCGACGATGATGGTGTCGCCGACCTGGATGTGCTGCAGGCGCGAGGTGAGCGGGCCGTCGGGCACCTTGATCGACAGGAACTCGAGGTGCTCCTCGTAGTTCGCGCTGGCGATGGAATAGGCGCGCAGCAGCGGCTTGCCGTCTTCCTTGCGCAGGCCGATCATCGTGAAGTGGCCGTTCGAGAACCGCAGCGAGGTGTCGCGCGTGGTGGTGAAGCTGAACAGGCGGTCGGTCCAGTGATGCACGCTCAGCACGCGCTCTTCGTTGAAGGCACTCATGGTCGGATTCGGCAGGTCGAGGGAAACGGCACACCCGGCGAGCCGGGAAAACCCGCTATTGTCGCAGAGCGGCCTTGCTCGCTCCTTCGATAAGCTCAAACGCAAAGTGAATTAGCCGCGAAGGGCTTCGGCCTGCAGCCAGGCCGCGAAAGCCTGAAGCGCGGGCAGCTCGGCCTTGTGCTCCGGGTAGATCAGCGAGTACGCGCGCTGGCCCACCACCGGGCGCGGCGCGATGTCCACCAGCCGACCCTGGGCCAGCTCCTCGCGCACGAAGAACGGCGGCGCCAGCGCGACGCCCATGCCGTGCACCGCGGCCTCGGACAGCATCGAGAACAGCTCCAGCCGCGGTCCGGCCATGGGCTGGGGCACGGCCAGGCCCAGGCCGTCGAAGAACTGGCGCCAGGCATAGGGCCGCGTCGATTGCTGCAGCAGCGGCAGCCGCGCCCAGTCTGCGGCCGTGGCGGGGCGCCGTGGCACCAGCGACGGGCTGGCCACGGCGATCAGCGCCTCGCTCATCAGGAATCGCGTCTCGGTGCCGGGCCAGGCGGCCGAGCCGGGCTCGCCGGCGTGGATCGCGGCGTCGAACGGGGTGTCGGCGAACAGGAACGGACGCGTGCGCGAGCTCAGGTGCACCAGCACGTTCGGATGAGCGCGCTGGAACGCGGGCAGGCGCGGGATCAGCCAGCGGGTGCCGAACGTCGGCACGACGGCCAGCTCGAGCGAACTGCCGCGGCCGCCGCGCGCCATCAGCTCCAGGGTGTCGCGCTCCACCTCGTCGAGCCGCGCGCCGACGCTGCGGCTGTACGCGACGCCCGCCTCGGTCAGCATGACCCCGCGCCGCGTGCGCTGGAACAGCTTGACGTCGAGGAACGACTCGAGGGCGCCCACCTGCCGGCAGACGGCACTCTGGGTGACGGACAGTTCCTCGGCGGCCTTGGTGAAGCTCTGGTGGCGGGCGGCGGCCTCGAAGGCCTCGAGGGCGCCGGTGGAGGGCAGCTTGCGTCTCATGGAGTGCGTATTGTGCACAGGTCGGTGCGGATAAAGCGGTTGTTCCGCCCAGCGCAGCGGGCTAAAGTGCCGGATCCATGCGAAAGACGCACGTCGACTTCGCCCACGACACCTCACGGAAAGACACCATGGCCTCCTCGCGCGCAAGCTTTCACTGGGACGACCCGCTGCTGCTCACGGAACAGCTGACCGACGACGAGCGCATGGTGGTGGACTCGGCCCGCGCCTATTGCCAGGACAAGCTCAAGCCGCGCGTGCTCGAGGCGTTCCGCCACGAGAAGATGGACACGTCGATCTTTCCGGAGATGGGCGCGCTGGGCCTGCTGGGTCCCACCATCCCCGAGCAGTACGGCGGCGCCGGCCTGAACTACGTCAGCTACGGCCTGATCGCGCGCGAAGTTGAGCGCGTCGACTCCGGTTACCGTTCGATGATGAGCGTGCAGAGCTCGCTCGTGATGGTGCCGATCAACGAGTTCGGCAACGAGGCCACCAAGCGAAAGTACCTGCCCAAGCTCGCCACGGGCGAGTGGATCGGCTGCTTCGGCCTGACCGAACCCAACCACGGCTCGGACCCCGGCAGCATGGTCACGCGCGCCCGCAAGGTCGACGGCGGGTACGCGCTGACCGGCGCCAAGATGTGGATCACCAACTCGCCGGTGGCCGACGTGTTCGTCGTCTGGGCCAAGGACGACGAGGGCGCCATCCGCGGCTTCGTGCTGGAAAAGGGCTGGAAGGGCCTGAGCGCCCCCGCCATCCACGGCAAGGTGGGCCTGCGTGCGTCCATCACGGGCGAGATCGTCATGGACGAGGTCTTCTGTCCGGAGGAGAACGCCTTTCCCGAGGTGCGCGGCCTCAAGGGCCCGTTCACTTGCCTGAACTCGGCGCGCTACGGCATCGCCTGGGGCGCGCTGGGTGCGGCCGAAGACTGCTGGCACGTCGCGCGCCAGTACGTGCTCGATCGCAAGCAGTTCGGCAAGCCGCTCGCGGCCAACCAGCTGGTGCAAAAGAAGCTGGCCGACATGCAGACCGAGATCACGCTGGGCCTGCAGGGCTGCCTGCGACTGGGCCGCATGAAGGACGAGGGCACGGCAGCCGTCGAGATCACGTCGATCATGAAGCGCAATTCGTGCGGCAAGTCGCTGGACATCGCCCGCATGGCGCGCGACATGCTGGGCGGCAACGGCATCTCCGACGAGTTCGGCATCGCGCGCCACATGGTCAACCTCGAGGTGGTCAACACGTACGAAGGCACGCACGACATCCACGCGCTGATCCTGGGCCGGGCCATGACCGGCATTGCGGCATTCTGAAGATGACGACGTCGCCGCGCGCGCTTCAGGGCGTCAAGGTCCTCGATCTCTCGCGCGTGCTCGCCGGCCCGTGGTGCGGGCAACTGCTGGCGGACCTCGGCGCGGACGTCGTGAAGGTGGAACGCCCAGGCGCCGGCGACGACACGCGCGCCTGGGGCCCGCCGTGGCTCAAGGATGCGAAGGGGGAGGCCACGCGCGACGCCGCGTACTACTTCTGCGCCAACCGCAACAAGCGCTCGGTGACCATCGACATGGCCACGCCCGAGGGCCAGGCCCTCGTCAGGAAGCTGGCGATGGAAGCCGACGTGGTGCTGGAGAACTTCAAGGTCGGCGGCCTCGTGCAGTACGGCCTCGACCACGCCAGCCTGCTGGCGCTCAAGCCCTCGCTCGTCTACTGCTCCATCACCGGTTTCGGCCAGACGGGGCCGTACGCCCAGCGCGCGGGCTACGACTTCCTGATCCAGGGCATGGGCGGCCTCATGAGCGTCACGGGCCGCGCGGAAGGCGAGGAGGGCGCTGGCCCGCAGAAGGTGGGCGTGGCGCTCACCGACATCCTCACCGGCCTGTACGCCACGGTCGGCGTGCTGGCGGCGCTGGCGCACCGGGACCGCACGGGGCAAGGCCAGCACATCGACCTCGCGCTGCTGGACGTGCAGGTGGCCTGCCTGGCCAACCAGACGGCCAACTTCCTGATCGGGGGCAGCGTGCCGCGCCGCATGGGCAACGCGCATCCGAACATCGTGCCGTACCAGGACTTTCCCACGGCCGACGGCGACATGATCCTGGCGGTGGGCAACGACGGCCAGTTCGCCAAGTTCTGCGAGGTCGCCGGCAAGGCGGCCTGGGCGACCGACGAGCGCTTCGCGACCAACGCGGCGCGCGTCAGGCATCGGGCCGAACTGATCGTGCTGCTGCGCCAGACCACGGTGATGCGCACGACCCAGGCGTGGATCGCCGCGCTCGAGTCGGCCGGCGTGCCTTGCGGGCCGATCAACCGGCTCGACGAGGTGTTCGCCGATCCGCAGGTGATCGCGCGCGGACTGCGCATCGACCTGCCGCACGCGGTGGCCGGCACGGTGCCGGGGGTGGCCAATCCGATCCGGATGTCGGCATCCCCGGTGGCCTACGACCGCGGGCCGCCGGTGCTGGGCGAGCACACCGAGCAAGTGTTGCGGGAGTGGCTCGGCGCCGCGCCCGCGCGCGGCTGACCCGCCTCACGGTTCTTCGTCGGCGCCGCCGTACAGGTCGATGTCCAGCCGGATGCCGCGCTCGCCCAGCGCGCACAGCGTGT
>Ga0209677_101089_pt1 | contig 12775 bp, 8 predicted proteins | sample AraplaCvi_mCL_r2_2_FD_184285 | JGI IMG/M metagenome (GOLD analysis project Ga0209677, IMG submission 184285) | Arabidopsis root microbial communities from North Carolina, USA - plate scrape CL_Cvi_mCL_r2 (SPAdes) (version 2) | ecosystem: Host-associated > Plants > Roots > Endosphere | place: USA... | reverse complement strand
CTTCCTGATGGAGTCTCTCTTCTCCGGCTTTATAGGGAGAGAATCAAAAGATGTCGCGTCGCGGTGGACCAGGACTGTCGGCTTGCTCTTATGCCTCTGGACGGATTTCATACCGCTTTCGGTCGAAGAATAGGCAATCACATGAAATGCAATGTGCTTCGTCGACCACCATGACTTTATGGTCGATTCAAGCCAGAGGCTTGCGATGAAATCGCGGACCCTGTTTCCGGAACCTATAAGGTCGTCGACAAGGAAGATCGCCCTGCAGCGCCGGTCCCTCATTTCGGCGAGCGTGGGGTGGTTTAAAAACTTAATCGGATTACTCCTTGCAAGTTGGCGGATGATCTGGGCGACGATGGCCTCGCTGCCTAGGTCGGGTGTTGCGTCAACCGCACCGACGCTACGGCCATCGGGGCTTGGAATTGTGCAACTGAAAAATGGTATTGGCTGAGGCGTCATCCATTTTTCCGGTGCGCTCTTCGGAAGCTCCCGGACCGCATATAGAGCGATAGGCCCGTCAATCTCGGCGGCTGCTTCTTCCAGATTCTTCTCGAGGTTTCTCCTGAATTCGTTGTGCGAGATCAGCGTCAGGGAATTCGCAAGAAGAATAGCAATCTCTTGGTCGAGATCGTCAAACTGGCTTAACCATCGTTTGCCCTGTTCGGTGTAAATTAGCTTTCGCGCCAGAAAGGCGCCGTCTTCTTTCATACCGCCCAATCTCCGCGGCGTTGATGAAACCTGTCAGTCATGCCCTACCTTCAAAGAAGAAGTTCACATCCGGATGCTTTTCGGCAGCTAACAGAAGTACGGCAATCGCCTCCCTCACAAAGCGACGATCTCTAGATTTATCGTTGCCGAAATACTTGCCTCCATGGAAAAGATTGTTACGGACGCGACGAACCGCTCCGAATAGCTCCTGAACGCTTTGAGGCGGTTCCGCATTCTGTTCAAATCCGTAGAGGCCATTCTCGATGAAATCGGCCTTGGGCGGCGCGTTCAAGATTGTCGGACAGATATTATGCTCCCGCACGTAGCTAAGGAAAGTGCCGCCTATAGGCTCGCTGTTTGCAAACCTGTCCCAGGCAATATCAAGCTTACCTTTTTTCATCTCTGCATAGCCGGCCATCTTCAAAGCGAATTCGAATCTGGCAAAGATTCGGAACAACTTGTTCGCCTGACGAGGTAGGGCGTTTGCGGCAGTTAGGTCGACAGCCATTTCGACGCTTTCTATTTTCACGGTTGCTCGTTACGGTGGTGTTTTGAGGTCTCGCTTGAGCGCCCATTGCGCGTCTGTGGGGTATCACACCAATCGTTGAACTGGATCATGGGCGCGCCTTCTTGTTCCGAGTGGGCTTTTTCTTTTCCGCTGTTTCCGGACGTGAAACGTCCAGAACGACGACCGATATTTTTCCTTCCATTGCGGAAAGCAGGTCGGACCGCAGCATCGCCTCTAATTCTCCTGCGCTGGCAGGCGGTTTTTTGGCGTCGCGTCTTTTGGGTAAACGATGTTCAGCTCCGAACCAAAACACGAGATAGATACCATAGCCGAAGGCTCCTTCATCCGCGGCGTAACCAGCGAGCTGTTCTTCGGCGGCAGTCCATAGTTCGGCATTGTAATGGCGCTTTGCCTCGATCGGCAGGTTCTTTCCTGCATGAGAGAGAAGAAGCACGTCTGCCCGGGTGTTTTCACCGCGACGGGCCTCGGGCATAGAGGCTATTATGCCGTATCGTTCTAGCCGAACCTTGAATAGTTCGAGAAGCCGATCCCGGTCTTCGTTTTCAATTTGTGGCTTCACGGCCGCGCCATTGCGGTCCGTATTCCAATAGCGCTTCCATGGCATTTCACTGCCGGTCCGTAGCGTACTCTTGTACCTTTCAATCTCTTCTAGAACGACAGCGGCAAGGTCCGCCGGGCTCGCCGGCGGGCCGCCAGCGAGAGCCGCTTTCAGCTGAGCAACCGATGGTGAAATAAACAGGTTGTCGCGCATGAGACGCGCGTGTTCTGCCGCTGCATGTGTCAACAGCGATCGCCAGCTCCGATCAGACGATGCGATGAGGGATTTCAGTTTTTTGCCTGTGTCCGGATCACTTGATGCACTGAGACGGATGATCGCCGCTCGGATAATGTGGCTTGGGCCATCGGATCGCGCCCAATCTCGATCTTCCGATGGGTAGACTCCAGCCAGGGAGGAGACCCGAAGCAGGTCAAGCCGATCAGGCTGCAGGCAGATTTCATGCAATCGATTCACGAGATCGCCGTCTGGAGCAAGCAGCGCTGTGCGAATTTCTTCGTGCGTGTGGGACGCTTGGAAGGTTTCCGGGTCGAGTATAAGGACGACGGATTCCCACAGCCGCCTACTTTGATCATCCAACTCTCCGGCGAGAGCACTTTCGGTGAGATCTCCCATCTCGATCCTCGATAAGAGTGGCGCTGACACCGTCAGGGCTTGCCGCAATGCCGTGTGTGGCAAATTTGGGCGCTCCTGCAGGAACCGCTTCAACAAGCGAGAAACAAAGTCCCGCTCTTGCGACGAAGCCAAATCGTGGATCGCATCAAGATCCTGGTCCCCGGCATCAAGCGCCGAATTCCAATAGCGAAGGATCTGCTCTGTTCCTTTATCGGGATCGCGCGCAAGGTGCTGCACCCCCCAAGTGGCGAGCGATGGCTGATCGTCACGGCTGAAGTAGTTTTGCCGAAGAGCAACGAGTGCGATAACCGATGGGCATTCGCCGATCTCCTCCTCTCTTCCCGCGAGGAGCGCCTGGTGAATCCCGGCCGCAACAACATATTCCTGGACGTAGGATCCGTTGGTCGCTTCAGCTTTACCGAGGGCGCCGGCGTCGACCTTGATGTCGGTACGGATTGCGAACTGGACAAACCCTTCGGCGATGGCGGAGGTGATCCGGGCGTTGGTGAAGTGCTTGATCTTGGCAAGCGGATCTTCTTTTTTGGAGATTACGGCGTTCCGATAGAGTTCGGACGCCCATTTCAGCGCACCAAACTCGCTCTCTCTGCCGGCCGCGATCGCATTGAGATTCGGTTCAAGGGAAGCGATATTGTGGGTTCTGGCTGCGTCGGTTTTCGCGAGTTCGTTTGCCTTTCGCTCTTCCTCCTTTTCCTTCCAGCTTTTGTTCGGATCTTTGCGCAGATCCGCTATGAAGTCTGAAAAGTTCTCTTCCTTTTCGAGCGCCGAAACGATGCGGCCCTCCCATATGGGCCATTGGGATTCACTGCGAACCGCATAGGCTGCAACCTCGAACAGTCGTCGGCGGCGAGGGCCGACCTTAGTCTTGCTAGCGAGATCGAGGAGATTCTCTATGAGAATGTCGTCGGGAACCCTCCGGGCAATCGTGATGTAATGATTGGTCGCCATCCACGGCCCCTCCTCGGCGGGGCTGCTTTCCAGCAGGACGGTAAAAAGCTCAAGTTCGCGCTTTTCCTTATCGACATCGATCCAGGCGCCTATCGCCTTGGCAAGCTTCTCCTCGAGCCGATCCCACTCGTAGTCGCGCGTGTTCCTGATCCAGGACCATAGCCGTTCCGCACCGATTTCTCGGGTGTCGTTGATCGTATAGGCGAGAGCCACCTGCATGAAGTGCCGAACTTCCGGCTTAAGGCCGTGCTCTTCAGTCGACTTGCGGATGATTGGCTGATCGAAGAGATCGGGACGAGGGTCTTTCCTGAGCTTCGAAAGAAGCGAAAACAGATTGCCACTTTCCTCGCTCTCACCTACCTTGGCGGGCGGCAGGTCGTTGAGGTCCGAAAGCAGGTCAGAGATCTCCTGATGGGATAGCTCTCGCGTGGGGATGTCCGACAAGAGCTCGGCTCGCAAGGAAATCTGATCATAGGTTTTGGTTGTTTGACACAGTTCGGCGATCAGTGCGCGCCTTGCCGTATCAGTATCCGAGCTTCCTTTGACCCACGCCTCAGCGGCTCTCTGACGTTGCCAAAGCGGACGGGATGGAGAAAGTGCGATTTCATGCAGCTTGACCTGCATTCCTTTCAACGGCGGCCCGTCGGCAAGAGCCTGGAGGACCGTAAGCTGCAGATGGCTTGTGACCTCATTGTCGAGGACCGATAGGAAATCCGGCACGAGATCGTCACCAGCCAGGCCACCAAATACGGTAATTGCATCCCGCGAGGAGATGAAAAAGGGGTCGTCGCGATCAAGGTTGGCGAGGATTGCCCTGCGGCAATTCGTGGTAAAGGCGGCCGCGTCACCATAGGCAAGAGTCGTGGCCGCGTCCCGCTCGATCAGCCTCAAAGCACCCTTCTCGTCACCCCGTTGCGAGAGATGCGCCGCAAACCAGGCGTAGAGACCGCGCAGCTCGCTTGGTGCCTTCTGATCGTTGCTGGTGATGAGCGCAGTTGCCCGGCGCAAAGGAAGAAGGATGCCATTCAGCTGCCCGGTAACTCGCTGTGCGAGGAATCGGCCCGCCAGAAATTCTGCGATTGTTCTGTGCGACGGCTCAAAGCTTTGACCCTCTCCTCGGAAAATCGCCGTGTCCAGGGAGAAACCTGCCAACTCGGGCTCGATCGGAAGCGAGTGGACGATAACGAAATCTCTGGCATGAGATCCAACGGCCAGCGCATTCGAGCGCCAAAGTGCGCGGGCGCCGGCCGCAAGCAGGTAGAATGACAACTGTCCTGCTGCATCGATAATCTCATCGACTGGCGGCCGCCGATCGTTGACGCGTTGTGGATCATGCTCGTGAGCAAGTGCATAAATGGCACGTTCGAACAGCTCAAATCGGGTGCTCGGCCATACCCCGCCGGATACCACAACCGAATGGAGGAGGCGTAAGCTCAAGGGATTCTCAAGGAAAGCTCCAGCTCCGCGAGCGCGTGCCTCCGATAGGAACCGCTCCGGATATGCTTCGCCCAAGCTGGATAAAACGATCTCCGCCTCGCTATCGTCGAGCGGCAGAAGGTGCGCAACGGCGATTGGCTGGTTTTTTGCGGCTCGCCGCATAGCGAGCATGTCGGCAGCCTCACGCCAATCTTCCGCGCGGCAGGTCAAGCGCCAACGCTCGACTCCGCTTTGTGTGATTGCGTTGGCAAGTTGTAAAAGTTTGTCCTTGCCATTTTCTCCGGCACGATATTCGTCCAGCGCGTCGAGATACGCGGTGGAGCCGGCCGCAATCGGGATCCCGTTCATCGCTTCGCGGCAGGTCAGAAGCTCGCAACCCTCCTGACTCGCCTCATATTCGAGCGCCGTGGATTTTCCAATTCCTGGCTCGCCAAGCAAGACCACATAAGGCATGCCGCGTAAGGCGCTGAGGTGAAGTTCGACGGTCTCACCCTCAAGCACCACGGCAATGCGTCTGTCTAGCGGTGTTTTGATCATGTATCTACGGTAGTATTTGTTGCGCTGATCGATCAACCGAGAAGCCTCTTTTCTCAACAACATTTGGAGGACAGCTTTGAAGCGCGATATGGATTTGGTGCGGGATCTCCTATTGCAGATCGAGGAATTCGATCAAGGCCTCGGCGGCGATGTTGAAATCGAAGCGGGGGATCGAGCGCCGCAAGTAATCGCCGAGCATCTGCGATTGCTTCTGGAAGCCAGGCTAATAGACGGTGATGTAGTTCCGGACGATCAATATGCATTTGACCACATCGTGCCGACCCGGCTGACTTGGGCTGGACATGATTTCTTGGACACCGTGAGAGATCCAGAGATCTGGAAAAAGACGAAGGAGGGCGCACTGTCTGCAAAAGGCTTCACGCTCGATCTTCTGCAAGATCTCGCCAAGGGCTTCATCAAAAAACAAATTGAAGAGCGCACTGGCATCACACTCTAAAGCGCACCTCACCCCGTTTCCCACCAAAACATTATTGGCTGAAGATGCACGAACCAAACTTTCTCGACCCTCTAGGATCACGTCTGCCAGCGCTGGAACAGAATCTATTGAAGTTGCGCTCGGCTCAGATGGTTTTGGTGCTTTTCTATGCCGAGCAGCTCAAAGCAAAGGTGCTGTCGCTCATTCAGAGGACCGACAGATTTATGGCTCTGACAGGGCGGCCGGAACGCGTGCCGAAGGGAACAAAGAATCCAGTCGGAAAATGTCTGGATGCGCTCCAAGCTGACGGCGCACTGGCGGCTGAAGAGAAGGCCGAAATCAGGCGCCTTATCGACTACCGCAACAATGTCGGTCACGATATCCACGAGCTTGTCGCTGATATCACAACGGAACGTTCTGTCCGCCGATCTCTGGCATTCGTGCCTGATAGCTTCGCCCGCTATGACTATGAGGCGGTTGAGCGATTGCAGCATTTCCTGAAATTACTGGATGAGCGGCAGAGAACGCATCATTATATCGGAACTGTCAGTTTTGATGGGCTTCAATTCCGTAGTGCCGAACAGGTCTTCCTGAGGGAGATCAAGCTCCTCCGCCGGAAAATTGCGAAGCAATGGCGCGTGAGGCAGCATCAGATCGGTATCCTGAACCAGGAGATTCGGTCTGTTGTTATCGAAAATGAAGAGACAGATCCGCGTCATCCGGCAAATCAGTATGATGATGGTCGCCTGACAAAGCGAGGACAAGAAGTGTGTTATCGTCTGTTCGACAATGGTCTCTCGCCGACGGCCGTCGCACATCTGATGGGGCTGAGATTGATTTCCGCCCGCCTCCGGCAGCGGCGGTGGTTCGAAATCGGGGGCAAGAGGCGCCCGCCGGTGGACTTCTCAAAGCTGCCTGAGCGAAAATACTGTCGGCGCGATGACGATTGAATCTTTCGCAGAACTCGCCGGTTTGACGGCAACGTTCAACTTACAAACCGGTAAGTGGCATTTGCTGATACGATGATCACAGCGAATGCCGCCCGGAAACGCTAAATTGTTGAATTGTAACGAAACCCGAAAGGGTCGTTAGTTCAGATCCCTTCAAGAGTTTAAAGAACTATCTTCGCCCCTTGAACCGGTCGAATGCCGTCAAATGCTGGACAGGCGGGTCGGCATCCCAGCCGTAGATCTCGGTTCGCAGGAAGCGAAGCTCGTCTTCCAGGACCTCTTCGACGATCTCTATCCACCACGATTTCGGCCGGCCGTCGCTTCCGTCAGACCAGCGATAGCCTCGTTCCTTCAGCCGGTCCTTGAGATCGAAGGGTGAGTTCTCCGCGAAGATGCGCACGCGGGAACGCTGGCTTGCCTGGTAAAGCTCCGCAAAGGGTGTTTGATCATTATCCCCCTTAGAGAGCGCCAGCACCTCCAGCAGTGCGAAACAGTCGTCGACAGCGCGGTGTCCGATATGAAAATAACCACTCTGGTTGATGAGATAGCCGAGCTTGGTTCCCTCGTAGCCCCTGGCACTCCAATCGATCTCGGAATTGGAGCACGCCCAAGCCTTGCGGGCAAAGATCGAAGAAAAGGCCTCGCAAAAGGGCCGATCGAAGCCGGCATTGTGGGCAATGACGAGATCGGCCGGCTCGATGAGCGCACGCACCGCCGGCATGTCGATCATCTGGCCGAGGACCATGGCGTCCGTGATGCCGGTCAGCCGGGTGACATCGGCCGGGATCGGGATGCTCGGTTGCTGCAACCCGCCATAGATGCCGGTGACATCGCCGATCTCGCCGTCCTCATTGAAGCTGAAGGCGATCAGGCCGATTTCGATGATCTCGTCCTTTCTCGCATCAAGCCCGGTCGTCTCGGTATCAAGGATGACGCCCCGGAGCGGATAGCCAGGCCTTGGACTGGCGGCGATCGAGCGAGCTTCGAGCTTTCTCAGAATCTGGTAGCGGCCGGTTGCTTGCAGGATCCGCACCATCTCGGCTTCGTCGGGAGCGGAGCCGTCCTGCCGAGCACGCAGGCTTGGCGCTAACGTTCTGCGAACGGACTGCGGATTCTCCGAAAACATGTCCAGCTGAGAGGTCATGGCCCATCCGACGAAAATGATCAGCGCGAATCTAAGGTGTCTTTCAGCGGATGAGAAGCTTTCGATAGGTCCGGCGAGCTATACCCACGGAATATTGCGAATAAAGGGCTAGGAGAGAACTTCGCTCGAACTGCGTGATCGTCTACTGGCACGTACGGAGGTGGCGAAAGCTCTGCAGCCGGTTGGATGCTGGCCGCGATCCAGGAACGGGTGAGCGAGCGGAACCTCTACGGTTGGCGGAGACTGACGGAGATCGTGGATGCGGCCGTGCATGAACTCCTCTTATCCGAGCAGCTGTCTGTTCATTGAGCCGCTGAAACGCCGCCGTTATAGCAAGTCGGATGGGCTGACCAGCTCGCCTTCCTTGGTAACGATGGTCGATCCATAGGGCTCCTGAGACGCGACGATCAGCGCATCATCCGGCAATGGCCGTGCAAGATCCTTCGCTTCATCCCAAGGCGCTGTCATCCAGATATCGGTTTCTTCCCTGGTCAGCAGGAGCACTGGCATGGCTTTGTCGTGGATCGGTTTGACCAGATTGTTCGCATTGGTCGTCAGGAACCCATAGAGATCGTCGGTCGTGAACCCGTCCTTGACCTTGCGCACGGAGGTCCATTGCGGAACATGAATGCCGGCAAAAAACATCAGCGGCTTGCTTTCGTCTCGTGCAAACCAAGCATTCGGCACATTGCCGCCTGCCTCCTGGCTTGCCGGATCGGGCTCGGCGAAGCTGGTGACGGGGACAAGGCAGCGGTTCTCAATGCCGAACCAGCGCCGCCAGTGGGCAAGCTTCAGATTGCGGACATTGGTGACGCCGCGGTCGACCTGCTCGCGCAGCAGCTGGTCGAAGTCAAAGTCCTTGCCCTTGGCCCGCAGCTTCTCGGCCTTGGCCTGCGCCAGTTTCTCAAGGGCGAACCGCGGGGAGGGAAGACCCCAGCGGGCATGGACGAGCTGCTTTTTCCCGTCCGCGGTGTTGCGGAAGATCGGTCCCATCTGGTCCGGGTTCATCTGATAGGCCGGCATCAGGTTGATCAGGCTCTCGGCATCCTGAGCCCACTTGTTCACCCAGTCCTTGTCTTCCATGCGGTATAAGTTGCACACGCTCCATCTCCCTTGAAGCAGGCTGATATGGTAGCCGACGAAGCGCCGGAATGCCAATCGGCGGCGATCGGCGGAGTAGCTTCGAAACTTTTTCCAAAGCTTCGTCCGTGCCCCGCCGAAGTCATGTCCATGATTCCCAATGCGAATCTTAAAGTCCACTAAAATAGAGGGATAATATTCCTATTTCGGGTTGCTTGACTTGCAAACCGACATGGAACATTTAGTGAACATATACACTTGACCGACATGACGTCGATACCAACGCGACCTTGTAAAGGACGTGAATGATGACTGCTGCCCGTAACAGGGTGATATCCGATCTGAAGGACCGCATTGCGTTACTGCAAGGGAACGCGGGCAGGAGGAGCGGCTGTCTGGCCTTCGGTGTGGCTGAGATCGATGCGGTGCTGCCGGGTGGAGGCCTTGCCTATGGCGCCGTGCACGAATTCGCAGGCGGCAGGGTAGGGGTCGTCGATGGTGCCGCCGCGGCCCTCTTTGTCGCCGGCATTGCCGCGCGCACCAGGGGCAAGATCGTCTGGTGCCTGACAAGGCCGGATCTGTTCTTTCCGGCATTGGCGCAGGCCGGCCTGCACCCGGATCGTGTCATCTTCGTCGAGGCCGACCGCGAGGAGGACGTTCTCGCCTCCATGGAAGAGGCGCTGGCCTTCGGTGGCCTTGGCGCCGTCGTCGGCGAGGTCGTGCGGCTGCCGATGGTTTCCTCCCGCCGCCTGCAGCTGGCGGCGGAAAAGACCGGCACGATGGGCCTCGTGGTCCGGCGTTGGCGGAGGCAGGTGGAGGCCTCGGATTTCGGGCAGCCGACGGCGTCGACGACCAGGTGGCGGGTGAGCGTCCTGCCATCGGAGGACTTGCCGGTTCCAGGTGTCGGGCGGCCGCGATGGCTGCTCGAACTGATGAGAGTGAAGGCGGGTGAGTGCGCTGAGTTTATCGTGGGAGCGTGCGATGCCACGGGTCGTATCCATCTATCTGCCGGACCTGCCGATCGAGCGGATCAGGCGGATGGATCAGAAAGCAGAATTATCGCCTGACAGGCCGCTGCTGCTGATTGCCAGGAGCGGCTCCAAGCGTTTTGTATCCGCGGCCGATGCAAAGGCTAAGGCATGCGGTATTCGGGTTGGCATGCCGGCCGCCAAGGCGCAGGCCATGGTGCAGGATCTGCAGTTCGTCGATGCGGATCCAACTGCCGATGCGGAAGCACTCGAGCGGATCGCGCTCTGGGCCCTCACGCAATATTCCCCGATCGTCGCCGTCGACGGCACGGACGGTATCGTCATGGATACGGAAGGCGCCGATCACCTGCAGGGCGGCGAGGCTCCCATGCTGACCGGCATCGTCAACCGCTTCCGGGCGAGGGGGCTGACCGTCCATGCCGCGATCGCCGATACATGGGGTGCGGCCCATGCCTGTGCCCGCGCCACCCGTCGCGAGGTCGTCATCATTCCCGCTGGAGAGACCGCTCGCGCCGTCGAACGGCTGCCGATCTCGCTGCTGCGGCTATCGCCGGAAATCGTCACCAGTCTCCGCACGCTCGGTTTCAAGACCATCGGGGAACTATCGGCAACGCCGCGGGCGCCGCTGGCGTTGCGCTTCGGTCCCGAGATCGGCCGACGCCTCGACCAGATGTTCGGCCGGATAGCCGAACCGATCGATCCGATCCGGGCGCCGGACTGGATCGAGGTCGTCAGAGCCTTTGCCGAACCGATTGGTGCTGCCGAGACGATCGACAAATATGTCGGCCGTCTCCTCGTCCGGCTGGTCGCGGAACTGCAGCGCAAGGGGCTCGGTGTTCGCCGCACCGACCTCATCGTCGAAAAGGTTGATGGCAGCAGGCAGGCGATCCGTGCCGGCACCGCCAAACCGGCCCGCGATGTCGCCTGGCTGACAAAGCTGTTTCGCGATCGAACGGAAAAGATCGAGCCCGGCTTCGGCATCGAGAAGCTGACGCTCATTGCCGTCATGACTGAACCGCTTGCCGAGGAGCAGCGATCGTCTTTGGTCGACGAGAAAGATCAGGACATCACGCCACTGATCGATACCTTCGGCAATCGCGGACAGCGCGTCTATCGCATCGCGCCGGTCGCATCCGATGTCCCCGAGCGCAGCGTCCGGCGGATCTCGGCGGCAGCTGAAGACGTCACGGAAACCTGGGTGCATCACTGGCCGCGGCCGGTGCGGCTCATGGCGCGGCCGGAACCGATCGACGTCATCGCGCTGCTGCCGGATCATCCGCCCGTCTCCGTCACCTGGCGCGGCAAGCGCCGGCGGGTCAGACGCGCCGATGGGCCGGAGCGCATTTTCGGGGAATGGTGGACCAAAAATTCCGAATTCGATGCGGTCCGGGATTATTTCGTGATCGAGGACGAGACCGGCGAGCGGCTGTGGATCTTCCGCTCCGGTGATGGTGTCGATGCGGCCACGGGCTCACATCGCTGGTTTTGCCATGGGATCTTCGCATGAGCTACGCCGAGCTGCAGGTCACTAGTCATTTTTCCTTCCTGCGCGGCGCGTCGTCGGCCGACGAGCTGTTCCGGACGGCCAAGGCGCTGGGCATCAGCGCGCTCGGGATCGTCGACCGCAATTCGCTGGCCGGGATCGTCCGGGCGCTCGAAGCTTCGCGGGCAACGGGCCTGCGGCTTGTCGTCGGCTGTCGCCTCGATCTGGCCGATGGCATGTCGATCCTCGTCTATCCCACCGATCGCGTCGCCTATTCCCGCCTCACCAGGCTGCTGACCCTCGGCAAGAGCCGCGGCGGCAAGGCCAACTGCATCCTGCATCTCGAAGACGTCGCTCTTTATGCCGAGGGCCTAATCGGCATTCTGGTGCCGGATCTCGCCGACGAGACATGTGCCTTACAGCTTCGAAAAATGGCAGAAATCTTCGGCGATCGCGCCCATCTGTCGCTCTGCCTGCGCCGGCGGCCGAATGACCAGCTGCGGCTGCATGAGCTCTCCAATCTTGCAGCACGCTTCAAGGTTCGAACCGTCGTTACCAATGACGTCCTCTTCCATGAGCCGTCACGCCGGCAGCTGCAGGATATCGTTACCTGCATTCGCAACAACACCACCATCGACGATATCGGCTTCGAACGCGAGCGGCATGCCGATCGCTATCTCAAACCTCCGGAAGAAATGGCGCGTCTCTTTCCGCGCTATCCCGAAGCACTCGCCCGCACGCTCGAGATCGTCGAGCGCTGCAGGTTCTCGCTAGAGGAACTAACCTACCAATATCCGGAGGAGGCGATCGTACCCGGCAAGAATGCTCAGCAATCCCTGGAGCATTATGTCTGGGAGTGCATTCCGAACCGCTATCCCGAGGGCTTGCCGCCATCGGTGCTGAAGGTGATCCGGCACGAGCTCGATCTCATCCGCACCATGAACTACGCCCCCTATTTCCTGACAGTGTTTTCGATCGTCCGCCATGCTCGTTCGCAGGGTATCCTCTGCCAGGGGCGAGGATCGGCGGCCAACTCGGCCGTCTGCTATATCCTCGGCATTACCTCCATCGATCCCGAGACCAACAATCTGCTCTTCGAGCGTTTCGTCAGCCAGGAGCGCGACGAGCCACCCGACATCGATGTCGATTTCGAGCACGAGCGGCGCGAGGAGGTGATCCAGTGGATTTACAAGACCTATGGCCATCACAAGGCGGCTCTCTGCGCGACGGTGACGCGCTACCGCGCAAAAGGGGCGATCCGCGATGTCGGCAAGGCGCTCGGCCTGCCCGAGGACGTGATCAAGTCGCTGTCCTCGGGCATGTGGTCGTGGTCTGAGGAGCTGGT
>Ga0209677_101085_pt1 | contig 12818 bp, 8 predicted proteins | sample AraplaCvi_mCL_r2_2_FD_184285 | JGI IMG/M metagenome (GOLD analysis project Ga0209677, IMG submission 184285) | Arabidopsis root microbial communities from North Carolina, USA - plate scrape CL_Cvi_mCL_r2 (SPAdes) (version 2) | ecosystem: Host-associated > Plants > Roots > Endosphere | place: USA... | reverse complement strand
CTTGCCGATGCTGGCCGTCGGCATGACCACGTGGTCGTCGACCGAGAAGAGTACCGTGCCGGTCGCCAGATCGGTCGCCCGGGCGGAGACCTGCACACCGGAGACGGCGAGCCGCCCGAGAGCGTCGAACCCGCGGCTGAACGACTCGGTGGACCCAGGAGCGCGATGCCGGCCGCGGCGGGTATTCGCCTGACGGGCCCGGCGTTCGGACTCTTGAGCCTGGATCGTCACAGTGTCGCTGGGTCTTTCTTCCGAGTGTCGTGTACCGGAAACCGCGGCGGCCGTGGTCGGCCCCGCTGCCGCCGCCGCGAGGGTTTCCGCGACAGCGACAGGGACGATGTTACCCCGTGTGCGGGGGCCATGGAGCGCCGGATCGGCCGAACATCGGACGGATGCGGCGCCGACTCACCAGATCGTGACGCGCTCCTCCGGTGCCAGCCACAGCGCATCGCCCTCCGACACCTGGAAGGTGTCGTAGAACGCGTCGATGTTGCGGACGATCTGGTTGCAGCGGAACTCGTTCGGAGAGTGCGGGTCGATCGCGAGAAGGCGGATGACCTCCTCGTCGCGTCCCTTCTGCTGCCAGGCCTGCGCCCACGACAGGAAGAACCGCTCGGAGCCGCTGAGCCCGTCGACGACGGGGGGCTCCTCGCCGTTCAGCGAGAGCAGGTACGCCTTCCACGCGATGCCCAGGCCGCCCAGGTCGCCGATGTTCTCGCCGATGGTGAGCGCGCCGTTCACGTGGTGGTCCGGCACCTGCGCCGGCGCGAGCGCGTTGTACTGCTCGATCAGGCTCGCCGTGCGCTTCTCGAAGGCGGCACGATCCGCCTCCGTCCACCAGTCCTCGAGACGTCCGTCTCCGTCGAACTTGGAGCCCTGGTCGTCGAAGCCGTGCCCGATCTCGTGTCCGATCACGGCGCCGATCGCGCCGTAGTTGGCCGCGGCATCCCGCTCGGCGTCGAAGAACGGGAACTGCAGGATGGCCGCAGGGAACACGATCTCGTTGAAGCCGGGGTTGTAGTACGCGTTGATCGTCTGCGGGGTCATGAACCACTCGTCGCGGTCGATCGGCGAGCCGATCTTGCCCAGTTCGCGGTTGAACTCGAACAGGGCGGCAGCGCGGACGTTCCCGACGAGGTCCGTGGGGTCGAGCTCGAGGCGGGAGTAGTCGCGCCACTTCACCGGGTAGCCGATCTTCGGCGTGAACTTCTCCAGCTTGTCCAGCGCGCGCCGGCGGGTCTCCGCGCCCATCCATTCGAGGTTCTGGATGCTCTGCCGGTACGCCTCGATCAGGTTGACGACCAGCGCATCCATCCGGTCCTTCGCCGCCGGCGGGAAGTGCTTCTCGACGTAGGCGCGGCCGACGGCCTCGCCCATGGCACCCTCGACGAGCGAGACACCGCGCTTCCAGCGGGCCCGCAGCTCCGGGGTTCCGGTCAGCGTCCGGCCGTAGAAGTCGAAGTTCGCCTCGACGAAGTCGCCCGAGAGGTAGGGCGCGGCGCCGTGGATGACCTGCCAGGCCAGCCAGTCGCGCCACGACTCCAGGCGGTCCTCGGTGAGGAGGCCCGCCAGCCCGGTGGTGAAGGACGGCTGTCGCAGGACCACCTCGGCCAGCGCGTTCTGCGGAGCGCCGAGCGCCTGTGCCCAGACGTCGAGGTCTGCCGCCTGGCCCGCGACCGCTCCGCCGTCGAAGAGGGTCGTGGCGTCGGCCCACGAGTGCAGGTTGTACGTCTTCTCGGAGTCGCGCGAGGCCACGTTGTCCCAGTGATGCGAGGCGATCGCCGTCTCCAGGTCGAAGACGCGCTGCGCCCTGCCCGGCGCGTCGTCGAAGCCGGCGAGCTCGAACATCCGCTGGATGTGGCCGACGAAAGCCTCACGGATCGGCGCGAAGTGCTCCTCGCGGAAGTACGACTCGTCCGGCAGCGAGATGCCCGACTGCTCGAGGAACACGAGGTACCGCTCGGGGTCGCCCGGGTCGTTGTCGACGAAGAGCTGGTAGAAGCCGCCGAGCCCACGACGCTCCAGCTTGCCGATCGTCTCGAGGAGGCTCGGGATGCTGTCGACGCCCTCCGCGAACGTCAGCTCGTCGCGGATGGCCTCGACACCGAGCGCGTCGATGCGGTCCTCGTCCATGAAGCTCGTGAAGAGGTCGCCGAACTTACGCTCCTCCGTGCCTACCGGCGCGTTCTGGGCCTGCTCGACGATCTCGCGGACCGCGGCCTCCGCCTCCTCCGCCAGGATCATGAACGACCCCCAGCGGGCCTTGTCGGCCGGAATCTCCGTGCGGGCGATCCACTTGCCGTTCACGTGCCGGAAGAGGTCGTCCTGGGGACGGGTGGCGGGGTCGAGTTCGTCGGTGCGGATGCCGGAGTCGAGCGTCATGCGCCCAGCCTACGGGTCAGGCTGCAGCGCGGGCCACTGACGACAGGCGCCGCCAGGAGAGCGCGAACAGCGCGGCCAGGGCCAGCTCGGCGAGGATGGAGGCGACACCGGACGCGCTCCCGAACCCGGCGACCGAGAAGCCGATGTTGATCACGGCCAGCAGCCCGTAGATCGACGCGAGCGCCCCACTGAGGAAGGGCCGGTTCGTCATCCGCCACCAGGGCCGCGCCGCCCGGACGGACTCGCCGCGTCCGCGGAAGAGGCGGCTCGCCAGATACCAGCCGATGACCTGCAGCACCGTCAGGACGATCGATCCCGCTTCGGAGTGGAAAGCGTCGAGGAGGAGCGCGAGCACCGCGCTGATGGCGACGAGCACGCCGATCACCACAGCCTTCTGGCCGGAAGTGGTGAAGCGCATGTCGTTCCCCCTGGTGTTGAGCATTGAGTATGCCAGCTGGTGCGGCCTGCGACGTGGAGGCTCGCCGTGCCGCCCGGACGGGGTGGGGCGGGGGAGGCGCCGAGTTCGTATGCTTGCCCGGTGACCATCGCACCCTCCGGCGGGACGCCCTCCCCGGCCGGGACCCCGCCGCCGGCCCGCACCGCGCCGCCCGGCTGGTACGGCGATCCGTTCGATGCGCGCTTCCTCCGCTGGTGGAGCGGCGCCGCCTGGACCCCGTACACGTATTCCGTCCGGGCTCTGCAGCCGGCGGCGCGCCCGAAGCCGCCGCACAAGTGGATCGGTCGCTTCGGCGGGTGGATCATCGTGGCGGCCAGCGCCTTCATCTGGCTCTGGCTCTTCGGCTTCAACTGGCTCATCACCGCGATCTCGCCGCATCCCGACGTGCACGGGCCCGCGGTGCTCTCGCCGTTCCTCCTGCTCACCGGCGCCGCGACGGTGGCGACCGCCATCCTCTACACGATGGCCTACCGGTTGCGGCGCGACGACGGGCTGACGGCATCCCGTCTGGTGATCATCGCCGGCGTCGGCGGGCTGGCCGCCACGCTCCTGGCCGCGCCGGTGAACAGCATCATCGACGTGCTGAGCGGCGGCACGGCCCTGCACCCGAGCGGGCTCGCCCTGGTGCTCGCGGGCGTGGTCGAGGAGTTCGTCAAGATCGCCGCGGCCGTCGTCCTCGCCTGGAAGCTGCCCGTGAAGAACGCACGCATCGGTCTGTTCGTCGGCGGGGCCGTCGGGATCGGCTTCAGCGTCATCGAGAACCTCGGCTACCTGATGGAGGCGTTCGCCCGCGGTCAGCTCAACGGCCTCGGCCTGGGGATGTTCGTGGAGACGGTGATCGGCCGGGAGCTCACCGGGCCGTTCCTCCATCCGGTCTTCTCCGCGCTGCTGGGCGCTGCGGTCTTCGGTGCCGCCCGGGCGGGCCGTTTCCGCCTGACCTTCGGCGTCGTGCTGGTCTATCTCGGCGTGGCCGCCGCTCACGGGATCTTCGACGGCGCCATCTGGCTGGCACAGATCCTGCCCTGGCCGCTCGTTGCCCGCGGAGGCGCGATCCTGCTCTTCTACCTGGTCTTCGTGCTGGCGAGCGGCTTGGCGTGGCTGCTCATCGCCCGGCGCATCCGGCGCTCCGCCGAGCGGCGAGCGGCGATGGAGGCGTCCACCGGCTGACTACCGGACCAGGGTGCCGGCGAGCGCGAGGTACTCGCGGGCCTTCGCGTCGGGCAGGTACGCCCTCGCAAGCGCGTTGCCGATCGCCGGAAGCGCCAGTACATCCGGGTACGCCAGGTAGAGCGTCTCGTACGTCGGATTGAACTTGCTCTTGAAGGAGAACAGCGAAGCGAAGCCGTAGGCGGGCTCGAGCGTCCGCGCGAGGAACGCGAGCAGCCGATCCATCGTCGTGCCCTCGTCCGGCCCGTCGCCCTCGGCGAGAGGCTTGGTCGCCAGCGGGGCGCCGGACAGGCTGAGCACCTCGACGCCGGCGTCGCGCATGTGCTGCGCCGCCGAGGCGATCACGAACTCCATGATCCCGGACATCGAGCCGTCCGCCCGCCGCATGAAGTCGATGGTCCAGCCGACCACCCGCCCGTCCCGCCAGCTCGGCAGCCAGCTCGTGACGGCCTGCAGTCCGCCCTCGGGATCGAAAGCGAGGTAGAGCCGCACGTCCCGGTCCTTGAGCTCGTCGATCCCGCCGAGCGTGAAGCCCATCTCGGGCAGCTCCTTCTCGGACACCCACTGCTCGCTGAGGGAGGTGATCTGCGTCTGGATGAGCGGCGAGAGCTCGTCCCAGCTCGTCCAGAGCGTGGAGATCTGCGCCTTGATCCCGCGGTTGTGCGCCTGCCGCACCTTCTGCCAGGGCTTGCCCACCAGGTCGAAGCTCTGCGGGTGCATCAGCGTCTCCTGGCCGACCGACATCGACGGCCAGCCGAGCGCGTCGAACACGGGCAGGTACTCGCCGTGGATGCTGTAGAACACCGGGACCCAGCTGTTGACATCGCAGAACTGCACGAACTCCGCGATCGTCCGTTCGGCCCTCTCCGGCCGGCAGACCGGGTCGGAGAGGGTGACCGCGATCCCGCCGACGACCCGGTAGGCGATCGCGGACTCGCCGTCCGAGCTGAACCAGTACACGTTGCCGGGCCAGGTGCCCATGAAGCCGAGCGTGCCGCCGCCGCCCAGTCGCAGCAGGGCCCGGAAGTGCTCCTCGTCGGCCAGGGTCCGCCCGGTGAAGGTGGCGCGGTACACCTGCAGGGTGGCGAAGACGAACACGGTCCAGAACGCCGGCCCGACCCACTGGAAGAGGAGGACGACCAGGGGCGTGGTCGGGACGATCGGCGTCCCGAGCGCCGAGAGGAACCCGGCGGGAACGAACCGGCGCAGAGTGGATGCGAACACGTCGCCCACGCTGGCGTCCGGCACGAACTCGGTGAGCGAGGAGAGCGCAGCCACCAGGTAGGCGAGGGCGAGCAGGCCGAAGGAGCACACGACGACGATCGCGAACCGGGCGATGGCCTCACGGGGCGAGCGGATCTGGAACTGCCGCCGGGTGACGACGAGCAGGACGAGCGACGCGACCGGGACGAGCATCGCCGCGAGCAGCCACACGAGCACCTCGATCGCGGGAACGAGAGCCTGAGGACCCTCCGCCTCCAGCTCGATATCGCCGGTGAGCGCGGTGAACGGCAGCAGGAGCATGACGATGTTGACGACGATCCCGAGCAGCAGCGCGAACCGGCGGCCGCGACGCAGGCCGATCGCGGTGAGGATGAGCAGCGCGAGCGGCAGCACCGAGAGCAGCAGTGCTCCGGGCCCCTGGACGGACACCATCGTCAGGTCGTCGTGACAGGCGATGGTGTACGAGGCGTCGCAGCGCGCCAGCACTTCGGGGACGTTCACGCGCGGCTGCTCGAAGAGCGCGGCCACGAACGACAGCGGGCCGAAACCGCCGGGCGGCAGCAGGGCGAGCAGCGGACCGAACGCGGTGATGGCGATGACCGCCGCGACGAGGTTCCGCGTCTCCGCGTGCGAACTGCGGCGCAGCCGACGGAGACCGTCGCGTCGGAGCAGCACGCCGAGCCCCAGCCCGAGGAGGGCGGCGATCAGCCGGTAGGCGTTGTTCTGGTCGCCGTTGTACAGCACGAACACGAGCAGGATGGCGAACGTCAGGAGCCGGATGCGCCTGCGCCACAAGGAGCTCGCGAACGCGCTCGCCGTGATCAGCGCGCCCACGATGCCGATCGTCGGATCGAGGGTGAAATCGAATCGGGTCACGTTCGCCCAGATCTCGCCGGCCCCCGCAGCCGTCCACTGCAGCAGGATCCCGAGGGCGATGCCCACAACGCCCGTGATGAGGAACGCGAGGACCGCCCGGGCGGTGCCGAGCAGCCGCTCCGCCGTGGCCATGACGACCAGAGCGAGGAGCACGGTGATGACCAGTTGGACCGGGTCCTCCGGCACGAACAGCGCAGTGAGCGGAGTCCACCAGGATCCGCTCTCGACGGTCGTCGTGACTCCTGCGGCCCACGTCATCGTGGCGCTGCCGGCGGACGCGGCGCTCCACAGCGTCCCGGTCGCAACGGACGACGCCAGCACCACGAAGGCCAGAGCGATCCCGGCCGGAGCGATCCGCGCGTAACGCGCCACGACGTTCCGCGTCTCTGCGGTGCTCACGCCGGCCTCTGTCACGGTGGTGTCCGTCCCGGGCCTTCTCCGACCGCCCCGGTCAGATCTCGCGGAGGCGCTCGGCGAGGTAGCGGTCGAGGCCCTCGAGCGGGATGCGCTCCTGCTGCATCGAGTCCCGGTCGCGCACCGTGACCGCGTCGTCCTCGAGCGAGTCGAAGTCGACCGTCACCGCGAGCGGCGTGCCGATCTCGTCCTGCCGGCGGTAGCGGCGCCCGATCGCGCCCGAGTCGTCGAAGTCGACGTTGCGGCGCTTGCGGAGCCGGTCGGCGAGCCCGCGGGCGAGCGGCGAGAGGGCCTCGTTGCGCGACAGCGGCAGCACGGCGACCTTGACCGGCGCGAGGCGCGGATCCAGGCGCAGGACCGTGCGCTTGTCGGTGCCGCCCTTCGCGTTCGGGACCTGCTCCTCGTCGTAGGCGTCGACCAGGAACGCCATGAGCGCGCGGGTCAGGCCGAAGGACGGCTCGATCACGAACGGGACGTAGCGCTCGTTCTTGTTCTGGTCGAAGTAGCTCAGGTCCTTGCCGGAGTGCTCGATGTGGGTCTTCAGGTCGAAGTCGGTACGGTTGGCGACACCCATCAGCTCGCCCCACTCGCTGCCGACGAAATCGAAGCGGTACTCGATGTCGATCGTGCGCTTCGAATAGTGGGCCAGCGCTTCCTGGGGGTGCTCGAAGCGGCGGATGTTCTCCGGCTTGATGCCGAGCTCGGTGAACCACTCCCAGGCCAGGTCGATCCAGGTCTCGAACCACTGCTCGTCGGTGCCCGGCTCGACGAAGTACTCGATCTCCATCTGCTCGAACTCGCGCGTGCGGAAGATGAAGTTGCCCGGCGTGATCTCGTTCCGGAAGGCCTTGCCGATCTGGCCGATGCCGAACGGCGGCTTCTTCCGCGAGGTCTGCAGCACTGAGGCGAAGTCGGTGAAGATGCCCTGCGCCGTCTCCGGCCGCATGTAGTGCAGGCCGGACTCGTCGTCGACGACGCCGAGGAAGGTCTTCATCAGCCCCGAGAACTGGCGGATCGGCGTCCACTGGCCGACCTTGTCGGGGTGGTCCGGGTCCGCGATGTCGTCGAGTCCGTTGACCGGCGGATGCCCGTGCTGGGCCTCGTACGCCTCGAACAGGTGGTCGGCCCGGTACCGCTTGTGCGTGACGAGCGACTCCGTGAGCGGGTCGCTGAACACCTGGACGTGACCGGAGGCCTCCCAGACCGGAGTCGGCAGGATGATGGCCGAGTCGAGCCCGACCATGTCGCCGCGGCCGCGCACGAAGGCGTTCCACCACTCGCGCTTGATGTTCTCCTTCAGCTCCACACCGAGGGGCCCGTAATCCCACGCCGATCGGGTCCCGCCGTAGATCTCGCCGGAGGGGAAGACGAATCCGCGGTGCTGCGCCAGCGTGATGACGGAATCCAGCCTGGTGGGTGCGGCCATGGTGCTCCCTGTGCGGTACGGGTGGGGTGGGGACCCGTCCATCCTACTGAGGAAGCGCCCGGCGCCGATTCCGCGGGCGAGCGGTCAGTCCGCGGCCGGGCGGAAGTCCTGCTCGAGGATGGCGTAGACCGCGGTGTCCGACCATTCGCCCTTGAAGATCTCCGTTTCGCGCAGCAGAGCCTCCTGGCGCATCCCGATCCGTTCGCACAGGCGAGCGGAGGCGTCGTTGCGCGCGTCCAGCTGGGCGAAGACCCGGTGGGCGCCGAGCGTGTCGAAGCACAGCTCCAGGATGCGCTGCGCGGCCTCCGTGGCGTAGCCGCGGCCGTGCACGGCGGGGTGGAAGACCCATCCCATCTCGAACTTGCCCCACGTCGCGTTCTTGAGGAACAGGCTGATGTCGCCGATCACGCGGCCCGCGCCGCCCTCGGCGTCCGCGAGCTCCACGGCGAAGACGATGCCGTCGCCGTTCTCGGCGAGGCGGTTCATCGCGATGCGTTTGCGCAGGTGCTCCGCCGACTCGTCGTGGTCGTGCACCTCCCAGTAGAGGTAGCGCACGACGTCCTTCAGCTTCTGGTAGGCGTGCACATCCTCGAGGTCGCCGGTGTTGAGCGGGCGCAGCACCAGACGCTCCGTGCGCAGCACCTCGGCGGCGTAGGGGAGCCCGGCCGCGCCGTGCGGCGCCACGGCCGTCGTCGCGGTGGTCGTGGTGGTCGTCGCGGTCGTGGTGGCTTCGTCGCTCACAGTCGCTCCTTCGAGTGGGCCGGGCCCGGATGCGGGGTCGGGATGCGCGGTCAGGATGCGGCCGACTCGTCGTCCACGGCGGTGAGCGATGCGGGATGCCCGGCCGCCTCGACCTCCACGCCGAAGAGCGCGGCGACCGCCTCGGCGAACGACGGCGCGTCGCCCGCGCGGGCCAGCTCCCGCGCACGCACGGACGGGGTGTGCAGCAGCACGCCGGCCAGGTGGCGGAGGGCCGCCTCGGTCTGCTCGCTCGAGTCCCCGCGATTCCGCGCGCGCTCGATCTCGGCGTCGAGGATGCCGAAGACGTGCGTGCGCAGGGCGACGAGCGCCGGCGTCACGGCCTGCTCCGCGGTCTGGGCGCGGTATTCGGCGGCCGCCGCATCCACGATGCTGCGTGCGTCGTCGACGCTGCCCTGCAACTCCTTGAGGGGCGCGTGGATGCTGATGGTCTCGAGGTCGAGCAGCTCGACTCCGCCGAGTTCGGCGACCGCGGGGTCGACGTTGCGGGGGAGGCCGAGGTCGACGACCAGCCGGCGCTCGGCGGCGCCTGGCCGGCGCAGCGCGTCGGCGAGCAGCGGCTCGGTGAGCACGTAGTCGGTGACGGCGGAGCAGGTCACCACCAGATCGCTCTCGGCGAGCGCGTCGAGAAGCTCGTCGGAGGACACGGCCCCGATGTCGTGCGACAGCGCGAAGGCGGCCGCGCGACCGGAGGGGGAGTAGACCCGCACATCGTGTGCGCCGCGATCGCGCAGCGCCGCGAGGCTCGCGCCGGCGTACTTGCCCGTGCCGACGAGCAGCACCCGCGTCTGCGCCCAGTCGCTGACCCGGCTCTCGGCGAGGTCGAGGGCCAGCCGTACCAGCGACCGGCCGGCGGACATGATCTCTGTACGGTTCTTCACACCCCGGGAGGTGCGGGAGGCCACCTGGAACAGCCGTTCGAGCTCGCTGGTGACCGATCCGGCGCTCCGGGCGATGTCGAGCGCCCGGCGGACCTGGCCCGCGATCTCGCCCTCGCCGACGACCACGGACTCCAGCCCGCTCGTCACCGCGAAGAGGTGCTCGGCGACCGCGTGGTCGCTGTAGACCGCACTGGACTCGCGCAGGGTCTCGGCGTCGATCCCGGATGCCGCGCTCACCGCATCCAGCACCGCCTGTGCCGATGCCGCCTGGCCTGCGGGATGCGAGCCGTCGATATCGAGGTAGGCCTCGAAACGGTTGCAGGTGGCGAGGACGACGGATCCGGCCACGGCGCCCGTGTGCTCCGCGAGTGCGGCGGTCACGGCAGGAGCGTGACGCTCGAGCCGTTCCAGGAGGTCGAAGTCCGCCGTCCGGTGGCTCGACGAGAAGCACAGAAGCACGGGCAAATCCTACGCTCGCGTCAGGGCAACCTCGAATCGGCGGCTCAGCTTCCATTCAGCCCCGGGCTCCGGCTCATCCGCGCACTGGCAGAATCGACGTGTGACCACCCTCTCAGCCGACCATCCGCTCGCTTCCGGCCGCACCGCGTCCAGCCCTCTCGTGCGGGCCTATCAGGGTGAGCGGCAGGTGGTCACGCCCGTGTGGTTCATGCGGCAGGCGGGCCGGTCGCTCCCGGAGTACCGCGAGCTCCGCGTCGGTACGAGGATGCTGGACGCCTGCCTCGAGCCGGCTACCGCCAGCGAGATCACCCTGCAACCGGTCCGCCGGCACGGCGTGGATGCGGGCATCTTCTTCAGCGACATCGTCGTGCCGCTCAAGCTCGCCGGTGTGGATGTCGAGATCGTTCCAGGCAAGGGCCCGGTGTTCGCCGAGGCGGTGCGCACGGCAGCCGACGTCGACCGGCTGACCGCCGTCGATCCCGCCTCCTTCGGCGCGGAGGTCTTCGCGCCCATCCAGGAGGCCGTGCGGCTCACGGTGGCGGAGCTGGGAGCGACGCCGCTGATCGGCTTCGCGGGCGCGCCGTTCACCCTCGCCGCCTATCTCGTCGAGGGCGGTCCCTCGAAGGATCACATCCGCGCCCGCACCCTGATGCACGCCGACCCCGACGCGTGGTCGCGCCTGATGGCGTGGACGGCCGATCTCTCGGGCGCTTTCCTGCGCGCGCAGGTGCTCGCCGGCGCGAGCGCCGCCCAGCTGTTCGACTCGTGGGCGGGCGCCCTCTCGCTGCACGACTACGCCGCGCTCGTCGCACCGGCGTCCGCGCGGGCGCTGTCGCATGTGCGGGACCTCGCCTACGAGATCCCGGCGACCCCGACGGTGGACGGGTTCGAGCCGCCGATCGATGCCGTGCTGCGCAATGTCCCGATCGTGCACTTCGGGGTCGGCACCGGCGAACTGCTGAAGGCGATGCACGAGGTGGGCGCGGATGCGGTGGGCGTCGACTACCGCATCCCGCTCGACGAGGCGAGCCGCCGACTCGGTCACGTGGTCCCGCTGCAGGGCAACGTCGATCCGGCGATGCTCGACGCGCCCTGGCCCGTGCTGGAGGCGCACGTCCTCGACGTGCTGGACCGCGGACGCGAAGCGCCCGCCCATGTCCTGAACCTCGGGCACGGCGTCCCTCCCGAGACCGATCCGGCCGTGCTCACCCGGGTGGTCGAGCTGGTGCACGGGTGGCGGCCGGAGTGAGCGAAGAGCGGATGACGGGCGGCGACCCCGGGCCCGGCGAGGACCTCGGCGACGAGATCCGCCAGGCCATCGAAGCGCCGCCGACCCGCGTCGTCGTCATCGGCGGTGGTCTGGCCGGCCTGGTCGTCGCCCGCGAATGCGCGCGTCCCGGCTTCGAGGTGACGCTTCTCGAGGCCGGCGACCGCCTGGGCGGCAGCGTCGCCCCTCTGGACCTCGGCGGGATGACCCTCGACGCGGGCGCGGAGAGCTTCGCCACCCGGGGCGGTCACGTCGCCGAACTGCTGCACGACCTCGACCTCGACGACGACGTGGTCGAACCGAACCCGTCCGGCGCCTGGCTGCGCCACGGGTCCCGATCGGTGCCGCTCCCGAAGGCCGGGCTGCTCGGCATCCCCAGCTCACCGCTCGCGAAGGACGTGGCGGACGCGATCGGCTGGCCGGGCGCCCTCCGGGCCTACCTCGACCGTCTCATCCCGGTGCTGAAGATCGGGCAGGAGCGGCGGCTCGGCACCCTCGTTCGCAAGCGGATGGGGCAGAAGGTCCTCGACCTTCTCGTCGCGCCCGTCGCGACCGGCGTCTACTCGGCCGCCCCGGACGAACTGGATGTGGAGGTCGTCGCGCCCGGGCTCAACGCCGCGCTGACTCGGCTGGGCTCGCTGTCCGGTGCCGTCGCCGAGCTGCGCTCGGCCTCGAAGGCGGGAAGCGCTGTCGGCGGGATCCGCGGCGGGATGTGGCGGTTGCCGCAGGCGCTCGCCGCCGACATCGAGACCCGCGGAGGGGTCGTCCGGACCGGCGCGGCAGTCGCTGCGCTCGAGCGGTGGACCGCACCCACAGCGGACGAGACGGCGCAGGCGCTCGTGGAGGGCGTGCTCGCGGACGCCCTCGGCGATGCGGTGGACCCGGCGGCGGTCTCCCCGGAGCCGGAGGACGAGGAGGCCGCGGAGGACGCGCGCCCGGCGCGCTGGCTCATCCGTCTGGAGGACGGCGACGAGCTCCCGGCCGACGCCGTCGTGCTCGCAACGCCGGCCGACGCATCCCTCGCGCTGCTCGCCTCCCTCGATCCGGACCTCGCGGCTCTGGGCGACCTCGACTGGCCGTCGGCCTCCAGCGTCGAGCTGGTGACCCTCGTCGTCGCGGACGACCGGCTCGCGAGCGCTCCCGTGGGGACCGGCGTGCTCGTCGCCGACGTCCCGGGGAACGACGTCCGGGCCAAGGCGATGACGCACTCCAGCGCCAAGTGGGCGTGGGTCGCGGAGGCGGCGGGAGCCGGTCGCCACGTCGTCCGCCTCTCGTACGGACGCGCCGGTCGCCCGGCCGAATCCCTGGCCCTGGGGGATGCGGAACTCAGGGCCCAGGCGGTCGAGGACGCCTCCCGTCTGCTGAATATTCCGATCGCGGAATCCGCCGTGACCGCATTCGCCCGGACCCCCTGGACGAACGCCCTCCCGTATGCGACAGTGGGGCAGCGGGAACGCATCCAGCGGGTCCGCTCCGAGGTCGACGGCGTCGAGGGTCTCGAGGTCA
>Ga0209677_101084_pt1 | contig 12823 bp, 11 predicted proteins | sample AraplaCvi_mCL_r2_2_FD_184285 | JGI IMG/M metagenome (GOLD analysis project Ga0209677, IMG submission 184285) | Arabidopsis root microbial communities from North Carolina, USA - plate scrape CL_Cvi_mCL_r2 (SPAdes) (version 2) | ecosystem: Host-associated > Plants > Roots > Endosphere | place: USA... | reverse complement strand
GTACCCCGTCCGGCCGCGGCGCGGAGGCTGACACCAGCGGATCGTCCAACTGCACGAGGATGGTGCCGTTGCGCACCGCGAGCACTGTCGCATCCAGTTCGGTCCCGACGCGTGAGCTGAGCAGGGCCGCCTCCACCCGATCCACTGCGCCGGCATCCACTTGGGCGGCCAGCCGGGAGGACGCGCCCATGATCGAGGGCAGCTCGGCCAGGGAGTTCCGGGCCCAGGCCGGCACGGGCGTACCGGCGCAGAGCGCCTCGCAGATGACGAGCCCCCAGCGGTCGACCAGTCGCCGGAGCGGCGCCGTCACGTGCGCGTACGGCGCAGCAATGGCGGCCTGCTGAGGATCGGCCGGAGCAGCACCATCGAGTGCGACGTAGCCCGCGCCGCGGAACAGACTGGTGGCCGCCTGCAGGACAGCGGCTGCTTTCGGCTCGGCGCGGTCGAGTGTCCGCAGGTACTCGCCGTACGTCATGCCCTCGGGCCAGCCGAGGCCGAGAGCCACGGTCGCTGCGCGGAAGGCCGTGAACGCGACGCCGCCGGGTGGAGGCATGGTGCGCAGGATGCCGACCCGCGCCTCCAGCATCAGTCCCGCAGCCGCCATCCCGGTCAGCAGCGAGAGTTGGGCGTTCCACTCCTCGACGGGCAGCGTTGCCCGACGCTGGAGGTCGTAGGTGCCGTCGCGGAAGACGACCTCCTCATCGGGGGTGTTGAGGCTGGCGCCGCCGCGTTCCCGTTCGCACGCGATCCGCAGTGTGCCGACCTCCTGGAGGAGGGCGAGTTCGGGCGGAGCGGTCCCGTCGTCGATCGCCGCCTGGGCCTCGTCGTAGGACCATTGGCGCCGGGACCGGATTCGCGCCCGCGCGACCTGCACCGACGTCTCGTGCCCGCCGGCGTCGAGGACGATGTCCCAGACGAACGCGCCCCGCACGACGCCCGGCAACAGCGACCCGGCGTCCTCACCGATGGCGGAGGGATGCAGCGGCACGCGGCCGTCGGGGGCGTAGAGCGTCTGGCCTCGGCGCCGGGCCTCCGCATCCACCCGGCCGCCGGGGACCACGAGCGCTGGGACGTCGGCGATCGCATACCGGACGCGGAAGCCGTCGCCATCCCGGGAGAGGTGCAGCGCCTGGTCCAGGTCCGTGGCCCCCGCTGGATCGATGGTGAGGAAGGGAACGTCCGTGAGGTCGGTGCCGGGCAGGGGATGCGCAGCCGCCGCTGCACGTGCCTCGGCCTCGACCTCCGGGGGAAAGGCGTCGGGCAGTCCGAGTTCGCGCCGGAAGGCGGCGAGGGAGGCGGCGAGCGGCGCGGCGGACGCCGAGGGCGCCACGCGGGTCCGGCGGTCGGGCATGCCGCCACCCTAGCCGCCGCCTCCGACGGGCGGACGGTGGCCTTCCCGGCTGCCCTCTAACATGGAACGGTGCCAACACGCCTCAGCAACTACTTCCTCCGCACCCTCCGTGAAGACCCCTCCGACGCGGAGGTGACCAGCCACCGCCTGCTCGTCCGCGCCGGCTACATCCGCCGCCAGGCGCCGGGGATCTTCGCGTGGCTGCCGCTGGGCCTGCGGGTGAAGGAGAAGATCGAACGGATCATCCGCGAGGAGATGGCCGCCGCGGGCGCGCACGAGGTGCACTTCCCTGCTCTGCTGCCACGGGAGCCCTACGAGGCGACCGGGCGATGGGAGGAGTACGGCGACGGGATCTTCCGTCTGAAGGACCGCAAGGATGGCGACTACCTGCTCGCGCCGACGCACGAGGAGGTCTTCACGCTCCTCGTGAAGGACCTCTACTCGTCGTACAAAGACCTGCCGCTCACGATCTTCCAGATCCAGGACAAGTACCGTGACGAGGCCCGGCCGCGGGCGGGCCTGCTGCGCGGCCGGGAGTTCACGATGAAGGATGCGTACTCCTTCGACTACACCGACGAGGGCCTCGATGCGAGCTACACAGCGCAGCGCGAGGCCTACGAGCGCATCTTCACCCGACTGGGGCTGTCGTATGTGATCGTGCAGGCCGACGCCGGGGCGATGGGCGGTTCGCGCTCGGAGGAGTTCCTGCACCCGACCCCCGTCGGCGAGGACACGTTCGTGCGGTCCGCAGGAGGCTACGCGGCGAACGTCGAGGCGTTCACGACGATCGCGCCGCCCACGCGCACGTACGAGAAGCTCACGCCGCAGGAGGTGCTCGACACTCCGAACACGCCGACGATCCAGACGCTGGTCGACCTCGCCAACGAGAAGCACCCGCGCCCGGACGGTCGTCCCTGGACCGCGGCGCACACGCTGAAGAACGTCGTGCTCGCGCTGACCCACCTCGACGGCCGGCGTGAACTGGTCGTCGTCGGGCTCCCCGGAGACCGCGAGGTCGACCTCAAGCGCGCCGAGGTGGCGTTCGCGCCCGCTCAGATCGATGCGGCGACCGAGGAGGACTTCACGGCCCATCCGGGGCTCGTCAAGGGCTACATCGGCCCCTGGTCGCCCCTGGGTGCGGTGCTGGGAGAGGAGTCGGCCACGGGCATCCGGTATGTGGTCGACCCCCGGGTGGTGGACGGCTCGGGATGGATCACCGGTGCGAACGTCGAAGGCAAGCACGTCTTCGGCCTGGTGGCGGGGCGCGACTTCGCCTGGGACGGGGTGGTTGAGGTCGCCGACGTGAAGCCCGGCGACGCCGCCCCGGACGGCTCCGGGCCGGTCGAACTGGCTCGTGGCATGGAGATCGGCCACGTGTTCCAGCTGGGCCGCAAGTACGCCGACGCGCTCGGACTGAAGGTGCTCGACGAGAACGGCAAGCTCGTCACGGTCACCATGGGCTCGTACGGCATCGGCGTGACGCGCATCCTCGCGATCATCGCCGAGGAGAACAACGACGATCGCGGCCTCATCTGGCCCGAGTCCGTCGCTCCGTTCGACGTGCACGTGGTCGCGGCCGGCAGGGACGAGCTGGCCTACGAGGTCGCCGAGGACGTCGTCGAGCAGCTGGAGGACGCACGCCTCGACGTGCTCTACGACGACCGCCCCAAGGTCTCACCGGGTGTGAAGTTCGGCGATGCCGAGCTGATCGGCGTGCCGCGGGTGCTCGTGGTCGGGCGCGGAGCGGCACAGGGCGAGGTCGAGCTGTGGAACCGGCGCACGGGCGACCGTCGAACCCTGCCCGTGGCGGAGGCGGTCGCCGAGCTCACCGCCTGAGGCAGCGGCAGGGCGCGGCTGGCCGCGGAAGGAACAGGCAGGCTGCGGCTGGCCGCGTCAGGCAGCGTCGTCGTCGCCGGCGATCTCCACGTGGATGCGGCGGAGGTCCTCGACGAGGGAACCGATCAGCACCCAGTGGCGCGGATCCGGCGTCACGACGGTCAGGGGAGCGGTGAGCACCGGCAGCCCGGCCGTCTCGGTGCCCGGCTCGGCGACGGTTTCGCCCGGGTCGCGCGTGAGGAGCCGCAGGTCGTGGGCGGCGCGGTGCAGCTCGTCGGCGATGGCACGGATGGTCGGCTCGCCGGCGAGGCTGTCGTCGTAGTGGTCGTGGTACGCCCGGGTCATCCCGAGCGTGCGGTTGATCAGGGGGCGCAGACTCTCGAAGAGCTCCTGGTCGTGCTCGAGGAAAGCCCGGTGCCGTCGCTGCCGCGGGTTGAGCGACAGGCTCTCGTTCGCCGCAGTCAGAGCGGTCTGCGCCTTGACCTCCATCGGCCGCAGCAGGCGCGCCTCGATGAGGAGCGCATCCAGTTCCGCTCGCGTGTGCCCAGTCGTGAGGGCGTTCGCCAGCCGGTCCAGGGTGGATGCGATCTCGACTCCCAGTGCGAGGACGGCCTGGCGTGCGGGTGCGGTGAGCACCGGCGGCACGACGGCGACGTTGATCACCACCCCGATGGCGGCGCCGATCACGGTCTCGACGATGCGGGCGACCGCGTACTGCGGGTCCGACGCGCCGATCGCGAGCACCAGCATCGCCGTGATGGGCACCTGGTTGGCGGTGCCCGGCGTGAGCTTCAGCGCCCAGGCGAGGAGCACGGAGACCACGACGGCGAGGAGCACGATCCAGCTGTTCGTTCCGAAGGCTGCGCCGATCAGGTACGCGATGACGACGCCGACGATCACGCCGAGCGACCGCTCCACCGCGCGTCCCACGGACTGATTGACACTCGGCTGCACGACCAGCAGTGCGGCGATGGTGGCGAAGATCGGGAGCTCGCCGTGCACGAAGATCGTGGCGACCGCCCAAGCCAGGATCATCGCCGCGGCGGTCTTCACCACCTGGAGGAGCGGGGCGCGGGTGCTCGTCCGGATGGTGGCGGGAATGGCGATGCCGGCGGAGAGTCGACGTCTGGACGAGCGGGTGCGTGCCACCCCTCAACGCTACCCGGCTACGTCCGCGTGGGTTTCACACCGGCGTAGCGGGTGTATTCGCGTGCCGATCGCTCCAGGCGCGCGGTCCGCGCCGCACTCAGCGGCTCGAACGGCTGCGGCACCACCCGGGAGCCGTCTCGGCGCCAGGTGCCGACGACCCGCCCACCGGCGATGATGACCGGCTGGAAGACGCCGTTGCCGCCGGGGACGATCTGCTCGGCGTGCTCGTCGTCGAGGATGGGGGAGCGGACCTGGTACCCGAGCAGGTACTCGTCGAACGCCGGCAGCAGGTGCACGGCATCCTTCTCGCTGCGGGAGGCAGGCATCCCCGCAGCGCGATCCGCGAGTTCTGCGGTCAGGACGTACTCCACGCCGTCCACCTCCATCGTGGTCAGCGCGTCTCCGAGCACCCCGCGTGCCGTCTTCGCCGCGGAGACCGTGCCCTTGATCCACCAGACGAAATCGCGCAGGGTCGCCGGCCCATGCCCCTGCAGATACCGGAGGAGGAACCGCGCGATCGCTTCGTCGGGCTCCAGCGGAGGCGGAGGAGGACCCCATTCGTCCAGCAGCACGAGTGCCTGCGTCGCGTTGCCGTTGCCGACCCGGACCACCGGGCCCCAGCACAGCAGACCGGTCTGCGCGAGGAAGTAGATCAGGTGGTAGCCGCGCTGTCCGGTGGTGACGATGCCGGCCTCCTCCCACAGGCGCATCAGCTCCGTGCGGCCGATGCTGTTGCCGCCGGCGAGCGCGGTCGTGACGACCTCCGCAGCGTGGGCGAAGTCTGCGGCCTCGAGCCCGAGCTGCTCCTGACGTCGCCCGAGCCCGGCCACGAGGCGCTCCATGGTGACCGAGAGCATCCACCGCAGATCCTCCGGCGGGACGAAGTGCAGGGTGCCGCGCATCGGCCAGGAGCGGATCACCCGGCCTGCGTCGAGGTCGGCCAGGACATCGGCATGCGTGGCCCCGGTCGTCCGCAGGGCGAGAGCCCAGCATCCCGCGGCGAAGTCCTGGCCCTGGACCGCCAGCATCCGGCGCACCGCGGACGCCGCGTCCGGCTCGCGAGGGCCGTCGATCGCGTGGGCGAGGCGCCGCAGGCGGAGCAGGTCGGATCGGCTGGCGGGCATGGCACCAGCCTGCCAGTACCCGCCGACATCCGCCGGTAACGAGAGGCGGTGGCTAGAACAGTTCGAGCTCGGTGAGCTGCTCGCTGATGCCGGCGCCGTCCGGGGCGTACACCCACGGCCTCCCGGAGAGCTCGCGATGCTTGTCGGCCTTCGACCGGCCGCCGGCCAGCACCGCCTCGCCGCTGGAGAGCTGGCGGATGGCGACGGCCGCCACATTCTCCGGGTGCTCCATCGTGAACTCGCCGTACAGGTCTTCGTCGTGCTGCCCGTCGTCGCCGATGAGCAGCCAGCGGAGCCCGGGGAACTCCTCCGCGAGCCGGGCCAGGCTGGTGCGTTTGTGCTCGGTCCCGCTTCGGAACCAGCGGTCGTGCGTCGGCCCCCAGTCGGTGAGCAGCAGCGGGCCGGCGGGGAAGAGGTTCCGCGAGAGGAAGCGCGAGAGCGTCGGTGCGACGTTCCAGGCGCCGGTCGACAGGTAGATGACGGGGGCGCCGGGATGGGCGGACGCCAGCCGCTCGAGCAGCACCGACATCCCGGGCGTCGGCACGCGGGCGTGCTCGTCGAGGACGAACGTGTTCCACGCGGCGAGGAGCGGCCGGGGAAGCGCGGTCACCATGACGGTGTCGTCCACATCCGAGATGATGCCGAACGTCGCCTTGGGGTCGACGATGTACACGGGCGCCTCGAAGACCCGGGACGAGTCCGAGGTGGACAGCTTGATCGTGTGCCAGCCCGGAGTGAGCTGCACCGGGATGACGGTGTCGATCACACCGCCCCGGTCGGTCACCACCTCGTGCCGGTCGCCTTCGACCTCCACGGTCACGGTCGTCTGCGCGAGCGGCACGCTGACGAACGACCGCCAGCCGCGGACGGACTCCTCGCGTTTGCGGTGGAGCCGCTCCGCCCGGCTGCCCGGGCGGGGGTCCTTCGCGAGCACGACGCGGCCGAGGATCCGCACCCAGCTCGGCGAACCGTAGCCGGTGTACGGGACGACCGTGGCGAGGAATCCGCGCTTGCGGGCGCGCCGGGCGCGGAACTCGTGGAAGGCGTCCTCCATGCGCGCCGCTCGGTGCATGATCGGCTCGACCGCTGCGGCGCGACGGGCGACGGGGTCGCCGGAGACGGGCTCGGGGCGCGATTCGGGAGAGAGCATTGACGTCATTTTCTCATGGAGTGAAGGTGCGCACGAATGCATCCCCCAGATCTGGGGGCCCCTTTCTGCGGCGCGTCGAAAGCAATGCCCAGCGGAAGTGAGGTTTCCACGATTATGATCTCCGGTAGCGCGATGGTGATCCCATCGCCGGGCTGGGGACCCGCAAGACCGCCTTGTTCGAGAAAGAAGGAGCATCCCTCGTGCCCATCAATGATCTGGTCACCGGTCAGAACACCGTCGGAGCGCCGCTCGTGCGCACGGAACCGATCCAGGAGCGCAGTGCCGCCCGGATCGATGCCCTGCTCGACGCCGCCGCCGAAGTGGTCGACGAGATCGGCTTCGATCGGCTCACCACCGCGATGGTGGCCGAGCGCGCCGGCGCATCCATCGGAACCGTGTACCGCTACTTCCCGGATCGCATCGTGCTCCTCCAAGCGTTGCGCGACCGTGCCCTGCTCCGCTACCGCCACTCGGTGGTCGAGGCCATCGACGCCCAGTCGCCGGAGCACTGGTGGAATGCGGTGGAGTGCGCCATCGACGCCTTCGTCGACATGTTCCGCACAGAGCCCGGCTTCCGCATCATCCGGTTCTCCGACGCCGAGCGCTCCGGGATTCCCGAGGACGAGGTGGTGGCGACGTCGGGATTCGCGACCCAGTTCGCGCAGATCCTCTCCGATGAGTACGGGCTTCCGGCGGGCCAGGACCTCGCGTTCCGCCTCCAGGTCGTCGTCGAGATCATGGATTCTCTGATAAACCGCGCATTCGTGGAGGACCCGCACGGCGATGAGCGGTATATCGCAGAAGCGCGGACCGTCGCCAGGGAGTATCTCGAGCGGCGGTTCGGGCCGAAGGTCTGACCTCGGCGCCGGCCCCGGCGAATCTGCTTTCGGGCGGAATGTCGGTGGCGTGTGGCAGGTTGTTGTCAGCACGGACCCGCCACGGATCGGAAAGGGGGCCGGTATGCGACCGACCCTGCGCGAGATAAAACGTCGGATTTCATTGCGGAAAGCGGCGGACGCTGTTTGGCTGGGATCGATGATCCCCACGACGACAGGCCGGACGAGCGCTGATCGTGCGCGCCGTTCCGAGAGCGAAGCCGCCTCAGACGAGCGGGCGCTGACGTGATCGAGTTCCGCGACGTGACCAAGCGCTTCCCGGACGGGACGCTGGCCGTCGACGACTTCTCGCTGGTCGTCCCTTCGCGGCGGATCACCGTGCTGGTGGGCTCCTCGGGCAGCGGGAAGACGACCATCCTGCGGATGATCAACCGCATGGTCGACCCGACCTCCGGCCGGATCGAGATCGACGGCGAGGATGTGCTCTCCCTCAAGCCCGTCGCCCTGCGGCGCTCGATCGGCTACGTCATGCAGAACTCGGGGCTCCTGCCGCACCGCAAGGTCGTGGACAACATCGCGACCGTGCCTCTGCTGAAAGGCGTGTCGAAGAAGGATGCGCGCGAGCGCGCACTCGAGCTGATGGACACGGTGGGCCTGGAGCGGTCCCTGGCCGACCGCTACCCGAGCCAGCTCTCCGGCGGTCAGCAGCAGCGCGTCGGCGTGGCACGCGGTCTCGCCGTCGACCCCAACATCCTGCTGATGGACGAGCCGTTCGGCGCCGTCGACCCGATCGTGCGCGAAGACCTCCAGCAGGAGCTGCTCCGGCTGCAGCGCGACCTGGGGAAGACCGTGGTGTTCGTGACCCACGACATCGACGAGGCCTTCAAGCTCGGCGACCAGGTGGTGATCTTCCGGAAGGGCGGCATCGTCGCCCAGAAGGGCACGCCATCCGAGATCCTGGCCGACCCGGCCGACGACTTCGTCGCATCGTTCATCGGCGCCGACCGCGGCCGGCGGGCGCTGCATGTCGAGGAGACGCCGACCGGCTCGGTGCTCGTCGACAGTGACGGCCGCCCCGCGGGCGTCCTCTCCGGCTCGCCGCGTGGCGCCGGTTCCTCCGAGGCAAAGGCCGCGACCGTTTCGGTCGCGGGTGCTCCGGCGCAGGGTGAGGACGCGCCGTGAGCTTTCTGTGGTCGAACTTCGGCCAGGTCTGGAATCTCACGCTCTCGCACGTGTGGCTCAGCGCGCTCCCGATCGTCATCGGTTTCGTCATCTCGCTGCCCATCGGCTGGGTCGCGAACCGCTACCGGCTGACGCGCGCGGCGCTGCTCACGATCGGCGGGATCCTGTACGCGATCCCGTCGCTCCCGCTGTTCTTCGCGATGCCCGCACTGATCGGCACCCAGATCCTGTCGCCCCTGAACGTCATCGTCGCGCTGAGCATCTACGCACTGGCGCTCATGGTGCGGACGACGGCGGATGCGCTGGCGTCCGTACCGGGTGACGTGCTGCAGTCCGCGACCGCCGTCGGCTTCTCGGCCTGGCGTCGGTTCTGGACGGTCGAGCTTCCGCTGGCAGGCCCCGTCCTGCTCGCCGGGTTGCGCGTGGTCTCGGTCAGCACCGTGAGCCTCGTGAGCGTCGGAGCGCTGCTCGGCGTGCCGAATCTCGGGCAGCTGTTCACGGCCGGACTCAACGGCTACTACCCGGAGGAGGTCGCGGTCGGCATCGTGATGATCATGCTGCTGGCCCTCGTGTTCGACCTCATCCTCGTCGGGGTCGGACGCCTGCTGATGCCGTGGACGAGTGCCGACCGCCGTGCGCGACGGCTCAGTCGCCGTGCGGCGATGAGGGCGGTGACCGGCGCATGACCGACATCCTCGCCGCCTTCGGCTGGATCTTCGACCCGGTGAACTGGGCGGGAGCCAGCGGCATCCCCACGCGGATCGGCGAACACATCCTGTACTCGTTGCTGACGCTGCTGCTCGCCTGCGCGATCGCTCTGCCGATCGGTTTCGCCATCGGGCACAGCGGTCGGTTCCGGGGCCTCGCCGTGGGGCTGTCCGGGGCGCTCCGCGCACTCCCGACCCTCGGACTCGTCGTCTATCTCGCGCTCATCACGACGAACCTGTCCATCGGCCCTCCGCTGATCGCTCTGACCATCCTGGCGATTCCGCCGGTGCTCGCCGGCGCCTACTCCGGGCTGGAATCGGTCGACCGCGCGCCGATCGACGCCGCGCGTGCGATCGGCATGACCGGCTGGCAGGTCTTCACCAAGGTGGAGCTGCCCCTCGCGCTGCCGCTGGTGATCGGCGGTATCCGGTCGGGGGCGCTCCAGGTGATCGCCACGTGGACGGTCGCGGCGATCCTTCCCGTCGGCGGTCTCGGGCGGTTCCTGATCGATGGGATCGCCATCCAGAACTACCCGGAGATGCTCGGCGGCTCGATCATCGTCATCGTGCTCGCCCTGGTGTCCGACGGGCTGTTCGCCCTGGCCCAGAAGCTCGTCGTGCCGCGCGGCGTCACAGCCGGGCGTGTCCGCGACACGACCGAGGGGGAGGCCCGGCATTCCGGGCGCGCCTCCGCGCCCGAGGGCGCTCCCACCACCTGACCTGTCCCACTCCCACAGCAGTTCCACCTCAACCCATGCACATCGAGAGATCGAAGAGAAGAGAGATCATGTTCGCATCGAAGAAGAGCCGCCTCGCGGCCGGCGTCCTGGCCGCCGGGGCGCTGCTCGCCCTCAGCGCCTGCTCGTCCGGGGGCGGCGCGTTCAGCACCAGCTCGGCATCGTCCTCCAGCGACTCCGTCACCGTCGGCTCGGCCGCGTTCGGCGAGTCCGAGATCCTCATGCAGATCTACGGCCAGGCCCTCGCGGCGAACGGCGTGAAGGTCGACTACAAGCCGAGCATCGGCCAGCGCGACGTCTACCTGAAGGCGCTCCAGGACGCGTCCATCGACCTGATCCCCGAGTACACCGGCAACCTCCTCCAGTTCTACGACAAGAACAGCACCGCGACCTCCAGCGACGACGTCTACGCCGGTCTCGGCACAGCGTTGCCGAAGGGCTACGAGGTGCTCGACCAGTCCCAGGCACAGGACGCCGACTCGTACAACGTGACCAAGGCGTTCTCCGAGAAGTGGAAGGTCACCAGCCTCGATGACCTCAAGAAGGTCACCGAGCCGTTGACAGTCGGCGCCAACCCGGAGTTCCAGACCCGGCCCTATGGCATCCCGGGCCTCAAGTCGGCCTACGGCGTGACCGCGACGCTGAAGCCGATCAGCGACTCGGGCGGCCCGCTGACCGTCGCAGCGCTGAAGAACGGGGATGTGCAGCTGGCGGACATCTACACGACGACTCCGGCGATCAAGGACAACGACTTCGTCACCCTGAAGGACCCGAAGAACCTGATCGCAGCACAGAACATCGTGCCGCTGATCAACACGTCGAAGGCCTCAGCGAAGGTCAAGGACATCCTGAACAAGGTCTCGAAGGAGCTCACCACGACGGACCTCATCGACATGAACGGTGAGAACCAGGGCGCGAGCAAGACCCAGCCCGACGCGGTCGCCAAGAAGTGGCTGCAGGACCACCCGATCAAGTGACGACGGTCGGGTAGGCGACTACCCGGCTCCAGGAAGCGGCGGCTCGGTATCCCGGGCCGCCGCTTCGCTGTCCGGGCCGGGTCAGCTGACGAGCACGACCACCGGCGGAACCACGACGAGCAGCACGGTCACGAGCACCACCGTCACGCGAAGCGCCGGGCCGACCGTGCGGTGGCGGTCGGTGAGCCGTTCCTCGCGGGCGAGCAGGGCGGCGCGGCGTTGCTCCGGTGTCCGCCGGTCTTTGGGCGCCCCGAGCGCGGCCCCGGCAGGTCCCGTCTCGTCCACCAGCCGGATCGCCTCGGCGAGCACGGCATCCCCGGATGCGCGCCGCGCCGTGTCGTCGGCGAGCATCTCAAGCAGCAGGGCCACAGCATCCTGCGCCCGGGTCGCGATGGGGAACCAGGGGAGCGAGCGCTTCCACGACCGGAACGCGTCCAGCAGCAGGTGATGCTTCTGCCGCAGGTGGGCTCGCTCGTGGGCGACCACCGCATCCAGCTGGGCGGGGGAGAGCAGCGCGATCATCCCTTCGGACAGCACGGTGACGCTGCGCGCGCCGGGGAGGCAGTAGGCGGCCGGGGCAGGATGGTCGATCACCCGCGTGCTGGGCGCGTCGGGCAGCGGGGAGGACAGCAGCCGCAGCAGCTCCATGTGCCGATGGCGCTGATTGCGACTGCGCACCGAGGTGAGCGCCAGGTTGAGCAGCAGGTGGGCTGTGAGCAGGATGGCGGCGCTCAGCAGGAACGCGTTCAGGAGGCTCGCGTCGGCAGGCAGCGGTCCCTGGAACAGGGACGAGGCGGCTCGGCCGATCCGGTTCCACAGGTCGTCCCCGAAGGGCTGGAGCCCGGCGAGGAGCAGCGAGCCGATCATGGAGATGCCTCCGGCGAGGGCGATGGACTGCCAGAGGGCCACGGCGAGCACGGGCGCGGCCGACGGCCACTTGGCCCGGGCGAGCAGCAGCGGGACGGGCCACGCGAGGGCGACCGCGAGGGCTCCGAGGAAGATCGCTCCGGCGAGTCCCGCGCCGGGATCGCTGCTCACACGCTGCGCGCGTCGAGCAGGCGGCGCAGCACCTCGGCCTCGGACTCGTCCACGGACCCGACGAAGTAGGCGAGCGCCTCCGTGCGATCGGAGGACGACTCGAGCACCTCGCGCATGAGGTCGGCGACATGGCCGGCGCGCGTGAGGGCTGCGGAGTAGAGGTGGGGGCGAGCATCGCGGTCCCGTGCGACGAATCCCTTCGCCTCCAGACGGGAGAGCACGGTGAGGATCGTGGTGAGCGCGGGCGCCTTCCCCTCGCGGGCGGCGGTCAGTTTGTCGCGCAGCTCGCCGGCCGTGATGGGGGCGTCCCCGTCCCACAGGGCGTCCATCACCGCCCGTTCCAGTTCTCCGAGATTGGCCACGGATCCAGGGTAGCGCGATTCGGCTGCATGTTCTACACTTCGTAGAAGTTGAGTTCTACACTGTGTAGAAGAGACGGAAACTCGTACGGCAAGACGGAAAGGAATGTTCGTGCACGAGCTGCTGGACCCCCTCCTGCTGGCGCGCTGGCAGTTCGGACTCACCACGATCTACCATTTCCTGTTCGTCCCGCTGACCATCGGCCTGGTCACCTGCACCGCCGTCTTCCAGACCGCCTGGTACCGGACGGCGAAGCCGCACTACCTGCAGCTGACGCACTTCTTCGGCAAGATCTTCCTGATCAACTTCGCCATGGGAGTGGTCACCGGCATCGTGCAGGAGTTCCAGTTCGGCATGAACTGGTCGAACTACTCGC
>Ga0209677_101083_pt1 | contig 12826 bp, 14 predicted proteins | sample AraplaCvi_mCL_r2_2_FD_184285 | JGI IMG/M metagenome (GOLD analysis project Ga0209677, IMG submission 184285) | Arabidopsis root microbial communities from North Carolina, USA - plate scrape CL_Cvi_mCL_r2 (SPAdes) (version 2) | ecosystem: Host-associated > Plants > Roots > Endosphere | place: USA... | reverse complement strand
CCACGTTCACGGCCTCCGACTTCGGGCGCACGCTCACGGCCAACGACGGCTCCGACCACGGCTGGGGCAGCATGCACTTCATGCTGGGCGGGGCGGTCAAGGGCGGCCGCTACTACGGCACGCCGCCGGAGGTGGCCAACGACGGTCCCGACGACGTCGGCCAGGGGCGCCTGCTGCCGTCCACGTCCGTCGACCAGTACGCCGCGACGATGGGCTCGTGGCTGGGCATCAGCGACGGCGACCTGCTGACGATGCTGCCCAACCTGGCCCACTGGAACGCGAGCCAGCGCAATCTCGGGTTCGTCTGAAGGCGCCTCTCCCTCCCCCTGTCACCCTGCGCGCAGTCGCAGGGCCCGCCCCCTGCCAAGGTGCGCCGGCCCCGCGCGCTGAACCGCCCCCCACGATGCCGGCAAACTCTTTACGCAAAGACGTGTTGAAGATCCGCAGCGAACGCATGCATCGTCGGGTAGCGATCCGACGGTGATTTCATGAGTGCCTTGCGCAGAATCGTGTCGAGACGACCTGTTAGCAAGCGCTTGTCGGACGGCGCGTTGCAGACGACGCTCGCGAGCGGCGGTGTCATGGCGGAGACGTCTTCGTCCGGCGACGGCTGGCTCTTCGCTTTCGGTCGGCAGGGTCGAACACCGGTCAGCAGCTCGTAGGCAACGACGCCGAGGCTGTAAACGTCGCTCGCGACCGTCTGCGGATCGCCCGAGAGCTGTTCGGGGCTCGCGTATGCAAGCGTCATTGCCCCCTCCCTCTGCTCGGGGAGGCCCTTTTCCGCCGAAGGCCGGCGTGCCAGCAACTTCGATGCACCGAAGTCGAGCAGCCAGGCGTGACCCCTGTCGTCGACCATGATGTTGGTGGGCTTCAGGTCGCCATGCAGCACGTTTCGATCGTTGGCGAATGCCACCGCCCACATCACTTGCAGGATCAGCGAGATTCGTTCGTGCACCGAGCTTGCGCGCGAACGGCAGTGGGCGTCCAGATGCTGTCCCTGGATCGCGCTCATCGCCATGAATTGGCAACCCAGCGCGTCGATACCCGACTCCTGCAGGCGTGGAATGTTCGGATGAACGAGCGTGGCCAGGATCCTACTCTCGCTCGCCAGAAGGGCGGCATACACGCCGTCCCTCGAAGGCTTCGGCAGCTTGACCGCCACGCGCGGTTGGGACAGGCCCACCCGATGCTCGGCCTCCCAGACCGTGCTCATCCCTCCGCGGCCGATCTCGCGTACGAGACGATACCCGCCCACGCATCTTCCAGACGCGGGTTCGTGGCCGGATGATGGCAGTGGGAGGCGCGGACCGGTGCCGAGGAAGTCGTCGGCCTCGATCCTCGCTTGCAGGTCGAGCAATCTGCGCAGGCTCTCCAGGCACTGGGCATGCGACTCGTCAAGGTTGGCAAGCCATTGCTGGCGCCCGGACGGTGGCAGGGTGAGCGCCTGATCCAGGAGGGCACTGAGTCTCGGCCATGGGACGGACGCCCCCAACAGCGAATGGCCTTCTCGCATGGCCGAGGCGGTGACTCCGCACCGGGTCACATGCCGCCCACGCGTACACTGATGACGAGGTTGCTCCTTGTCCGGTTGGTCGACGGCGCCTTGGCAAGCGCCAGGGAGGTCGCGATCCCGGGCCGGCGACGCGCACCCGCATCGCGCCGTCCTGCGGATATCGCCGCGAATTCGCCGCCCTGGGTTGAGCGGGAGGGCGCATGCCAACGTGCGATGACGGCGGTTGCTGCAGGGGTTCATCGATCGGGGGCCGAGGCGCAAAGGTCGCAAAGCCGGTTCAGTCAGGTGTCCCGCAATCTCGCAGCCTCGAGGCGCGCCGTCCTTTAGCGTTCTGAAGAGTTCTAAAGTGATCAATGCGGGGACTGATGACCCGCGCTTCAACTCGAACGGTTGGCCCCCCCGTACCGCCCCATGTCGATATACGAGTTCCAAGGCTTCAGGCTCCTCCCGGATCAGCGCTGCCTGCTGGCCAGGGGGCAGCCGGTGAAGCTGGGCAGCCGGGCCTTCGACCTCCTGACGGTCTTGGTCGAGGGCTACGACCGCGTGCTCACCAAGGCCGAGCTCATGGATCGCGTGTGGCCAGGGCTGGAGGTCGAAGAAGCGAACCTGTCAGTCCAGGTGCTCGCGCTGCGCAAGGTGCTCGGGGTGCAGACCATCACGACCGTTGCGGGACGGGGATACCAGTTCACGGCGCCGGTGCAGGTCGTCCAATTGGCAGGAGGCCAGGCTGCTGGTTCCGACGTGGACGCGCAGGCCGGGCCGCTGGCGGCCCGTGATGGCCAAATACCCCTTCGCATCGAGCCGCTGGTGGGGCGCGAAGGTGAAATCCGACAACTTTTCGCGTTGGTGGAGAGCCATCGGCTGGTGACGTTGCTCGGCACCGGCGGCGTTGGCAAGACACGCCTGGCCGAGCAAGTGGTGCAGCAGCTGCAGGGCCGGTATGCCGGCGCAACGTGGTGGGTCGAGCTCGCCTCGCTCGCAGTTCCCGACTTGGTGGCGGCGACGGTCGCTCGCGTGCTGCGAACATCCCCCGGTCCCGATCGGGATGCCGTCTCCGCGGTGGCCACGACTTTGCGGGACGCGTCCGCTCTGCTGGTGCTGGACAACGCCGAACATGTGCTGGGCGGCGTGCAGCAGCTGGTGGGCAATCTGCTGGCCCTGGCGCCGCAGCTGCATGTGCTGGTCACCAGCCAGGTCGCGCTGCGCTTGCCGGGCGAACAGCTGATGCGCCTGCCGCCACTGTCCCTGCCGGCCGACGACAGCCTGGACGCGGCCCGGTCGAGCGGCGCCGTGGCATTGTTCGAAGCGCGGGCCCGCCGGCACGACGGCGGGTTCAGCATCGGGCCTGACGTGCGCGCCTCGGTGGTGGACATCTGTCGGCGGTTGGACGGCATCCCCCTGGCGATCGAGTTCGCGGTGGCCCGCCTGCCGCTGCTGGGGCTGCATGGCTTGCGCCAGAGGCTTGACGAGCGATTCCGCGTGCTGACGGTCAACGACCATACCGGCGAACCCAGACACCGGACGCTCAGAGCGGCACTCGACTGGAGCCACGACCTCTTGACCGACGCCGAACAGCGTGTGCTGCGCAGACTGGCCACCTTCGCCGGCAGTTTCACGCTGGAGTCCGCCCAGTACGTCGCCGCCGATGAGCAGCTCGACGCATGGGCGGTGCTCGACCTGCTCGGCTCGCTCGTGGCCAAGTGCCTCGTGGTGACCGAAGGCCTGGCCGTGCCGCGATACCGCCTGCTGGAAACGATCCGACTCTATGCACTGGATCAGCTCGTCGGAGCAGGCGAGCGGGCCGGGTGCGAAGCCCGCCACGGACGTTCCCTGGCGGACAGGCTGTATGTCCCGCCAGCGCTGGCGCGCGAGGACCCGCGTCTCTGGCGCATGTCACCCGCCTCCCCGGAAGACTTGCTGGCCGAACTGGACAACGCGCGCGCTGCACTGGACTGGGCTGTCGGCTGTCCGGATGACGCGCTGGTCGTGCGGTTGGCCGCGGGTGCCAGCCATGTCTTTCTCGCCGGGTCGTTGAACGCGGAATACCTGCAGCGCGTCTTGCCGCTGCGCGAGCGCGTCCGTGCAGGCGTTGCCGATGAACTTGCCGGCCTCTTCTGGGCGCGCCTCGCCCTGGTTTGTTCGCGCAACGCGCACCCGGCCGGCCTGGACGCCGGCCTGCGGGCCGCGGACATCTACCGTCGAATCGGCGATGCGGGACGCCTGTACGACGCGTTGACCTGGTGCATCGCCATCGCCTCGCGTGTAGGCGCGGACCTCGACATACAGCCGCTCGTCGATGAAGCGATCCGGCTGGAGCAGGCCGACTGGCCAGCGTCGGCACGCTCGAGCCTGCAGTGGGCCAGGCATCGCTGGCTTCAGCAGCAAGGCCGCCCTGAAGAGGCGCTGGCCTGCGCTCGGGCGCAGGCTGAGTTGCTCGAGATGGATGGCAGCTGGGTGGCGCACGTGGCCTGGGGAGCGAACGTGGCCGACTGCGAACTTTCGCTGGGCCGCGTCGAAGACGGCGCCACGCGAGCCGCGGTGGCGCTGCAGGCGCTCGACGCGCTTGGCATCGATGAGAACCTGGTGGGGCATGTCCTGGACACGCTGATGGTGGGGCGCACGTTGCAGGAGCAGGCCGAAGAGGCGCGGAAGGTGGGACGACGCGCCCGCCGCCTCCTCGAGCGCGAAGGCGACGAGCTCCGCCTGCTTGACACCTTGGCGCTCAACGCGACGACCATCGACTGCTGGCCCGAGGCAGCGCGGGTGGCAGGCCATGCAGACGCTGCCTTGGCCGCGCGCGGCGAGCTGCGGTGGCCGGCGGCCGCCCAGCGTCGGGCGATGGTCGAACAGCGTCTGCAGGCCGCGCTTGGATCTGCGCTCGAGGAGCACAAGCTCGCCGGGGCGTCGTTGTCGCGCGATGCGGCGTTTGCACTGGCGTTCGGCGATGCCGTTCCGGGTGCCCATGCCGTTCGCCGGTAACGGAACGCCCGTCTTGGATCAGGATGCTCCGGCGTGTGCCGTATCAAGGCTCTTCGGTCAACCGTCGGCATCCCACGAAATTGACGCTGGCGTGATCTCGGGCTGCGTGAAGGCCCATTGCAGTCGGTCGCTTGCGGCGACCGCGGGGTACCGCAAACGACCCGTTGCAGTCCACCGATTGCGCGATTTCAGCGCCGCGAAGCGGACGTTCACTCGGACGTCGCCCGCCTTTCATGAACTCGAACTGTCGCCCGGTCTATCGCTGGTCGTCCACAACGTAGGCTTCTTCCAAATCCCGTCGCAACATCAAAGTATGTGAATCCGTCAACGCCGAAGGGCAAGCAATAAACTGCGACTGCAACGCTATGGCGTATCGACCTTCTGACGATGGACGTCCGCCGGCCGAGGACGTGAACGCCACCAGATTGGCGACCCTCGCCTTTTCGGTCGCCTCGAACTGAATGCTGCCGGCATGGACGGCGTTGGCGATGCGATATGCCAGTTTGCCAAGCGACCAGTTTGGTTGCTGATGCATCGGCACCTTCCACTCGTTCACCTGCACAGGTTCGCCGAAGTAGAAGTACCACACGCCTAGTAGTGCGTCATCAAGCTCGGAAAATGTGACGCTGAAATCGTCCTTGCCGGGGCCAGGAGCGTAGTCCCAGCAACGAAAGAGGTAGCCTTCGGACGCCTCATCCAAAGTTGAAAAGCGCTTCCCCGCGACGTGTAGCGAGTAGCGATTCGGCGACATCTCCTTCGCGGTCACACCACGTTCAGAGAGGTACTTTATTGAAGAGGCCAGGGGCATCGGGTGCTCACGTTTTCCGCTGCTAGCGACAAACCAAGGAGACTCATTTTGGCGCAAGGCAGGCGCGAATCCACCGCCTTCGCGCGGGCATCAAGTGACCCGAATGCTGACCACTGCAACCGTCCGCCGATGGCCGACCTCCGACGGCCCACTTCATTCAGGAGCCTGCCGCAGGTTCGTACAGCTTGACGTTGTAGTGGTTGTCGATAACCGCAAGACGCCCGCACTTGCGACACACGGCGACGACGCTGGAGTCGGACGAGATTCTGTCCACCTGTGGTTTGACGCCCTCTGCGACTTGGCTTTCGAAAAGCTCGAGCATGCTCTCAGAAACCAAGAGGTGGAGGCCATGTCCTTCAGACAGATTCGTGCGGACGATCTCACCGCACCGACATTCGTACTTGCTCGCCACTCTTTACCTCACCATCCGTCATGCCACCAGGGTACCGGAAAGCGGACGCGGCCGGACGGCCGCTTCTGGCCGAACCGCGTCATTCTGGACAGGCCGCGAGCTGGTCGATGTGCATACGTCGAGCCAAAGCGTCTCGCCGTGCAAGGATCCGAGCATTCGAGCTCATGGACGATGTTCGATTCGCGTGCCTGGACGATGACCGCAATGTGGTCGACTTCGGGGTGGCGCTGGTAGTGCATCGGCCGCCGGGCGAAGCGGTCATCGCGGATGGCCCGAACTCTCACCCGGCCGCAAGGCTTGAGCGGCGCCGGCATGGCTATCGTCATCGTAGTGCCTATGCGATTCTGCCTCCCGCAAGCCGCTGGTCGTGAAGGACTCATTGCGGCCGTCAGCCCGCCTCGGGCAATCTGGAAAGCATTGCGACGGGCAGGCGCCCGGCGCAGGACGGCGGCCGCATGGCCAGCGCCACGCCGCGAGCCGGCCCGCGCGTCGCGCGTCAGTTCTTGCCGACGGCCTGCGCGCCGCGGATCAGCGCGGCGTGCGTCGCGTCGAGGATCTTGCTGTGCTCGATCAGCGACTCCACCAGGCCGCTGACCAGCAGCACCTCGGCCGGCGTCGTCCAGCCCGGACGATGGATGATGGGGATCAGGTCGCTGATCTGCCGCGCGTGGCTGTCGAAGCTGGACAGCTTGTCGCCCAGCATCTTCAGGCGGCCTTCCAGGGCCTTGATCTGCGCGTCGTGTTGGGGGGTATGAGACATGTTGGCTCCCGTTGCGGTTGGTGGCTGCGACGGGCCGGAGGTGGCCGCCGCTGACGCCAGTCTTGGGCAGGCGGGCGGCGAGCGCATTCCCCCGGGAGAGGGAAAGCGCGCGAGCTAGGGGCGCCAGTTCAACGTAGGTGCTGCTGGATCAGCCATGACAATCGCGCGCCGGCCAACGCCACGCGCTGCTTCGCGTCGGACTCCGCCCGGGCGAGGTACGCCCCCGAGAGGCGATGCTTGCCGCCGGCGAGGCCGCCGATACCCTGGTAGGCATCCGATTCGGCCAGGCGCAGGCTTTCGGCGGCCCACGTCGCGCCGGGTGCGTGGACGGCGTCGAGGTCGGTGGCCCGCGGCAAGGTGGCCGCGTAGTGGATCGCGGCGACAGGGCTCGCGCTGGTGCCCAGGATGTCGTCCCAGACGGCGTGCAGCGAGCGCGGGCACTCGGCCGACCGGGCGCACGCCACCTTCTCGAAGTTGCCGCCCGCATCGCCCGACGTGGCATCCGCCGTGAAGCGCGACGTGGCGTGGAGCGGCTGGTGCACGTCGCCCACCAGGTGGATCAGCCAGGTGAGGTCGTAGGACCGGAGCGCCTCGGAAGCGTCGGGCGACGCGAGCACCTGCGCGAACAGCGTGATGCGCTCGAGCACGTTGGCCGCGGGCGTGGGCGCGACCGGCGTGCCGTCCGGCGAGAAGCCGATGTCGATGAAGTGCCAGTACTTGTGCATGGCCGTGTCGGCCGGCGCGTAGCCCAGGTTGCGGCTGGCCACGGGCTCGACGCCGACGTTGCCGCCATTGGCGCCGTCCGCCTCGTAGCCGCTGTCCGGGCGCTTGATGTCATCGGCCCAGCGCGAGGCCTGCACGAACGCGACCTCCTGGCGTGCGCTCTCGGGCACGCCCCTGATCCACGTCGGATAGCTCGGGTTCAGCTGCAGCAGCGCGTCGATGCGGCCCAGCAGCTGCGGCGCATGCGCCTTCAGGTCGCGCCAGGCGATGTCGGCCACCACCATGTGGCCGAAGCCGTTCCAGGCGAACGACGGCGCGGCGGTGGCCGCGAGCAGGACGGCGATCAGGAAGTGCGGGCGCTTGGGCATGGCGACTGTCGGGCGGGGGATGCGACGCCCATCATCGCGCAGGCGGCGCGGCAGTCTCGTGACGCGGTGCGCCGGTCATCCGGTGCGCCGCCCGCCCAGGCCCATGCGACCCATCACCTTGTCGCGCCGCGCGAGCCAGTGCCACAGCGCGCCGGCCGCGTGCAGTCCGATCAGGATCGACAGCAGCACGGCGATCCAGCCATGCAGGTGGAAGGTCGGGTACGCGTCGAAGGTGGGCGGCAGCGGCGCGCCCGAACGCGCGAACACGATCTCGTTGAGCCTTGCGAGCAGACCCGTCGTGTAGCCGCTGATCACCATGGCGAACACGAGCACATAGAACGCGGCGTGCGCCCAGCCCGCCGCGCGCGCGGACGCGGGCGTGCCCAGGCCCGCGGGCGCGGGACGCGCGCTGCGCCAGCGCGCGACCAGCCGCACGAGCATGGCCCCCGCGATGGCCATGCCCAGTCCCATGTGCCACTGCAGCATGTCCAGCTTGCGCGGGTCCGTATTGGGCATCGGCTCGAGCACGAAGCAGCCGAAGGCGAGCGACGCGACGATGAACCACGCGAGCGTCCAATGCAGCAGCACGACGACCGGGTGGTACTTGTTGGCGTTGCCGCGGCTCATGCCATCCTCGCCACGACCGCCTCCAGCTGGCCCAGGTTGCGTTCCCAGCCATACCTGGCGCCCATCTCGTTGCGCTGGTCCTGGGGCCGGAAGCCCGACTGCTCCATGCGCACCAGCACCGCGTCGGCCTGTTGCTCGAGCGTCCACTTGACCACGGTCTTCAGGCCGTCGGCGGCCTCGTCGCCCGACGCGTTCCACGTGTACGACAGCTCCTCGTGCGGCACCACGCTGAGCACCTCGCAATCGGTGACGCCGTTCCAGCCGGGCATCGGCGGCATGCGGAACGTGAAGCGGTGGCCCACGACGGGCTGGAAGTCGTTGGCCATCAGCCAGGACTCGAGCAAGGGGCCTTGCGTGAGCGCACGCCAGACCTTGTCCAGCGAATGGGGCAGGCGACGTTCGACGACGACGGCGCGGGTGCTTGGCGTGTTCATTGGTCCATCCTGTTCAAGAGTGATTCGAGGCGATCCATGCGTTCGTCCCAGAAGACGGCGTAGAAGCGCATCCAGTCCATCAGCGGCGCCAGGCCCTGGGGCTCGGCGCGGTAGTGCACGACGCGACCCTCGGGACGCTCCAGCACCAGGCCGGCCTGCCTGAGCACGCCCAGGTGCTTGGAGACCGCCGGCTGCGACACGCCCGCGTGCTCGGTGAGCGCGCGCACGTTCAGCTCGCCCTCGCGCAGCAGGCGCTCGAGCAGCGCGCGGCGCGTGGGGTCGGCCAGCGCCCTGAAGAGATCGTCCGTTACGGAAGGCATGGATCAAATCATAACCGTACGGTTATTGGTGTGGCAAGCGGTACGCTTGGAGGCATGAAGACCCTGCCACTGCGCCTCTCGCCAGGCGACGACCTGCGCGCCGCTCTCGACGCCGCGCTCGCGGCCAGCGGCGCCGAGGCGGCCTTCGTGGTCTCGGGCATCGGCAGCCTGCGCGAGGCGGCCCTGCGGTTCGCCGGCCGCGCGGCGCCCGAACGCCTCGCGGGCGACCTCGAGATCCTGACCCTGTCGGGCACGCTGGGCGCCGGCGGCTCGCACCTGCACGCGAGCCTGTCCGACGCAGACGGCCGCGTGCTGGGCGGGCACGTCGCGCCCGGGTGCATCGTGCGCACCACGGCGGAGATCCTCATCGCCGTACTGGACGACGTGCGGTTCGTCCGTGAACCCGATGCGCGGACAGGGTATGCCGAGTTGTCCATCCAGCCGCGTGATTGAGCCGGTGTCAGGTCTTGCCTTTTGCGCGGGAAGGCCTCGCGCAATGGTGTCAGGTCTTGCGTTTTGCGCGCTGGGGCCTCTCCAGATGGGTGTCAGGCCTTCCCGCGCAAAACGCAAGACCTGACACCATCCGATACGCCCCAGCGCGCAAAACGCAAGACCTGACACCGCGGCCCGATAAAATGCGGCGATTCACTCCCGCACGACAACGACCATGACCGACGCCTCCACCCTGCCCGCGCTGCCCGACCGCCTCTCCGTCGACCCGCGCAGCCCGCACCATGTGGCGGCCATCTTCGAGCACGACGTGGGCATCCGCTTCAATGGCAAGGAGCGCTTCGACGTCGAGGAGTACTGCATCAGCGAAGGCTGGGTGCGCGTGCCCGTGGGCAAGACGGTCGACCGCAAGGGCCGTCCGCTGACCGTCAAGATCAAGGGCGTCGTCGAGGCCTTCCTCAAGCCGGCGCAGGACGCGCCCGCGGCCTGATCACTCGCCCTTGCGACCGCGCGCGGATTTCCGGGCCGCGCGCTGCGCCTCGGCGGCCATCCCGGCCGCCCACCACGCCGCGAACTCGTCCGGCGTCTCCAGCGTCACGCGCCCCCACGCCCCGCTGCGGAAATCGTTCAGCGCGATCTCCGCGGCCTTCTGCATGTTGACGCGCCCGCCGGCCATCAGCCCGCCGCGCTTGCGGCCCACCTCCTCGAGCAGGCCCTCGTCGGTCATCGAAGAGAAGTCGGCCGTCTTGTAGCGCGCCGCGATGCGGTCGGCGTAGCGGTGGCGCACGCGCGCCAGCAGCGCCATGGCCACCTCCTCCTCGTCGTACGCATTGCGGCCGATGGCGCCGCTCGCGGCCAGGTTGTAGCCGCCTTCCTCGATGACGATGCGCGGCCACAGCATGCCGGGCGTGTCGAACAGGTAGAAGTCGTTGGCCAGCAGGATCTTCTGCTCCAGCTTGGTGATGCCCGGCTCGTCGCCGGTCTTGGCCGCGCGCTGGCCGTTGAGCGTGTTGACCAGCGTGGACTTGCCCACGTTGGGGATGCCGCAGATCATCACGCGCACCGGCTTGACCATGCCGCCGCGGTGGGGCGCGAGCGCGCGGCATTCGGCGATCAGCGCCCGCGCGGGCGCGGTGACGCTCGCGTCCAGGCCGATGGCGTTGGTGCCCGGCTGCGCGCGGTAGTGCGCGAGCCACTGCTCGGTCAGCTCGGCGTCGGCCAGGTCCTGCTTGTTGAGCACCTTGAGCGCCGGCTTGCCACGCGTCATCTCGGCCAGCAGCGTGTTGGCGCTGGAGCCGGGCAGGCGCGCGTCGAGCAGCTCGATCACCACGTCGATGTCGGGCAGCCGCTCGGCGATCGCCTTGCGCGTGGTGTGCATGTGGCCGGGGAACCACTGGATGGACATCGGAAGCTGCTTTCAGGAATGGAGCGCGCATTTTCCGTCACAACGCGGCTCAAGCGGCGCACCGGCACGCCGAAGAAGCGAAGACCATGGACGCCGTTTCGCTCGCCAACGTCAACGCCACCCAGCCGGCCGTGCTCGACCACGGCCCGTCGCCCTCGCCACTGCGCAAGGCGGTGAGCCAGGACGAGGCGTCCGCACTCGCCCTCCTGAACGCCCTGCCGGCGCCGCAGCTGGCCACCGCGGGCATGCTGGGCACGCGACTCGACGCCTGGGCGTAAGAGGTATCGTCCGGTGTCGACTCTTCCCGGACCGCCTCGTGAGCTCTTCCGCCTCCTACCCCATCGGCACGCCCGGCACCCCTTGGGGCGCCCCCGAACGCGCCGCCTGGCTCGCCCGCCAGACCATCCGGCGCCGCTACGCCGACGAGGTGGTCGCCCCGCTGAAGGCCGGCCTGCCCGCCACCGGCGAACTGCTGCAGTACGGCACCCTCGACTACACGCGACTCGAGCTGCCCGCCTATCCGCTGTACGCGGTGCGCAGCCGCCACTGGCGCGACGACCGCCCCACCGTGCTCGTGACCGGCGGCGTGCACGGCTACGAGACCAGCGGCGTGCAGGGCGCGCTGCAATGGCTGGCCACGGAGTTCGACCGCGAGTCGGCACGCGTGAACCTGCTCGTGCTGCCGTGCCTGAGCCCCTGGGGCTACGAAACCATCAACCGCTGGAACCCGGACGCGCTCGACCCCAACCGCCAGTTCCGCGCCGACAGCCCCGCCGCCGAATCGGCGCTGGCCATGGCCTGCGTCGCCGCGCAGGCCCCGAGGGTCGACCTGCACGTGGACCTGCACGAGACCACCGACACCGACGACAGCGAGTTCGGCCCCGCCAAGGCGGCGCGCGACGGCAAGCCCTTCGAGGCCCACGGCATCCCGGACGGTTTCTACCTGGTCGGCGACACCGAGCGCCCGGTGCCCGAGTTCCAGCGCGCGGTGCTGCAGGCCGTGCGCCGCGTCACGCACATCGCCGAGGCCGACGAGCACGGCTGCCTCATCGGCACGCGCATGGAGCAGCCCGGCGTGATCAACTACCCCAAGCGCGCGCTGGGCCTGTGCGGCGGCATGACGCAGGCGCGCTACGTCACCACCACCGAGGTCTACCCCGACTCGCCCACCGCCACGCCCGCCGAGTGCAACACGGCGCAGGCGGTGACGGTGACCGCCGCCATCGCGTACCTGCTGCAGTCCTGAGTAGACTGGCGCCCTCGCGCCGCCAGAGCGCTTCCAGCAACCCAGGATCCGATGAACCTGCTTCGACTCGCCGCCGCGCTCGCGGCCATGCTGGCCTGCACCGCGCACGCCGCCGACTGCGCCGCGCTGCTGCAACAGCATCGCGCCACCGACCTCGCCCTGCCCTACGAGGCCTTCGACCAGGACGACCACCAGGGCTGGCGCCCGCTCGGCGACGCCGGCTGCGAGGCCGAGGCCGCGACGCTGGTGGCCGAGTACGCGGCGCGGCAGGCAAGGCCGCATCCGGTGCTGGCGTGGCACCGCGCCCAGCTGCTGGCCGAGGCCGGCCAGACCGCCGACGCGATCTCGGCCGCCAGGCAGACGCTGCGCCCCGCCGACGACGGCTCGGGCTTCGACTGGAACGACTACGCGAGCGCGACGATCGCGTTCCTGCAGGGCGACAAGGCCTCGCTGGACGCGAACCGCGCCAGGCTCGCCGCCGCGGCCGACAGATCGGAGTTCAACCAGCCCAACCTCAAGTCGGTGGACCGGCTCGTGCGCTGCTTCGGGCAGCCGTACAAGGTGGCCTACCGCTGCCCGGCGGCCTGAGCACCATGACGCGCCTGCAAACGGAAATCGACCGCCTCTACGGCCACGCGCTGGTGCTCGAGGTCGTGCACCCGGTTGGCTGGGACGCGCTGTCCCGCGCCTGGCACGGCGTGCAGGCCGACCTCGAACTGCCGGCGCCGGGGATCGCCGTGTCGGGCGTCGATGCGATCCAGCTGTGGTTCTCGCTGGCGGC
>Ga0209677_101082_pt1 | contig 12847 bp, 17 predicted proteins | sample AraplaCvi_mCL_r2_2_FD_184285 | JGI IMG/M metagenome (GOLD analysis project Ga0209677, IMG submission 184285) | Arabidopsis root microbial communities from North Carolina, USA - plate scrape CL_Cvi_mCL_r2 (SPAdes) (version 2) | ecosystem: Host-associated > Plants > Roots > Endosphere | place: USA... | reverse complement strand
TGACGCGGGACGTGCAGAAGTCCCACAGCATCTCGGGCACCATGATCAGGTCGAGGCTGGCCATGTTGCGGCGCAGCTGCGCGGCGTTGGCGGCCTCGCGGATCAGGTCGAGCTCGTCATGCAGGTACATGTCGAACTCGGCCACCACCTCGCGCGGGCGCAGGCGCTTGCCGTCGGCGCTGACGCGCTCGACCCAGCGGGCCACCGTGTGCAGGATCGCCAGGTCGCTCTCGATGGCCCGGAGCACGTTGGGCCGCAGCACCTTGACCGCCACCTCGCGCCCGCCCTTGAGCGTGGCGAAGTGCACCTGCGCGATCGACGCGCTGGCCACCGGCGTGTTGTCGAAGCTCTGGAAGACGTCGTCGAACCGGCGGCCCAGCTCCTTGAGCAGCCCGACCTCGACAAGCGCGCGCGCCGCCAGGCCGTCGAACGGGGGCACGCGATCCTGCAGCAGCGCGAGCTCGTCGGCGAGGTCGGCCGGCAGCAGGTCGCGGCGCGTGGACAGCACCTGGCCGAACTTGATGAAGATGGGGCCGAGGCGCTCCAGGGCCTGGCGCAGCCGCGCGCCGCGCGGCTCGTCGTAGCTGCGGCCGATGGAGATGAGCCGCGCGAGCGCGCGCAGCCACGGCTGGCGCACGCGGCCGAGCGCGATCTCGTCCACGCCGAAGCGCAGCAGGGTGAAGCCGATGAAGAGCAGGCGGCTGAAATGTCGCATCGTGGGTGCCGCGGAAGGCCGGACGGATCAGCGCTTGTTGCGCGCCTGCAGCTGGTCGAACAGCTGGCCCATCGCCTTCTTGGCCACGTCGGCGGCCTGCGCGAACTGGGCGCTGGCCCGGCTGACGCCCTCGGCCACCGTCGGGCCGAAGAAGCGCTCGGCGTCGGCCGCCGGGTCCCAGCGCACGTTCTGCGCGATCCAGTTGACGTCGGCCGCCAGGGCACCGTCGCCGTCGATGGACATCGGGGGCAGCCCGCCCTTGAACACGCTCTCGATGGCCTTGCCGGGCACCGCGGCATCGATGCGCACGTTCAGGTCGGGCGTGACGCCCGGCTCGTCGGCCGTCTCGACACCCTCGAACAGCCCGGCCGGCGTGATCCTGAGCGTCAGCGGCGGCGGCACCGGGATGAGCCCCGGCCAGCCGCTGACGTCGACCCGGACGGCCTTGCCCGCATGCGCGCGCAGTCGCTCGACCGCGGGCGGGCAGCCCGTGAGCACGTGGTTGGCGAACAGCACCATGCGGTTGCGCACGGCGGGGAGCCACAGATCCTGGAAAGGCAAGTCCATGGGGGCGATTGTAGGTGCGCGGTGTGGCGCGGGCGTGTCGGACACGCACGCCTCCTGGGCGGGCCGACGATGTCAGCGTGCCGGCGCCCCGCTTCCGAGCACATCGAGGGGGATCTTCAGGTAGCTGATGCCGTTGTCCTCGGTCGGCGGCATCCGGCCCCCGCGGATGTTGACCTGGATCGACGGCAGGATCAACGCCGGCATGTCGAGCGTGGCGTCGCGCGCGCGGCGCATCGCGACGAAGGCCTCCTCGTCCACGCCGTCGCGGACATGGAGGTTGCGAGCGCGCTGCTCTGCGACCGTCGTCTCCCAGGCGGCGGGGCGACCGGCGGGCGGGTAGTCGTGGCAGACGAACATCCGCGTCTGCGGCGGCAACGCCAGGATGCGCCGGATGGAGCGGTACATGGCGTGGGCGTCGCCGCCGGGAAAGTCGGCGCGCCCCGTTCCCACGTCGGGCATGAACAAGGTGTCGCCCACGAAGATCGCATCGCCGACGAGAAAGGCCATGTCCGCCGGCGTGTGGCCCGGTACGCCCATGGCCTGCGCCTGGAGCTCGCCGATCATGAAGCGCTCGCCGTCCTCGAACAGGTGGTCGAACTGCCGGCCGTCGGGCAGGAAGCCGCGCTCGAGGTTGAAGACCGTGCGGAACGTCGCCTGGACGTCGGTGATGCGCCGGCCGATCGCGATGCGGCCGCCGACGTGCTCCTGCAGGAAGCGGGCGCCGGACAGGTGGTCCGCATGCGCGTGCGTCTCCAGGATCCATTGCACCGTCAGCCCGCGCTCGCGAAGGTGGGCGAGCATCCTGTCGGCCTGCGTGGTGCCCGTGCGGCCGGATCGGAAGTCGAAGTCCAGCACCGGGTCGACGATGGCGGCGCAGCGGCTGGCGCTGTCGGCGATGACATAGGAGACGGTGCACGTCCGCTCGTCGAAGAAGGCCTGGATGGAGGGGCTGGCGGGCATGGCGACTCCTGCGTCGAACGCTAAGTTGCCATATATTATATCTTTTGATATATTGTCGTCAAGCCGTCGAAGGAACCTCCCTTGCCCAAAGCCGTCATCGACCCCGATCTCCTGCGCCAGGCGGCCGGCCAGGCCGTGGGCGCACTCAAGGTGCTGGCCAACGAGGACCGGCTGCTGCTGATGTGCCAGTTGTCGCAGGGCGAGATGTGCGTCGGCGACCTCGAGGCCGCCCTGGGCATCCACCAGCCGACGCTGTCGCAGCAACTGGGCGTGCTGCGCAACGAAGGCGTCGTGAACACGCGCCGCGAGGGCAGGAACGTCCACTACAGCGTCGCCGATGCCCGCTTGCTCAAGGTGCTCGAAGTGCTGTATCGCCTGTACTGCCCCAAGGAGTGAGTGATGGATGTCGACTGGAGTTCGTTCACGCCCATCGCCTCGCTCGCAGGCGGCGTGCTCATCGGCGTCGCGGCCGCCGTGTTCGTGCTGTTCAACGGCCGCATCGCGGGCATCAGCGGCGTGCTCGGGGGCCTGTTCAGGCCCGGCAAGGGCGAGCTGGGCTGGCGCGTCGCGTTCATCCTCGGGCTGGTGGCGGCCCCACTCGCGTACGCGCGGTTCGCCGCGCTGCCCCGACCCCGCATCGACGCCGGCTGGGGCGAGCTGGTCATCGCCGGGCTGCTGGTGGGCCTGGGCACGCGCTACGGCTCGGGCTGCACCAGCGGCCACGGCGTGTGCGGGCTCTCGCGCCTGTCGCCGCGCTCGCTGGCAGCCACGGTCGCGTTCATGGCGGCCGGATTCGTGACCGTCTTCGTGCTTCGGCACCTGCTCTAGGAATCTTGCATGCCTGTCCTGACCGCACTGCTCGCAGGCCTCGTGTTCGGCATCGGCCTCGTCGTGTCGGGCATGGCCGATCCGGCCAAGGTCCTCGCCTTCCTCGACCTGGCCGGGCGCTGGGATCCCTCGCTGGCACTGGTGATGGCGGGCGCCATCGCGGTGGGGCTGGCGGCGTTCGCGGTCGCCCGGCGCCGGACCACGTCCTGGCTCGGCGCGCCCCTGCGGCTGCCGACGTCACGCCACATCGACACGCGCCTGGTGGCCGGCAGCGTCCTGTTCGGCATCGGCTGGGGCATCGCCGGCTTCTGCCCCGGGCCCGCCCTCACGGCACTGGGCATGGGCGAGGCCAAGGCCGCGGTCTTCGTGCTGGCGATGATCGCCGGCATGGGCGTGTTCGAACTGCTCGATCGGCGCGCCCCGTGATCCTTCGGTGTCAGGTCTTGCGTTTTGCGGTGTCAGGTCTTGCGTTTTGCAGTGCCAGGTCTTGCGTTTTGCAGTGCCAGGTCTTGCGTTTTGCATCGACACGCGAGATTCCTCTTTCAAGGTCACTCCGGGGTGCCCCGCTGGCGGATGCGCGACGCCACCGCGCAAAACGCAAGACCTGACACCGCAAAACGCAAGACCTGACACCGAGCCGGTCTGCGCTCAGGCCGGATTGCTGTCGAACCCGTTCGGATTCATCGACTGCCAGCGCCAGCTGTCCGCGCACATCGCGTCGAGGTCGCGCGTGGCCTGCCAGCCGATCTGCGCGAGCGCGGCGGTGGGGTCGGCGTAGCAGCTGTCGATGTCGCCCGGGCGGCGCGCCACGATGTCGTAGGGCACCGGCTGGCCACTCGCCTTTTCGTACGCGGCGATCAGCTCCAGCACGCTGTAGCCGCGGCCGGTGCCCAGGTTGACCAGCAGCGAGCCGGGCGTCGACAGCAGGCGGGCCAGCGCCTGGACGTGGCCCTGCGCGAGGTCGACCACGTGGATGTAGTCGCGCACGCCGGTGCCGTCCGGGGTGTCGTAGTCGTCGCCGAACACGGACAGCCGCGCGCGCCGGCCCACGGCCACCTGGGCCACGTAGGGCATCAGGTTGTTGGGAACGCCGCGCGGGTCCTCGCCGAGGCGGCCGCTCTCGTGCGCGCCCACCGGGTTGAAGTAGCGCAGGATGCCGGCCTGCCAGCTCGGGTCGGCGGCGGCCATGTCGGAAAGGATCTTCTCGCCGATGAGCTTGGTCTGGCCGTACGGGTTGGTCGCGCCGGTAGCGGCGTCCTCGCGGATCGGCAGCGTCTCGGGCTTGCCGTACACCGTGGCGCTCGAGCTGAAGACGATGCGTTGGACGTCGTGCGCGCGCATCGCCTCGCACAGCGTGAGCAGGCCGCCGATGTTGTTGGCGTAGTAGCGCAGCGGCTGCTGCGTCGATTCGCCCACGGCCTTGAACGCGGCGAAATGCACGACGGCGTCGATGCGGTGGCGCGCGAACACGCCGTGCATCGCGTCGGCGTCGCACACGCTCGCGCGCTCGAACACGGGCGCCTTGCCGGACAGCTCCTCCAGGCGATTGAGCACCTCGGGCGAGCTGTTGGAGAAGTCGTCGACGCCGACGACGTCGTGGCCGGCCGCCAGCAGCTCGAGCCAGGTGTGCGAGGCGATGTAGCCGGTCGCGCCGGTCAACAGGATCGTGGCCATGGGGTCAGCACTTGATGCCGACGTGCAGCGCGACGGCGCCGCCGGCCATGTTGTGCACGTCGACGTGCCCGAACCCCGCCGTCTTCATCATCGCCTTGAGCGTGGCCTGGTCGGGATGCATGCGGATGGATTCGGCCAGGTACCGATAGCTGTCGGCGTCGCCGGCCACCAGCTGGCCCACCTTGGGCAGCACGTTGAACGAGTACCAGTCGTAGGCCTTCTGCAGCGGCGCCGCGATCTTGGAGAACTCGAGCACCAGCAGCCGGCCGCCCGGGCGCAGCACGCGGCACATCTCGGCCAGCGCCTGGTCCTTGTGCGTCATGTTGCGCAGGCCGAACGCCACGCTCACCAGGTCGAAGTGGCCGGTGGGGAACGGCAGCTTCTCGGCGTCGCAGATGGACGTGGGCAGCACCAGGCCTTCGTCGAGCAGGCGATCGCGGCCGACGCGCAGCATCTGCTCGTTGATGTCGGTGTGCACGACCACGCCCGTCGGCCCGACGCGCCGCGCGAACGCGCGCGCGAGGTCGCCGGTGCCGCCCGCGATGTCCAGCGCCTTGTCGCCGGCCTTCAGGTTGGCCACGGCGACGGTGTACTTCTTCCACGCGCGATGCAGGCCGCCCGACATCAGGTCGTTCATCACGTCGTACTTCTTGGCGACGGAGTCGAACACGCCGCGCACGCGCGTGGCCTTCTCGGTCTCGTCGACGGTCTCGTAGCCGAAGTGGGTCTGGGTCATTGGTGCCCCTCCCGCGCCGAGTGCGGCGCTCCGTCCCCCGAGGGGACCGCGGGCCTCCTTGGGGCGGCCCGGCGCACGGCCCGCGCTTGCTTGGACAGCGGCATCTTCATGACAAGCTTCTTTCTCAATGTGAATGGCACGAACCGCCGGTCGGCTTGACCATCTCGGCATCTCGATCGAGCCCCGCCAGTGCCAGGCGCTCGAGGTATTGGTTGAACAGCTCGTCCTGCCGGGACCCGAGGCGATACAGGTAGTCCCAGGTGAACAGGCCCGTGTCGTGGCCGTCGGTGAAGGTCGGCTTGACGGCGTAGTGGCCCACCGGCTCGAGGGCGTCGATGCCGACGTCGCGCTTGCCGGTCTGCAGCGTCTCCTGGCCCGGGCCGTGGCCCTGCACCTCGGCCGATGGGGAATACACGCGCATCAGCTCGAACGGGATCCGGAAGCTGGCGCCGTCGTCGAACGCGATCTCGAGCGTGCGCGACTGCTGGTGCACGGTGAGCGCGACGGGAGTCCGGTGGGTGGGCGACATGCCCCGAGTTTAGCGTTTGCCCGCCGTGACCCTCCCGCCGTTGCCAAGCACGTCACGCCCGCGCCTCGTCTCCCCCAAGCGAGGGTGCCGGTCGGCGTAACAAGCTGTGACAATGCGCCCCAAACAAGGGAGAGGGGGCCCGACCATGAAACGACTAACACCGCTGTTGGCGCTGCTGCTGGCCACGCCTGCCTTCGCCGTCCTGCAGAAATGCCCGGGTCCGCAAGGCACCACCATCTACACCGACCAGGACTGCCCGACCGCCGCCAAGCCGGCCGCCCCGACGCGCGCGCAGGCCGGCGCCGCGCCCGCCGGCGCCGCCCCGGTGGATGCGCCGCTGGAGATCGTGGACACCGGCGTGCCCGTCATCGTTCAGATGGCCGGCCGCTTCGCCTGGCTGGACGACGACACGCTGGCCATCACCACGTTCGCCGATCCCAACGCCAAGGCGCCCTGGATGGTGCGCAAGATCGTCGCCTACGACGTGCCCGCGCGCCGCACCAGCCTGCTCGTGCCGCGCGGCTTCGTCGATTGCACCAACGCCGGCTACAAGCTGGTGAGCCTGGAGACCGGGGATCTCGAGTCGCGCTTTGCCATCGGCTCGCGCGCCGCGCCGTCGGTGCAGCAGTTCCAGGTCTGGGACCCGGCGGCGCGCCGCCTGTCGCCGGCCCCCGCGGAGTTCAAGGCCGCCTGGCATCCGTCGGCCTGCATGAAGCCGGCGCCCGAGGACCTCGGCGTGCACGACCTGCTGGCCAGCAAGAAGCCGGTGCGCTACCTGCAGCCCGAGCACGGCGTGCTGACCTGGGGCGCGCTGGACGACAGCGGCCATCCCACCGGGCCGACGCTGGTCACCACCAGGAAGAAGGTGGCGCTGGCCGTGGGCATCAACGACATCTCGCACGACGTGCGCTGGCTGCCGTTCCGCAATGCCTACCAGCTGGCCCCGGGCGTGCACGACCGCGCGCTCGATCCGCCGCGCGACGTGCCGCTGCTCACGATGGACCTGGACGGCCGCATCGCGCGCATGCCGATCCCCGCCGGCCTGACGCGCCAGCTCGACGCGCTGGGCGCGCCCGCTCCGGCCGAGATGATCGCCACGGCCGCGGGGGGCCTCGTCGTGCAGCCGGGCATGGCGGCCAACGGCGGCGGCCTGTACCTGGTCAAGGGCGAGCAGAGCCGGCGCATCTGGTGCACCGCGCGTCCTGCCCCGGGCCAGGCCGCGGGCGCCGATGCCTGCACGATGTCGCAGGCGGTGGCGGTCTCGCCCGACGGCTGCCGCATCGCGTTCGACGCGCGCCCGGCCGCGCCGGTGCCCAACGGCTATCCGGCGGCGCCGACGCTGAAGGTGCTGACGCTGTGCGACGGCGCGTTGCCGACGGCCATGACCGCGGCGGGGCGCGGGAAGAGCCGCTGAGCACGCGTCAGGCCCAGGCGTTGGTGAGCTCCAGCCGCACCTGGTTGCGCTCCTGGACACCCGTGCAACGCCAGCCGCGGCGCTCGTAGAAGCCGCGCGCCTTGGTGTCGGCGCCGGTGCTGAGCCACAGCGTGTTCAGGCCGTGCGTCCAGAGCCACTCCACCATGGTGTCGTGCAGGCGCGAGCCGTAGCCGCGGCCCTCGAAGCGCGGGTCGACGAACAGGGCCCACACGTTGGCGCCGTTCGCGTCGCCGATGGCAAAGGCGACGATCTCGCCGCCGTCCTCCACCACCCAGCCGCGGCCCGTGGTCTCGAGCTGGGCGATGACCTCGTCGTCCTCGATGCGGCCCGGCGTGAGCGTGTTCTCGGCCACCGCGTAGCGCACGCGCCAGATGGCCGGAAGGTCGGCGCGCGTGGCCTGGCGCAGCGTGGCGGCCAGGCTGTCGAAGTCGCGTCGCATCACGCCCCCGGCGCCAGCGCGGCCACGGCGCGCGCCACGCGCGCGTCGAGCTCGGGCAGCGGCGTGCGCAGGCGCGTGACGGGCGCGGGCGCGACCTCGCGCGCGGGCGCGGCCCACACGGGAGCGGGGAAATGGCTGTCCCAGTCGAAGCGCGCGATGACGTGCCAGTGCAGGTGCGGCACCACGTTGCCCAGGCTGGCCAGGTTGATCTTGGTAGGCGCGAGCGCTTCGCGCAGCACGCGCTCGACGGTGCCGACCACGCCCATCAGCGTGGCCTGGTCGGCCAGCGACAGGTCGCTCCACTCGGCGACATGGGCCCGCCAGACCACGCGGTAGAACGCCGGGAACGCCGCGTCGTGGGCCCGGATGACGCGCCATTGCGCGGCCTGGAACACCAGCACCCCGCCGGCCTCGCGGCACAGTTCGCAACCCGGCTGGGAGGCAGGCGCATCGAGGGGCTGGAAGACGGACATGGCAACGGAACGAGGAACGTGTCGGAGGCGGGCGGCTCCGGAGGCGGTTCGGGCGCGCAATGCGTTATTGTGTGGCCGCCGGCAAGCCCGTTGAATGCCGGAGAACCCTCCCGCTCCACCAATTCCGTCACGCCGGGACCTTTCAAGATGACGTTGCAACGCCGTTCCCTGCTCGCCCTCGCCGCGGGCGCCTTCGGGCCCGCCGGCGCCCTCCTCGCCGCCGACGCGCGTGCCGCGGACGCCTACCCCAACCATGCGCTGCGCTGGATCGTGGCCTACCCGGCCGCCGGCGGATCCGACTTCCTCGCCCGCCAGCTCGCGCCGCAGATGGGCAAGCAGATGGGCCAGACCATCGTGGTGGACAACCGTCCGGGCGCCGCCGGCATCATCGGCACCGAGGCCGCGTCCAAGCAGCCGGGCGACGGCTACACGCTGCTGACCGGCGACAACGGCGCCATGGTGTTCCACACCGCGCTGTACAAGTCGCTGCCCTACAACCCGTCCGACTTCGTGCCGCTGGGCTTCATGGCCAGCTTCCCGCTGCTGCTGGCGGTCAACCCGGGCACCGGGTTCACCAGCGCCGCGCAGTTCCTCGACGCGGTCAGGAAGAACCCCGGCAAGTACAGCTACGCGTCGCCGGGCGCCGGCAGCCCGCACCATCTCGCGATGGAGCTGCTCAAGCAGCGCACCGGCAGCTTCATCGTGCACGTGCCCTACCGCGGCACGGCGCCGGCGATGCAGGACGTGATGAGCGGACAGGTGCCCATCATGGTGATCGACACCGCCGCCGGGCTCGCGCAGATCCGGAGCGGCAAGCTCAAGGCGCTGGCCGTGATGTCGAAGCACCGCATCGCCCTGCTCCCCGACGTGCCCACGCTGGCCGAGGCCGGCGGCCCCGCGCTGAAGGACTTCGAGGCCAACGCCTGGCAGGGCCTGTTCGCGCCCAAGGGCACGCCGCCCGACATCGCCGCCCGCCTCACCACCGAGATGAACAAGGCCATTCTCGCGCCCGACGTCAAGGCGCGCCTGGAGGCGTTCGGCCTGGAGGTGGCGCCCACCGACGGTGCGGCGCTGGCGGCGTTCATCCGCAAGGAGACGGCGTTCTGGCATGCGCTCATCCAGGAGCGCCACCTCACGCTGGACTGAGCATGGGCGTCGCCACCTTCTTCGTGCCCGTGAGCGCGCCGACACTGGCCGCGCTGCGCCGCGATCCGGACAACGCCGAGGCCATGCTCTATCCCGACGAGGATTCGGAGGTCGAAGGCACCTTCGACGTCGACAAGGCCTGGCACGGCCTGCACTACCTGCTCACCGGCACCGCGTACGAGGGCGCGGCGCCGCTGCGTTGGGCCATCCTCGGCGACCAGGAACTGGGCGCCGACCTGGGCATGGGCGGCTCGGCCTTCCTCACGCCGGGCCAGGTGCGCGAGGTCGCCGCGGCGCTGGCCCACTTCACCGATGCGCAACTGCGCGCCCGTTTCAACCCGGCGCAGATGGCGGCACTCGACATCTATCCCGGCGTGATCTGGGAACGCGACGGCGCCGAGGCACTGGATTTCGTGATGCACCACTTCGCCCCGCTCGTGCAGTTCTACGCCGAGACCGCGGCGCGTGGCGACGCGCTGATCATTTACCAGGGCTGAAGGCCGCATGTCCGACGCCGCCGTCGAGCGACGGATCGACGCGTTCGTCGATCGGTTCACGCCCGAGATCGCGGCGCAGCTGCGCGACGCCCGCCGGCGGCTGCGCGCACGCTTCCCACGCGGCGTGGAGATGGTGTTCGACAACTACAACGCGCTGGTGCTGGGCATCGGCGCCACCGACGCGTCGCGCGACTCGTTCATCTCCCTCGCCGCGTACCCGAAGTGGGTGACGCTGTTCTTCCTGGACGGCACCGCGCTCGACGACCCCGACGGCCTCCTCCAGGGCGACGGCCAGCAGATCCGCAGCGTGCGCCTGAAGACGCCGGACGACCTCGATTCGCCCGCCATCGCGGCGTTGATCGCACAGGCCATCGCGCTGCATGCGCAGGCATTGGCGGCGGCGCCGCCGCTGAAAACGGTCATCAAGATGGAAGCCGCCAAGCAGCGACCGCGACGCCCGGCCGTCAAGGCCTGACGGTGGCGCCGCGCGCGCCTTCGGGCATCGCGCAGCGCGACTCGAACGCGCGCCGGCCGCGCCGCTTGCCGGCCTCTTCGCGATGGACCGAGAATCGGCCGATGCACCATTATTCCGCCGCCTGCATCCAGGCCGCGCGCGACGAGATCGCCGCGCAGATCAAGAGCTATCGCGACCTCGTCGGCGCCGCGTCCAAGGCCTCGGGCATGAGCCTGGCGCGCATCGACGGCGCGCTCGCCACGTTCGAGCCCGCGTTCTTCAACAACCTGCTGATGGCGCTCGAACTGCGCTTCGTGCACCGGGCCGCCGAGACCGGCCGCGAGGTGCGCCAGCTGGCCGGCGCGCTCGCGCACGACGCCGGCGTGCTGGCCGCCGACGTGCCGGGAGGCAGCCTGCTGGGCCTGGAGGCCGGCGACCGCATCGCGCTCAACGCCGACGACGTCGAGGCCCTGTGCGCGGCGTTCCTCGCCGACATCGAACGGACGGCCCACCCATGAAACTGCCCACGCCCCTCATCGCCTTCCTGGCTGCCGTCGCCATCGGCACCGTCGGCGTCACCGCCGCGTTCGGCGTGCAGAAGTGGCACGACCGCCGCGAGCTGCCGGCCCACCCGCTCGCGCCGGGGATCTCCATCTCGGAGCAATTGCGGCCGGCTGCGATGGACGCCGTGAGCGGCCAGTTCAGCACGGTCATCGACATGCGCCCGGACGGCGAAGCCGCCGACCAGCCCGGCTCCGAGCAGATGGCTCGCGCGGCCAGCGCCCACCAGCTGCAGTTCGCCTACGTGCCGGTGCCACACGGCGACATCCCCGACGCCGTCGTCGATCGCCTGTCCGAGGCCATCGCGTCGCGGCCCGGCCCGGTGCTGCTGTACTGCCGCAGTGGCCGGCGCGCGGCGCGCAGCTGGAGCCTGCTCGAGGCGTCGCGGCCCGGGGGCATGGGCGTGGACGAGATCCTCGCCGCCGTCAAGGCCAGCGGGCAGGACGCCAGCGACATGCGCGCGCGCCTGGAGCAGCGCGTCCACGCGCGTCACGCCCCCGCGGGGGCGGGCGCATGAGGGCCGACGTGACCGCACCGCGCAGCGCGGGCGCCAGCGCCGTGCGCGTGATGGCCATCGTGCTGCTGGTGCTCGTCGGCCTGGTCGTGGGCGCGATCGCCGGGCTGTTCGTGGCCGGCTGGCTGGACTGGCTGCCGAAGTTCAACTTCTGCTGAAGCCGGCCTTCCAGCTCACACCAGCACGCGCTCGATCCCGCCCGCGTTGGCGCGCTTGACGTACTCGGGCATCCAGTCCTCGCCGAGGATCTTGCGCGCCATCTCGACGACGATGTAGTCGGCCTCGAGCAGGCCCGTCTTGAGGTCCTCGCCGTAGCGCGACAGGCCCTGCAGGCAGCTCGGGCAGGAGGTGAGGATCTTCAGGTCGGCGTCCGGCGCCGCCAGGCCCTTGGCGGCCTGCACGGCGCGCAGCGCGGCCTCGTCCTTGCGCAGCTCCTCTTCCTTGCGGAACCGCACCTGCGTGGAGATGTCGGGCCGGCCCATGGCCAGCATGCCCGACTCGCCGCAGCAGCGCGCGCTCTTGACCACGTCCTCGCCCACCAGCGCCTTGACCGTCTTGAGCGGATCCTGCTGCTTCATCGGCGTGTGGCACGGGTCGTGGAACAGGTAGCCGTTGCCCGACTCGAGCTTGATGTTCTTCTCGAGCAGGTACTCGTGGATGTCGACGATGCGGCAGCCCGGGAAGATGTCCTCGAACTTGTAGCCCTGCAGCTGGTCGAAGCACGTGCCGCAGCTGACCACCACCGTCTTGATGTCCAGGTAGTTGAGCGTGTTGGCGACGCGGTGGAACAGCACGCGGTTGTCGGTGATCATCTCCTCGGCCTTGTCGAACTGGCCGGAGCCGCGCTGCGGATAGCCGCAGCACAGGTAGCCCGGTGGCAGCACCGTCTGCACGCCGGCGTGCCACAGCATCGCCTGCGTGGCCAGGCCCACTTGCGAGAACAGGCGCTCGGAGCCGCAGCCCGGGAAGTAGAAGACGGCCTCGGTCTCGGACGTCGTCGTCTTCGGGTCGCGGATGATCGGGACGTAGTTCTTGTCCTCGATGTCCAGCAGGGCGCGGGCGGTCTTCTTTGGCAGGCCGCCGGGCATCTTCTTGTTGATGAAGTGGATGACCTGTTCCTTGACCGTCGCGGCGCCGTGCGTGGACGGCGGCTTGGCGGTCTGGTGCCGCGCGGCGATCTTGAGCACCTCGTTGCCCACGCGCTGGGCCTTCGCGCCGATGCCGGTCAGCGCCACGCGCGCCGCCTTGATCGTGCTCGGGTTGGTCGCGTTGAGCATGAACATGGCCGCGGCGCTGGCGGGCCGGAAGGTCTTCTGGCA
>Ga0209677_101081_pt1 | contig 12848 bp, 9 predicted proteins | sample AraplaCvi_mCL_r2_2_FD_184285 | JGI IMG/M metagenome (GOLD analysis project Ga0209677, IMG submission 184285) | Arabidopsis root microbial communities from North Carolina, USA - plate scrape CL_Cvi_mCL_r2 (SPAdes) (version 2) | ecosystem: Host-associated > Plants > Roots > Endosphere | place: USA... | reverse complement strand
GATCTTCTCGGGGTTCCTCGCGGCGATCGCCGCGAGGAACCCCGAGAAGATCCCGGAGGAGAAAGCACGGATGCGGAACAGCCGCATGTCGAACATCGGCGCCGGAACCCGCAACTCGATGAACACGAACGCGACGAGCAGCAGGATGCCGCCGACGATCGAACCGAGGACCCACGGGTTGCCCCATCCCTGGCTGGAGCCGCCGTAGGGCTGGATGCCGTACGTGATGCCGGTGAGGAGGGCGATCAGGCCGACCGCGAACGTCGCGTTGCCGAGCCCGTCGATCCGTCCGGGGTTCTTCTGCCCGACCTCGTGCAGCGACTTGAGGGACCAGATGGTGCCGACGATGCCGAACGGAACGGAGACGAAGAACACGGCCCGCCAGTCCACCTCGGCCAGCAGGCCGCCGAGGATGAGGCCGATGAAGCTGCCCGCGATGGCGGCCACCTGGTTGAGTCCGAGGGCGAACCCGCGCTTGTTGGCCGGGAACGCGTCCGTCAGGATCGCGGTCGAGTTGGCGAACAGCATCGCGCCGCCGATCCCCTGCACGAACCTCCAGACGATCAGCCACATCGCGCCCGGTCCACCGGTGAGCGGGTCGAGGCACAGAGCGATGGCCGCGATCGTGAAGATCACGAACCCGAGGTTGTAGATCCTGACCCGTCCGAACTGGTCGCCCATCCGCCCGAACATGACGACGAGGACGGCGGTGACGAGCATGTAGCCCATCAGCATCCAGAGGAGGTACGACACGTTGCCCGGCTCGAGCGGGTTCAGCTTGACGCCGGTGAAGATCGCGGGCAGGGAGATGATCACAATCGACGAGTTGATCGTCGCCATGAGCATGCCGAGCGTGGTGTTGGACAGCGCCACCCAGCGGTAGTGCGGGTGGTCTTTGGTGAAGATGCCGGTGCGGGCCACGGAAGTCCTTGTCAGTGCGCGTGAGAGTACGTGGAGATGCGGTCGTTTATATGCGTCAACTATATTACGCGCGTCCGCCGCACGGTCCGATGGGCGGACGGCAGGAGGCTCCTACGACTCCGCGCTGAGCGCGATGGTGCCGAGGCCGAGGGCGGCCAGGATCCCGGCCGACACCCGCTCCAGCCACGTGGTGACGGCGGGCCGCTTCAGCCAGGCGACCGCCCGGCCGGCGAGGAGCGCGACCGCGACGAGGTAGAGCGAGCCGACGACCGCGTCGATCGCCCCGAGCAGGAGGGTGCTGCCGATCGTGGAGCCGTCGTGGGGCACGAACTGCGGCGCGACAGCGAGGAAGAACAGGCCGACCTTCGGGTTGGTCATCGTGGACAGCGCCCCGGCGGCGAACCCTCCGTGCAGCGAGGTGCGGCGAGCCGTCGGCTCGACCCCGCCGGAGTGGTTCTTGCGGCTGGCGATGAACGCCATGACACCGAGGTACACGAGGTAGAGGCCGCCGACGATCTTCAGGATGCGGTAGAGCTCCGCTGACTGCTCCAGCAGCGCGGCCAGGCCCAGTGCGACGGCGAGCGCCCAGCCGAGCGAGCCGACCGCCGAGCCGACCGACGCCGCGATCCCGGCGCTCGGTCTCGACAGGCTGAACCGCAGCACGAGGAACGTGTCCGGCCCCGGCGTGATCGCGAGGACGACGCACAGGCCGGCGAAGGCGAGGAGGCTTGCTGCGGTCATCCGACAAGTATGCAACGGCAGCCGAAAACCCGTCGCGCCCGTCGGTTACCGTCCGACCGGGGTTAGGCTGTGCGCAGGACCCACGGGAGACGTCGGCCCAGCCTGCGAACCCGAGAGGCACGGCGATGATCGAGACGGACACCGAAACAGACCCGGGCGAGGAGCAGGTCTCCATCCCGGACCAGTTGCGCAGCCTCCTGGAGGGCGAGCGCGGGATGAAGGAACTGGCGGCGACCAAGCCGCTCTGGTACCCGGCCCTGGTGCGCCAGCTCGAGCTGGCCGTCGGCGACGACCAGATCATCTATCTGGGCGCCGCCACCGCGACGTCGGTCTCCACCGTCACTTTGCGGGTCGGGATCTTCACCGCGAGCATGGTGGTCGCGGCGGAGGTCGTCGACGACGGATCGCCGGGCGCGCACGTCACGACCCGGGTGGAGGGCCGTAGGGCGCTGGAATGGTTCGAGCTGTCCGGCGGGCAGGGAGACGACGGATCGGACTCGCCGTGGCCCGGCGGCTTCCGCATCCGCGCGTACTACCGCTCGGGGCTCACGGTGACGGTGCCGGCGAATGTGGTGGACACGGAGGCGAAGCGCGTCTCGGTGCACGGGGTGCTCGACGGCATCCGGGCGGACCTCAAAGCCCGGATGTGAACGCTGCGCCGAACGGTGGTGGAGGACTCTGGAAATCGAACCAGACAGGTCGCCCCGATAGGCGAGTCCCCCGAACCTGAACAGTATAAGGAAGCTTCCGCCGAGGTGCTCGTTGTTGCGGTCACCCCCGGCGTGTCGGATGCAACGACGAGCACTTCGGCGTGCTCTCCGCCTCAGGGAGGGGAGGCAGCGCGGGCCAGGCGGGCGGGGGCACGCTCCGACCCGGAACGGAACCGGAGCGCACTCCCCCGCAGGGCGACGCACGGCGTCGCCGGTGTCCCCGGTTAGAAAGTACGGACTTCCCGGTTTGATCGCAAATGCAGGCGTTACCGCGTGCCGAACGCGGCGGTGACAACGCCCCAGACCCGGGCGATGTCCTCCCTCAGCGTCTCGAAGGTGTTGCGCTCGGCTGCGATCGTGTAAGCGCCGAAGAGCCCGTGAACGGCGACCGTCGCCAGGTCGCGCACCTCCACGTCACCGCGTCGGCGATCCTCGGCTTCCTGCCTCAGCAGTCCGGCCACGAAGGCCGCCCAGCGCGCATACGGATCATCGTCGGCCGCCGGAGGAAGCACGGTCTGGGTGAGCTTCATGGCGGCACGCGCCCGGATATCGGCTCCGAGGACGGCCGCCACCCGCTGGGTCACTTCCTCCGCGGCCGCGAGCCCGCGCAGCCCGGACGCCGCCACATCGTGGACGATGGCCGGCCAATCGCCTTCGCTCTCCTCCACCAGCGCCGTCGCGATGTCGAGCTTCGAGCGGAAGTGGAAGTACACCGCGCCCTTCGTCGCACCCGTGCGCTCGACGATCCGGTCCAGGCGTGCGCCCTCGTACCCGTGCTGGTCGAACTCGGTCGCAGCGGCGTCGAGAATGGCGATTCGCGTGCGCTCGGCGCGTTCCTGTCTCGGCATGCGTCATCGCCTGTCTCGTGAAGGGAGGGGGTGACTAGAAGATAGCGCGGCGGTCCACACGGTCGGCGCAGCGGCGGCCGGAGTGCGGTCGGGAAACGAACACGGACGTCGCGTTCTGAGAGCAGAACTGCAGGTCACGCGACGGGAAGCAGCTCCGCGATCAGGGCACGGACGCGCTCCTTGATCTCGTCGCGGATGGGCCGCACCTCGTCGATCGGCCTGCCGGCGGGGTCGGTGAGCTCCCAATCCTCGTAGCGCTTGCCGGGGAAGACGGGGCAGGTGTCCCCGCACCCCATCGTGATCACGACGTCCGACTCCTGCACGGCTTCCGTGGTGAGGAGCGCCGGGCTGCCCGCGGAGATGTCGATGCCGTGCTCGGCCATCGCTTGCACAGCGACGGGGTTCAGCGCGTTCCCCGGCTCCGATCCGGCCGAGCGCACCTCCACTCGATCCCCGGCGAGGGCACGCAGGTAACCGGCGGCCATCTGGCTCCGGCCCGCGTTGTGGACGCAGACGAACAGCACGCTGGGGCGAGAGGATGCGCTCATACGTACAGCTTCGCACGCGCGGAACGCCCGCGCCTCACGCGCCGGGCAGCCCCCGCAGCTCGCTGGTCCGGTCGCCGGGATCGTCGCCCGTGTTCACCGCGGCCGGCACTGTCGGAGGCCGGTGGTTGGATGGGCACGTGCTCCTCGATGCGCTCGTGACGACGGCCGAGACCGTCGCATCCACCCGCTCCCGGCTGGCGAAGGTGGATGCGCTCGCGACGCTGCTCTCGCGCCTCGCGCCGGAGGAGGTGGCCCCGGCGGTGGGCTTCCTCGTCGGGAAGGCCCGGCAGGGCCGGGTCGGCGTCGGCTGGCGCGGGCTGAGCGGAGCGATGGGCGAGCCCGCGACCGAGCCCGGGCTGACCATCGACGACCTCGATGCGCTGCTCGACCGGCTGGGCGCGCTCTCCGGGGCCGGGTCGGCCGGCGAGCGCAATCGCACACTGCGGGACTTCACCGCGCGGGCGACCTCCCGGGAGCAGGACTTCATCGCCCGGGTGCTCCTCGGCGAGATGCGCACCGGCGCCCTGGAGGGGGTGCTGATGGATGCGATCGCCCGCGCCTCAGGACGAACGGGCGAGGCGGTCCGTCGTGCGGCGATGCTGTCCGGCGACCTCGGCGAGACGGCCCTGCTCGCGCTCACCGGCAGCGCCGAAGAGCTGGATGCGGTCGGCCTGGTGGTGGGCCGGCCGGTGCTGCCGATGCTCGCCGCCTCGGCGCCGACGGCAGCAGAGGCGCTCGGCACGACCGGGACCGCGTCGGTGGAGTTCAAGCTCGACGGCGCGCGCATCCAGGTGCACCGGCAGGGCGACGAGGTGCGCGTCTTCACGCGCAACCTCGCCGACATCACGCACCGGCTTCCGGAGGTCGTCGAGGTGGTGCGACGCCTTCCCGTGCGGGACGTGATCCTCGACGGCGAGACGCTGTCGCTCGATGAGGACGGCGCCCCGCGGCCCTTTCAGGAGACGATGTCGCGATTCATGTCGAGCCCAGCTTCCGTTCCCTCGGTCGCGGGCTCCCTCGGCGCTGGGGTCGCGGCACCGCTCCGCGCTGCCCTGAGCTCCACCGCGCATCCCTGGTTCTTCGACGTGCTCCACGTCGACGGGCGCGACCTGCTCGACGAACCGCTGTCGACCCGCCTCGCCGAACTGGAGCGGGTGGCCGGCGAGCACCGCATCCCCGGCGAGGTCGCCTCCGACCCCGAGGTGGCGGAGCGCGTGGCGAGGGATGCCCTGGCCGCCGGCCAGGAAGGCGTCGTCGTCAAGGCGATCGACTCGCCGTACGCCGCCGGCCGCCGCGGTTCCAGCTGGATCAAGGTGAAGCCCGTGCACACCTACGACCTCGTCGTGCTGGCCGTCGAGTGGGGGTCCGGACGCCGCCATGGTCTGCTGTCGAACATCCATCTCGGAGCGCGCGACCCGGACGGGGAGTTCGGCGAGCCCGGCGGCTTCGTCATGGTCGGGAAGACGTTCAAAGGGCTCACCGACAAGCTGCTCGCCTGGCAGACCGAGCACTACCAGGAGATCGAGGTGCGCCGGACGCCGGGCACCGTCTGGGTGGCTCCGACGACAGTCGTGGAGATCGCGATCGACGGCGTCCAGCGCTCCAGCCGCTACCCCGGCGGGATCGCGCTGCGGTTCGCCCGCGTCAAGCGGTACCGCGACGACAAGGACCCCGGCGAGGCGGACACGATCGGGACACTGCGCGCCATGCTCCGCGCCTGACGCCGCCGTTCCCGCCCGCAAACGACGGGCGGTTCCCGCCCGGCCGGGGTTCCGCCGTTCCGGGCCGGGGACCGAGGAGCGCATCCGCTCTTCTCGGTCCCCGACGGAGTCACCCGATCAGTCGGTGCGTCCCCGGCGGCGGTACCGGGTCACGAGAGCCGCGATCAGACCCAGGGCCAGCAGTCCGAGTGCGATCAGGAACGGCGGCAGCAGGTCGCTGCCCGTCGACGCCAGACCGGCCGGCGCCACCTCCGTCACCTTCGCCGTGGACGGATCCGAGACGATCGGGTCGCCTCCGGCCGTCGTGCCGGTGGCCGTCGCCGTGTTGGTCAGCGTCCCACCGGCGGCCAGATCCGCCGCGACGACCGTGTACGTGGCCGTGCAGTCGATCGTCTGGCCGGGCGGAAGGATGCTCGGGCCGGGGCAGGTGACGGCCGAGAGGCTGCCGTGCCCGCTGAAGGAGCCCTCCGCGACATTCGGATTGGTGATGTCGACATTGCCCGCGTTGGTGATCGCGAACAGGTAGTTCACGACCTGCCCCACCTGCGTGGCCTGCTGGATGCTCGCGGTCTTCACCAGGGCGAGCGCAGGGTGCGGACTCGTGACGACCGCGACCGACGACGGTTGGGAGGTGACCGTGGCCCCGCCCGGCGAAGTCCCTGCGGCCGTAGCGGTGTTCGTGATCTTCCCGGAGTCGATGTCCGCCTGCGTCACCGTGTAGGTGGCCGAGCAGGTGGTGGTGTCGGTCGGAAGGAGTACGACGCCCGGCGGGCAGGTGACCGCCGACAGCTGTCCGGTCCCGGAGAACGCCGCCTCCGTCACGGTCGGACCCGTGATGGTGAGGTTGCCCGTGTTGGTGATCGCGAACGAGTAGGTGAGCTGCTGGCCCACCTGGGCGGCCTGTGCACTCGCAGTCTTCACGAGCGTCAGCTCGGGCGCCTGCGCCGCGTTCACGACCGCATTCGACGGCACGGAGGTCACCGGCGCACCGGTCGGCGGTGTGCCCGTCACCGTCGCGGTGTTGGTGATCGTCCCGGCGTCCATGTCGGCCTGGGTGACCGTGTAGGTGGCCGTACAGGTCTCGAACTGACCCGCGACGAGCGAGGTCTGCGGGCAGTCGATCGCCGAAAGGGCGCCGGTTCCGGAGAACTGCGTCTCGGTCACCGTCGGGTTCGTCAACGTGACGTTGCCCGTGTTCGTCACGAAGAACGAGTACGTCACCTGCTCACCAGCAGCGTTCACCGTAGCGGAATCGACCGACTTGACGAGAGAGATCCCGGGAGCAGGCGTCTGCGGAATGGTGACGGACGACGGGCCTGACGGGACGGAGACGTTCGACCCGGTGGGCGTGCCGTTAGCCACGGCCGTGTTCGTCAGGCTGCCCGCATCCACATCCGCCTGGGTGAGCGTGTACGTGGCGGTGCAGACCTCCTGCTCGCCGAGCGCCAGCGTCGGGGACGGGCAGGTCGCCGGGGACATCGTGCCGGTGCCGCTGAACTGCGACTCGTCGACGCTGATCCCGTTCATCGGCACGTTGCCGGTGTTCGTCACCACGAAGTGGTACGTGATCATCTGACCCGGCGTGTAGGCCGCCGCGTCCGACGGGTCCGCCGACTTCACCAGGCTGAGCGCGGGAGCAGGGGCGGCGGTCGGAGTGTCCGTCGTGGAGGGGAGGGACACGACCGGCGTGACCGCTCCCGGAGGCGTCCCCTCCGCGGTGGCGGAGTTGTGGACCGTGCCGGCGGTCACATCCGCCGCCGTGATCGTGTACACGCTGGTGGCCGTGCAGAGCTCGCTCGCGGCGGGGGCGAGTGTCGTCTGCGGGCAGGTGACGGTGCCGGCCTTCGGGTCGTTCACGCCCACGCTGCTCAGGGTGAGGACGCCCGTGTTCGTGACGGTGAAGGTGTACTGGATGGTGTCCCCGGCATCCGTCAACCCGTCGCCGTTCACATCCACGGGTGGACTGGCGTGCTTGTCGATCGAGATGGCGGCGCACGCCGCTGTCGGGACGAAGTCGAACGCGGCCTGGCCGGAGGACGTGCCTGCCGGGGCGTCAGTGACCCCGTTGTCACCCGTGGTGACGGCGTTGGCGGTGTTCGTGACGGTCGTTCCCGGCTGCGGGCAGGTGTTCACCACGGTCGTGCTGTAGCAGGTCTGGATCGGGTCGCCGCTCCAGGAGAGCTGGACGTGCGAGGCGTCCACGGCTGCGGAATCCGTGACGCCGGCCAGGTTGAGGACGGCCGTCAGGCTCGCGGTCGCACCACTCGTCGGGATCGACGAGATGTCGATGCTCGGCGGAGTGCCGGTCGGGAACGGGATGTTGTCGAAGCCGGCGACCGGGTTCCCGTTCGCATCCTGCAACGTGACGGTGGCGCTCTCGTACTCCGTGCCGGTCAGACCGGGCAGGGAGACGGTCTGCCACGAGGAGACGTGACCACTCTGCCCATCGCAGTAGTACTGCTCGGGCGACAGGGTCACCTGCTGCGAGGCGGTGGTGCAGGGTCCGCCGGTGAGGGCGTTGAAGATCGTGATCTGTGCACCATCGCCGTTGGATGCCATGCATCCGGGCAGGTTCTGCAGGGCGCGCACGGTGTAGCCGCGGACATTCGCCGGCGCGGTGGTGAACTGGGCGCAGGGCTGGACCTCGCCGCCGACAAGCGGAATCGAGAAGTCGTAGCAGGAGTCGACGTTTCCGTTGGCCGTGTAGTACTTCGTACCCACGAGGACCCCGGTGCCGAAGCCGTCGTTCGTCGTCGGCGAAAAGGCGTAGGCCGTCTGGCTCCACGGGTTCGGGAGCGGCGCGCCGGTCGGCGTGAAGCAGGCGGAATCGAAGACCGCGCATCCACCGAGGATGGTGCCGGTCGACGACACCACCGGGAACACCTCGCTGCCGTGCGGGCTGGGAGCCCCGACGGCGATGGGGAAGGCGGGGCAGACCGCGTGCGCGGTCGTGTCGTAGCAGCTCAGGAACTCGGTCGTGTTGGAGGCATCCACGTAGGAGATGTAGACGTATTGACCGAACGTGTCGATCTCGGGGTTGCCGACCGTGCCCATCGGCTGCCCGGCGGTCACCGTCGTGGTGCCGCAGGAGGCGCCGGCGGGCGAGACGCACTGCAGGTCGCCGTTGAGGTCCACGTAGTAGTAGTTGCCGTCGCCTGCTGCGATGCCGTCGCCGCTCAGCGAGTAGCCGGGGACCGTGGTCGAGCCGAGGGCCGTGAAGCCACAGCTCGTCAGCGAGTTCAGGTCGAGGCACTGCATCCCGAACGGGTTCGCCGGGACCACGTTCTGCGAGGCCGGCCAGTAGAGCCGTCCGCCGGAGATGAAAGAGCCGTTGACCAGGTCGGAGAAGTACGTGGTCGATGAACCGGTGCCGAGCGGAGTCCCGGGTGTCGGGTCCACATACGAGGATTGGGCCGGCCAGCCGGGGCAGATGGCGCCGGACAGAGTGGCGCAGAACACCACGGTCGGGCTGCTGTTGTGGTGGAAGACCGTGTACACGTTGCCCAGGTAGCCCTCGACGCTGTAGCCGTCGCCGCCGGGGGTGTTGAACGTGACGGCGGCCGCCGAGAAGTTCGACGACGCCGAGCTGGTGATGCTGGCCGGAACGGTTCCCGTCGCGCCGACGCCGTTCACTGCGGTACCGGAGGGCGGGCTACCCGCCGTCCAGGTCTGGCCTCCGTCGGTCGTGTACTGGGGCGACAGGCTCGGCGGCGTCTTCAGCGACCCGGGCACGTAGCCCTGCAGGCCGGTGATGGCGTCGGTCTGGTCTACGGTCGCCGACGATCCCGTCGTGTTGGTGTAGTGCAGCACCCAGTTGAGAGTGTCCGACTGCTGCGTCGTCCCCGTCGTGCCGGCCGCCGAGTCCGTCGACGTACCGGTGGCGGTGGAGGTGCCGGTCTTGGTGAAGGTGGCCGCCGCGCTCGTCCCCTCGGGCCGAGCCGCGGCGGGCGTCACCGATGGTGCTCCCTGCGCCGCCTGCGCCGGCTGTGCCGCCGCTGCCGGGAGCGCGGCCGTTCCGCCCGCGACGGCCAGCCCGCTCACCGCAAGGAGGATCGTGACGACGGAGGAGAGGGTGCGCGACGATCGCCGCACCGGTACCCGCTCGTCGGACAGGCGTGATTTCGTGTGGCGCATGGTCCCCTCCAGAACGCTCCAAGCGCGAAACGCGCCGCGACAGCTACCGGACTCCGCGGTCGGGCGGAGCCGGGTATCCGGGTCGACAGGACATATGTATCCCGGTCGACCCGGAGCACACGCTAGCGGAGGGATGCCACCCCGAGACCGTTTTTCACCCCGGGTTCACCCTGCGGGGCCGGGGGCGGAGGAACGGTGCCTTCAGGAGCCCACGGCGGCCTTCAGGATGTCCGCGACGCGCTTCTTGTCCGCCGCGTCCAGCTTCGTCAGGGCGAAGCCGACCGGCCACATGTTGCCGTCGTCGAGGTTCGCCGCCTGCTGGAACTCGAGGGTGGCGTAGCGGATCTTGAACTTGGATCCCGGCTTGAACGCGACCACCACCTTGCCGTCGGCGTCGGTGTAGGCGGGCATCCCGTACCAGGTCTTCGCGCTCAGGGAGGTGTTCTCGGCGACCAGCTGGTGGAACGCCTCGGCGAGCTCCCGGTCGGTCCCGGTCATCGCGGCGATCGCGGCATCGCACGCGGCCGCTGCATCTGCCCCTTCCTGCGCAGCCTTCTTCTCCGCGACCGCGGCCTTGATGGCTGCCTTCTCCTCTTTGCTGAATGTCGTCGTGGCCATGATGTCCTCTTCCTGGTCTGTGGGCTCTCGTGTGGACTGCGACCAATCTACGATTCGGGCATCAGGACCGCTTCTCCATTCCTGCTCACTCCGCTCCGCCCTGCTTCCGCCCCGCCGCGCTCCCGGGCCGCCGTTCAGCCGCCCCGGTCGCCGCTACGATGACCGCATGACGACCTCCTCCCCGGTCTGGGGCATCCTCGGAACGGGCGGCATCGCGGCCGCCATGACGCGCGACCTCCAGCTCGACGGGCACACCGTCGCCGCGGTCGGATCCCGCACACCGGAGTCGGCCGCACGCTTCGCCGCCGCCCACGGCCTCCCCCGCTCGCACGGCTCGTACGAGGACCTCGCCGCCGATCCCGGCATCGACATCGTCTACGTCGCGACCCCGCATCCGCAGCACGCGCCGAACGCGCTGCTCGCCCTGGCCGCCGGCAAGCACGTCCTCGTGGAGAAGCCGTTCACCATGAACCAGCAGGAGGCGCAGCAGGTCGCCGACGCCGCGCGGCTCGGCGGCCTGGTGGCCCTCGAGGCGATGTGGACGCGGTGGCTGCCGCACATGGATCGCCTCCACGAGATCATCGACGACGGAACGCTGGGCGAGCTCCGATCGGTGGTGGCGCACCACTGCCAGCGGACCAGCCCCGATCCCGCCGGGCGGAAGCTCGACCCCGCGCTCGGCGGCGGCGCCCTCCTCGACCTCGGCATCTACCCGGTGTCGTTCTCCTGGGATGTGCTGGGTGCGCCAAGCGAGGTGCTCGCCTTGTCGACGCCGACGGCGACCGGCGTCGACCGGCAGACCTCCATCCTGCTCGGCTACGAATCGGGCGCCCAGGCGGCGCTCACCACGGTGCTCGATGCGGCCGGCGACAACAGCGCGACGGTGGTCGGGACGGATGCGCGGATCGAGCTGGACGCGACCTTCTTCGTGCCGACGGCATTCCGCGTCGTCGACCACAGCGGACGCGTGATCGAGACGTACGAATCGCAGATCAGCGGCCGCGGGATGCAGTACCAGGCGCGGGCGATCGAGCGACTGATCGCGGCCGGCGGCGGAGAGGATGCCCGGATGCCGCTGTCGCAGTCGATCGCGATCATGGGCACGCTCGACACCATCCGGGAGCGCATCGGCCTCGTCTACGAATGACCCCGCCGCTCTTCCCCGGGCTGCGCGGCCGGAGTTAGAGTGCGGCGAGGGCCACCGGCCCTGCGGGAAGGAGTGTCGACGATGACGGACCTCACCGGAAGGCGGGCGCTGGTGACCGGCGGCGCGAGCGGGATCGGGCTCGCCTGCGCGGAGGCGTTCGCGGAAGCGGGCGCCCGCGTGACGATCGCGGACCTCAACGGAGACGCGGCGCGCGAGGTCGCGCAACGGCTGGGCGGCGAGGCGTGGGAGGTCGATCTCTCCCGGACCGGCGAGCTCGCCGAGGCGACGGTCGACACCGACATCCTGGTGAACAATGCGGGCATCCAGCACGTCCGGCCGATCCCGGAGTTCGAACCCGAGACGTTCGCCCTGATGCTGCGGATCATGGTGGAGGCCCCGTTCCTCCTCATCCGCGCTGCACTTCCCGGGATGTACGAGCGGGGCTTCGGCCGGATCGTGAACATCTCCAGCGTCCACGGACTGAGGGCCTCCGAGTTCAAGTCGGCCTACGTCACCGCCAAGCACGCTCTGGAGGGCCTCTCGAAGACCACGGCGCTCGAGGGCGGACCGCACGGCGTCACCTCCAACTGCATCAACCCCGGCTACGTGCGCACGCCGCTGGTCGAGAAGCAGATCGCCGACCAGGCACGGCTGCACGACATCCGCGAGGAGGAGGTCGTCGAGAAGGTGATGCTGACCGAGGCGGCGATCAAGCGGCTGGTCGAACCGACCGAGGTCGCGAGCCTGGCGCTCTGGCTCGCCGGACGCGACTCCGCGATGGTGACCGGAGCCAGTTACACGATGGACGGCGGATGGAGCGCCCGGTGACGCCGTACGAGCGGGTCGGCGTCCCGGTCGACGGAGGAGAGCTGGCGGTCGGCAGCTGGAACAAGGGGGCCGGCGGGACGCCGCTCGTCGGCATCCACGGCATCACCTCCAGCCACCGCGCGTGGCAGCTCGTCGCGGAGGACCTGCCCGACACCCGCGTGATCGCGCCGGACCTGCGCGGCCGCGGGCGCAGCTCCGGGCTGCCGGCGCCGTACGGCCTGGTCCAGCACGCCGACGACCTGGCCAGGATGCTCGACGCCCTGGAGGTGGACCATGTCGCCCTCGCGGGGCACTCGATGGGCGGTTTCGTCGCGGTCTGGTTCGCGGCACAGCATCCCGATCGGGTCCGGCGCCTGGTGCTGATCGACGGCGGCCTGCCGATCCCCGCACCCGAGGGGGTCCCCCCGGAGGACGTTCCCGCGGTCCTCCTCGGGCCGGCACTCGAACGTCTGGGGATGCGGTTCGCGTCGTTCGAGGACTACCGGGCGTACTGGCAGCGGCACCCGGCGCTCGGTCCGTGGTGGACCGACACCCTCGACGACTACATCGCCTACGACCTGGTGGGCGAGGCCCCGGAGCTCCGATCGAGCGCGGACGCCGAGGCGGTGTCCGTGAACGCACTGGAGCTGGAC